>Ga0156162_110_pt1 | contig 128211 bp, 124 predicted proteins | sample RifCSPlowO2_12_FD_107815 | JGI IMG/M metagenome (GOLD analysis project Ga0156162, IMG submission 107815) | Pseudomonadales bacterium RIFCSPLOWO2_12_60_38
GCGATGATCAACGGGAAGTTTGTTGAAGGTCATGTGCCAGTTGAGCAAATAATTGCGATGAGTAAGCGTGACGACCTTCTCGGGATCGCTGCTCCTGGAATGCCAGCAGGTTCTCCAGGAATGGAAGTCGACGGAGTACATGAGACCTACCAAATAATCGGCCTGACCAAAGCCGGCGTAGATCAGGTCATTGCTGAATACCCCGCAAACTAATCCCACCTCATCCATTCGGCCACAGCATGGTCCCAGCTCATGGCCATGCAGCGGGACATGCTATGTTGATTTCATTCTCAAGCAATACGCAAAGGACGATCAGCAACAAGCTGTAAAGGCGCGCCTGCGCCGAATCGGATAACCCCGTACCGCTGTCCTCAATAACAATTTGAGATGACGCCATGCTCCGTCTGCTGACAAGCACTGCGCATCTGACCACGATAGTGCTAAGTTCGGGTGGCGTTGCCACTCAGCTTGCCTTTCCGAATCTGGACATCTGTCTCGGCTGAAAGCGTAGAAAAGTTAAATTACAGTGGTTTGAGAGTTCTTTTTTTGCAGGCTTTTCAGACGCAGGGTCGCGCGTTGTACAGCGGCCATTTTTTCTGGACGCTTCATTCGTTTCCATTTTCTGATGTCTTCCTTGGTGCGACCGCAGCTGACGCACAGTTCGCTGTTCAACTGGCAGACAGAAGTACACGGATTCTCGATGTCCTTGGCCATTGGTCAATTCCTCGGCGAACTTATGCGAACTACGGGCTCATTGCTAAGCCTGAACGGCGACCTGATCGGGTGAAACAGCGCCCGGCTTCGTGCGGTACTCAACTGTCAGATGAGTGATCTCATGAACTGTCGCAAGCCGTTCTCGTATGTTTTGTGCATTCACTGCTGGGCTGCCTAGAACACTCACAATAGCGGCGCGGGCTTGCGGCCCTACCTGCCAGACATGAAGATCTATGATCGAAGCATCTCCCTGTCGCTCAACCAGTTCACGAATCTCTTCAGCGACATGATCATCTGTCTGGTCTAGCAATACACTCGCAGTCACCCGCATCAACGACCAAGCCCAGCGTGCGATGACAACTGCACCCACAATCCCCATTGCAGGGTCGAGCCAGACCCAACCAAGGTAACGACCAGCAAGCAGTGCTGCGATGGCCAGAACCGAAGTCAGTGCATCTGCAATGACGTGAATATAAGCAGAGCGCAGATTATTGTCATGACCATGTGCATGGTGAGATTCATCTTGGCCGTGGTCATGCCCATGGTGATGATTATGACCGCCAGACAGCAAAAGCGCGCTCACCACATTCACTGCTAATCCGACAATTGCGATAAGAGTCGCTGTCCCGAATTGCACTTGAGTCGGTTGAAAGAGACGAAATAGCGACTCTCCGGCAATTCCCAAAGAGACCAGTCCCAAAATCAGAGCAGATGCGAAGCCACCCAAGTCTCCAACCTTGCCAGTTCCAAAACTGTAGCGAGCATTTGAGGCATGTCTTTTTGCGTAACCGTAAGCAGCTGCGGCTATGCCAAGTGCTCCAGCGTGTGTTGCCATGTGAAATCCATCAGCAAGCAACGCCATTGAGCCAGTGAGATAACCTGCGGTGATTTCAGCAACCATCATTACGACGGTCAGAGCCACTACCCACAAGGTTCGCTTGGCGTTTTCTTCATGTGATTTCCCCAGGAACATAAGGTCGTGGGAATAGTCGGTGTACGAATTACTCATCTGGGCAAATCCTATTTGGAATAGCGGCGAATGGCTTCGAGAAGCTCATCGACGCCTTTCGCTCTTTCTTCGTTGCTGAGTGTCGGATTCGCAACGTGTTCACGAGCGTGGTCTTCGATAATTTCATCCATCAGCCCATTGATAGCGCCACGGGCAGAAGCGACCAAAAGCAGGGTTTTCGAGCAGTCATCATCAGAGTCGAGTGCTCGCTCAATCGCCTGGACTTGCCCAGCGATTCGCTTTACACGCTTAAGAAGATTGTCTTTGCTTGATCTCATATGACCCATACCATACCCCCCCTACCTATATTGAGAGTATGTTCACACGTTCCAATCAGCCATACAACCCCAGGGACGCTCGCCGCCGGGATGGATATACCAACAGTTTCTTCAATCCACAAAAAAAGGCGCCACTAGGGCGCCTAAGCCGTCTCCAAACCAAAGGAGAAACAAGGAGACGGGGTGTATCGGGGATACCGGACAGTTGATGCCGATGGCTAATGCCCGTTAAAGGAGTTGCAGTGGATATTCAACAATCAGTCTGACCTCGTCCAAATCAGATTCGAAATCGGTAGCTCGTGTCGTTGCTTGGCGGACACGTAAAGACATGTCCTTCAGTGAGCCTGACTGGATGACATACTTAGCCTCGATGTCTCGCTCCCAACGCTTTTGGTCCTGCAATGGGGCACCGTCCGCTCCGCGACGCATGTACACGCTGTTTGCGTTGGAATAGTCCGCATCCCAACCCTTAGCGTAGCGGGTCATGAAGCTCAGACCGGGGATGCCGAAAGCCTGCATATCTAGATCGTAGCGCAGCTGCAAGGATTGCTCTTTCGGTGAGTTGAAATCGCTGTACTGAATGGAGTTATCCAAAAAAATTGAGTCGGACTGGCGAAGGTAGTCAAAGTCGTCGTTACCATTATTGCGCTGGTAACCAACGGTCACGGCGTGCGCTCCGAATTTGACCCCGGTCTTGCCGCTCCAGATCTTGTTATCGAAGCTTCCCAGAAGTTTTTCAGCCTCATCAACCGCTCGGTAGTAATTAAAGCCGCCAATTAGCGATACGCTTTCTGAGAGTGGATAGCTCAATGTGGTGCCCGCGTAGTATTGGTTCCACACATCCTTGAATTGGCTGGTGTAAAGACTCACACCTACGTGTTCATTGACCGTGTAATCGCCCCCTAGATAAGCGATCCATGGAGCATCTACTACACCGGCGTAAAAAGTTGAAAAGCCGTCACGCATGCTACTGGAATTGGGTTGGCTCATCGCATGCAGCCGGCCCCCCTGAAGGGTCAGGCCTTTGATGCTGGTATTAGTGAACGTTGCACCCCGGAAACTCTCCGGGAGAAGTCGGGAATCCCCATAGGCAACGACAGGCGTCGATGGAAATACGTCGCCTACCTTGACGACTGTATCCAGGAAACGCACTTTTGCGGCCCCGCCTACTTTTGAGTAGGAGTCTTCAGGTTGGCCTTTGCTATTGTGCGGCAAGACATCGACTGAGCTACGGGCTCCCGAGCGACCATCACCTGAATCGAGCTTGAGGCCTTCCATTGCAAACGCATCAATGCCGAAGCCTACGGTACCTTGAGTAAAGCCTGATTCGAATCGGCCAATGATGCCATGAGCCCATTCGGCTGAGTAACCATTGCCCGTGGGGCTTGATTGACCCTTTCGATAATCACGATTGAGATAGAGATTCCGATTGAGAATACTAAAGGTGCTCCCCTCAATGAACCCTTCAGGCTTTTGCTCCACAGCTACTGCAACTTGCCCCATGCTCATGCCAAGGGAAATGAGAGAAAGACCATAAATGCTTTTATTGTTCATTTAACACTCCAGGCTTTAGCTTGGCAGAGTTTCTTTATGAAATATTTTTTATAATTATAAAAGCCACCAGCACGTGAGGATTTCTCCTACGTGCCGGCAGACATAATTTCATACAATAGATAACTCCAGCGTGACCTGAAAATTACTTCTGTGTCAGCGAACAGCAAGCAGGCTCAAAACATACCGAACAACCTTGCGCAGTCAGGGCTAACGCTAATTAACTTCCGTGAGGGCAGTTAGTACCCATAACCTTGTATTCCAAGGTGTTGAGCTTGCCCGCCGAATCTTCATAGGTCATGCGCGAAGGGGCTACGCCACAGGTTTTATTGGCTTGAGTGGTACTGATTACCTTCTGGACATCGAGGTTCATTCCGTATTCATAATGAACAACTTCAGGTGTCGCCTTTCCGTTTTCTAAGGCGTACTGCTCCATCGCCTTCTGGTTCTCTTGCATCATTCGACCATAAACACGGTCACCACCTCCTTCAGCCATGGCCAAAGAAGACATGGTCAAGATGGAAGCGGCAAAAACAACTTTTAATAATTTCATGATTTTCTCCTAGTGCTCACTTACTTCTGACTAGAGGATAACCAGTGATGCCTTTCAGGAAGCTGCCGCGAATATTACATATCTGTAAGGCCTCTCGTAGAGCTCGTGAGTTCAACTATTTAAAGTTTAGCTTTATTGGCAGAGCACGCTGAATGCATCATACGACCATCAGAAATCAACTCGTATCCCACCTGGAGCATCTAGAGATTTTTTATAAAAATGCATATCTTCCTATTATGAAAAGCGGCTTTGACCGCTACAGGCGGATGAATCGTTTGGGCGTAGCTAAATGAGACTACGAACGTGTCACAAAAGCCTCATGGGCTGCGGAAATTAGGCACTACGTAGAGCACCGAAAACGCAATCGGCAGGATGGTCTTTAACAGCAATACGGTCTCGGAGGATAGGTTTTTATCTTATCCTTAACGTCATCGAAGATGACATTGAAGCTGTGCAGCAGGCGCTCCGTTTGCAACATTTGATCGTGAAGGATCTCAAGCAGGACAGCACAAACTACTGCCTGCCCAAGGATAAAGATAAAGCCTTCGAATCTTGAGGTTGTTTTCTCCAGCACGACCAAACCCGCTGACGATATCGGCAGGGCGAGCATTTTGCCGTTGATGTCGCCCGAAGCTTCAATAGAAGTGATTTTTCGTTATGTCGTGGGGCGGTGGCGAGACTCGTCCGACTGGCGTACTGTGGACCATCGGCGGCGATGGGGCCAAGAAGGGTCGCCTCATAAACTTGGCTTGAACTCTTGCTGTGTGGATAGCCAGTTAACTGCGTACTCACTGCGTCGTCAATTTGAGCCGACCAAGTGCCATCTCTAATCCAACCCACACGAATTCGTCGCTCTCAAATACCCAAAGCTTCCAAATTCCTATTTCTTACTGCGCTCAAGACAGCCATCCGGTCTTCTGTACCTGAATCCATATCAGGTACGGTGCCATGCTCCAGATCCTTACCCACATTAGCGAAACGCGGCGCTGGCTGTTTTCACTGCTACTGTTCTTGTCAACTGCGTCCCACGCGGAGACGTGGGTCATTACAAACCGAGCACATCCAGTATCCGCACCTTCTGGCGCTCGCGTCATCTTCCTGGATGATCAGCAGCGCCTTGAAGAACAACTTTCCAACCAACTACCCGCCGATCCACGCCAGGCAGAAGCGGCCATTCAACGCTACCTTGTCAGCCCTGCAGGGAAGCATCTGCAAAACGAGTTGGCCCAAGCCCAGCAGGGCGTCATAGACGCCTGGAGCCTGCGAGTCGAAAAACTCCCAGCCGTGGTCGTAGATCGTCGCTACGTCGTGTACGGCGAGCCTGACGCAGCTAAAGCCGTCGCGTTGATTGAACGAGCACGGAGCCTGTCACGATGAGACGCTCACGTTTTGCGATCCGGCCTTTGTCGCTGGCTATCACTTTCAGCCTGTCATTCAGTGCATCGGCTGCGATCAACTCGGCAGCGATTATTGCCTCGACCCTGTCACCAACCTGCCTGGAGTACAAAGTGGTCGGCATCTGCTATTGGCTGCTCTGCACGCCATTCGGATGCAAAGTCAAAACCTCGACCAAGGTTCGTCACTACGTACCGGACGCTGTGGTGTCTGCATATGCGAATACCGGGATGAACCCTTGGATAGAGATGTCACCTCTTGGCACCCCGAATCCGATGGCCCAAGCGGGCAACGACGGCACTACCAATCACGTTGCAGAGAACAACATCATCAAATTTAAGGAAGCCGATGTCATCGGCCATCCAGGTGGTGCGGCGTTGAGTCAGTTTGCCAGCGCCTCGGGCTATGTATGCAAAGGCGCAACCTTACCGCTTGTGCCTTACTTTCTGAGCACCCTTGACCCCATTGCTTGGCGATACGGCGTCCCGGAATCCGTATACCCCGAAGCACTCATTCCGGGCATGCGCGAAGTCGGTAGCCTGCTCTCAGCAAGCAGCTGGGGGAACGTCTACCCGCGTAGCGGCTTCCTTAACCAGACTGACGACTACAAAACGGGCGCAGTTATTGCGCAGCGTGCCGGCGACGTGGTTACCCGCCCAGGCCAGGTCCATGTCTACTTGCCGATGCTCGCCCTTCCCTACCCCGGTTACTGGCCCGCAGGGCCGCTACGCGAAGGTGACGCCTCCACTGGTAAGTGGCAAGAGCTCACCCCAGTCCTCAACCCGACTTGCGCAACCTTTCCCACCATCGATCCGAACATCGATGCGCAGGATGGCGGCTACGCCTGGGCACTCTGGCGCCCTTATTCGTGTTGCCAGCGTCGAGGACAGACCTTCCTCGGCAGTACGGACTTCCAATGAAACAGCGATCGGAGCAAAGCATGAAACTCACTACCTTGGCGATAGGGCTCGCCTGCAGCCTCAGCAGTGCAATAGCGCTCTCTGCTGATCCAATCAACGTCTCCTCCTCCGGAAGCGTCATTGGGGACAACGTGCTGTATAGCATTGGCGGCGGCAACGCAGTCACCATGGGGAGCGCAGGCAACATGGATAGTATTTCTGTGGGAGGCGGTTGGAATACCAATCTAATCTGCGGAAACATGAGCCTGAGCACAACCCTTGAAAACCAATTGAATGGTGCCACTTCCGGCTTCAAAAACATCATGAGCTCGGTGGTACAGAGCGCCACCAGCGCCGTGGCTTCGCTGCCGGCACTGATTCTTCAACGTGCGAACCCGGCGCTATACAACCTCATCACCAACGGCATTTTGCAGGCCCGCCTGGACTTCGACCGCTCCAAAGGCACCTGCCGCGCCATTGGCGAAAAGATGGCGGATATCGCCGGTAACCAAATGGGCTGGGGCAAGCTTGCTGAAGGTCAGGCTATGAGTCAGGCGCTAACATCCAACACAGACGCAGTGTCGGCGGTGGAACAAGTCGAAAAGAAAGGTGGAAACGATGGCGTCACTTGGGTTGGTGGTGATAGAGCAGGTGGTTCCGGTCAGAAGCCAATTCGTATCGTAGGCGACGTCACCAAGGCGGGCTACAACCTTCTGAACAAGCGCGCGGCCGGCGACACCGCATCCATCAGTAAAGCGAACTGCAACAACGGCATGGTGTGCAATGTCTGGTCATCGCCCCAGGAAGCCACCACCTTTGCCAATCGTGTCCTGGGTGAACAACAACAGCAGACCTGTGACAGTTGCCCTAAAACGGTGACAGCCGCAGGCGTCGGCCTCACGCCGCTGATCCAGGAAACGTACGACACCAAGCTGAAGGCCCTGCAGGAACTGCTGAGCGGAAGCAAAACGCTGTCGCTAGAAAACCTGGAAGCAGCGAGCAGCAACTCGTTACCCATCACCCGAGGCGTTGTAGCAGCACTCAAGGATGAGCGCGACCAGGACGTACTCGCTCGCCGGCTTGCCTCCGAAGTCGCGTTGTCCGATGTGTTGGAGAAAGCTCTGACCCTACAGCGCACCTTGATGGCAGGCAGTCGGGAACCGAACGTCGCGGCTAATGACCTCGCCGTCCAGGCAGTCGGCCAGCAGAGCTCCTCGCTGCAACAGGAGATCGGCAACCTCAAAATGGAACTGGACATGCGTCAGCAGCTCGCGAAGAACTCGCCTCTGACCATCATTGAACGCAGCAAAGCACGGGCAGAAGACTCTCGTGGCGTGTCCCCGGGAGCCCCAGAAACGAATCGATTGGACCAGTTGCAGTCACCCGCCCAGAACAAACAGTGAGAAAGGCCATGACCGAAATACAGGAGCCTGTCGCCGCTCCCAACCGTTCGCTGGTTCGACGAACCGGGAGGAGCATTCTGCTTGTTCTGGGTGTTTTGCTCGCGACTGCCGCCCTCGTAGTCCTACTCAGCGCTGTCCTGATGAACATGTTCGACAGCGCCGAGCAATGGCAAGCCTGGCGCACCGACCACTATTGGCCGCTCTTTACCTGGCGCCTAATGCTTTATATCGCACTGACCGTTGCCTGGTTCAAATTCAAGGTACGGTTATCGAACTCAGAACGCTCGAAACGGCGCAAAGGCCTGTTGAAGATCGAGATAATGGTGATCTTATTATTTCTGATGGTTGAACTGAGCAAGGTGCTGTATCAGGCAGGGGGTGTTCTGTGACGCTCTACACCAATGACTATTTAGAGTACTACCTGACGTTGGTCGGTTGGATCATCAACAATGGTATCTGGGCGATGATTTCAGATACCGGTCTATTCGCCCTCCCCTTCTGCATCATCGTTATTCGAGAGTGGCTGAAAGTCCGTGGTGAGGGGGCCGATGAGGGCAACAAAGGCGTTCTCTCACTGGCACGTATCGAAACCAATATCTACGTTGGCTACATCGTAGTCGCATTCTTCGCTGTACCAGCCGTCAATGTGAGTTTTGATACCTTGGCATTTGACCAGAGTAGAGCTCAGCAATGTCAATACAACTTACCTAAACCCACAGACACAGGCTGGAACACAACATTCAGCTCACTGGCAGGAAAGAGTGCCCAGATGCCCATGTGGTGGGCATTAATGCATGCATTATCAAAGGGATTAACCAATGGCGCTGTAGCAGCAATTCCCTGCGGGACTGATTTACGGCAAGTACGCATGGAAGTTAGCAACACCAAGATCAACAACCCGCTATTGGCTCAGGAAATTGGCGACTTTACGCACGATTGCTATGGACCCTCCCGTGCCAGATTATTCATGCGCCAACCCGAATTGGGAGCGCAAGGGAATGACCCTCGTTTTGCGCAGGAACTCAGCTGGATTGGTTCGCACTATTTATTGAACACCTCGGGTTATTACGACACGGACTACTCCAAAACTCCAAGGGCATCATGGCCCTATAACGCATCTCGTGATGTGGGTTTACCACAAGTGGGTGGAGGTGGGGGCTATCCAACTTGCAAACAATGGTGGTCAGATAGCGGAGTGGGACTGCGGGACCGTATCAAGGCTCAAGTGTCGCCGGACCTCATGACCAAAATGCTCGGCTGGGCAAAGTGGTTGTCCCCGGACGAAGTCACTGACTCGCTTGTCCGGCAACTGGTCTCGCCGTCGAACCAGGTGAAAGGGGATGTTTATACGGACTACGGGGGACAAATCGACGGAACTGTGTGGAATGGTGCAGCCCGGGCAGCGGGGACTCTCGGGGTTGCATTAGGATCTATGGCCTATTTTCCAGCGATGGACATGGTTCGCCAGGCGCTACCGATGGTCATGGCGTTCTTGAAAATGGCGATGGTGATTTGCATTCCCTTGGTGCTAATCGTCGGGGCTTACCAACTAAAAGTGGCCATGACTATGTCCGTTGTTTTTTTCGCTCTGATATTCGTGGACTTTTGGTTTCAACTGGCTAGATGGGTCGATACCACGATATTGGACGCTTTATATGGAGCCGGTTCTCCGCATTTATCATTTGATCCTGTGATGGGTTTGAACACTGCCACCCAGGACGCAATCTTAAACTTCGTGATGGGCTCGATGTTCATCATCCTGCCAGTGTTTTGGATGGGCGCGCTGGGATGGGCAGGGGTGAGCGCAGGAAAAGCATTGGAAGGCCTTACCAGCGGAACAAAAGATGTTCAAAAGGCAGGTCAGGAAGGGGTGAATACTGTCAAACGTAGCGTTATGTAACGTAAGGGTCTCATATCATTGATATGAGACCCTTAATCATCGTCGTCTACACGTTGACCAGCAACATAGTACCCATAGCCATCGGGGCCATAGCATTGACCATACTCTATCTGGTTTCTGCGAGGCGTAGGTCTGTGATTCAACGCCCAGAGCCCTCCACCCAAAACCAAGGTAAATACTGCAACGCTGATAATCCCGCTGAAAATGTCTGCAGAAAAATATAGGAGTACGGCAGCCACAACCAGACGCTTGACCCAACGCAGGGTACGGTTCTGACTGCACCAAACGAGGCGCGCAGCCTGACCCAGGCCATAGCCTAAGCGACTTGCTACTCCCTGAGAGGTCTGTGCGGTCATGGTGCGTCTCCTTCTTACCCGGTCTAGGGGCGATTTGACATTACTTATAATACCGATTTTTCTATGCTGCAAGATCATGAGACAAACGGCCTTTGCCTTCAGCACCAGATGCCCCCCTTTCACAACAAAAATGGCCCAAAAGGTAAAAGGTTTTGTAGAAGCGAATGGAATGGTTCACAAGGGTAAAAGCCTTACCCGAAAGGGCCGCTTTCAGCGGGAAAAAGGTCCAATCTCATCAACGCATCTCGCGAGTCGAATAAACTTCAACTAACTCGTCTTCTGTAAAATTACTAAGCAAAGAAAAGTATTCAGCTCTGGACTCAACCGTCAACGGTTGGATAGAACCTAAATTAATAAGAGTTGAAACAGCCTCGTCAGGAGTCATTTCGCTAGTAAGTGGGGCTCTCTGCCCAGAGTAATAAACCTTGTCAGACGCAATAGCTACATCCAGCAGTTCACGTACTTCACCATAACGAGCGGAACGCGCAGCGGTTAGAAACACTCCATCAAAAATGACCAAGACGCTATCAACGTGAGGAATAATATATTTAGCTAAGGCGACAACCAGAGGAAGGTTGTTGTCCCACCTTGCTTCCTCATCATCAAGATCATTCCCTACACTAGCAAAAAGAATGATCTCATCACACTTATTGTCACGTATCAAATCACAAAGTGCCCAAACATTATCTGAGGTTGATTTCGTAGCGTAGCGAAGTGAAACCATCATTTTTTCCTCACATAGTCGATCTGCGGCCCCGTGCCCTTAGACCGAAACGACGATAATTCTGCATTCCTTTCTCCGTCACCACCATAGAAAGATGGCTCTTCGCCAAAAGAAATACCCGAGGCAACCAGTGATCCTTTCCCCTTGCTCGCCCCCCCTTTGATAGGAGAAAAGCCTGCCCCATGAATCATTTACGGAGCAGGCGATGTTCTCTATTTTCCGCCGCAATAAAGCGCTACCCGCCCAAAGCCCCTCCCCTAACGGTTTTATACAGCCGGCCTCTAGCCAAGCACTACTGGCATCGCCGCGCCGTCAGAAACTACTGGAGAACATTTGGCAGCGCGCATCGTTATCTCGCTCACAGTTTGTCGAGCTCTATAGGCGTCCACTTGAGCGCTACGCGGAGTTGGTCCAGCAGCTCCCTGCTTCGCAAAACCACCATCATGCACACCCTGGCGGCATGCTGGATCACGGGCTTGAAATCGTCGCCTATGCCTTGAAAATTCGACAGAGCTACCTGCTTCCTATAGGCGCACCGCCGGAGTCTCAATCAGCACAGGCTGAGGCCTGGACTGCCGCCGCGGCTTACGGCGCTCTGATACACGACCTCGGCAAGATCGCCGTCGACGTGCACGTCGAGCTGGCAGGAGGTAAAACCTGGCACCCGTGGCACGGCCCAATCGATCGTCCCTATCGATTCCGTTACGTGAAAGGACGCAACTACCAACTTCACGGAGCCGCTGCCGCACTGATCTACGCGCAGATCCTCTCCTCAGAAATCTTAGATTGGCTCAGTAATTTCCCCGAAGTGTGGTCGCAGTTAATCTTCATTTTGGCTGGTCAGTACGAACATGCCGGCATTTTGGGAGAGATCGTGGTCAAGGCCGATCAGGCGTCCGTCGCACAGGAGCTCGGTGGAAATCCAGCCCGCGCGCTGTCCGCGCCCAAACAGTCTTTGCAGCGTCAATTAGCAGATGGGTTGCGTCACCTGGTCCGAGATACATTCAAACTGAATCAACCCGATGGACCGTCAGATGGATGGCTGACACAGGATGCTCTTTGGCTGGTTAGCAAGCCTATTGCTGATCAATTGCGAGCCTATTTGCTGACCAAAGGCGTTGAAGGTGTACCCAGTACGAATGCGCCTTTCTTCAACATGCTGCAAGATCAGGGGGTAATCCAAACCAATGCCCAAGACAAGGCAATCTGGAAAGCCACGATAGACAATGGTCGTGGCTGGCGAAACACCTTCACCCTGCTGAAGCTCTCACCGGCACTGATCTGGAATGATCCAAGTGATCGGCCCACAGCTTACGCTGGGACTCTTGAGGTAGAAGCTGGCAACCCGGTAGAAGACTCTGCAGCTGAAAATACCGTCGCCACACCGGCCAAAAAGTTGCCTTCGGAAATTCAATCCAGCCCTGTGCCGGCGCCTTTAGCACCGGCACAGCCATCACCGTTCGAACTACCTCAGCATTCCTCGAGCAGTACAGATGAATTTGACGAGCTACTGGCGCTCCTTGGTAACATCAATGAGCCATCAGAAGACACCAAAAACAAAGCGGTCTCAGCGGCACATACCGCGCCTCCGAAACTGGATGAAATCCAGCCTTCCCAAACCTCCAATCAAGGAGGTGCGCCTTTAGCAATAATCGAAGAAGTCACTCCGATGCCTAGCAATAACACCGAGATCGGTCAGGGATTTGTTGAATGGCTTAAGAAAGGCATCGCATCCCGGACCATCATTATCAACGATACCAAAGCGCTGGTTCATACCGTAGCAGGGACCGCTATGCTGGTAACGCCTGGAATTTTCAAACGCTACGTCCTTGAATTCCCCCATATCGAACAGCAAGCCAAAGTACAGCAAGTCAGCGCCTGGCAGCTGGTTCAACGTAGTTTCGAGAAACAGAAACTTCATCGAAAAACGCATAAGAGTTTGAATATTTGGACCTGTGACGTTGTTGGACCTCGAAAATCCAAGCAGCTCAAGGGGTACTTACTACTAGACCCGCGAACAATCTTCTCTGAGGTCCCTTTCGACAATATCAGCCTGTCCTTGAAGTCAGAAGCAACGGAGCCGCCACAATGACGACGCCCTCGAATCTGACGGAGGAATACATCTTTGCCCATGATCTGCGGCCTGCCAGTGCAAAGATCTATCGCGCCTCGACCAAAGCACTACTCAAGCATTTCCGAACGGCCTCAGTTGAGGAGATCGATCATCGTGCGGTTCTGACATGGCGAAAAAAAGTCCTTGAGAACGGATTATCCAAACGCAGCTGGAACACCTATTCAAATCACCTTCGAACTGTTTGGGGCTACGCCATAGAACACGGCCTGATGACCCATACCACGATCAACCCATTCAAGAAAACCAGCGTTATCCCACCAAAGCGAGCCAGCAAGACAATCAATGGAGACGCCATCCAACGAGCACGCAACTGGCTCATATCCCTTGTAGGCCAAGAACGTTGTACGCATGAACGTAGCCAGATCACACCTGCCTGGTTCTGGCTCAGCGTCTTCGAGATGTTTTATTACACAGGCATACGTCTGAATGCCCTGCTGTGCCTGCGTTACAAAGATATCGACTGGGACAGCCAGATGATCTTGGTCCGCGGTGAAACAGAGAAGACCCATCGGGAGTTTTTCCTCCCCATTATGGAAGGACTCGCTCCACACTTATCCAGGATCTTGGGGGAGGCCGAGAAAATCGGTTTTTCACCAGACGATCAGCTGTTCAACGTCAACAGATTCTCTCGTCACTTCCATGGCAAGGAAATGAACATCGACCAGGTGGAGTCAATGTACGGCAAGCTCACCGATAAGATCGGCGTGCGCATGACCCCTCACCGCTTCAGGCACACATTAGCAACAGACTTGATGAAGCAGCCTGAGCGAAACATTCATCTCACGAAAAGCCTGCTGAATCATTCGAATCTAGCGACAACGATGAATTACATAGAGGCGGACTACGACCATATGCGTGCTGTTCTACATGAGCGGAGTCGGGCTCAGGGCGCTCTGAGCCGAGTGACACGGGTTGATCCAAGTGGCAAACCCTCTGCCCCCTTACCCGCCAAAATAGGTGTGCATTCACAGGAAACCGCTCAACCAGAGCCCAAGAAGCTGCCAGCTCCACAACAATCTAGCAGCACAGAGGTCAGTATTGATCGGCGGACCAAGTCGACTGGCCGAAGCGCGCTACAGAAGGCTCTCGAGCTCGCATCTGCGCAACTGCATCGCGAGTCAATGACATGCTCTATGGACCCACCAGTAGATCAAGTAGAGCAGAGTCTACTATTGACGCTAATGGCGAGCGGGCTTGGTGTCGGCACATTCAGGAAACGCACCTCAACTGAGCATTCAATGCGAAGCTCATCATTTTCCAGAGCATCGCCCTAGTACGCTCATAATCAAAGCGCACTGGCTATAGGGAATTCTGGTTGGCCAGAGGCTTTCGCATGCCCGGAATAAAGAACCAGGTCGAAATCCGGATTTTTTCCAGACGAACGGTACGACTTTGCTCAAGGCACAAAAAAAGGCGTCATAAAGACGCCTTTTTCATTAAATATGGTCGGGGTAGGGGGATTCGAACTCCCGACATCCTGCTCCCAAAGCAGGCGCGCTACCGGACTGCGCTATACCCCGGAATGCGCATCGCAAAGCCTATGCACATTGACATCATGACGAACCGAAACTACTGTTCGCCTCAGACGGCTGCATGTCTACGGCGATATCTAAGTGCTGTAACACTTTCCAAAACCGTAAAACCGCCTCTATCAGAGCTAGAACCTCTGATTCTAAGATTTGATTCCAGCGTCAACTGGTCTCAAAAATGGTGGGTCGTGTGGGATTCGAACCTACGACCAATTGGTTAAAAGCCAACTGCTCTACCAACTGAGCTAACGACCCAAATATGGTCGGGGTAGGGGGATTCGAACTCCCGACATCCTGCTCCCAAAGCAGGCGCGCTACCGGACTGCGCTATACCCCGGTTTGAAATTGGCTCCGTGACCAGGACTCGAACCTGGGACCCAATGATTAACAGTCATTTGCTCTACCGACTGAGCTATCACGGAACTACATATTTCAAAGTTACTGCTGTGTTGCTTCCTCTTCGACCCTGTCCGTATCGCTACGTTAGCGTCTCTGAGGCGCGCTATTCTACAATCTTAAAAACCCCTGTCAACCCTTTAAATTGCTTTTAAGACAATGATTTGCGCTTCTTTCTGATTTCTTCTTGGGGAGAAGAAACCCGTGGGCTGACGTTGCTGCGGGGCGCACTTTACAAGCCTTTGCCTTACAGTTCAACGCCCTATCGAAAAAAAAGGCCCCGCAATGCGGGGCCTTCTCTGGTTGCGCCAAGCGCAGGCCTTAATGGAAGACGATTTCGTCGTCTTTCACCGTCGCCGTGACGCGGGTGCCAGGCATAAAGCTGCCCGACAGGATCAGCTGCGCCAGTGGGTTCTCGATCCAGCGCTGGATCGCACGTTTGAGTGGCCGTGCGCCATACACTGGGTCGTAACCGACCGCGATCAGCTTGTCCAACGCTTCGCTGCTCAACTCCAGGTCCAACTCGCGCTCAGCCAGACGGCTACGCAGGCGGCCCAACTGAATTTCGGTAATGCCCGCGATCTGATCCCGCGCCAGAGGCTCGAAGATCACCACTTCGTCGACCCGGTTGATGAATTCCGGACGGAAGTGCGTGGTCAACGCATCCATCACCGCCGCACGCTGGGCTTCACGATCACCCACCAATTCCTGGATCTGAGCCGAGCCCAGGTTGGAGGTCATCACGATCACCGTATTGCGGAAGTCCACCGTGCGCCCGTGGCTGTCCGTCAAGCGACCATCTTCCAGCACCTGCAGCAAGATGTTGAACACATCCGGGTGCGCCTTCTCGACCTCATCCAGCAGGATCACCGAGTAAGGCTTGCGCCGTACGGCTTCGGTCAGATAACCGCCCTCTTCGTAACCCACATAGCCTGGTGGCGCACCGATCAGACGAGCCACCGAGTGTTTCTCCATGAATTCGGACATATCGATCCGCACCATGGCCTCTTCAGTATCAAAGAGGAACTCGGCCAGGGCCTTGCACAACTCGGTCTTACCCACACCGGTTGGGCCGAGGAACATGAACGAGCCGCTTGGACGGTTCGGGTCGGACAAACCTGCCCGGGAACGCCGTACCGCGTTGGACACCGCCACCACTGCCTCTTCCTGGCCGATGACGCGCTGATGCAACAGGCTTTCCATCTTCAGCAACTTGTCGCGCTCGCCTTCGAGCATCTTCGACACGGGAATACCGGTCCACTTGGAGACCACTTCGGCAATTTCTTCCTCGGTCACCTTGCTGCGCAGCAACTGGTTCTCAGGCTTGCCGTGCTGGTCAACCATCTGCAGGCTGCGCTCCAGGTCCGGGATCACCCCGTACTGCAACTCGGCCATGCGGTTCAGGTCGCCTTTACGGCGCGCCGCTTCCAGTTCCTGACGGGACTGCTCGATCTTTTGCTGGATCTGCGCCGAACCCTGTACTTCGGCTTTTTCCGAGGTCCAGATTTCTTCGAGGTCCGAATACTCGCGTTCCAGGCGAACAATTTCTTCCTGGAGTTTTTCCAGACGCTTCTTGGCCGCTTCGTCTTCTTCTTTCTTCAGCGCCTGGGATTCGACTTTCAGTTGAATCAGGCGCCGATCCAGGCGATCAAGCACTTCCGGCTTGGAATCGATCTCCATACGGATGCGGCTGGCCGCTTCGTCGATCAGGTCGATAGCCTTGTCCGGCAACTGACGATCAGTGATATAGCGATGGCTCAACTTGGCCGCCGCGATGATCGCACCGTCGGTAATAGCCACCTTATGGTGGACCTCATAGCGCTCTTTCAGGCCCCGCAGGATCGCGATGGTGTCTTCTTCGCTGGGTTCTTCCACCAGAACTTTCTGGAAGCGACGCTCAAGGGCTGCGTCCTTTTCGATGTACTGACGGTATTCGTTAAGCGTAGTTGCACCGACGCAGTGCAACTCACCCCGCGCCAAGGCGGGCTTGAGCATATTGCCGGCGTCCATGGAGCCTTCGCCCTTACCGGCGCCGACCATGGTGTGCAATTCGTCGATAAACAGAATGATCTGCCCTTCCTGCTTCGACAATTCGTTAAGCAAGGATTTCAAGCGCTCTTCGAACTCACCCCGGAACTTGGCTCCGGCAATCAGCGAGCCCATATCCAGAGACAGCAGGCGCTTGCCTTTGAGGCCGTCCGGCACTTCACCATTAATGATGCGCTGAGCCAGGCCCTCGGCAATCGCGGTTTTACCCACACCAGGTTCACCGATCAACACGGGGTTGTTCTTGGTGCGACGTTGCAACACCTGGATGGTGCGACGAATTTCGTCGTCACGGCCGATCACCGGGTCCAGCTTGCCTTCTTCGGCACGCTTGGTCAGGTCTACGGTGTACTTGTCCAAGGCCTGGCGCGACTCCTCATGGTTAGGGTCGTTCACCGCCTCGCCGCCACGCAGGTTGTTGATGGCGTTTTCCAGGGCTTTCTTGCTCACGCCCTGGCCCAGCAACAACTTGCCGAGCTTGCTGTTGTCGTCCATGGCGGCGAGCAACACCAATTCACTGGAGATGAACTGGTCACCTTTCTGCTGGGCCAGGCGGTCGGCCTGGTTGAGCAGGCGCGCCAGATCCTGGGACATATTCACGTCCCCGGTGGGATTCTGGATTTTCGGCAGTTGGTCGAGCTCTTTGCTCAACTCCTTGCGCAGGCTGTTGACGTCAAAGCCCACCTGCATCAGCAAGGGTTTGATAGAGCCACCCTGCTGTTCCAGGAGTGCCTGCATCAAGTGTGCAGGCTCAATGGCCGGGTGGTCGAGGCCCACCGCCAAGGATTGAGAGTCGGACAAGGCCAACTGTAATTTGCTGGTTAAACGATCAATACGCATTAGTCACCTTCCTTTTGAGCAGGCCGGAGCTATGAACAAACACATCCTGAATGAAGAAACCTGCCAGATACCCTTATAGATGGGGTGGATTCTGGGCGTTTCAAGCGGCGGACGGTTGATACAGATCAGGACAGTCTAGCGTTCAAGCCAGATAAGGGAGGCGAATCGGCCCGTACGTGGGCTTCGGCGATAAGAAAAGAAACGCGGGTCGGTCACAGTGCACAAACCGCCACCATACACAGCGCTAACACCGCGCGCGGCCAGACGCAGGCGCGCCAGCTGGTAAATGTCGGCCAGGTACTTGCCAGGGTTGTGGCTGGGAACAAAGGCCTCAGCGGTGGCACGCAGTTGCTGCATGAACACTTCACGCACTTCCGGGCCGACCTCAAAGGCTTGTGGGCCTATGGCAGGGCCGAGCCAGACCAGAACGTCTTCGGGTGCGCTATCCAGGCTTTCGAAAGCGGCCTCCAGCACGCCGGCCGCCAAACCACGCCAACCGGCATGGGCTGCGGCAACCCGGGTGCCCGCTCGATCACAGAACAGCGCAGGCAGGCAATCAGCGGTCATGGATGTGCAGGCGATGCCAGCGGTGCTGGTCCAACTACCGTCAGCCTCGACAGTACGGCCCGGATCGGCCTCAACCACGCGAGTACCATGGACTTGACGCAACCAGGCAGGCTGGATATCGAAGGCCTCACTCAGGCGACGGCGATTCTCAAGGACGGCCTCGAGGCTGTCCTCGACATGATCACCCAGGTTGAGGCTATCGAACGGCGCCAGGCTGACGCCGCCCGCACGGGTGGTGACGCAGGCTTTTACCCGAGCCGGCGCGGGCCAGTCAGGTATCAGCCAGTCATTCATCCGACAAACGCCTCGCGATCCTGCTTGAGCAGCGAAAGCAGCCAGACCAGATCGTCTGGAAGTGGCGATTCCCAGCTCATGCGCTTACCGCTCGTCGGATGATCCAGTTCCAGGAAGCGTGCATGCAGTGCCTGGCGCGGGAACGTCTTGAGCGACTCAACCATGGTCTGGCTGGCCGCCGGCGGAATACGGAAGCGGCCACCGTAGGCCGGGTCGCCGACCAACGGGAAGTTGATGTGCGCCATGTGCACGCGAATCTGGTGGGTACGCCCGGTTTCCAGCTTGACCCGCACATGGGTGTGGGAACGGAAACGCTCCAGCACACGGTAGTGGCTGACGGCCTGCTTGCCACCTTCCATCACCGCCATACGCTGGCGCTGCTGGCCGTGACGACCAATGGGTGCGTTGATTTTGCCACCGGCCACAACGACGCCGATCACAATGCACTCATAGATGCGGCTGACGCTCCGGCTCTGCAATTGCGTAACCAGTTGCGTCTGCGCCTGAATGGTCTTGGCCACCACCATAAGGCCGGTGGTGTCCTTGTCCAGACGGTGAACAATGCCGCAGCGCGGCACATTGATGATGTCCGGCACGTGGTGCAACAGGGCATTGAGCAAGGTGCCATCAGCGTGCCCGGCGGCCGGGTGAACCACCAGGCCTGCGGGTTTGTTGATGACCAGGATGTCGTCGTCTTCATAGACGATATCCAGCTCGATGTCCTGGGCAACCCATTCTCCCTGGGCTTCCTGCTCGGCAGTCAGCTCAAGAATCGCACCGCCATGGACTATGTCTCGCGGGCGGATAACCGCTCCATCCACAGTCAGGCGGCCGTCTTTGATCCAGGCGGAAAGGCGCGAGCGCGAGTGCTCAGCGAATAATTGTGCGGCGACTTGATCGAGGCGTTGGCCGCCCAATTCGGACGGCACCTCTGCGCGAAGTTCAATTTTATCGGACATGCTCAGACTAGGCGTGGCGTAGCCTTTGGTTTCGGCTGCGCGCTTGTGGTTAAATACGGCGTCTTTTGCCCCGAGGCTTTCAACGGGGCGCTCATCATAACAGGACGGCCCCGCCCAAGACAGCGGCCGTCATAGGGACGCAAGCCGCCATGCAAGTGAAACACCTGCTGCTGATCGCCATCCTCGCCATGACTGCTGCTTGCTCGTCAACAAAGGACGTCGTCGACGAAAACCTGAGCGAAGTCGAGCTGTACCAGCAAGCTCAGACAGACTTGGACAATAATAGCTTCACCAGCGCCACAGCGAAGCTGAAGGCATTGGAGTCGCGTTACCCGTTCGGCCGCTATGCCGACCAGGCCCAGCTTGAGCTGATCTACGCCAACTACAAGAACGCCGAGCCGGAAGCTGCCAAGTCCGCTGCCGAGCGTTTCATCCGCCTGCACCCGCAGCACCCGAACGTGGACTACGCCTACTACATGAAGGGCCTGACCTCGTTCGACCAGGATGTTGGCCTGCTGGCGCGCTTCCTGCCGCTGGACATGACCAAGCGCGACCCGGGTGCTGCCCGTGACTCCTATAACGAGTTCGCCCAGCTGACCAGCCGCTACCCCAACAGCCGCTACGCGCCGGACGCCAAGCAGCGCATGATCTACTTGCGCAACCTGCTGGCTTCGTACGAGATCCACGTGGCCCACTACTACCTGACCCGTCAGGCTTATGTGGCCGCCGCCAACCGTGGCCGCTACGTGGTGGAAAACTTCCAGGAAACCCCGTCCGTGGGTGACGGCCTGGCCGTGATGACCGAGGCATACCAGCGTCTGCACCTGGACACACTGGCGACGACCAGCCTGGAAACCCTGAAGCTCAACTACCCCGACCACCCTAGCCTGAAAGACGGCCAGTTCGTGCCTCAGGTTGCCGAAGCGGACAACCGTTCGTGGCTGAGCAAGTACACCCTGGGCCTGATCGAGTCCCGTCCACCACTGCCGCCGGGTGAAACTCGCGCCAACCAGGACGTGATCAAGATGTACCAGGACGCCAAGGACGCTATTCCTTCGGATCTCAAGCCGCACGACGAGAACGGTGACGTGATCGAAGAAGAAGAGCCGCAAGCCCTCGGCAACAACCAGGACCGCTCGTGGTTCAGCTACATGACCTTCGGTGTGTTCGACTGATTGTTCGACGCAACGCAAAAGGGAGCTCTGAAGGAGCTCCCTTTTTTATGAGCGAGTATTTATTGCCCTGTGCGCCCGTGACCACCTTGGCTAAACTGGCGCATTCCTTGTCGAGAAACTGCCCATCATGCTTCGTCTACTGTTCTGGATTGCCGTCATTGCTGCCGCGGTATGGTTCTGGCGCAAATTCAAAAAAAATGCCTCCCATCAGCAACGGCCTGCCGAACCGGATGCGGCCCTGATGGTGCGTTGCGTCCACTGTGGCGTGCACCTGCCGCAGGACCGCGCACTGAGTTCACGCCAGGAATGGTACTGCACCCAGGCGCATCTGGAACAAGGGCCAAAGTCTATTCAGCGTTGAGGCGACCTGCGGGGGCGTAAGGCGCTGGATCGATGATCGGAGCCCGCGCCAGCAGCAAGTCGGTGAACAACTGGCAAGATGCCGGTGCGAGTACCAGACCATTGCGGTAATGCCCGCAATTGAGCCACAACCCCTTGAAGCCAGGGACCTCACCGATAAACGGTATACCTTCGGGGGAGCCAGGCCGTAAACCGGCCCAATGCCCGACCACCTCGGCGTCCGCCAAGGCGGGAATCAGTTCCAGCGCAGACGCCTTGAGGCTTTCCAGCGCGGTGTCGGTTGGCGTCTTGTCGAATCCTTCATGCTCCAACGTGCTGCCGATCAGGATGTGCCCATCCCGCCGGGGAATCGCATAACGCCCCTTGGCCAGGACCATGCTGGATAAAAAGTCGGACGCGCATTTGTACAGGATCATTTGGCCTTTGACCGGCTCCACGGGTAGCCCCAAGCCCAGCGTACCCAACAATTGTCCGCTCCAGGCGCCGGCCGCGAGCACCACCTGATCCCCCAAAACCTGGCCCGTAGCGGTATTCACACCCACCACCCTGCCGTCGCCGAGCACAAAACCCGACACATCGCATTGCTCGCAAATCGTCACGTTCGGCAACGCCAGCAGGGCCGCCTTCAGTGATTTGACCAGGCGCGGGTTGCGTACGTTGGCCACATCGGCCATGTAGATCGCCTGAGAATAGCCACCCCCCAACACCGGCACCGCGTCATGGGCCGCAGATACGTCCACCTTGCTCAACGGTCTCCCTTCACGGGCAGCCCAGGCCAGTGCTTGCGCTTCGTCATCCAGGTCGAGCCAATACAACCCCGTGGTATGTACCTCTGGATCGACGCCGGTCGCTGCAAACAGCCGTTGCGCCAGTTGCGGGTAAAAATCCTGGGACCAATGGGCCAAGGCAGTGACCGCCTGGCTATAGCGCCACGGGTACAACGGCGAGACAATCCCACCGCCCGCCCAGGAAGACTCTTGCCCAAGCCCACCGCGCTCCAGCAGCGTGACCGCCTGGCCCTCACTGGCGAGGTTGTACGCCGTCAACAGCCCGATTACTCCGCCGCCGACAATCACCACTTGCTGTTGCTTAGCCATCATTTGATCCAGCCGATAAACAGGGAAAGGCGCGCCCGGCGCCCACGCTTCAAGTACGCTCATCCTTGCCCCCAGCAGACCTTGGGCGACATTTCAGGCCCTGCTCCCGGGTTGCCGCGCATACCGGTGCTGGTCAAGCTGAATGCTGCGCATGCGTCGTTCGCCATGACCGAGTCCGCAGCGGGAGTGGCGAGCAGGTCAAAATCCTGAGGGTTGAGGACGGCACTGATTCTATAATGATCATTGCCCGCGCTGACGTCGCCTGCATCAATAAAAGTGCCATTCCTCGTATAAGAACGCTCCAGGTGCTGGGCCTGTTCGCTCAACAACGCGACGATCTGCGCCCGATACACCTTCTTCACCTGGCTGAGGTACCCGGGATACGCAATCCCGGCCAGCAACGCGATGATCGCCACGACGATCAGTAACTCAATCAGGGTAAAACCCTGGCTCTCCTTGCCCATCCGATTGCTCCTTATTGAAGTTGCCGCCATAAGACCCGTCGAAACTTGACGCGGCCGCCCTCCTCCACCCGTGCATAGACCGTCTCCAGCACCGTGCGCGTTTGCCCCGCAAGCCCGACCGAGGTGACACGAAAAAGTGTGCCTACGGTTTGGGAGGGTAAATGAGCAAGCCCTGCACCTTCCCCAAGAGATTGAATGCCATAAAACCCATCCTTCAAGGCGAGCCAGGTGACCGCCGAGACCGGGTTCGTCCCGGCCGCCGTCAAGGAAGACGCTTCAGCAGGCGGCGCACAACGGATGATCGAGTGGCAGACAGGCATCGCCTGGCCAACCTTTTGCACGGTCGACTCCCCCAATCTCAGGCCGCTTTCGGCAGATTGAAACGATTGATTGCGATGCCACAGGCTGCTCGCGACTTTTTGCTGGGAGACCGCAGCCTGTATTGATGACAGTCCCACTTGCGACAGCACCAACAGGAACACCAGACTGATCAGCAGCACCATCCCGGTCTGCCGTACATGAATGCCGCCATGCATGATCATTGCCCCTACCCCAGCCGATTTCGCAGTGCCGCCACGACACTATAGGTCTGGTCCTTCACCCGCCCAGCGGGGTCTTGAAGGGTCATGAGGATGCGCACGCTACGTATCAGCGACTCATCGGCGGGATGGCTGTCATAGCGCTCCACAACTGTTGATGCCGAGGTGGCTGCCATGCCGAAGCTGACGTCGAATGCCCTTACGTTATCCATCAATACCGCCCTGGCCGGCGCCGCCGGGGTACTGATCTTCAACTGGCCCGATTCGTAGGTGTAGGTAAGTTGGCGTATGCCAAAGCGAAGTTGGCCGGGCTCGGCGCCGGGTGGCGTGCCTGCATAAGCCCTGGCCGCCTCCTTGCAGTCGGACAACACTGTCCAGTCAGGCCTGCCGACGCCATCGCCGACATTCGCGGTCACCAGCGTCAGTGACTTCGCACTCCCTGCCGCTTCCCAGCTTATCGGCCGATCAAAGGCAACCGGAGCATTGTCGATAGCCGCCACGGCCAAACACCCCAGCATGCCCGCCTGGCGAATATCCTGGGTGATCTTGCTCAGCACAAAGCGCGCATCATCCTGCAGCACCATGGCGGCCTGCTGGCTGGCATGGGTCAATCGCGAGCTGATCAGTATCTGGCTTGCCCCCAGTATCATGACCAACCCGATGGCGAGCGCCAGCAACACTTCCACCAGGCTGAAACCTCGCCCAAGACGCTTCATTGCGACACTCCCTGTTCATTGCTGATGCGACTGGTCAGGGTGAAGGTTTCCCGCGCCCCAGGGCGATTTGCTGCCCGAGCATCCGCCCAACTGATGCTGATGGTGACCTCGTGCCCGTTCACCACCACTGATCCTTTGGCATCCTCGCCGGCAAAACCCATGATATTGGCTTCGAAATCGTGCAGGTCCAGGTCACGTACGCTGGCGGTGGCAGTGCTGGGTGGCGCCAGCTCCGCCCGGCCCCATGTGTAATCGGCGCCAGCATTGCTGCGAATGCGGTCGAGCATGTCGTAGGCAATAAAACTGGCTTGGCTGGTCATCCTGGCGCTGTTGGTGTACTTGAGCGCGTTGAGTTGCAGCACCGCAGCGCCCATCAGGCCGATCGCCAAAATCAACAGCGCGACCAGCACCTCGACCAGTGTCATGCCGGATTGGCGCAAGTGCGCAACGCGCAGGAATCGGTTCTGGCAGGCAGGCATTTGCGTCGTCATCCATGTCGAAGGCCGGAGAAAAAAGCAGGCAAGGCCTGCTGTGCGACCCAAGACTAGCGTCGGTTTTCGAGCGGCGCTGCTCCCGGAACAAAGGGAAATACTTTGGACATAAAGGCCATCATCCAGCGCCAAGGACCAAGCGCTATACCTAGAAAACCCACTCGTGCCCATGGAGGGAACGCACATGAAACAAAAAGGATTCACCCTGATTGAAATGCTGCTGGGGCTGATCGTCACCAGTTTTCTCGCGCAACTGGCCGTACCCGGTTTCAAGGGCTTGCTTGAATCGCAACAACGACAAAACGCGGCCCAAGCACTCGCCTCCGGGCTGCGCTACGCACGCACCGAGGCCATCGCGCGCAACCGGGCGGTGGTCATTCATGCAAAGGACGAGGACTGGAGCCTGGGATGGCGCGTGATACTGGATGTGAGTGGGCGCGGCCACCTGGATGACGACAATCCAGTATTGCTGGAGCGCGAGGGCAATAGGCGCGTGTCGGTGGCCGGGAATGGCCCGGTTACGAGCCAGGTGCGCTTCAGCGGCCTGGGGGAGCCGGTGTTTGCCGGCGGGGGATTTCGTGCCGGCACCGTACATGTGTGTGACAAGGACCAGGCACAGAGCCTGTATCAGATCGTGCTGGCCCCCAGCGGGCGCATCAGCCTGCGCAGTGACAAGACCGAACAGGCATTATGCCGAGGCTATTCCAGCACCCTGGCCGTCAGAGCAGCGAGCGGACCCGCAGTTCCTTGGGCATGGAGAACGTGATGTTTTCTTCACGGCCCGCCAGCTCATCGGCGCCGGTGGCACCCCAGGCTTGCAACTGTTGGATCACACCGCGCACCAGTACTTCCGGAGCGGAGGCGCCCGCCGTGATGCCGATACGCTCGACACCGTCGAACCAGCTGCGCTGCATGTCTTCGGCGCCGTCGATCAGGTACGCCGGTGTGGCCATGCGCTCGGCCAGCTCGCGCAGGCGGTTGGAGTTGGAACTGTTAGGGCTGCCGACCACCAGCACTACATCGCATTCGTCCGCCAGTTGCTTGACCGCATCCTGGCGGTTTTGCGTGGCGTAGCAGATGTCATCCTTGCGGGGGCCGCCAATAGCAGGAAACCGCGTGCGCAGGGCGTCGATGACGCGGCTGGTATCGTCCATGGACAAGGTGGTCTGGGTGACGAAAGCCAGACGATCAGGGTTGTGTACCTGCAAGTTGGCAACGTCTTTTTCGTCTTCCACCAGGTAGATGGCGCCGCCGTTGCTGGCGTCGTACTGGCCCATGGTGCCTTCGACCTCCGGGTGACCGGCATGGCCGATCAGGATGCATTCGCGACCGTCGCGGCTATAACGGGCCACCTCGATGTGCACCTTGGTCACCAGCGGGCAGGTGGCATCGAACACTTTAAGGCCACGGCCAGCCGCTTCGGTACGCACGGCCTGGGACACGCCATGGGCACTGAAGATGACGATAACGTCGTCGGGTACCTGATCGAGTTCTTCGACAAAGATCGCACCGCGTGCGCGCAGGTCTTCGACCACGAACTTGTTATGCACGACTTCGTGGCGCACATAAATCGGCGGCCCGAAGACCTCCAGGGCGCGGTTGACGATTTCGATCGCCCGGTCCACGCCAGCGCAGAAGCCACGGGGGTTGGCGAGTTTGATTTGCATGCTGTGCCTCGTGCCTTGCAGGCCAAGAAATTGGATCAACTCAGCTCTATAGAATAAGCATCTGTGGGAGCGGGCTTGCCCGCGATGCAAACGACTCGATGTATCAGATACACCTAGGTGATGCTATCGCAGGCAAGCCAGCTCCCACACAAGCCAGCCCCACAGGAACCGGTTTCGTCAGTTAGAGCGCTTTAACGTCGATGATTTCAACATCAAACGTCAAGGTTTTACCGGCCAACGGATGGTTGAAATCGATGGTCACTTGCGCATCATCGAAGGCTTTAACCACACCGGGCAATTCGGTATTGGCCGCATCATTGAAGATCACCAGCAAACCTTCCGACAGGTCCATACCTTCGAACTGCGAACGCGGGATGATCTGCACGTTTTGCGGGTTGGGTTGGCCGAAAGCGTTTTCCGGCAGAATCTGCAGGTTGCGCTTGTCGCCCGCCTTGAACCCGAACAATGCCGCTTCAAAACCAGGCAGCAGGTTACCGTCGCCAACCTTGAAGGTCGCCGGGGCTTTGTCGAAGGTGCTGTCGACCGTGTCGCCATTTTCCAGGCGCAATGCGAAATGCAAAGTGACTTCCGTGTTCTGGCCGATGCGTTGCTCAGCCAATACCTGATCAGTCATTGACGGTTTCTCCGGTTTTCTTGCTCTTGAACATATCCAGCGCCAGCATGATTGCACCAACGGTGATGGCGCTGTCGGCAAAGTTGAACGCCGGGAAGTAGTGGCGGTTCTGCCAATGCACCAGGATGAAGTCGATCACATGGCCCAGGGCGATGCGGTCATACAGGTTACCCAGCGCGCCGCCCAACACCAGGGCCAGCGCGATAGCCAGCCAGGTGTCGTCGCGGCCCAGGCGCTTGAGCCACACCACCAGCACGGCACTGACCACCACGGCGATCAGCGCGAACAGCCAGCGCTGCCAGCCACCGCCATCAGCGAGGAAGCTGAAGGCGGCACCCGTGTTATAGGCCAGGGTCCAGCTGAAGTAATCCGGGATCACCACGATTTGCTGGAACATTTCCAGGGAGCCCTCGAAGTGAGCCTTGCTGACCTGGTCAATGACCAGCACCAGCAGGCTCAGTACGAGCCAGCCCAGACGTCCGAAACGACTGGCTGTATTAGGCATAGTGACGAACCTCGCCTTCACCGCTGATGTTGTCGACACAACGACCACAGATTTCCGGGTGCTCAGGGTTCACGCCGACATCTTCACGGCAGTGCCAGCAACGGGCGCATTTAGGGAAGGCCGACTTCACCACCTTGAGCTTCAGGCCCGGCACCTCGGTGACCACGGCATCTGCCGGGGCCTGGGCGAAAGGTGCCAGGCTCGCGGTGGAGGTGATCAGTACGAAGCGCAGTTCGTTGCTCAGCTTGGCCAGGTCTGCAGTCAGGCCGTCCTCGGCAAACAAGGTGACTTCGGCTTGCAGGTTGCCGCCCACGGCCTTGGCCGCACGCTGAACTTCCAGCTCCTTGTTCACCGCAACCTTGACAGCCATGACGCCTTCCCAGTACTCGCGGCCCAGTTCGAAGTCGGCCGGCAGTTCGGTCAGGCCTTCGTACCAGGTGTTGAGCATGACCGACTCGTTACGCTCGCCCGGCAGGTATTCCCACAGCTCGTCGGCGGTGAACGCCAGGATCGGCGCGATCCAGCGCACCAGCGCTTCGCTGATGTGGTACAGCGCGGTCTGCGCCGAACGGCGAGCCTTGCTGTTGGCGCCGGTGGTGTACTGGCGGTCCTTGATGATATCGAGGTAGAAACCGCCCAACTCCTGCACGCAGAAGTTGTGGATCTTGGAGTAGACGTTCCAGAAGCGGTATTCGCCGTAGTGTTCCTGCAACTCGCGCTGCAACAACAGGGTACGGTCCACGGCCCAACGGTCCAGCGCGAGCATGTCTTCGGCCGGCAGCAGGTCGGTGGCCGGGTTGAAACCGGTCAGGTTCGACAGCATGAAGCGCGCGGTATTGCGGATACGACGGTAGGCGTCGGCGCTGCGGGCCAGGATCTGGTCCGACACGGCGATTTCACCCGAATAATCGGTGGAAGCCACCCACAGACGCATGATGTCGGCGCCCAACGTATCGTTGATCTTTTTCGGCTCGATCACGTTCTTCAGCGATTTGGACATCTTGCGGCCCGTCTCGTCGACGGTGAAGCCGTGGGTCAGCAGCTCGCGGTACGGCGCGTGGTTGTCGATGGCGCAACCGGTCAGCAGCGACGAGTGGAACCAGCCACGGTGCTGGTCCGAACCTTCCAGGTACAGGTCGGCACGCGGGCCGGTCTCGTGGCCCATAGGGTGCGAACCGCGCAGCACGTGCCAGTGAGTGGTGCCCGAATCGAACCACACGTCGAGGGTGTCGCTGATCTTGTCGTACAGCGGCGCTTCATCGCCCAGCAACTCGGCGGCGTCCAGCTTGAACCAGGCTTCGATGCCTTCCTGTTCAACGCGCTGGGCCACGACTTCCATCAGCTCGACGGTGCGCGGGTGCAGCTCACCGCTTTCCTTGTTCAGGAAAAACGGGATCGGCACGCCCCAGTTACGCTGGCGGGAGATGCACCAGTCAGGACGGTTGGCGATCATCGAGTGCAGGCGCGCCTGGCCCCAGGCCGGGACGAACTTGGTGTCTTCGATGGCTTTGAGCGAGCGTACACGCAGGGTGTCGCCGCTGGTCGGCTCTTTGTCCATGCCGATAAACCACTGCGCCGTAGCGCGGTAGATCAGCGGGGTCTTGTGACGCCAGCAATGCATGTAGCTGTGCTGGATGGTGGCGGTTTGCATCAACGCACCGACTTCACGCAGCTTTTCGATGATCGGCTGGTCAGCCTTGAAGATGAACTGGCCACCGAAGAACTCGAGCGAAGGCACGTAGACGCCATTGCTCTGCACCGGGTTGATGATGTCATCGTTGACCATGCCGTACTTCTTGCAGATCACGAAGTCGTCCACCCCATAGGCAGGCGAGCAGTGGACAATGCCGGTACCCGAACCCAACTCGACGTAGTCAGCCAGGTACACCGGCGACAGACGGTCATAGAACGGGTGACGGAAGTTGATCAGCTCCAGCGCAGAACCAGTGGTGGTGGCGATCACCGAACCTTTTAGTTCGTAACGCGCCAGGCACGACTCGACCATTTCTTCGGCCAGCACCAGCAGGCGATCACCGACGTCCACCAGGGCGTAGGTGAATTCCGGGTGCACGTTCAGCGCCTGGTTGGCCGGGATGGTCCACGGGGTAGTGGTCCAGATCACGATGGCCGCTGGCTTGCTCAGGCTTGCCAGGCCAAAGGCCTCGGCCAGCTTGGCGTCGTCGGCGATCGGGAAGGCCACGTCGATGGTCGAGGACTTCTTGTCTTCGTACTCCACTTCCGCTTCGGCCAGGGCCGAACCGCAGTCGAAGCACCAGTTCACGGGCTTGAGGCCCTTGAACACGAAACCGCCCTTGACGATTTCAGCCAAGGCGCGGATTTCACCGGCCTCGTTCTTGAAGTTCATGGTCTTGTAGGGGTTGTCCCACTCGCCCAGCACGCCCAGGCGGATGAATTCGGACTTCTGGCCTTCGATCTGCTCAGTGGCGTAGGCACGGCACAGTTCGCGGGTCTTGTCCGCGCCCAGGTTCTTGCCGTAGGTCACTTCAACTTTATGCTCGATCGGCAGGCCATGGCAGTCCCAGCCCGGAACGTACGGCGCGTCAAAGCCCGACAGGGTTTTGGAGCGCAGGATCATGTCCTTGAGAATCTTGTTCAGCGCATGACCGATATGAATCGTGCCGTTGGCATAAGGAGGGCCGTCGTGCAGGACGAATTTCGGACGATCCTTGCCAATTTCGCGCAACTTTCCGTACAGGCCAATACTGTCCCAGCGCTGCAGGATCTGCGGTTCGCGCTGTGGCAGGCCGGCCTTCATTGGGAAGGCGGTGTCCGGAAGGTTTAGCGTGGCTTTATAGTCGGTCATTTAAGGCTCTTCGGTTAGCGATGGGCGCTAGGTGCGGCTAGTGCACGGGCGGCGGCGACATCCGCATTGATCGCCGTTTTCAACGCCTCCAGGGAGGCGAAACGCTGCTCTTCACGCAGCTTCTGGTGGAAAACCACCGTCAAACGCCGGTCGTATAAATCACCGGCAAAATCCAAAAGGTGAACTTCCAGGTGGGCCTTGCCATCACCTGCAACCGTGGGCCTGACGCCTATATTGGCGACTCCTGGCCACGATTGGCCGTCGATGTCGACGCTTACCAGGTAAACCCCGGTCAGCGGCACACGACGGCGCTTGAGTTGCACGTTGGCGGTTGGCGTGCCCAATTGGCGCGCCAGCTTCTGGCCGTGCAATACCCGTCCGGCAATGCGGAACGGGCGACCGAGCAAACGCTCGGCCAGGTCGAAGTCGGCGGCGGCCAGGGCGTTACGCACCTGGGTGCTGCTCACGCGCAGGCCGTCCAGTTCGACGGTTTGCGCGGCTTCGACAGTGAAACCCTGATTGACGCCGGCATGTTGCAGGAAATCGAAATCCCCGACCCGGTCACAACCGAAATGGAAGTCGTCGCCGACCTCCAGGTGCTGTACACCCAAGCCGTCCACCAGGATGCGGTCGACGAACTCGGCGGCGCTGAGGCTGCGCAAACGCTGGTTGAATGCCAGGCAGAGGACACGGTCCACGCCCTCCTCCGCCAACAGTTGCAGCTTGTCCCGCAAGCGCGCCAAGCGGGCCGGCGCGGTTTCGGGGGTAAAGAACTCCCGCGGTTGTGGCTCAAAAATCACCACGCAGCTGGGCACGCCCAACTCGACCGCACGCTCGCGCAGCCGAGCCAGGATAGCCTGGTGGCCACGGTGAACACCGTCAAAGTTGCCAATAGTGGCGACGCAGCCCCGATGCTCGGGGCGCAGGTTGTGGAGACCTCGAACCAGCTGCATAACGCGCTTCTTGCTCATAAAGTGGTCGATTATAACCACACCCAGCCCCGGACGACAGGCAACTGCGCAGGCCAAATGGGTCGAATCGATAAAACAACCGTTTTATCGCGGCAAAGTCTCTATCCCAACGACTTGCGATTGAAATCACGCAGGCGGAAACCCTGCAACAGCAACATCCCGAAGTACACCGCCACGCCCGCCACCACCAATACACCCAGGCGCATGAAGCGCTCCAGCATATTACCTTGGTCCCAGGCCGGCATGAGGTGCATCAGGGCAAAGAGCACAACCGACATCGCGGCGACCGCCACCAGCAGCTTGAGCGCAAACACGCCCCAGCCGGGCTGTGGTTGATACATCTGCTGTTTACGCAATTGGTAAAACAGCAGGCCTGCGTTTATACATGCCCCCGCGCTGATCGCCAAAGCCAGGCCGGCGTGGGCCAGCGGGCCGATAAACACCAGGTTGAGCAGTTGCGTAACCACCAGGGTGAAAATCGCGATTTTCACCGGGGTACGGATGTTTTGCTGAGCGTAGAAGCCGGGCGCCAGCACCTTGATCACGATAATGCCGAGCAGGCCGACAGAGTAGGCGACCAGCGCATGCTGGGTCATCAAGGCGTCATGGGCGTCGAACTGCCCGTATTGAAACAGCGAGACCGTCAACGGTTCGGCGAGGATGCCCAGGGCCAGGGCGCACGGCAACACCAGCAGAAAGCATAGGCGCAGGCCCCAATCGAGTATGCGTGAGTATTCCTGGCGATCCTTGCTGGCGTAGGTACGCGCCAGGGTCGGCAGCAGGATGGTGCCCAACGCCACGCCCAGCACACCGGATGGCAATTCCATCAGGCGGTCGGCGTAGTACATCCACGACACCGAGCCGGATACCAGCAACGAGGCGAACGCGGTGTTGATGATCAGGGAAATCTGACTGACCGACACCCCGAGGATCGCCGGCAGCATGTTGCGCATCACGCGCCAGACGCCGGAATCCTTGAGGTTCAAGCGCGGCAGTACAAGCATGCCGATTTTTTTCAGGTGCGGCAGCTGGTACAGCAACTGTGCCAGGCCGCCGGCCAGGACCGCCCAGCCCAGGGCCATGACGGGCGGATCGAAATACGGCGTAAGGAACAACGCAAAGATAATCATGCTGACGTTCAGCAAGGTCGGCACAAAGGCCGGTACCGAGAAACGATTCCAGGTATTGAGGATCGCCCCGGCGAGCGAAGACAGGGAAATCAGCAATATATAAGGAAAGGTCACCCGCAGCAGATCAGTGGTCAGCGCGAACTTTTCCGGCGTATTGGCAAAACCGGGCGCCGTGGCCCAGATCACCCAGGGCGCGGCGAGCATCCCGACGATGGTTACCAGCATCAGCACCAGCGTCAGCAAACCTGAGACGTAGGCGATAAACGTACGGGTCGCCTCCTCGCCATGCTGGGTCTTGTACTCGGCCAGAATCGGCACGAACGCCTGGGAAAACGCGCCTTCGGCAAAGATCCGCCGCAACAGGTTGGGCAGTTTAAAGGCAATAAAGAACGCATCCGTGGCCATGCTGGCGCCAAAGATGCGGGCCAGCAGGGTGTCACGCACGAACCCCAACACCCTGGAAATCATCGTGATAGAGCTGACGGCAGCCAACGATTTGAGCAGATTCATTGAAAGAGTTTGCGCCTATAGATAAAGAGCAGGCGAACTACGCGCCCACTTATGCGATACTGCGCGCCTGCAACAGCACAGAGCCAAAGCTCGCGAGTTTACAGGTCAAGCGCCGGAAATAAATCACCCGCCTCTTCAGATCGACCACTCAGCAGTTCGCATCAGCCGCCCTTGACAACCCGTCAAGTCATCGGCATGATTCGCGGCCTATTTTGTTTGCTATTTCCTAAAAAGTCTTTCGAGGAGCTCGACGGTGGCCAACACACCTTCCGCCAAAAAACGTGCAAAACAGGCTGAGAAGCGTCGCAGCCACAACGCCAGCCTGCGTTCCATGGTTCGCACCTACATCAAGAATGTAGTCAAAGCCATCGACACCAAAGACGCTGAAAAAGCTCAAGCAGCTTACGTTCTGGCTGTGCCTGTTATCGACCGTATGGCCGATAAAGGCATCATCCACAAGAACAAGGCCGCTCGCCATAAGAGCCGCCTGAATGGCCACATCAAGGCTCTGAGCGTTCCTGCTGCAGCCTAAGTGGTAACAACTGCCACGTAGCCCAGGTTGCGTAACAGTTAAGAAATGCCCCGTACCGAAAGGTCCGGGGCATTTTTGTTTGCCCCCTGAAAACTGTAGGAGCGAGCTTGCTCGCGAAGATCGTTAACGATGACGCGGGAAGCCTGGCGCCCGAGGGGTTCTCAGGTTTTTCGCGAGCACGCTCGCGCCTACAGAAAGTTGACCGGGAATATTCTCAAGGCAAAAAAACGCCCCGAACCAGTCGGGGCGTTTTTGATACCGATTGATCAAACCACAATCAATGGTGATGACCGCCTTCACCGTGGACGTGGCCGTGAGCCACTTCTTCCTGGGAAGCGTCGCGGATGGCCACGATCTTCACTTGGAAGTTCAGGCGCTGGCCAGCCAGAGGGTGGTTGCCGTCAACGGTAACGTCGTCGCCGTCCAGGTCGCGGATGGTGACGATCTGCATTTGGCCGTCCGGCGCGGAAGCGTGGAACTGCATGCCCACTTCCAGCTCATCAACACCTTCGAACATGCTGCGGCTCAAGGTGCTGACCAGTTCGGCGGAGTATTCGCCGTAGGCATCTTCAGGTTCTACGGCGACGGTCAGTTCGTCACCGACGTTCTTGCCTTCCAGAGCCTTTTCCAGGCCCGGGATGATGTTACCTGCGCCTTGCAGGTAAACCAGCGGCGCGCCGCCGGCGGAGCTGTCGATGACCTCACCAGCGTCGTTGGTCAGGGTATAGTCGATGGAGACAGCCTTGTTAGCGGCGATCGTCATGGGGCGAGACCTTTTGCATAAGAATGAAGAACGGACAAGTCTAAACAAGGATTTGCCCGAAAGCGAACGGAACCCGGACGGACGGGGCCGATCAACGGTCACGATCACAGGTTTTCATCAGGACGACGATGGCCACTGGGTGGCCGAGCTGTCCTGCGGCCACACCCAGCACCTGCGCCACCAACCGCCCTGGCAGTCGCGCGCCTGGGTGCTCGACCCCGCGCAACGCCTTGAAAAAATAGGCCAGGCCTTTGCGTGCGGCTGGTGTGCGCAAGGGCACGAATAACGATAACCTTGGCGCCTGATTCGCGGTAGGCACTCACCCATAGAGCGCCACCCAAGCCATGCACCTCCAGAGAATTCGCATGCAGACTTTTTTTATCGCGCCCACCGATTTTGGTGTGGGTCTGACCTCCATCAGCCTTGGGCTGGTGCGCACCCTGGAACGGGCCGGCCTGAAAGTCGGTTTTTTCAAACCCATCGCCCAGCCACACCCTGGCGATACCGGGCCGGAACGCTCCACCGAGCTGGTGGCGCGCACCCACGGCCTGAAACCGCCGCAGCCCCTGGGCCTGGCTCACGTGGAGCGCATGCTCGGCGACGGCCAGCTCGATGAGCTGCTCGAAGAGATCATCACCCTTTACCAACAGGCAGCCGTAGGCAAAGACGTGCTGATCGTCGAAGGCATGGTGCCGACCCGCAGCGCCAGCTACGCGGCACGGGTCAACCTGCACTTGGCCAAGAGCCTGGACGCCGAAGTGATCCTGGTCTCGGCGCCGGAAAATGAAGTGCTCACCGAGCTTTCCGGCCGTGTGGAATTGCAGGCCCAACTGTTTGGCGGTCCCAAAGACCCGAAAGTGCTGGGCGTAATCCTCAACAAGGTACGCACCGACGAAAGCATGGAAGCCTTCTCGGCGCGCCTCAAAGAGCATTCGCCGCTGTTGCGCAGCGGCGATTTCCGGCTGCTCGGCTGCATCCCCTACCAACCCGAGCTGAATGCCCCGCGCACCCGCGACGTGGCCGACCTGATGGGCGCGCAGATCCTCAATGCCGGCGACTACGAAAGCCGGCGCATGACCAAGATCATCATTTGCGCACGCACCATGCGTAACACCGTCGAGCTGCTCAAACCCGGCGTGTTGGTGGTGACCCCGGGAGATCGCGATGACATCATCCTCGCCGTCAGCCTGGCCGCCATCAATGGCGTGCCGCTGGCCGGGCTGCTGCTGACCAGCGACACCCTGCCCGACCCACGCATCATGGATCTGTGCCGGGGCGCCTTCCAGGCCGGGTTGCCGGTGTTGTCGGTGAGCACCGGCTCCTATGACACCGCCAACCAGCTCAATAGCCTCAACAAGGAAATCCCTATCGATGACCGCGAGCGTGCGGAAATCATCACCGACTTCGTCGCCAGCCACCTCGATGCGCGCTGGCTGCACCAGCGTTGCGGCACGCCGCGGGAGATGCGCCTGTCGCCGGCGGTGTTCCGTTACCAGTTGATCCAACGCGCCCAGGCCGCCAACAAACGCATCGTGTTGCCCGAAGGCAGCGAGCCGCTGACCGTACAGGCCGCCGCAATCTGCCAGGCCCGCGGCATTGCCCGTTGCGTGCTGCTGGCCAAGCCTGCGGATGTGGAGGCAGTCGCCCGCGCCCAGGGTATCGACCTGCCCGAAGGCCTGGAGATTCTCGACCCCGACCTGATTCGCCAACGCTACGTGGAGCCAATGGTCGCCTTGCGCAAGAGCAAAAGCCTCAACGCGCCCATGGCCGAGCAACAACTGGAAGACACCGTGGTGATCGCCACCATGATGCTCGCTCTCGACGAAGTGGATGGCCTGGTCTCCGGCGTTATTCACTCCACCGCCAATACCATTCGCCCTGCCCTGCAACTGATCAAGACCGCGCCGGGCTGCACCTTGGTGTCGTCGGTGTTCTTTATGCTGTTCCCCGAGCAGGTACTGGTGTACGGCGACTGCGTGATGAACCCGCACCCAAGCGCTGCGGAACTGGCGGAAATCGCCCTGCAAAGCGCCGACTCGGCGGCCGCGTTCGGCATCACGCCACGGGTGGCGATGATCAGCTATTCCAGCGGTGACTCGGCCAGCGGCGAGGAGGTGGAAAAAGTCCGCGAAGCCACCCTGCTCGCCCACGAACAACAAAGCTCGCTGCTGATCGACGGCCCGTTGCAATACGACGCTGCCGCCAACGAAAACGTCGCCCGACAACTGGCGCCCAACAGCCAGGTGGCAGGCAAGGCCACCGTCTTTGTATTCCCGGACCTGAACACCGGCAACACTACCCACAAAGCCGTACAACGCAGCGCCGATTGCGTGAGCCTGGGGCCGATGCTCCAGGGCCTGCGCAAACCGGTCAATGACCTGCCACGAGGCGCCCAGGTGGACGACATCGTGTACACCATCGCCCTGACGGCGATCCAAGCCGCCAACCGACCCATGGATATCTAAATGCTGGATTTTCTACCTGCCGCCGTGCGCGGGGTGATCGCTTCGCTGTTGCTGGCGCTGAACACGATCCTGCTGTGTTCGTTCCTGTTTATCGTGGCGCTGTTCAAGGCGCTGCCGTTCGCCAAGCGCCTGAGCGAATGGCTGATGAACCACACCCATGAAGCCTGGGTCACCAACAACAAGGGTTGGATGAACCTGGTGCGCCGTACGCGCTGGCACCTGACTGGCCTTGAGGGCCTGGACTACCAGCACTCGTACCTGGTGACCAGCAACCATCAGAGCTGGGTCGACATCATGGTGTTGCAGTACGTGCTCAATCGGCGCATTCGCCCCCTGAAGTTCTTCCTCAAGCAAGAGCTGATCTGGGTACCGGTGATTGGTCTGGCGTGGTGGGCGCTGGGCTTCCCCTTCATGAAGCGCTACAGCAAGGCTTATTTGGAGAAGCACCCGGAGAAGAAAGGCAAAGACCTGGAAACCACGCGCAAGACCTGTGCGAAGTTTCGCGACAATCCCGTGGGGATTTTCAACTTTGCCGAAGGCACACGCTTTACGCCGGGCAAGCATGCGCAGCAGCAGTCACCGTTTCGCTACCTGCTTAAACCCAAGGCGGGCGGCATTGCGTTTGTGTTGGATGCCATGGGCGAGCAGCTCAAGTCACTGATCAATGTGACCATCCACTACCCCGCCGGGCGCCCAGGTTATTGGGATTTGCTGTGCGGTAACGTGAAGGACGTGGTGGTGCACTTTGAAGAGGTGCAGATACCGGCCGAATTCATCGGCAAGAATTATGAGCAGGATGGGGAATATCGACTGGCGTTCCAGGGCTGGATCAACCAGTTGTGGCAAGACAAGGATGCATTGTTGGAACAGCTGCACAAAGACTTTCCGGCCAGCCGCTGATCAACATGTGGATGCAATTTAATGTGGGGGCTGGCTTGCCTGCGATAGCGGTGGATCAGCTAAGGATCAATAAACTGACAGTCTGCTATCGCAGGCAAGCCAGCTCCCACATTGACCGAGTCCATATTTGAGAATATGTAAAAAGCCCGCCACCGGGTAACCGGTGGCGGGCTTTTTTGTGCGGCAATTAAAGCTTAGATCGCGCCGCGCTGACGTAACAGTTCCAGCACTTGCTTGACGCTGTCTTCCAGCGACAACGCCTGGGTGTCGATCACAAGGTCGGCATTCAGCGGCACGTCATACGGGAAGGATTCGCCAGGGATGTTATCCCCACCGGCCGCGTACAAACCTTGCGGGTCACGCTCGGCGCACACCAACGGCGATGCCTGCACGTAGACGGTCAGCAGTCGGTCCGCACCAATCAGCGCCTTGGCCTGTTCACGGCCTTCGGCATCCGGCGCAACGAAGGCTGCCAGAGTCAACAGGCCGGCTTCATTGAACTGACGCGCCACATGAGCGGCACGACGCCAGTTCTCGGTACGCCCGGCACGGTCCTGCGGCAACCCTTTGTTCAGGTCGTGACGCAGGTTCTGGCCGTCCAGTACGAACACCGCACGGCCCATGTCGAACAGCTTGCGCTCGACCGCATAGGCCAGAGTGCTCTTGCCTGCGCCCGACAAGCCGCTGAACAACACCGTGGCCGGCTGCTGGCCGAAACGCAGGGCGCGCTCTTCGGTGGCGACATGCGCCAGGCTGCCGTGCTGCGCAGCGCCGCCATGACCCACCGGTGGCGCGATGATCATGCCCGCGGCGACCGTGCCGTTGGTCAAGCGATCGATCACGATGAACGCGCCGGTGGTGCGGTTGCTGTCGTAACCGTCCAGGGCGATGGCGGCGTCCAGGCTGACCTTGACCCGGCCAATTTCGTTGAGCTGCAGCGAACTCGCCGGGCCTTCGGCCAGGGTGTTTACGTCCACGCGGTGCACGATGCTGGTGATGGAACCCGGCACGTAGCTGGTGGCGCGTTTGATGTCGTATTTCTTGCCCGGCAGCATCGGTTCTTCAGCCATCCACACCAGCATGGCGTCGAAGGCGTCGGTCACTTGCGGCACGTTGTCGGCATGCACCAACAGGTCGCCACGGGAGATGTCGATCTCGTCTTCCATGGTCAAGGTCACAGCCTGGCCTGGGCCTGCGTGTTCCAGCTCACCTTCAAAGGTGACGATGGATTTGACGCGGCTGCTCTTGCCCGACGGCAATACCACCACTTCGTCACCCTTGTGCACGATGCCGCTCGCCAGGGTGCCGGCAAACCCACGGAAGTTCAGGTTCGGGCGGTTGACGTATTGCACCGGGAAACGCAGGTCGGTGTAGTTGCGGTCGTTGGCGATCTCGACAGTCTCCAAGATCTCCATCAGCGACTGGCCGGTGTACCAGGGCGAACGCTCGCTCTTGTTCACCACGTTGTCGCCCTTGAGCGCCGACATCGGCACGAAGGCCAGGGTGCTCGGCTTGAATGCGATACCTTCGGCGAACTTCAGGTAATCGGCCTTGATCGACTCGAATACGCTTTGGTCAAAGCCGTTGATGTCCATCTTGTTGATGGCCACCACGATGTGTTTGATGCCCAGCAACGAGGCGATGTAGCTGTGACGACGGGTCTGGGTCTGCACGCCGTAGCGGGCGTCGATCAGGATGATCGCCAGGTCACAGGTAGACGCACCGGTGGCCATGTTGCGGGTGTACTGCTCATGGCCGGGGGTATCGGCGATGATGAATTTGCGCTTGGCGGTGGAGAAATAGCGGTAGGCAACATCGATGGTGATGCCCTGCTCACGCTCGGCCTGCAGGCCATCGACCAGCAACGCCAGGTCGATATCGTCACCGGTGGTGCCGGACTTCTTCGAGTCGCGGGTAATGGCTTCCAGGTGATCTTCGTAGATCATCTTGGAGTCGTGCAGCAGGCGCCCGATCAGGGTGCTCTTGCCGTCATCGACGTTGCCGCAGGTCAGGAAGCGCAACATCTCTTTGCGCTCGTGCTGGCCCAGGTAGGCGAGGATGTCCTCGCTGATCAAATCAGATTGATGCGACATGACAGCCCCTTAGAAATAGCCTTGACGTTTTTTATCTTCCATCGAGCCTGCACCATCGTGGTCGATGACACGGCCCTGGCGCTCGGAAGTTCGCGTCAGGAGCATTTCCTGAATGATGTCCGTCAGCGTCTCGGCTTCGGACTCCACCGCACCCGTCAACGGGTAGCAGCCAAGGGTGCGGAAACGTACTTTCTTTTTGACGATACGGGCTTTGTCTTCGTCGGACAGGTGCTCGAGGATGCGGTCGTCGTCGATCATGATCAACGTGCCGTTCTTCTCGATCACCTCGCGCTCGGCGGCGAAGTACAGCGGCACGATCGGAATGCCTTCCAGGTAGATGTACTGCCAGATGTCAAGCTCGGTCCAGTTGGACAGCGGGAACACGCGGATCGACTCGCCCTTGTTGACGTTGCCGTTGTAGACGTTCCACAGCTCCGGGCGTTGGTTCTTCGGGTCCCAACGGTGCTTGCTGTCGCGGAACGAGTACACGCGCTCTTTGGCACGGGATTTCTCTTCATCGCGACGGGCACCGCCGAATGCTGCGTCGAAACCATGCTTGTCCAGCGCCTGCTTGAGGCCCTCGGTCTTCATGATATCGGTGTGCTTGGCACTGCCGTGGGTGAACGGGTTGATGTTCTGCGCCACGCCATCGGGGTTGATGTGGGTGATGAGGTCCAGCCCCAATTCCTCGACCATCTTGTCGCGGAACTTGTACATCTCCTGGAATTTCCAGCGAGTGTCGACGTGCATCACCGGAAATGGCAGTTTGCCCGGGAAGAAGGCCTTGCGTGCCAGGTGCAGCATCACGGCGGAGTCTTTACCGATCGAGTAGAGCATCACCGGGTTATCGAACTCGGCGGCGACCTCGCGGATGATGTGGATGCTTTCCGCCTCCAGCTGTTTCAGATGCGTCAGTTTGTCGACCATGGTTACTCACGGAAAAACGATCTTATGGACGGCCAGCGGGCCGTGTTCGAGCGAGGCATGCTAGCACAGCAACTTCTTCTATTTAGGGAGCCAGCTAGACCGAAACGGTATATGAATATGCCGCCGAGTTTGGCGCCCAACTCGCTCAATGTGGGATCTGGCTTGCCTGCGATACAGGCGCCGTGCTCCTTCAGGCTGACCGAGGTGATGCCATCGCAGGCAAGCCAGCGCCCACGGTGTTCATGCTGTGCTTTAGATCGGATTGGGGCAGTCGATGAACAGATGCTCCAGGGCAAAGCGCCGCGCCAGATAGTCGCCTAGCGCCTGCACGCCATAGCGTTCGGTGGCGTGATGGCCGGCGGCGATGAAGCTGATGTCGTTTTCCCGGGCGCTGTGGAAGGTCTGTTCGGACGCTTCACCGCTCAGGTACAAATCGACACCCGCGGCAATCGCCTGGTCGATGTAGCCCTGGCCGCCACCGGTACACCAGCCGACGCGGCGAATCATCTCGCTGCCTTCGATCAGCAGCGGTTCGCGGCCCATCACTTCCTGCACGCGGCGGGCGAAGTCGCGGGGTGACAAGGGCTCGGCCAGGGAGCCGACCAGGCCGACGATTTTTGGGTTGCCGGGGTCCAGCGGGCCTTCGACGGTGATGTCCAGGTGGCGAGCCAGTTGCACGTTGTTGCCGACATCGGCGTGCAGGTCCAGGGGTAAGTGGTAGGCCAGCAGGCTGATGTCATGCTTGAGCAGGGTTTTGAGGCGGCGCTGCTTCATGCCGGTGATGCATGGGTTTTCGCCCTTCCAGAAGTAACCGTGGTGCACCAGCACCAGGTCGGCCTTGGCTTCGACGGCGGCGTCCAGCAGGGCTTGGCTGGCGGTCACGCCGCTGACGATGCGCATCACTTGGGGCCGGCCCTCGACCTGCAGGCCATTGGGGCAGTAATCGGCAATTTTGGCGCTGCCGAGGTAGCGGTCGGCTTCCTCGACGAGGGTAGTAAGGGGCACGGCCATAAAAGACTCCTAAATATCCCGTTCGCAGGCGTCACAGCCTCGTATAATGCGCGACATTATGGGCGCTCTCCCGCCCCCTGCAACCTGTCAGGACTTACTTGATGCTCAAGGCACTGCGTTTTTTTGGATGGCCATTGTTGGCTGGCGTGCTGATCGCGATGCTGATTATCCAGCGTTATCCCCAGTGGGTGGGCCTGCCCACACTGGATGTGAACCTGCAACAGGCGCCGCAGACCAACACAGTGGTGCAAGGGCCGGTGACCTATGCCGATGCCGTGGTCATCGCCGCTCCGGCGGTGGTCAACTTGTACACCACCAAGGTCATCAACAAACCTGCGCATCCGTTGTTTGAAGACCCGCAATTTCGCCGCTATTTCGGTGACAACGGCCCCAAGCAGCGCCGCATGGAATCCAGCCTCGGCTCCGGCGTGATCATGAGCCCCGAAGGCTACATCCTCACCAACAACCACGTGACCACGGGCGCCGACCAGATCGTGGTGGCCCTGCGTGACGGCCGCGAAACCCTGGCCCGTGTGGTGGGCAGCGACCCGGAAACGGATCTGGCGGTACTCAAGATTGATCTGAAGAACCTGCCGGCCATCACCCTCGGCCGCTCCGACGGTTTGCGCGTGGGCGATGTGGCGCTGGCCATCGGCAACCCGTTCGGAGTGGGGCAAACGGTGACCATGGGCATCATCAGCGCCACCGGGCGTAACCAGTTGGGCCTTAACAGCTACGAAGATTTCATCCAGACCGACGCGGCGATCAACCCCGGCAACTCGGGCGGTGCGCTGGTGGACGCCAATGGCAACCTGACTGGCATCAACACCGCGATTTTTTCCAAGTCTGGCGGTTCACAGGGCATTGGTTTTGCCATCCCGGTAAAGCTGGCGATGGAAGTGATGAAGTCGATCATTGAGCACGGCCAGGTGATTCGCGGCTGGCTGGGCATTGAAGTACAGCCTTTGACCAAGGAACTGGCCGAGTCATTTGGCCTGACCGGGCGTCCAGGCATCGTGGTAGCGGGGATCTTCCGCGACGGCCCGGCGCAGAAAGCCGGCCTGCAACTGGGCGATGTGATCCTCAGCATCGACGGCGCGCCGGCGGGTGATGGCCGCAAGTCCATGAACCAGGTGGCGCGGATCAAGCCGACCGACAAGGTGGCGATCCTGGTGATGCGCAACGGCAAGGAGATCAAACTGTCGGCGGAAATCGGCCTGCGCCCACCACCGGCGACCGCGCCAGTGAAAGAAGAGCAATAACCGTCGCGACCCACGCGCCCGTTCGCGGGCGCTTGTAAGGCTATATTTCTTAGCGATTCATTCTCATTAGGCATGTTATATTGTTTCAATATCGCTATTGGAACGCTCTATCATGTCGTCTCGAAAGTTTGTGCCCCTGGCCGGCCTGGCCCTGGGTTTGCTGCTCGACCCTGCCTACGCCGAAGAAAACACCCTGGAGCTGGACACCATCAGCGTCACTTCCGACGCCTATGAATCCGCCACCGGTCCGGTCGACGGCTACCGTGCCACCCGCTCTGCCAGTGCGACCAAGACCGACACGGCCTTGCGCGACATCCCGCAGTCGATCAGCGTGATTCCGGCCACGGTACTCAAAGACCTGGGCAGTACCAGCGTTGAACGCGCCCTGGAATTCGCCGGCGGTGTGTCCAAGCAAAACAACTTCGGCGGCCTGACCCTCTACGAATACAGCGTGCGCGGCTTCACCACGTCCGAGTTCTACCAGGATGGTTTCAGCGCCAACCGTGGTTACCCCAGCACCCCGGACGCAGCGAATATCGAGCGCATCGAAGTGCTCAAGGGCCCCGCCGCCAGCCTCTATGGGCGTGGCGATCCCGGCGGCACGGTGAATATCGTCACCAAGAAACCCCAGCCCGAGGCCTTCACCACGCTGCAGACCAGCGCCGGCAGTTGGGACCGTTACCGCACCGCGCTGGATGTGAATACGCCGCTGGACAGCGAGGGGCGCGTGCTGACGCGAGTGAACCTGGCGGTTGAAGACAACCACAGCTTTCGCGATCACGTCGACGCCAAGCGCGTGTTCGTCGCGCCCTCCTTCAGTTGGCAACTGGACCCGGACACCACGCTGCTGGTGGAAAGCGAATTCGTGCGCCACAGCTCCACCTTCGACCGGGGCATCGTCGCCAACACCGGCATGTCCCATTCCACCTTCCTCGGCGAGCCCAACGACGGCAATATCCGCAACCACAACAACCGCATTCAGGCGGCGTTGGAACACCACCTCAACGACGCCTGGAAACTGCGCCTGGCCAGCCATTACAAGCAAGGCAGCCTGTGGGGCGATGCTTCGGAAAGCCGGGCGTTGAACGCAGACGGCCACAGCGTCAATCGCCGCTACCGTGAACGCTCCACCGGTTGGCATGACAGCATCACCCAGCTGGAACTGCGCGGGGTGTTCGATATCGGCAGTTGGCAACATGAACTGTTGATCGGCACCGAATACGAGGATTACCGCAAGAAAGAGCGTGTGACGACGATCGCTGGCGACTATCCCATCGACATCTACAAACCGGTGTACGGCCAGCCCAAACCCAACGGCATACGCTCCGGCACTGACTTCTTCGAACAAACCAAAAGCCACGCACTGAACCTGCAAGACCAGATCATCTTCACCGACCGCCTGCGCGGCATGATCGGTGCGCGCTTCGAACACTTCGAACAAAGCACCGACGACTTCACCCGCAACCACGCCAAGAGCCGCCAAACCCACGACGCCTTCACTCAACGCGCCGGCCTGCTCTACCAGCTCACGCCAGAAGTCGGCGTGTTTGCCAACGCCTCCACCTCGTTCAAGCCCAATGGCGGTCTGGATGCCGGTGGCAAGTCCTTCAAGCCCGAAGAAGGCGTGGGTTATGAGGTGGGCATCAAGAGCGAGCTGTTTGACGACCGCCTCAGCGCCACTCTGGCGGCCTTTCATATCGAAAAGGAAAACGTGCTGACCCTGGACCCGGCGACCAACCTCAACCGCGCCATGGGCAAGGCCCGCAGCCAGGGCTTCGACCTGCAAGTAACCGGGCAAGTGACCGACGCAGTCCGCGTGATCGGCGCCTTGGCCTACATCGACGCTGAAGTGACCAAGGGCGACAAAATCATCCCCACGGGCAGCCGCATTCTCGGCGTGGCCAAGCGCAGCGGCAGTGTGTTGGGTGTGTATGAATTCCAGGACGGCGCATTGCGTGGCTCAGACCTGGGCGCAGCGTTCACCTATGTAGGTGACCGCTCAGGCGAAGCCGGCACAGGCTTCGAACTGCCCGCCTACCACACCGTGGATTTGCTGGCCCATTACAAGGCCACGCAGAACGTGACGGTGGGGCTGAACCTCAACAACCTGTTCAATGAAAAGTACTACGAGCGGTCCTACAGCAACTATTGGGTCAACCCCGGCGAGCCGCGCAACTTCACGGTTAGCCTGACCCTTAATCTGTAGATACAGTCAAAATGTGTGGCTTGCCTGCGATGACCATAGGTAATCACGATGCGAAGCGAGCCGCTCTTGATCTTGATCTGCTTTTGATCTCAGGCGCCCCGTCAAACCACGCTGGCCGAACGCAGGCTTGAATTCGTGGGTAACCCGGCAGGACGCCGGGTTAGCCGCCCCGCGCCATGGATGGCGCGTGGCGGCGGCCCACGGATTCAAGCCTGCGTTCGGGCACACCGAGCCTAGGCGAGGTGCCGAGTGGTGGGGCGAGGACCTTTTGGTTACTTTTGGGTCCTTCCAAAAGTGACCCGCTGTCAGAGCGGAACCCTAGGTGGCCGTTACCGCAGCAATGGATATGTACACAATCCAACTGTGTTGACTGCCAGGCCGCCTTCGCGAGCAAGCCCGCTCCCACAGGTTGATCGCGGGGGTTCAGGTAGAGAATCGTCGGTTGGCAGGCCGCCATCGCAGGCAAGCCAGCTCCCACAATTGGATCACCGCAGGGCTCGATTACAAGGCAACCGGCGCCCGTTCGCACAGGGTATTAAGCGCCGCCGCCCACTGCGGCTCGTCATTCAGGCAAGGCACCAACACCAACTCCTCGCCCCCCGCTTCACGAAATTGCTCGCGACCGCGATCGCCAATTTCCTCCAACGTCTCAATACAGTCGGCGACGAACGCCGGGCACATCACCAGCAGCTTCTTCACCCCTTGCTGGGCCAATGCCTCAAGGCGCGCCTCGGTGTAGGGTTCGATCCACTTGGCCCGGCCCAGGCGGGACTGGAACGCCACCGACCATTTACCCTCCGGCAAACCCAGCCGCTCGGCCACATCCCGCGCCACGCTGAAGCACTGCGCGCGGTAACAGGTGGCAAGCACTTCAGGGGATGCGTTCTTGCAGCAGTCGGCGTCCTTGAAGCAGTGCTGGCCGGTAGGGTCGAGCTTGGTCAGGTGACGCTCAGGCAAACCATGGAAACTGAGCAGCAAGTGATCGTAATCCTGCTCCACATAAGCGCGCACACTCGCCGCCAGCGCATCGAGGTACTCAGGCTGATCGTAGAACGGTTGCAGGATCGAAAACTGCACATTCAGTTGCTTGTCGCGCACCACTCGCTTGGCTTCCTCTATCACCGTTGTGACGGTGCTGTCGGCAAATTGAGGGTACAACGGCGCCAGTGTGATTTTTTGAATACCCTGGGCGGCCAGGCGCGTCAGGACCGTTTCCAGGGACGGTTCGCCGTAACGCATCGCCAGTTCCACCGGGCCTTGGGTCCACTGCGCGGTCATCTGCTGTTGCAGGCGGCGGCTCAGCACCACCAGCGGCGAACCTTCGTCCCACCAGATCGACGCATAGGCATGGGCCGATTGCTCGGGGCGCTTGATCAGGATCAGCGACACCAGCAAGCGCCGCACCGGCCACGGCAAGTCGATCACATAAGGGTCCATCAGGAACTGATTGAGGTAGCTGCGCACATCGGCCACTGAAGTGGACTTTGGCGAACCCAGGTTGACCAGTAACAACGCGTGATCGGTCATGCAACATCCTATCTTTAGAGGCGGCTGGACAAGTCGTCCAGAGCCGCACGCAACTCAGTGAACTGGAAAGTGAAACCTTCGGCCTGCAGCCGTTCAGGCAAAGCCTTTTGCCCGCCCAGCAACAAGCCGGACAACTCACCCAGGCCAACCTTCAACGCAAATGCCGGCATCGGCATGAACGCCGGGCGGTGCAGCACCTGGCCCAAGGTCTTGGCAAATTCGCGGTTGCGCACCGGGTGTGGCGCGCAGGCATTATAAGGACCGTTGGCGTCTTGCTTGTGCAGAAGAAAATCAATCAGGGCGATTTGATCCTTGATATGCACCCAGGGCATCCACTGCCGTCCATTGCCAATCGGCCCGCCCAGCGCCAGTTTGAACGGCAGCAGCAGGCGCGACAAAAAGCCGCCCTCGGCAGACAGCACCAACCCCGTACGCACCAGCACCACGCGAATGCCCAAGGCTTCGGCACGCTGGGCGGTTTCCTCCCAGGCGATACACAACTGGCTGGGGAAGTCATCCAGCACCGGGCCGCTGGCTTCGGTCAGTTCGCGCTCGCCGCCGTCGCCGTACCAACCCACCGCAGAACCGGAGATCAGCACCGCCGGTTTTTGCTCCAGGCTTTCCATCCAGGCCAGCAAGGTTTCGGTGAGGTGAATGCGACTGTTCCACAGCAATGCCTTGCGCTTGTGGGTCCAAGGCCGGTCGGCGATAGGCGCGCCTGCCAGGTTGACCACCGCGTCCACCGCGCCAATCACCTCTTGTAGACGAGCCACCCCGAGCACCTGCGCACCACACACCTGGGCGACCGTTTCCGGTTGCCGGCTCCACACCGTCAGGCGATGGCCTTGCGCGAGCCAGTGCTTGCAGAGTTGGCGACCGATCAAGCCGGTACCGCCGGTCAGCAAAATATGCATGGGACTCTCCTCATGTAACGTTCGCCGCCGCTCACTGGTCTATTTTATAAGCAGGGATCAATTTGATAATTGAGCGTGACGGGGGTTCAAGCCTTAGCTTAACCATAGGTCACGCCACACAATCAGGCACGCCAAAACTTATACCAAAAAACAATATTGTACAGCTATTGGTGTCGGCGTAGTCTGTACCCAACGGTAAAACGAGGCCTCCCATGACTGTTCCCATCGCGATCATTGGTACCGGCATCGCCGGTCTCTCCGCCGCCCGAGCGTTACAAGACGCCGGGCACGCAGTACAACTCTTCGATAAAAGCCGCGGCAGCGGTGGCCGCATGTCCAGTAAGCGCAGCGACGCCGGCGCGCTGGACATGGGCGCGCAATATTTCACCGCCCGCGACCGGCGCTTCGTCAACGAAGTGCAGCGCTGGCAAAGCAACGGCTGGGCCGAGCAATGGAAGCCCCAGCTGTATAACTTCAAGTCCGGGCAATTGACGCCCTCCCCCGATGAGCAGATCCGCTGGGTGGGCACACCGCGCATGAGCGCCATCACCCGCGCCCTGCTCGACGACTTGCCGGTGGAGTTCGGTTGTCGCATCACCGAAGTCTTCCAGGGCACGCAGCACTGGAACCTGCTCGACGCGGACGGCGGCAATCACGGCCCTTTCAGTCACGTGATCATTGCCACGCCGGCGCCCCAAGCCACCGCCCTGCTGGCCGCCGCGCCCAAGCTGGCGAGCGCCGCCGCCGGAGTGAAAATGGACCCGACCTGGGCCATCGCCCTGGCGTTCGACAAGCCCCTGGATACGCCGATGGAGGGCTGCTTCGTGCAAGACAGCCCCCTCGACTGGCTGGCGCGCAACCGCAGCAAGCCTGGGCGCGACACCACCCTCGACACCTGGGTGCTGCACGCCACCAGCGCCTGGAGCAAGGCCCACCTAGACCTGCCCAAGGAAGCGGTGATCGAACACCTGCACGGCGCCTTTGCCGAATTGCTGCACAGCGCCATGCCCGCGCCGTCGTTCAGCCTGGCGCATCGCTGGCTCTACGCACGCCCCTCCAGCAGCCATGAGTTCGGTGTGCTGGCCGACGCCGACCTGGGCTTGTTCGTTTGCGGCGACTGGTGCCTGTCCGGTCGGGTGGAAGGTGCCTGGTTGAGTGGCCAGGAAGCGGCGCGACGCTTGATCGAGCACCTGCAATGAACCGCATCAACCCCGCCAAACTGCTGCTGTCAAAATGGACGGCAGCTCATCCTCGCCACAAGGAAAAACACTTCCTGGTCACCGAGTTGTTCCGTGACGACGAGGGCACGGTGCTGGACATCGAACTGCAGGCCATCCTGACTCGGCGCGCCGAACGCCTGCCCTGGCAGACCCTGAAAAACGCTGAAGACTGGAAAATCGGCTGGAAATAAAGCGGCGGCACAAACCTGTACAAATTATTTGACTTGTACAACATCGAGCCTATGATGAGATTTAGTTGTACAAGATTTTTAGCTTGTACAGGATTCTTGCAGAGGTTTGCTTATGTCCAGCCATGTGAAACCGAAGATCGCCATCAGCGCCTGCCTTCTGGGTGAGAACGTGCGCTTCAATGGCGGTCATAAACAGTCCCTGCTATGCAGCCAGACCCTGAGTGACTACTTCGATTTTGTCCCGTTGTGCCCTGAAGTTGCCATCGGCCTGGGCATTCCTCGGCAAGCGATCCGCCTGGTCGGCGATCCCAACCAACCGCAGGCTGTGGGCAGCGTAAACCCTGCGCTCAATGTCACTCAGCCACTGGACGATTACGGCCAGCAAATGGCCCGGGAACATACCGACCTGTGCGGCTACATTTTCATGCAAAAGTCACCGTCTTGTGGGCTGGAGCGGGTCAAGGTGTACCGCGACAACGGCACGCCCGTCGACGGTGGCGGGCGCGGTATTTACGCCCAGGCGTTTTGTGCCCGCCACCCCAACCTGCCGGTGGAGGAAGACGGTCGCCTGAACGACCCGGTGCTTCGAGAAAACTTCCTCACCCGCGTATTCGTGTACGCCAGTTGGCAGCAACTGTTGGCCGACGGCCTTACCCGTCACCGCTTGCTGACGTTTCACTCGCGCTACAAGTACCTGCTGATGGCCCACAGCCCGGCGCATTACAAAAGCCTGGGCCACTTGCTCGGCAGCATGGGCAAGGGCATTGACCTGCAAGCTTTGGCCGACGGCTATTTCAGCGAACTGATGGCGGGCCTGAAAAAATGCGCGACTCGCGGTACCCATACCAATGTGCTGCAACACATCAGTGGCTACCTCAAGCAGGCCATCAGCGCCGATGACAAACAGGAAATGCAGACCGTCATCGGCCAATACCGCCACGGCATCGTGCCACTGGTGGTGCCGCTGACCCTGCTCAAGCACCACTTTCGCCAACATCCGGACCGCTACATCGCGCAGCAGGCCTACCTGCAACCGCACCCGGAAAACCTCAGCCTGCGTAATGCGATCTAACCCATGAAACCTGCCCTGCTCGACGAACCCGGCGAAGACATCGCCCTGGCCCTGGAAAACGGTTGGCTGCCGATCCGCGAGGTGGCGCGCCAGACCGGCGTGAATGCGGTGACGCTGCGCGCGTGGGAGCGCCGCTACGGCCTCATCGTGCCCCAGCGCACGCCCAAAGGGCATCGGTTGTTCAGCGCCGAACACGTGCAACGCATCCAGGCCATCCTCACCTGGCTCAATCGCGGCGTGCCGGTCAGCCAGGTCAAAGGGCTGATCGACTCCGCCCAAGGTAGCCCGGAGCCGATGGAAAACGAGTGGCAGAGCCTGCGCCAGCATTTGGTGAGTGCCATCAGTGAACTGGCCGAGCGCCGGGTCGATGACGCCTTCAACCAGGCCATGGCGCTGTACCCACCACGCACCTTGTGCGAGCAACTGATGCTGCCGCTGCTCAACGAGCTGGAACAACGCTGGCAGGGCCAGTTCGGCGCGCAGATGGAGCGGGTGTTCTTCTTGTCCTGGTTGCGCAGCAAGTTCGGCGCACGGATCTATCACAACAATCGTCAACTCCACGGCGCGCCGCTGTTGCTGGTCAATCATTCCGACCTGCCCCTGGAACCCCACCTCTGGCTCAGCGCCTGGCTGGCCAGCAGTGCCGATTGCCCGGTGGAAGTGTTCGATTGGCCGCTGCCGGTGGGCGAACTCGCCCTGGCGGTGGAACACCTGCAACCGCGTGCGGTGCTGCTGTATTCGAGCAAGGCGTTGCAGGTGCCGGCCCTCAGCAAACTGCTGGGCGGCATCCGTTGCCCAACCGTGATTGCCGGACCAACGGTGTGCATCCACCACGCCGAGTTGGGCGTATTAACCCAGGATATCCCTGAGTTGTCCGTGGCCGAGGACCTGTTGTCGGCCCATCAATTATTGATCCAGCGTGGAATTGTCTGAATGCATCTGATCTGGTTGCGCACCGACTTGCGCCTGCACGACAACACTGCCCTGGCGACCGCGAGCCAGCGCGGCCCCGTCGCGGCTGTTTACCTGATCACACCCGAGCAATGGCAGGCGCATGATGACGCGCCGTGCAAAGTCGATTTCTGGCTGCGCAACTTGCAGCACCTGAGCCAGGCACTGGACAACCTCAACATCCCCCTGTTAATCCGCCACGCCGCGACCTGGGACCAGGCGCCGACGGTACTGAGCCAACTGTGCCGCGAGCTGTCGGTGGAGTCGGTACACGTCAACGAGGAATACGGCATTCACGAAACCCGCCGCGACAGCGCCGTGGCCCAGGCCCTGGAAGCTGACGGCGTGACCTTCCACAGCTACCTGGACCAACTGTTTTTCCAGCCGGGTAGTGTGCTGACCAAGACCGGCACCTACTTCCAGGTGTTCAGCCAGTTCCGCAAGGTCTGCTACAGCCGCCTGCACAGCGCCCTGCCCCGCGTGGTGCCGACGCCAAAGGCCCAGGCCGAGCCTGGCGTGAAGAGCGACCCTGTGCCAACGGCAGTCGAAGGGTTCCCGACACCCAGCGAAACCTTGCGTGCCCTCTGGCCCGCTGGCGAAGACGAGGCGCGCCGTCGCCTCGATGCCTTCGCTGATCAGCAGATCAGCTATTACAAGGACGAACGCGACTTCCCGGCCAAGCCCGGCACCAGTCAGCTTTCTGCCTACCTGGCCGCCGGAGTGGTTTCGCCGCGCCAGTGCTTGCACGCCGCGCTGCAAACCAACCAGGGCGAGTTCGAAAGCGGCGACATCGGCGCCATCACCTGGATCAACGAGCTGCTGTGGCGCGAGTTCTACAAGCACATCCTGGTCGGCTACCCACGGGTTTCCCGCCACCGCGCGTTTCGCCCGGAAACCGAAGCGCTGGCCTGGCGCAAGGCGCCCGAAGACCTGGCCGCCTGGCAACAGGCGCGCACCGGCTTGCCGATCATCGACGCGGCCATGCGCCAATTGCTGGAAACCGGCTGGATGCACAATCGCCTGCGCATGGTGGTGGCGATGTTCCTGACCAAAAACCTGCTGATCGACTGGCGCGAAGGCGAGCGCTTCTTCATGCGCCACCTGATCGACGGTGATCTGGCGGCCAACAACGGCGGCTGGCAGTGGAGTTCGTCCACCGGCACCGACTCGGCGCCGTATTTCCGGATATTCAGCCCGCTGAGCCAATCGGAAAAATTCGACGGCGACGGCGTGTTCATCAAACGCTGGCTCCCGGAACTGGCCGCGCTGAATAAAAAACAAGTGCACAACCCCGAAGCGGCTGGCGGCCTGTTCGGCGTGGCGGATTATCCGCGTGCCATCGTCGATTTGAAACAGTCTCGCGAGCGTGCCTTGGCCGCATTTCGCCGGCTGCCTTCGCGTCAGGAGATGGCCGAACATGAGTGACTTCCTGCGCCAGTTCGCCCACACCTTCGCCACGCTGGACAAGCACAACCTGCACCTGCTCGGCCGCCTGTACAGCGAGGACGTCGCCTTCGCCGACCCCCTGCATGAAGTTCAGGGCCTGCCAGCGTTGCAGCGTTACTTTGCCGACTTGTACAGCAACGTCAGCGAGCTGAATTTTGACTTCCACGGCTTCGATACAGTGGCCGAAGGCGAGGGCTACCTGCGCTGGACTATGCGTTTTCGTCACCCACGCCTGGCCGGCGGCCAGGTGATCGAGGTGCCAGGCTGTTCCCATTTGATGTGGCACGACAAGGTTTACCGCCATCGCGACTACTTCGATGCCGGCGCCCTGCTCTATGAACATGTCCCCCTACTGGGTCGCGTTATTCGTTGGCTGAAAAGGAGAATGGGATGAGCCTTACACCGCCCCGTCGTTATTGGCTGACCGGCGCCAGCAGTGGTATCGGTGCGGCGCTGGCCGTGGAGTTGCTCGACAGCGGCGCCCACGTGGCCCTCAGTTCCCGCACCCAAGGCCCGCTGGATGCCCTCGCCGTTCGATATCCAGGCCAGGTGCTGGTGGTGGCCGGCGACCTGACCAACAGCCAGACCGTGCGCGAGATCGGTGAGCGTATCAGCGAGGTCTGGGGTTCGCTGGACACGGTGATCCTCAACGCCGGCACTTGTGAATACGTCGACGCCCGGCAATTTGACGCCTCGATCATCGAGCACGTGGTGCGTACCAACCTGCTGGCGAGCAGTTATTGCATCGAGGCCGCGCTGCCGCTGTTGCGCGCCGGGCGTACCCCGCATCTGGTGGGCGTGGCCAGTGCTGTGACCTACCTGCCCATGCCTCGCGCCGAAGCCTACGGCGCGTCCAAGGCCGGCCTGCGTTACTTGTTCGAATCCCTGCGTATCGGCCTGTCGCCAGAAAACATCGATGTCACGGTGATCAGCCCAGGCTTCGTCGACACGCCGCTGACCGAGCGCAATGATTTCCCGATGCCCCTGAGCTGGCCGGCCGACAAAGCCGCGAAACACATCTTCGCCAAGCTGGAAAAACGCCCGCTGGAAATCGCCTTTCCGGCCCTGTTCATTGCCACCTTGTGGCCGCTGTCGAAGCTGCCCAACCGCGCGCAACTGATCATCGGCAAACGCATGCTGCGCAGCCCGCCACCGAAGAAGGACGACCTGTGAAGATCGCCATTATCGGCAGCGGCATCGCCGGGCTGACCAGCGCCTACCTGCTCAGCCGTCGCCACGACATTACGCTGTTCGAGGCCAGTGACTGCATTGGCGGGCATACCCACACGGCCAAGGTGACGGTCGACGGCAAAAGCTATGCGGTGGACACGGGCTTCATTGTGTTCAACGACTGGACCTACCCCAACTTCATCCGTCTGCTGGAGCAGATCGGGGTCAGGTTCAAACCCACCGAGATGAGCTTTTCGGTGTGTGACCAAAGCACTGGCTTTGAGTACAACGGCAACAACCTCAACAGCCTGTTTGCCCAGCGCCGCAACATCCTGTCGCCGGGGTTCTGGGGCATGTTGCGCGATATCCTGCGCTTCAATCGCCAGGCGCCCCTGGACTTGCAAGAGCAGCGCATCAGCGCCGACATGACCCTGGGCGATTACCTCACCGCTGGCGGCTATGGCCCCAGGTTTATCCGGCATTACATCGTGCCGATGGGCGCGGCCATCTGGTCGATGTCCCTGGCCGATATGCTCAAGTTTCCGCTGCAGTTTTTTGTGCGCTTCTTCAAGAATCACGGCTTGCTTTCGGTGAGCAACCGCCCGCAATGGTGCGTGATCGAAGGCGGCTCCAGCTGTTATATCGAGCCGCTGACCCGCAGCTTTCGCGAACAGATACGGCTCAACTGCCCTGTGCATAAGGTGCAACGCAGCGACGAGGGTGTGGTTATCCACAGCCCGGCCGGCAGCGAAACCTTCGACCGCGTGGTGTTCGCCTGCCACAGCGATCAGGCCCTGGCCTTGCTCGATGACCCCAGCCAGGCCGAACAGCAGATCCTCGGTGCCCTGCCCTACGCCGACAACGACGTGGTGCTGCACACCGACACACGCCTGCTGCCCGATCGCAAACTGGCCTGGGCCAGCTGGAACTATCGGCTGACGGGCAACGTGCAACAACAGGCCGCCGTCACCTATGACATGAACATCCTGCAAGGCATCGACAGCGCCACTACCTTTTGCGTCAGCCTCAACCAGACGCCGATGATCAACCCGCTGAAGATCCTGGCGCGCTACACCTACGCCCATCCGCAATACAGCCTGGCCGCAGTCGCCGCACAGGCACGCTGGGAAGAATTGAACGGCGTGCGCAATACCTTCTACTGCGGGGCCTACTGGGCCAGCGGCTTTCACGAAGACGGCGTGGTCAGCGCTCTGCGCGTGGCCCAGGCGTTTGGGGAAACCCTGTGAACAGCGCCCTGTACAGCGGCTGGATCGCCCATCGGCGGTTTACGCCCAAGGCCCACGCCTTTCGCTACCGCATCGGCCTGCTGTACCTGGACCTCAGCGAAGAGGACGAAGTACTGGGGCTCTCGCCGCTGGCTGGCACGAGTCGCCTGGCGCCTTTCGGTTTCCGCCAGCAGGATTACCTGCGTGAATTCACGCGCCACGGCATGAGCTTGAGCGATGCTGTGCGCGACGAAGTCGGCAAGGCCCTGGGGCATACGCCCCAGGGCGCTATCTGCCTGCTGACCCAGGCCCGCAGTTGGGGCCTGGCTTTTAACCCGGTGAGTTTCTTCTACTGCTTCGAGGCTGACGGGCGACTGGCCGCGATCCTGTGTGAAGTGACCAACACCCCATGGCGCGAGCGCTATCACTACGTGCTGCCTGCCCAGGCACTGGGCGCCGATGAGCACCAGCATTTCGCCGTGGCCAAGGCCTTCCATGTGTCGCCGTTTTTGCCTCGCGAGCTGGAATACCGCATGAGTTTCAGCCCGCCCGCAGCCAGGCTCGGCGTGCATATGGCCGATTGGCAGGGCACGCAAAAAGTCTTCGACGCCACCTTGAGCCTGGAAAAACAGGCACTGAGCCGCGCCAGCCTGCATCGCTATCTGTGGCGCTTCCCCTGGATGACCGCCAAGACCGGCCTTGCGATCTACTGGCAAGCCTTGCGCCTGCTGCTCAAACGCACACCGATTTTTTCCCACCAGGCCGCCGATGGCGCCTCTCGCACCGCAGTCGGGTATACCAAGGATCGCCACCATGAAATCCCCTAGCTTATCGGTCAAGGCTAACCGCCTGAACGTCAACGGCATGACCGCTGCGCTGTTGCGCAAAGGCGTGTTGCGCCAGCTCAGCCAATTGCGCCACGGCCAGTTGGTGATCATCGAGGATGGCGAGCGGCAAGTCTTCGGCGCACGGGAAGCGCACCTGCTGGGCGAGATCCAGATTCTCGACGCGGCGGTATGGGGGCTGGTAGCGGCCAATGGATCGATCGGCGCCGGCGAAGCGTTTATCCATGGTTACTGGACCAGCCCCGACCTCACCGCCGTGGTGCGGGTGATGGTCAGCAACCTGGAGGTGCTCGACGCCATGGAAGGCGGGCTGGCACGCCTGGCCCGGCCGTTCACTCAGGGCCTGCACTGGCTCAACCGCAACACACGCAAAGGCTCGCAAAAAAACATCGCCGCCCATTACGACCTGGGCAACGACCTGTTCGAAGAATTTCTCGACCCCACCATGATGTACTCGGCGGCGCAGTTCCTGACGCCTGATGACACCCTGGAGCAGGCACAGCTGAACAAGCTGGCGCGGATTTGCCAGAAACTGGCGCTCAAGCCCAGCGACCATCTGCTGGAAATCGGTACCGGCTGGGGCAGCATGGCGTTGTATGCGGCGCAGCATTATGGTTGCCGGGTCACCACCACGACCTTGTCCAAGGAGCAGTTCGCCTACACCGCCCAGCGTATCGAGGCGCTGGGCCTGCAAGATCAAGTGACCGTACTGCTGAGCGATTACCGCGACCTCACCGGTGAGTACGACAAGCTGGTGTCGATCGAAATGATTGAAGCGGTGGGCCATCGTTTCCTGCCCACCTATTTCAAACAATGTGCCCAGTTGCTCAAGCCCGACGGCCTGATGCTGCTGCAAGCCATCACCATTCGTGAACAGCGCTTTGAGCAAGCCAAGCGCAGCGTCGACTTTATCCAGCGCTACATCTTCCCTGGTGGCGCGCTGCCCTGTGTACAAAACATGCTGCAGATCGTCAGCCGCGACACCGACATGAACCTGCTGCACATGGAAGACTTCGGCCTGCACTACGCTCGCACCCTGCGCCTGTGGCATGAAAACTTTCGCCGCGCCCATGGCCGTCTTGCGGAACTCGGTTATGACGAATACTTCCTGCGCCTGTGGGAGTTTTACCTGTGCTACTGCGAAGGCGGCTTCATGGAGCGCACCATCGGCACCGCACAGTTGCTGCTGGCCAAACCAGCGGCCATCAATCCGCCGCTGCTCGGGCGTTTCAGTGCTTAAACCCCTGGCCAATGCCGTGCTGTTTCAGTGCGGCTGGTTTGCCTGCGTGCTCGGCGGCGATAGCCGTTGGCTGCTGATTGGTATCGCAGCGCTGGGCGCACACCTGCTGTGGATAAGTTCTTGGGCCAGAGAGGGGCAAGTGATTCTGGCCGTGACGGTGCTGGGAACGCTGGTCGATACAGCACTGCGCGGGCTCGGCGTGTTTGAGTTCAATACGCCGGGACCACTGATTCCGCTGTGGCTGATACTGTTATGGGCCTTGCTGGCCACCACCTTGCGCCATTGCCTGGCCTGGAGCGCACGGCCCTGGTGGCTGGCCAGCCTGCTAGGCGCGGTGGGCGGGCCGTTGTCTTATTACGCCGGCAGCCAATTGGCAGGCGTGAGTTTTGCGTACGGCACCACCCCGACACTGATCGGCCTGGCGCTGTTATGGGCCATGCTCTTTCCGCTGTTGCACGGGGTTGCACAGAGGCTGGAATACTGACGCCCGTCCGAGCATTCATACGCGTCTAGCGCACTTGCCTTACACTGCGCGCCTATGACCAACATCCCTCACATTCAAATCACCGAACCCGTCACCTGCTCGACGTGCGCGGCCTGTTGCTGCCAGCTGGAAGTCATGCTGATCACCGACACCGGCGTGCCGCAACGCTTTATCGATACCGACGATTGGGGAGGTGAGGTGATGCTGCGCCTGGACGACGGCTGGTGCGCAGCGCTGGACCGCGACACGATGATGTGCACGATCTATGAGCTTCGGCCGTTGATTTGCCGGGAGTTCGAGATGGGGGCGCCGGAATGCCTTGAAGAGCGCGAAGGTATTACCACGGCCTATCGCTGACCCCGAACTTCGTGACGATCACGGGCTTGTGTGGGAGCGGGCTTGCTCGCGAATGCGGTGGGTCAGTCTAAGTATGTGCTAGCTGATACACCGCTTTCGCGAGCAAGCCCGCTCCCACAGGGGGGCCAAGTGTTCTTGAGATTAGAGCGGCATGGTGTAGTGCAGCGAGTAGCTCTCTACCCCATCGTTATTGCTGCTGATGCCGGCATTGGAATAATGCGTGGCACGAATGCCCACTTCATGCCCGCCGTTGAACCGCAGGCCGAAACCCAGGCGGTCTTCGAACTGGAAGGACTGGCCGATGTTGTTGTCTTCCAGCCGAGTGCGGGAGAACAACGCCACGCCGATACCGGCTTCGATGTAGGGCTTGACCGACTCGCCGGCAAACTCATACACAAATACCGGCGAGAACGACAGGCTGCTGGCGCCTGCACGGTCGTCCCCTTCCCAATAGGTATAGGCGCCGCTCCAGTAGCCGGTCAGTCGGCCGACATTGCTCTGCATCCAGCTTTTGTCCCAATCGGAGGTCAGGCCCAGGCGGTAGGTCAGCGTCGAATCGCTGGTGCTCCCCAAGCCGAACTCCAGGCCGGCGGCCTGGGCTGAAACAGAGTGTCCCAACATAGCGGCCGCAATCGCAGCCAAACAGAACAAGCGCTTCATGTGAAACGTCCTTTGCAAACGGAATAATTGGGTTATGTACAGGCTAACGGGCTATAGAAGCCGACGCATAGCCAGAAGTTCAGCTTTTTTTCAGTGTTATTTCACGAAATTTTCACGAGCCAAAGCTTCGCACAACTCCAGGATGTTTCCAAAGTGTCGGTAGGATATTTCTTAGGTGACACAGATCGCCGCTGGTCCAGAACTGTGCAGGTTCAGGTTCGCCAACGGCCAGCAGGTCGCGCTCACCCAGCAAGCGCTTGAGCTGGCGCGCCACGGCGGCGCCGGTATCAATGAGGATGGTGCTGGGGGGCAGCATCTGCGCCAGGAGTGGCTTGAGGAAGGGGTAATGAGTGCAGCCCAGGATGATGGTGTCGCAACCGGCGCTGAGCAGCGGCTCTACATAGCCTTGCAGCAGGGCGCGCAAGGCCGGGCTGTTGAGGTCGCCGGCTTCAATCAGCTCCACCAGGCCTGGGCACGGCTGGGTAATCACTCGCACATCGGTGGCGAAGCGGTCGAGCAAGGCGGCGAACTTGGCGCTTTGCAGGGTACCGGTGGTGGCGAGCACACCCACCACGCCACTGCGCGTGGCTGCGGCCGCAGGTTTCACCGCAGGCTCCATACCGACCAATGGCCAGTCAGGGTAATCCTGGCGTAAGTCGGCCACGGCGGCGACAGTCGCCGTATTACAGGCAATCACAAAGGCCTTGGCGCCCCGCTCGCGGAAAAACTCAGCGACCGAGCGAGAACGCTCAAGAATGAACGCCGGCGTTTTCTCGCCATAAGGAATGTGCCCGCAGTCAGCCACGTACAACAGCGACTCGTGGGGCAACAACTGCTGGATTTCTTCCAGCACCGTGAGGCCGCCGATGCCGGAATCGAACACACCAATAGGCGCGCCCTTAACCATGCTTTGCCCCGCAGACGCTGCAGCCTGGGTCACGCTTGACGCGCAACTCGCGAAAACGCGTGGTCAGCGCATCGATCAACAACAGGCGCCCCACCAACGGCTCACCAAAACCGGCCAGCAGCTTCAAGGCTTCCAGCGCTTGCAGGCTGCCCACCACCCCCACCAACGGCCCGACAACGCCGGCTTCGCTGCAGGTCAGTTCAGTGTCGCTGCCGTGCCCGTACAAACAGTGGTAACAGGGGCTGTCGGCGCGACGGGGGTCGAATACCGACAACTGCCCCTCAAGGCGAATGGCCGCGCCACTGACCAGGGGTTTGCCGGCGGCGACGCAGGCCGCGTTGACCGCCTCGCGGGTAGAGAAGTTGTCGCTGCAATCGAGCACCAGGTCCACTGCGTTGACCGCAGCGGCCAGCGAGTCGGCATCCAGCGCAGCACGATGGGCGACCAGGGTGACTTGAGGGTTGATCGCCCTCAGGCGCCCCATGGCCGAATCGACCTTGGTCTGCCCCACGCTGTCGGTGTCATGGATGATCTGGCGTTGCAGGTTGGTCAAATCGACTGTATCGAAATCCGCCAAGTGCAATTCGCCCACCCCGGCAGCGGCCAGGTAAAGCGCCACCGGAGCGCCCAGGCCACCCAGGCCGACGATCAACGCGCGACTCTGCTTCAGGCGCAATTGGCCGTCGATGTCGACAGGCTGCAACAGAATCTGCCGGCTATAGCGCAACAGCTCCTGGTCGGTCAGCACGGGCGGCGCCCCAAGGTGATGCGTTGGTGACCGCCGAGGTCGATGCGGCTATGTACGCCTTCGAACCCCTGGTTCAGCAACAATTCGCGCACGGCCTGGGCCTGGTCGTAACCGTGCTCGAGCAACAGCCAGCCTCCGTCGTTCAGGTGGTCAGGAGACTCTTGGGTGATCAGGCGCAAGTCGTCCAGACCATCGTGCCCCGCCACCAGCGCACTGGCCGGTTCGAAGCGCACATCGCCGGCCGCCAGGTGCGGGTCATTGTCGGCAATGTAGGGCGGGTTGCTGATGATCAGGTCGAAGCGGTGGCCTTGCAGGGCGCTGAACCAATGGCTGTTGAGCACCGTAGCGTTATTGAGGTGCAGACGTTGACGATTGCGCTCGGCCAGGGCCACGGCCTCCAGCACGCGGTCGACCGCCGTGACCTGCCAGGCCGGCCGTTCGCTGGCCAGGGCCAAGGCGATGGCACCGCTGCCGGTGCCCAGGTCCAGGATCTGGGCGGGCGTGGCGGGCAGCAATTCCAGGGCAGCTTCCACCAGCAACTCAGTTTCCGGGCGGGGGATCAAAGTGTGCGGTGCTACTTCCAGGTCGAGTTTCCAGAAGCCTTGCTGGCCGAGGATATAGGCCACCGGCTCGCCGCTGCGGCGTCGCTGCAGGTAGCCGGCAAAGGTCAGGGCATCTTCGCTGCTGACGATCTTTTCCGGCCAGGTATGCAGGTAGCTGCGCGATTTGCCCAGGGCAGCGGCCAGCAGCAACTCCACGTCCAGGCGCGCCGTTGGCGAGTCGGGCAGGTCAGCGGCGCGCAGCAGGCTGGCAATGATGGTCATTCAGTCACCTATCGCCGCCAGTTGGTCGGCCTGGTATTCGGCGAGCAACGGCTCGATCACCGCATCCACGCCACCGGCGAGAATTTCGTCGAGGGAGTACAGGGTGAGGTTGACCCGATGGTCGGTAACCCGGCCTTGGGCAAAGTTGTAGGTGCGGATACGCTCGGAGCGGTCGCCGGAGCCCACCAGCAGCTTGCGTTCGCTGGCAATTGCGTTGGCCGCGGCGCTGGTCTGCTGGTCGTTCAACTTGGCCGACAACCAGGACATGGCCCGTGCACGGTTCTTGTGCTGGGAACGTTCTTCCTGGCACTCCACCACAATGCCCGACGGCAAGTGAGTGATACGGATCGCCGAGTCGGTCTTGTTAACGTGCTGGCCACCCGCGCCGGATGAGCGGTAAGTGTCGACGCGCAAGTCCGCCGGGTTGATCTCGATGGCTTCCTGTTCGTCCGGCTCAGGCAACACCGCGACGGTGCACGCCGAGGTGTGGATACGGCCTTGGGACTCGGTGGCCGGCACCCGCTGTACGCGGTGCGCACCGGACTCGAACTTCAGCTTGCCATAGACGTTGTCGCCTTCAACCCGGGCGATGACTTCTTTATAGCCGCCGTGCTCGCCCTCGTTCTCGGAGAGGATCTCCACCCGCCAGCCACGACGCTCGGCATAACGCGAATACATGCGGAACAGGTCGCCGGAGAAAATCGCCGCCTCGTCGCCACCGGTGCCGGCGCGGATTTCGAGGAACACGTTGCGTCCGTCGTTAGGGTCCTTGGGCAGCAACATGCGTTGCAAGTCACCCTCAAGCTCAGCGAGTTTGTCCTTGGCTTCGCGGACTTCTTCCACGGCCATTTCACGCATGTCCGGGTCGCTGTCCTTGAGCAGGGCCTGGGCACCTTCGAGGTCGGCCTGGACTTTCAGCAGGTTTTTATAGGTGGCCACAATGGGCTCAACTTCGGCGTATTCCTTGGAATAGGCACGGAATTTGGTCTGATCGGAAATGACCTCGCCATCGCCGAGCAAGGCGGTCAGTTCTTCGAAACGGTCCTGGAGCACGTCCAGTTTATTGAGCAGTGACGCTTTCATTGCGGTTTTTTATCCGAAGAGCTGTCTGACGCGCCCTCACCGAGGGCAAAGAGTTCCTGGGCCATGGCCAGCGCATCGAGGCGGCCTTCGGCGGTAAGCTTTTTCAACTGGACGCTAGGCGCGTGAAGCAGTTTGTTGGTCAGGCCACGGGCCAATTGCATCAGCACCTCTTCGGCGCCACTGCCATTGGCCAGCATGCGCTGGGCCTTGAGCAACTCTTCATCACGCAGGCGTTCACCCTGCTGACGATACGCCTTGAGCACATCCACTGCCGCCAGTTCACGCAGGCGCACCATGAAATCTTCGGCACCGGTGCTGACCATTTCCTCGGCGGCCTGGGCGGCACCCTGCCGGCTCTTGAGGTTTTCAGCGACCACTTCATGCAGATCATCAACGCTATAGAGGTAAACGTCGTCCAACTCGCCGACTTCGGGCTCGATATCCCGGGGAACGGCGATATCCACCATGAAGATCGGCTTGTGCTTGCGCAGCTTCAACGCGCTCTCGACCGCGCCCTTGCCCAGAATCGGCAATTGGCTGGCGGTGGAACTGATGACGATATCACTGCGTACCAGTTCAGCGGGAATGTCCGACAGCAGCACCGCATGCGCACCGAACTGCTCGGCCAGAATGCTGGCGCGCTCCAGGGTGCGGTTGGCGACCACGATGCGCTTCACGCCAAGATCGTGCAGGTGACGGGCCACCAAGGTGATGGTTTCACCAGCGCCGATCAGCAGGGCCTGGCTGCGCTGCAAGTCGCTGAAAATCTGCTTGGCCAGGCTCACAGCGGCAAAGGCCACGGACACCGGGTTTTCGCCGATGGCCGTATCGGTACGCACTTGCTTGGCGGAATTGAAGGTGGCCTGGAACAGGCGGCCCAGCAATGGGCCGACAGTGCCGGCCTCACGGGCCACGGCGTAGGCAGACTTCATCTGGCCGAGAATCTGCGGTTCACCCAACACCAGCGAGTCGAGACCGGCCGCCACGCGCATCATGTGACGAACTGCCGCATCCTCTTCATGCACATAAGCGCTGGCACGCAGGTCATCGAGGCTCAAATGGTGATAATCGGCCAGCCAGCGCAGCACCACATCCGCCGAGAGATGTTCCTGCTCTATATAGAGCTCGCTGCGATTGCAGGTCGAAAGGATCGCAGCTTCGCGGCTGTCGGTAAGCCGGCAGAGCTGCTGCAGGGCCTCAACCAACTGCTCTGGCGTAAACGCCACGCGCTCGCGCACGTCTACGGAGGCAGTCTTGTGGTTAATACCGAGTGCGAGGAAGGCCATTCAATATCGCTGATGATGTCGGGAAGCCGACAATTGTCCTACTTCGAAAGATCCAGAACAACCACCGTCGTCTATTGTCCCTATATCTTATGCCTATCAATGCACTTTTGTAGGAGCGAGCAAGCTCGCTTCTACAAAGGAAAGGCAAAAGGCAGCAATAGTCGTATTCCGAGTGCCCCGGTTATGTTTGGCCGAAGGCTTGTGTCATGATGATCCGACCGCAGGTTAGTCGTCCTCTTCCTATATGAATAGATCTTCCGCGTTGCTCCTCGCTTTTGTCTTCCTCAGCGGCTGCCAGGCCATGGCACCCGTGTCGCCGGACGCTACGTCGCCGGTGGAAGACAGCACTCCCGCCCCTGAAAAACCCAAGGTTTATTCCTCGTTCAGTGAAGAAACGATCTACAGCCTGCTGACCGCTGAACTGGCCGGCCAGCGCAATCGCTTCGATATTGCGCTGGATAATTACGTGACCCAGGCCATCAACACCCAGGACCCGGGGATTTCCGAGCGAGCGTTTCGCATCGCCGAATACCTGGGCGCCGACCAGGCAGCGCTGGACACCTCGCTGATCTGGGCCAAAAACGCCCCGGATGATCTGGAAGCCCAACGCGCCGCAGCCGTGCAATTGGCGCGTGCCGGGCGCTATGACGACTCCATGGTCTATATGGAGAAGGTTCTGCAGGGCAAGGGCGACACACATTTTGACTTTCTTGCGCTATCGGCCGCCGACACCGACCAGGACACGCGCAACGGCCTGATGAAGAGTTTCGATCGCCTGCTGCAAAAGCATCCGAAGAACAGCCAGTTGATTTTCGGCAAGGCCCTGCTGCTGCAACAGGACGATGAAGCCGACGCCGCGCTCAACCTCTTGGAACAGAACCCGCCGGAAGAAGGCGAAATCGCGCCGATCCTGTTGCGTGCACGCCTGCTGCAAAGCCTTAACCGCGGCAAGGAAGCGATTCCGCTGCTGGAAAAAAGCATCAAGAAATACCCCGGCGACAAGCGCCTGCTCCTGACCTATGCACGCATGCTGGTTGAGCAGGACCGGATGGAAGACGCCAAAGTGCAGTTCGCCAACCTGGTCCAGCAATACCCGGACGACGACGAACTGCGTTATTCCCTGGCATTGGTGTGCCTGGAAGCCAAGGCCTGGGACGAGGCCAAGGGCTACCTGCAAGAGCTGATCGAACGTGACAGCCACGTGGATTCGGCGCACTTGAACCTGGGCCGCATCGCTGAAGAGCGCAACGACCCACAGGCGGCCCTGCTTGAATACGCCCAAGTCGGCCCCGGCAATGATTATCTGCCAGCGCAGTTGCGCCAAGCCGACATCCTGATGAGCAACGGCCGCACCGACGAAGCGGAAAAACGCCTGGCCGCGGCCCGCGATGCCGAGCCGGACTATGCGATCCAGCTGTACCTGATCCAGGCCGAGACCTTATCGGCCAACAAGCAGGGCGAACGCGCCTGGAAGTTATTGCAACAGGCGTTGCTGCAATACCCCGACGATTTGAACCTGCTGTACACCCGCGCCATGCAGGCGGAAAAACGCAATGACCTGGCGCAGTTGGAGAAAGACCTGCGCCTGATCATCAAGCGTGACCCGGACAACGCCATGGCCCTTAACGCCCTGGGCTACACCTTGTCCGATCGCACCACGCGCTACGCCGAAGCCAAGGTGCTGATCGAACAGGCCCACGCGCTCAACCCGGAAGACCCGGCCGTACTCGACAGCCTGGGCTGGGTGAATTACCGCCTGGGCAACCTCGACGAGGCCGAGCGCTTGCTGCGCCAGGCGCTGGAGCGTTTCCCGGACCAGGAAGTTGCCGCACACCTGGGCGAAGTGCTCTGGGCCAATGGCAAGCAGCGCGAAGCCCGACAAATCTGGGAAAAGTTCCTCAAGGAACAACCCGACAGCCCTATCCTGCGCAGCACCATCAAGCGCCTGACCGGATCCGAGACCCTTTAAGCTTATGTTCTTGCGCCACATTATCGTTTTCAGTTTCATCGCCCTGCTCGCCGGTTGCGCGGGCATCGGCAGCCGTGAATCCGTTGAAGGCCAGGGCAACCCGGCACAATGGAAACAACACAAGGACCAGCTCAGCAGCATCGATGGCTGGCAGATCGAGGGCAAGGTCGGGGTGCGTGCGCCGAAAGACTCCGGCAGCGGCACCCTGTTCTGGCTGCAACGCCAGGACTACTACGACATTCGCCTCTCGGGCCCCCTGGGTCGTGGCGCAGCCCGCCTGACTGGCAGGCCAGGGCAAGTAAGCCTGGAAGTGGCCAATCAGGGCCGCTACGAGGCAACCTCTCCGGAAGAACTGCTGGAGCAGCAGATTGGCTGGAAGCTGCCCGTCTCTCATCTGGTCTGGTGGGTCCGCGGCCTGCCGGCACCTGACAGCAAGAGCCGGCTGAGCCTCAATGGCGACAGCCGCCTCGCCACCCTGGAGCAGGATGGCTGGCAGGTCGAATATTTGAGCTACGTGGAGCAAAGCGGCTATTGGCTTCCCGAACGTATCAAGCTGCATGGCACCGACCTTGATGTCACGCTGGTGATCAAGGACTGGCAACCGCGCAAACTGGGGCAATAACGTGTCCGCACAAAAATTGACCCTGCCCTCCCCGGCCAAGCTCAACCTGATGCTGCACATCCTTGGCCGTCGTGAAGATGGCTACCACGAGTTGCAGACGCTGTTTCAGTTTCTCGACTACGGCGATGAGCTGACCTTTGCCGTGCGTGAGGATGGCGTAATCCAACTGCACACCGAATTCGACGGCGTGCCCCACGACAGCAATCTGATTGTGCGGGCAGCCAAAAAACTTCAGGCACAATCCGGCTGCCCACTTGGCATTGATATCTGGATCGACAAAATCCTGCCCATGGGCGGGGGTATCGGTGGCGGCAGCTCCAATGCCGCGACCACTTTGTTGGGCCTCAATCACTTATGGCAACTGGGCTGGGACCACGATCGCCTTGCTGCGCTGGGCCTCACGCTGGGCGCCGACGTCCCGGTTTTCGTGCGGGGGCACGCCGCATTTGCTGAAGGCGTTGGGGAGAAACTCACCCCTGTAGAGCCCGAAGAACCTTGGTATGTCGTGCTGGTGCCGCAAGTATCTGTAAGTACAGCAGAAATTTTTTCAGATCCGTTGTTGACACGTAACTCTTCTCCCATTAAAGTGCGCCCCGTTCCCAAGGGAAACAGTCGAAATGACTGCTTACCGGTTGTAGCAAGGCGTTATCCAGAGGTACGTAACGCTTTGAATTTGTTAGGTAAATTTACCGAAGCAAAATTAACCGGCACTGGAAGTTGTGTGTTTGGGGGCTTCCCAAGCAAAGCTGAAGCTGATAAAGTCTCGGCCCTTCTTACAGAGACCCTTACAGGGTTTGTAGCAAAAGGAAGCAACGTTTCGATGTTGCATCGCAAGCTGCAAAGTCTGCTCTAAAAGGAACCGAGTGTTAGGCACTCGTTGCAACAGATACAGGGGCGTCGCCAAGCGGTAAGGCAGCAGGTTTTGATCCTGCCATGCGTTGGTTCGAATCCAGCCGCCCCTGCCATTTTCTAATACTCATCCAGGTTACCCTCAGCCTCTAGGTACTGCGCGTGTCCAAGATGATGGTCTTTACGGGGAATGCCAACCCCGATCTGGCTCGACGTGTCGTACGTCAGCTGCATATCCCTCTCGGTGACATCTCTGTCGGTAAATTCTCCGACGGCGAAATTACAGCCGAGATCAATGAAAATGTCCGCGGTAAAGACGTCTTCATTATTCAGCCGACCTGCGCTCCGACCAACGATAACCTGATGGAACTCGTCGTGATGGCTGATGCCTTCCGCCGCTCCTCAGCGACTCGAATCACAGCTGTAATCCCTTACTTTGGTTATGCCCGTCAGGATCGCCGTCCGCGCTCCGCACGTGTAGCTATCAGCGCGAAAGTCGTTGCTGACATGCTGACCGTGGTAGGTATCGACCGTGTGCTCACGGTTGACCTGCACGCTGACCAAATCCAGGGGTTCTTCGATATTCCGGTAGATAACATCTACGGCTCCCCCGTCCTGGTGGATGACATCGAAGACCAGCGCTTTGAAAACCTGATGATCGTGTCCCCGGACATTGGTGGCGTCGTGCGTGCACGGGCTGTTGCCAAATCCCTGGGCGTGGACCTCGGGATCATCGACAAACGCCGCGAGAAAGCCAATCACTCTGAAGTGATGCATATCATCGGTGATGTCGAAGGGCGTACCTGTATTCTGGTTGATGACATGGTCGACACCGCCGGCACGCTGTGCCACGCGGCGAAAGCCTTGAAAGAGCACGGTGCAGCAAAAGTCTTCGCCTACTGCACACACCCTGTGCTGTCGGGCCGAGCGATCGAAAACATCGAGAACTCCGTGCTGGACGAACTGGTGGTGACTAACACCATCCCGTTGTCCGCCGCAGCTCAAGCCTGTGCACGTATCCGCCAACTGGATATTGCACCGGTCGTTGCCGAAGCGGTTCGCCGCATCAGCAATGAAGAATCGATCAGCGCGATGTTCCGTTAAGGGTCAAACCAACGGATCACCTCACTGACGAAAAGCGCCCCGCCCCAGCATTCCGCTGGGGCGGGGCTTTTTTGCCCATATCGAGTTCGGCGCTGGTCGCAAACGCCCCTCGATGATGGCTATTTTGGAGATACAACATGAACGAATTTACTCTGAACGCCCAAGCGCGTACTGACCTGGGGAAAGGTGCGAGCCGCCGCCTGCGTCACGCCGCCAACATCCCAGCCGTTGTCTACGGTGGTAACAAGCCTGCTGAATCCGTGACCATCCTGGCCAAGGAAATCGCCAAGCTGTTCGAAAACGAAGCTGCCTACAGCCACGTTATCGAGCTGAACGTCGACGGCGCCAAGCAGAACGTCATCGTTAAAGCGATGCAGCGTCACCCTTCCAAGCAGTTCATCATGCACGCTGACTTCGTTCGCGTTGTAGCTGGCCAGAAACTGACCGCCATCGTGCCTGTGCACTTTGTGGGTGAAGAAGCTCCGGTCAAGAAAGGCGGCGAGATCTCTCACGTCCTGAACGAAATCGAAGTGACCTGCCTGCCGAAAGACCTGCCTGAGTTCATCGAAGTCGACCTGTCGGCTCTGGAAATCGGCGCCATCGTTCACCTGTCCGACCTCAAGGCCCCTAAAGGCGTTGAGTTTGTCGCACTGGCTCACGGTGATGACAAAGCTGTTGCCAACGTTCACGCTCCACGCGTTGCTCCAGAAGAAGCTGAAGAAGGCGCTGCAGAGTAATTCACTCTGTATTGCCGGAGCTTGAGGAAACATCGCGGACCGAAACGTAGCGAGAAAGCGGGCGATAACGCGGCGTTTACTCTTGAGTAAATGATGTAGTGTCGTCCACTTTCGCCGCACCTGGGTACGGCGATGTTATCCACAACTCCAAAGGAAGGGCTCCTGTCGTGACTGCCATTAAACTGATCGTTGGCCTGGGAAATCCAGGCGCCGAATACGAACAGACCCGGCATAACGCGGGGGCCCTTTTTGTTGAGCGCATCGCCCACGCCCAAGGCGTCAACCTGGTGGCCGATCGCAAATATTTTGGCCTGACCGGGCGCTTCTCGCACCAGGGTCAGGATGTTCGTCTACTGATTCCCACCACCTATATGAACCGCAGCGGCCAGGCTGTCGCGGCGCTTGCGGGCTTCTTCCGGATCAAACCCGAAGAAATCCTGGTGGCCCATGACGAACTGGACTTGCCACCCGGCGTAGCCAAGCTCAAGCTCGGCGGCGGGCATGGTGGGCACAATGGCCTGCGTGACATCATCGCGCAGTTGGGCAATCAGAATAATTTTTACCGTCTGCGGCTCGGCATTGGCCACCCAGGCGTTGCCAGTATGGTTTCAAATTTCGTCCTGGGTCGTGCGCCACGCGCCGAACAGGAAAAACTCGATGCCAGCATCGATTTTGCCCTCGGCGTGCTGCCGGATATCTTCGCCGGTGAATGGAACCGTGCGATGAAAAACCTGCACAGCCAGAAGGCCTGACTCTTATCCGAGGGGAAACACCATGGGATTCAATTGCGGCATCGTCGGCCTGCCCAACGTCGGCAAGTCCACCCTGTTCAACGCCCTGACCAAGTCCGGTATTGCGGCGGAGAACTTCCCCTTCTGCACCATCGAACCCAACAGCGGCATCGTGCCGATGCCGGACCCGCGTCTTGACGCACTGGCGGCCATCGTCAATCCCAAGCGCATCCTGCCGACCACCATGGAGTTCGTCGACATCGCGGGCCTCGTCGCCGGCGCCTCGAAAGGTGAAGGCCTGGGCAACAAGTTCCTGGCCAACATCCGCGAAACCGATGCTATCGCCCACGTGGTCCGCTGCTTTGAAGACGAGAACGTGATTCACGTCTCCAACAGCGTCGACCCCAAGCGCGACATCGAGATCATCGACCTGGAACTGATCTTCGCCGACCTCGACAGCTGCGAAAAGCAACTGCAGAAAGTCGCGCGTAACGCCAAGGGCGGCGACAAGGATGCAGTGGTCCAGAAGGGCCTGCTGGAGCAGTTGATCGCGCACTTCACCGAAGGCAAGCCGGCGCGCAGCCTGATGAAGAACATGGGCGCAGACGAGAAGGCCGTGATCAAGGGCTTCCACCTGCTGACCACCAAGCCTGTGATGTACATCGCCAACGTTGCCGAAGACGGCTTCGAGAACAACCCACTGCTCGACGTGGTCAAGGCCATTGCCGACGAAGAAGGCGCCATCGTTGTTCCGGTGTGCAACAAGATCGAAGCGGAAATCGCCGAGCTCGATGACGGCGAAGAAAAGGACATGTTCCTCGAGGCCCTGGGCCTGGAAGAGCCTGGCCTGAACCGCGTGATCCGCGCAGGCTACGAAATGCTCAACCTGCAGACCTACTTCACCGCCGGTGTCGAAGAAGTCCGCGCCTGGACCGTCAAGGTCGGCGCCACCGCGCCACAGGCTGCTGGCGTGATCCACACCGACTTTGAGAAAGGCTTCATCCGCGCCGAAGTGATCGCCTACAACGACTTCATCCAGTTCAAGGGTGAAGCCGGTGCCAAGGAAGCCGGTAAATGGCGCCTGGAAGGCAAGGACTACATTGTTAAAGATGGCGATGTGATGCACTTCCGCTTTAACGTGTAAGCACCACCGCAGTATTGACTGCGAACAAAAAGCCGATGCATTGCATCGGCTTTTTTGTGACCGGTATTTAAGCTTACAAATAAAAACACATATCCAAATACTCAACTATCTCAGAATCTTCCTACTTACCTTTTTCGACGCTTTAACCAAACTAAAGCCGAGCACATTAAAAACTTAAACTTACAGTCATTTTCCTACATTATTCCGGCACATAACTACCTCTTCGCCGGGTGACAACTTTTATATTCTGCGTTCTACTGAGTTGGCGCTTGCACACCGTCCTTCTACAGTGAAGTACTAGCGAACAGGGAGTACACATCGATGTCGGCCTACGTCCAGAAGGATAATACAACAGACGTTTCACTCATCGATGGTCAGGAAATTGAAACCACACTTAACAACACTGCCGCGCTTAACGTTGACATCCTGCTGTTGGGAGAAACGGGTACCGGCAAAGATACGCTTGCACAACGGATTCATCGCTTATCGGGTCGACGAGGTAATTTTGTCGCCGTGAACTGTGCGGCCATCCCTGAAAGCCTGGCGGAAAGCCAGCTGTTCGGTGTCAACAGCGGCGCCTACACCGGGGCAGTGCAATCAAGGGCTGGATTTGTCGAAGCCGCCCACTTGGGTACTCTGTACCTTGATGAGATCGACAGCATGCCCTTGAGCCTGCAAGCCAAGCTACTGCGTGTGCTGGAGTGCCGCGGGGTGGAGCGCCTGGGTTCGACTCGGTTCATTTCCGTGGACATGCGCGTCATTGCATCGGCCCAGCAATCCCTGCAAATCATGGTCGACCAAGGCGCCTTCAGGCGTGATCTCTACTTTCGGCTGAATGTCGTGAACATCGAACTGCCCGCCCTGCGCGATCGGCGCGAGCGCATCATCCCGTTGTTTCTGCAGATGATTCAGGAAGAAGCAGACCAGTTCAATTGCACACCTCCATCGCCTTCTGACGGCCTGTTGCATGAACTGCTCTGCCACCCCTGGCTGGGTAATGTTCGCGAGCTACGCTCGGCGGCGAAACGGTTCGTCCTGGGCCTCCCGCCGCTCTCAGCGCCCGCCTGCCGTCAGCCGCCCCCTCAGACGGACCTGAAGGCACGCCTTCAACAAATTGAAAAAGCGTTGATTGAAGAGTCGATGTACCGTCACCAACACTGTGTGGATACCGTAGCCATTGAGCTGGGGGTTGCGAAGCGCACGCTGTATTACAGAATGAAACAATTGAACATATCATTGGCATAAGCTTGATCACGCCCGGTTCAAAAATCTTATAGTCAAAACCTCAATGATACGAGCCAGCACATGAAGAGCTGATAGTTTCTCAAATATTGAGGATCATATTTCGTTACACCTCCGCTCAAAACTTTTGGAACGCATCCGTTTTATAGGCCACACAATTATAGCTGCAAAATATGTCAACAGCGTCATATCTATGATGATGTTACGGGCAGCGAATACAATTCTTAATTCACAAAGGACCCTTATATGTCAACTATTACCTCAGGTTCGATCTATTCACAAGCGTTGGCAAACACGTCTAACCCATTCACTAAATTTAACGGAGGCACAGGAGACGGATTTGCTGGAGGTGGCGAAGATGGCGCCGAAGGCATCTTCGAAAAGATGAAGGCTGATGCCATAAAAAACGGCTGGAGAAGCGCTGAAGTGAAAAACATTCAAGGGTTGATCCGGTCGGGGTCCGGTCAATAATTATCGGGTGATCGATTACCTTTCAGGCTCTCTAGTCCGAAAGGTAATCATCCCCCCTCCCGACAGGCCAGTGTGTACGCCTGTAAAGCTGCGCCCACTTTGATCGAGTAAACCGCCATGCGAATAGCAAACGACCCTTTCTCACAGAAAGGCAGCAGTACGGAACATACCCGTGCAGCCCAGGAACAGTCGCCAGACGGTATGGATGCCAGTTTTTTCACATCGATGCTTGAACGCCCCACCAACACGACTTCTGCCAAGCCTGAAGTCTCGCTCCTTTTGACAGAGGCCTCAAAGCACCTCAGTCACTCAAGAGATGGCTTCGCAAAAATAATCCGCTCAACTAAAAAAGGTATAGATGTTGAGGCCATCAGTACTTACCCACGAGAGTTATATAGCGCACAACTCACATCACAACTCATGGTGAAATGTCTGGCCAAGACAACACAGTGCATCGACAAGATCAGTAACATGCAGTCCTGAGCATGAATAACTCTCTGCGTGTCGTTTTAGTTTTGATCATGGCTTTTATACTGAGCGGATGCGGTGACCGAGTGGAACTTCATCGCCAATTGTCCGAGCAAGAAGCCAATGAGGTCGTCGCCGAATTGGCTGATAAACATATTCGTGCGCAAAAGACCCCGGCCAAAGATGGCGTCGTCGTAACGGTCAATACAAACGACATCGGGCGCGCCGTACGTACCTTGGAAGCGGCAGGCCTTCCTCGACTTGCCCGGACCACCATGGGGGATACATTTCGCAAGGAAGGGGTCATTTCCACCCCCCTGGAAGAGCGTGCCCGCTACATCTATGCCTTATCCCAAGAGCTTGAAACCACCTTGTCCAAGATCGATGGCGTTATTGTCGCACGCGTGCATGTGGTGTTGCCCGAGCGCATTGCGCCAGGAGAGCCGGTCCAACCTGCATCTGCCTCCGTGTTTATCAAGCATGATCCACGCCTGGATCCCGACAACATCCGTGCGCGGGTCCGCAGAATGGTGGCAAGCAGTATTCCCGGGATGACCACAGCGGTGGATAACCCGCAAAAACTCACTGTGGTGTTTGTACCTGCCTCCACTTATCAGGAACAGCAACGCCTGGTGTATTTCGGCCCCTTCCTGGTGCCTGGCGACGATCTCGGCTTCTGGCGAACCAGCATAATGATTGTGCTGCTCGCTCTGGTTTCGGCCGTGGCCGCCATGATCTTCCTCCAAGCGCGGCGCAAGCGTCACTCCCAGGAGCCGGCCATTAAAGGCGACTCAGCGGGGTCAACGCATGGCACCTAGACCCGACCCCCTCATGCGTGAACAACTGGCCTGGGCTCAGTGGTGGGCTTTTCCCTGGAAGCAGGCCCACGAAGACTGGCGAGGTGAGGAGTATCGTGCGATTGAAAGGCTTTTTTACAACGGCCGGTCAGTGCCCGACAACCTGACGGGTTTTAAAGCCTGCTTGCCTGCTGCGCCTCACGCTACCGTGCTTCGGTTGGCCCTGGCCACGACGGATCAACTGAACCTGGGGCTGGCATTGGTCACGCACATATTCAATCCCGAAGCGCCATCACCATTGAGTGAAAGTCATCACCAGTGGTGCATGCGCCTCTCCATGGCGCTGCACCCCTCCATGCTGCCCCCACATTCCGATCCACTGCGACTGCTTCATAGCTGGGTTGAACCGGCTATCTGGCAGCGTCTTCGATTGCGCTTTCCCCGTACACGTGTGAGCGAGGCTGAAATAGCAAACGCCCCACTCGAACATGCAAGCGGCCGATTGAACACTCTCTGGCAGGCCGTCGTCTGGCGCGTCACGACCATGGCGAGCGGCAACACGCCCCTGTCTCGCACAGGTGAGGAAAACAGTAATGTTATGCCGACATACTATTGAGTTACGCAATGACGCATCCGGCGCACGAGGAAGCCTTATCAAGCGCGAAGAGCTTGCCCATTGGGAACACGCCAACCACCTCTTGAGCCACGCCAAGGCCCAGGCCGACGAATTGATAAGTATGGCCGAGAAAAAATGCGAGGCCATGCTTGAACAAGCCTCATTGGAAATCTGGCAACGCGCAGATGCACAACTCAAGCAATGGGAACGCGACCGTCAAACGATGCGCGACAACCTTGAACACTATGCGACCTCCATAACCAACCAGGCCATTCGCTGCTTGCTCGGCGAGACGACTGCCCCGCAAAGGCTCGCAGCACTGTTAAAGCACTTGCTGGAGAGCCAAGTTCAGGAAGTCAGCGCGACGCTGCTCTGTCATCCCCTTGATCTTGAGGAAATAAGGCAGAGCCTTGCACGCCACAAGAGCAACGCCTGGAAGTTAAGCGCCGACGACACAGTTCATCTTCAGACCCTCGTACTGAAAACAGATGAGGGCGACTTCCGTATCAGCTGGAACGCCATGCTCGACACTTTTTTCAAGCAGGATAAAGAGTACTTGATCGAGATTTAATCCTACGAACATAGAGACTTTCTTTATGTTAATCACTCAGAGCTGACTGTTTAAATTCATCCATCGACAATAGAAAACCGAGGAAAAATCATGGATTTTTTCAAAGAACTGACTCATTCGATTGCCCGAAATAAAACATCGACATACAAGGAGTTCAAAGCCGGCTTCGAAGAAAGCCTGGCCGCCGAAGACAGCGAACTCTTTCACAACTTGGTAACGCGTAGAGAGGTCACCTTTGCGCTTTATAACGAGCACGGTAAAACCGTCAACCAAATGCTTAAAACAACTATTGAAAGCTTCCAGTAGATGAAGGCGCTCGTGAGTGACTGGTTGAGCAGCGGAAAGGAAAAAATCGCTCTATTTGAGGGCGACGACGAAGTCACCCTGCAACGTCAGGGAGACACCGTTTTATTGGGGGCTCAACTGACCTCTTCTCTACCCGATAACTCAGCCTTGCAAGGCTGGCTGCGCCTGGGCGCGGCCAGCTTGAATCATTTTCAAGGTGCATTGGCTCAAAAAGCCGACACGGGAGCGCTATGGGTGATTAACAGCCTGCGCGCCGACCGTGGAGAAGCCGGCCTGCTTGGCTGCCTTGAAGCCCTGCTCAACCAACGCGACACATGGCGCGCAATCAATGCACGACTTGCTCGCCCAGTTCAAAACCTCAAACCCACCCCGCTAAGTTCACGTTCGTACTAATCAGAGAACTGTCTATGTCTAACAAGACCCATAAGGGCAATCGCTCGTACCTTGGCTCGCCTGCCGTTACAGCCAAAAGAACCCACTGGCGGAATGTGTTTTTGTTTTCCTGGTTGCTGGTTTCAGCACAAAGCGCGCTGGCCGCCATCCCTTCGGAATGGAAAAACACCGCCTACGCTTATGAAGCCGAGCATAAGCCGGTGCGCGAGGTACTCGAAGATTTCGCCCAGACCTTCGGTACACAGCTGCAGATCGAGGGCCTGCTGGAAGGCATCGTCAATGGCAAGATACGCGCTAACACCCCGCAGTCATTGCTCGACCGCCTGGGGGTAGAGCATCGCTTCCAATGGTACCTGTACAACAACACGCTCTACGTCAGTACTCTGGACCAGCAAGAGTCAGCGCGCCTGGAGGTCTCCTCCGAGACCATTGCCGACCTCAAGCAAGCCCTCACTGATATCGGCCTGCTCGACAGCCGCTTCGGTTGGGGTGAGTTGCCCGACGATGGCATCGTGTTGGTCTCAGGGCCTCGGCGCTATATCGAGCAAGTCAAACAGTTCAGCAGCCAACGCCGCTCGGTGGACGAAAAACAGAGCGTGCTAAGTTTCCCGCTGAAGTTTGCCAATGCAGCGGATCGCCACGTGGATTATCGCGGCCAGAAGATCACCATTGCCGGTGTTTCCAGCATTGTGCGGGGCTTACTGGAGCCACGCTCCAACGCGCCCCCCCCTGCGTTAGCCCAGCGCCCCGCCTCACAGCCCGCCCCTCTCGTACCCAACGTTCCCCGCTTGAGCAACCCGTTGCTGGGGCAGATGCTCGCTACAAACAGCACTCCCATGCCAATGGATATTGGCGCCACACTCACCCCGCGGGCGCCGGCCCCCACCAGTCGCATTCGCGTCGAAGCCGATATGCGCAATAACGCGGTGCTCATTTATGACCTGCCAGAGCGCCAGGCCATGTACCGCGAGTTGATCGCTCAACTCGATGTGGCGCGCAAGTTGGTGGAAATCGATACGATCATTCTGGATATCGAGCGCACCCAATTGCGTGAATTCGGCGTGAACTGGGGGTTTCAGAACAGCCGTTTCCGTGGTGGTGCAAATATGGCGCCCGGCACATCGCAGCAGTTGTCGATCGAGAATCGCGACCGTTTCTATGCTGACATACGCGCCCTGGAAGCCAAGGGGCTGGCGACCATGGTGTCCAACCCCTCCGTGCTCACCCTGGAAAACCAACCGGCGGTGATCGACTTCAACCGCACTCAGTACCTGACACCCGGTCGTCAGAACGCAACCATCCTGCCGGTCACCGTGGGTACCAGCGTGCAGGTCGTGCCCCGCGTCATCACCAGCCGAGGCAGCCATCAGATTCACTTGGTGGTGGATATCGAGGACGGTACGTTCGATGAGTCCAACCCCAATCGTGACCTCAATAACTTGGATGTGCGCCGCGGTAACGTCAGTACCCAGGCGGTCATGGCGGAAAAACGCTCAATGGTGGTGGGCGGATTCCATGTCACGGAAAGCACCGACAAGCACAACAAGGTGCCGCTGCTGGGCGATATCCCACTGCTGGGCAAGGCGTTGTTCTCTTCAAGCGAACGGCAGAACAATCGGCGTGAACGCCTGTTCATCATCACCCCACGCGTCATCGGCGACCAGGCCGATCCGTCCCGCTACTTGCCTCAGGCAGACCAGGCCGAGTTGCAGACGGCCCTTGCACCACTGGCCAGGCGCAACGCCCCTCACCAGCCCGAGATCAAGCGTAGCGACATCATCAGCACGTTGGCGCATCTGGTGACGGGAGAAGTGCCCAAGGCCTTCAAGTTGGCGCCCATGCCCCTGGGATTGAACACGCTGTGCAGCCCCCGCGACTTGCTGGCGCTGAACACCGAGCGCAGCCAATGGTACGCAGGCCCCGAGTACAACGTCGCCGTCGTGGTGATGCGCAACCAGTTCAACCGCAATGTGCGCATCGATGAAAAAGAATGCAGCAACTCGCAGACTTTGGCCGTCACCGTGTGGCCACGCGCCTGGTTGAAGCCGGGAGAAGAAGCCGAAGTCTTTATCGCCATGCGCCCGGTGAAGAAGGATGAACACCTCAGCGTACCGCGCCCTACCTTGATTACTCCTGTCAAAAAGGCCCGACCATGAAGCATCAATTGTTGTGCGTCACCCTGATCGGTGCGGCGCTGCTCGTCAGCGCTTGTACCCCAACATGCAAAGGCGACTCCTGCTCACGCCCGCAGTCGACCGCGCAGAAGATGGTGATCTGGTGGCCATCGCACATGCGCGTCCAGCCTGGACCGTCCGGGGAGCGCGCGGACTACCAGACGGTATCGCTGGAGCGATGAGCACGACGCAAATGCCCGGCAACCAACCCCAGGTAGTGCTGAACGACCTGGTGAGCGGCGCTGCCGCTCACCAGTCCCTCGCGCCCGGTATCAAAGTGTGCACGTTGCAGGCCGGCAATCGCCCGGGGCTGGCTCTGCATGTCGCTCGCGAAGCGTTGCAAGCCGGGCAATTGCAACGGATATTACAGCGCCGCTTTGAGCAGGCCCTGGTCTTCGAGGGGTGCTTTGTCTACCTCGATGCCCAGGGCGCCATGGTGATCTGGCACGCGCTGCCAACACCGCCCGGCAATCTGGACAGGACGCTGAGCCGGATGCTCTCGCTGGCAGGTCTCAGTGTCCTGGACCCACGATCCATTCGCTGATCAGCGCTGGTCAAGCTCCGGGAGCTCCAGCGTCTCGCGTTTGGCGTCATCGTCCAGCTCGCGCAAGGTGCGATAGATCAACGCCACGGCCTGCAGGGTTTCGCGAGGAATGCTGGCTCCCAACTTTTTGGTGTAGATCGTACGCGCCAACCACACACACTGAATCACGGGCACCTCGGCGGCCTTCGCGCGCGCGATCAGTTTTCGCGCCTCGTCGTCCGTGCCTTTACTGATCAGCAGGGGCAGAGGCGTCTTGCCAGGACGGTAATACAGGGCGACCGCAAAGTGCGTCGGGTTGACTACCAGCATGTCTGCCTCTTCCAGCTTGGGCAGTTTGACCTTCGGTTCCTCCTGGGCCAATTGCTGCGCCAACTGACGGCGCTGCCCCTTCACATGAGGGTCGCCTTCCATGTCTTTGTATTCTTTGACGACCTCAACCTGTGTCATGCGCATACGCTTGGCGAAGAAGTGCTTCTGCAACGTCAGATCGATCAACGCCAACACCAGCAACAGCCCCAGGCAGGCATGCAGCAAGTGACGGAACAACGCGATCAGCGCCAGTAGGTAACTCTGCAGATCGCTGTTGGCAAGATTGATCAACGCCCCCAAAGAGGGCCAAACCACCACGTACACAATCAGGCCCAGGAGGAACGCCTTGGCTATGCTCATCAACAGATTCATCAAAGACTGGGCAGAAAACATCTGCTTGATCTGGCTGATAGGGTTGAGGCGATTGAAATCCAGCTTGAGCGTTTGCGGGGCGAACAACAAGCCGAACTGCATCCAGCTGCCAATCAGCTTCGCAGCAATTGCAAGCCCGGCCATCAGCAGAGAGAACGAGAAAAACATGACCAGGCCCTCCACCAGTACTTCTTCCAGCACTCGCACAAACGGCTGGCTCAAGCGCGACATCGGGAACACCATCAGTTGCTGAAAGCGCTGCAAACTGGTCTCGGCAGTGAACAAGGCGACTTCACTGATAGCCGTCAGTGCCAACAGCTTGCTCACATCCTGGCTTTGGGCGACCTGACCTTTCTTGCGTTGGTCACGCAGTTTCTTGGCGGACGCCGGGTGCTTTTTTTCCCCCGAATCACTCACGGTGCCGAGACCGAGAACAAAAGCCCCAGATAGTGCTTAAGGTCACCCAGCTGGCTCATACGCCCGACAATAAGATCCTGCAACAATGCAAAGTACAGCAACAAAATACCGATTCCCGCCAGGCATTTAACCGGTGGCGCCAAGGTACTCACTTGCAATTGCTGGCTGTAGACGCCCAGCAACGCGATGCCAAACTCCAACAGCAACAACACGGCAATAAAGGGCGCAGCGTAAAGCATCATGTGCATGAACGTGTCACTCAGCATCCCGACAAATACGCTCATGCCATCAGCCGCTGGAAACGGAAACCACACGGTGGGTGGCCAGATCAGATAACTGTCCCAGATCACCTGGGTCAGCGTGCCCAACCCCAGAACGGCCATCAACAGGTAAATCGCCAGTTGCTTGAACATGTGCCCGATCGGTGTCGCGTCCGGCCCCAGTGACGGGTTAAGTTGGCCACCTGCCAAGGCTCCACGCTGGTTGTCCAGCAGTGCCCCGACCGACTCGAACATCCAGAACGGCATCGCCAGCAACACCCCGAGCAGCAACCCCAGGACCACTTCCTTGATCATCAGCGCACCGAGCATGATTGCTGAAGGGTCCTGCCCTGCCAAAGCTGCGTGAATACCCGGCGCGGGCAGCAGCGCCAGGACCATCACGATGGTGTGCCGAGGCAGGCCTCGCACGTGCTGAAAACAAAACGCCGCCACCAAAATGCCACAGGGGTAAATACGCGCCATGCCAATCACCAGGCTGGGCAGGTAGTCAAGATAAAGCAGCACAGGCAACGCCTCAGTTCAGGGCCGAACGGCCGATCATTTCAAACGTCAGGTTGATCAGCTGGATCAACTCAACGCCAATCCAGCGGCCCGTCAGGATCAATGTGACACCCACCGCCACCAGCTTGATACCAAAGGGTAATGTCTGGTCCTGGATCTGCATCAGTGCTTGTACCAGGGAAGTCAGTACCCCCACCACCACCGCCACGATCAGCGGCGGCGCCGACAGTACAACCACCAGCAACATGCCCTGCTTGAACAGCACGATAGGTTCCATACGCCACTCAGAGATAAGAAAGGAACAGGCTGTCGAGCAACCGCGACCAGCCAGACACCAGCACGAACAGCAGCAGCTTGAGCGGCAGGGAAATGGTCATCGGCGAGACCATCTGCATACCCAGCGCCAGCAGCAGGTTGGAAACAATAAGGTCGATCACGATGAAGGGGATGTAGATCAGGAACCCGATCTCGAACCCCGCCTGCAATTGCGAAAGCACAAAGGCCGGAATCAGCAGGATAAGATCCTCACGCTGCACCTCCTGCGCCATTTTCGCTGGCCACAGACGTGCGGTATTTTCCAATAGATGGGTCAGCACATCCGGGTCCACATTACGCAGCATGAAGGCACGCAAGGGGTTGATGGCCTCATTGCCGGTACTCAGAAACGTTTGCACGTTGGTCATGTCCAGAGGCGAAGCCTTGAGGTTCTCGGCGATCTCATACCCCACCGGTGCCATGATGAACAAGGTGGCAGCCAGGGCGATTCCGTTGATGGCCATGCTTGGAGGCACCTGTTGTACGCCGATGGCATTGCGGGTAATCATCAGCACAATCACGATTTTCAAGAAGGCTGTGCAGACAACCAACAGCATGGGCATCAACGACAACGCCCCCAGAAATACCGCCAGAACTACCGGGTCCAGCCCCTGAAGAATCATCGACCGAACACCACTCGGGACAACTGCAACCCCAGACGCCCGTCAACTTCCACCAACTGTCCCTGGCCGATGGGTCGATCACCGTAATACAGTCCCGCCGTGCCCGGGGCGAAACCGGCAATGCCCAATACCGAGCCGGGCACGAGGTTACGCAGCTCCCCCAGGGTAAGGTTCAGTGTTCCGCAGCGTACGTTCAGCGTCATGCTCAACTCATCGAACGGCTCGGGGCCGAATACGTCCATGACAGGTTCATCGTTTTCATGCCCCGAGTAATGAGGTACAGCTAAATCTTCGTCCACGGACATGTCCTCGATAGAAGTAAGAATGAAACGTAAGCGCCCGTTGTCATCGTCAATGCCCCCGTGCAGGCGCTCTCTGCCAACCTGCACATAGCCGCTGCCCAGGGCCTGGAAAAAGGTCTGTTCAAGCACCAGCACATCGCCGGTCCGCAGGCTACTGGCCTGTACAATCGGTAACCGCAACCGCCCAAGGGTCACGGCAATTGCCAATTGAAACGACAACGGCAGTGGCGCAGCCGTGGCCCGCCAGGAACTCGCCTCGTGCAAGGCCAAAAAGCTTTCGGGGCTCAACCAGGCATAACCCTCAGCCCAGGATGCCCCCAGGGTCACGGTGAGGCGGCAGCCAAACCCCCTTGGTCGCTCGGTGTGCAGCAATCTCACATAACCCAACAACGACCGCACTTCGGGGCTCAGGTAATACTGGAACAACGCCCAGAACCAGGAGTCTGGTTCGTTGTCGGCCCCAGCGAGGGTCACCGGACACTCGCCCATCAGGCTGAGCAACGGCCCTGCCTTAGCGAGCGCCAGCACGCCGCACTGCGTGTCAAAGCACACCGCTTCACTGCCAACTGGCGCACGTCCAGGCTCAAGCCGCAGCTCACCGGCCTGACCCGCGACATGGAACGGCAGGTACAGGCCGCGCCCCAGTCGGTTGCGTGCGGCAACCAAGTCGCTCTTGATCGACGGGAATGTCAGTAGCGGTACGATCATAGGTTGCCGACGCTTGGCACAAGTACGCTGACTGGCCGCCCCAGCGCTTGCGCAAAACGTTCCTCACACTGCTGTCGTACGCCACTGAGCCAGCGTGCCGTGGCGCCCTGTTCTGCTTCCAGCTCAATGGTCCAGGCGCTCTGTTCTCGGCGCACGCTGGCATTGATCCGTCCCAGACGTGGCAAGTACAACACTGCCTGCAACGGCCATTGCGAACCGGCCAATACACGCGGCGCCAGCTGTTCGGCGAGCGCCTCGATCATGGCGATACCGGATGCTGATTTTTTTCCCGATAAGGAGGCTCCCGTCCCTGTGCCCTCACGCTCATCAGCAAACAGCCGCGCAAACAGTCGCCCTTGCTCCCAGGGCACCACGCCCGCTGTTCCCGGCTCACGTTCTTCCCGTGGCTCCCGCAGGGGCGGTCTTTGAGGGGATTTATTAGCAACCTTAGTCATGCCGGCTCCCGTGCCAGTAAAAGTGATAACTCCTGTAACTTTTCGACCTGTCGCAAGCATTCGGTGGCTTGCCTCTGGGCTTTGCCAACGTGGCTTTCTTTTACTGGCCGTTGGCTGCGCAACGCCTCAAGCTGCCCCTCTTCTCGCTGGGTGCTGGCGGATAAGGAGTGTTCCTGCGCGCGCCAGGATTTCAGCCCCTTCAAGGTCAGGGTCTGGCCCTGATGCTGACTGAGCAACTGCGCACTTTGCCGGGCTTCCTCCTGCCGAGTCTGTTCAAGTGCTTCCTGGGCCTGCTGGATGTGCGCAAGCAGGGCCTGCTGCGCACGCTTGGCCTCACGCAGGGCACGCTCGGCCCGATCGGCCCGGTGCCTGCGCAGGCGCCGCAGCGTCTCCACCTCACCGAGCAGTACGTCAGAATGGGACATGGGCGGTCAGCTCCTTGAGTTGCTCCAGCGTGACAGCCATCGGTGTCGGCTCACGCAAATCCTGGCGCAGGAAACCATCCACCGCTTGGCGACTGTTCACCGCCAGGTCCGTCAGGGCATCGCTGCCAGGCTGGTACTCGCCCAGCTTGAGCATCAACTCAATCTGCTGGTACGCCGATAGCAAACGCCGCAACGCCGTGCCCGCCTGGATATCCGCAGGTTCTGCGACGTTGCTCAATATTCGTGAAAGGCTCGCCAGCACATCTACCGCCGGATAGTGCCCACGCTCGGCCAATTTGCGCGACAGCACGATATGGCCGTCAAGCAACGAACGCACTTCGTCGGCCACCGGGTCGTTCATGGAGTCCTGCTCGATCAGCACCGTGTAGATCGCTGTGATCACACCGTCACGGGTCAACCCGGCGCGTTCCACCAGACGCGGCAGCAAGCTGTACACCGAAGGCGGCAGACCACCGCGTCCCAGGGGCTCACCGGCAGCCAGGCCAATTTCGCGCTGGGCCCTGGCGAAACGAGTCAGGGAATCAATCAGCAACAACACCCGTTGACCCTTGCGCCGAAAACCTTCAGCCAACGCCGTGGCGGTGAATGCAGCGCGAGCGCGCTCCATGCTGGAGCGATCAGACGTAGCACACACCAGTACCGCTTTGGAGCGCAGTTGCTCATCCAGCTCATGGTCGAGAAACTCACGCAACTCGCGGCCTCGCTCGCCGATCAGGCCGAACACGATGACGTCGCATTCGACGTTACGGGCGATCTCGGCCAACAGAGTCGTCTTGCCGCAACCGGCCCCGGCGAACAGACCGACGCGCTGGCCTTCACCCAGCGTCATCAAGCCATCAATGGAACGCACCCCAGTGGCCAGGGCACGGTTGATCCGCGGGCGCTCGGTGGGTAACGGCGCTTCACACAGCACCGCACTGGTATCGGGCAGTTCAGCTTCGACAAACGCACTGGCGCCCTGCCCCGTAATCGGTCGCCCGAAACCATCCAGTACTTGGCCCAACAGCGCCTGGCTGACCTGCACACGATGCGAAACGCCCAGGCGCTCAACGCCAGCGCCCACTCGTACGCCTTCCAGATTACCCAGGGCACTGAGTACTGCATCCTGCTGATCAAAGCCGATGATTTCGGCGAGCATGAAATCCCCCGGCCCTTTTTCCACTTGGCACAAATCGCCGATGCGCGCCTGAGGCAATCGGCATTGCAGCAACATGCCATTGACGCGCTGGATGCGACCACGCATCGCCACTGGCGCAAAGCTGCTCAGCGCCTGGGCCTGGCGCTGTTGCCAGGCGTCGAGACGCGCTTGCAATTGCGTACTCACCAAAGCACCTCATAACGCTGCGCACCGTCGAAAACCACCTTGCTGTTGTCGATCAGCACCAGGCGCAGGCCGTCTATCTGATCCCCCAGAAAAAGCCGGCTGCCCTCTTCCAGAACCACGTGGCCGTTCGGTCCGCCCACTATCTGCACAATCCTGAACGGCAAGGCCTCATCGCGCACACGGACACGACTGATCACCGGCACCGCACTGTCGAATTGCTCACCAAAACGGCTGAGCATCCGCGACACCAACTCCACATCCTCCTGGGAAACATCCCCGCTCAGCACGACTTGGCCGTTGATCACCTGCAAGCCGATGCGCGGGCTCAACTCACGCTCGCCAAGCATCTTCACCAACTGTTGGCGCACATCAATCGGTGAGGCCAGTTCCTGTTTGCCAGCCACCGCAGGCATCAGCGAAGCCTGGGCCTCATGCTCCCCTGTCGAGACCATGCCCACTACGGCGATGATGATCGCCATCACCAGCACCAGGCTGATCAAGCGCTTTTGCTGCGAGGGCGCAATGGCGGACAACATCAGTGCCTGCGCGGGTTCATCCGGCGATGGCACCGCTGCGGCCGCCGGCGCCACAGGCTCGGGCCACGGTTGATCCGCCAGGGTGACGCACAACCTTACGCTGCCCACCAGAAAGGGCACGTTCAATGCCAGATTCGGGATCTGCGCCATGGCTTGCCCAGCAGCCCCGTACAACAGTTCCGCCTGGGCCTGCACCGACCAGTTAGCCTCAAAAAAGCGCAGCAACGCATGCTGCTCGGCAACCCCTGGATCGTTCAGCACCAAGTCAGCATCTGCCTGGGCGCCAATGCTCCATTGCTCGCCAAACAACGGCAACGCAGCGCCCTGGCGCTGGCCATCAAGCACCCTTAGCTCATACATTATCGAGCCCTCTTTCGTATTAACCATGGCCGCAGGCTCATGCCGCCGCCCCCCGCATCAAGGCTTCCTGGCCCAGGTCTATGCGCCCCAGGACCTTGACCTTGGATGTGCTTCCCAACTCAGCGAAAGACAGCACCGGTACATGGTTGAACTCTTCCAGCAGCAAGGTCCGCAATGGGCTGCGCAAGTCTTGCGCCACCAACATCACACTTTTGCTCTTGGCCCTTAGAACAAAGGCTTGGTTGAGCAAACTGATAAAGGCCGCGCTGTGGTTCTCGTCCAGCGCGAAAAACACGCCGGTCTGGGTCTGGCGCAGCGCCTCGCGCAGGATGTTTTCGCTCTGCGGAGATAACAGCCAGGCATGCAGGCCATCGGCCTCCCTGTACTGGTGGTAGATCTGTGCCTTGAGGGCAATGCGCGCATAGTCGGCCAGGGCTTCCGGCTCACGCTCATGCTGCCCGTACTCGATCAGCGACTCGACAATCAGCCGCACTGCTCGCAGCGGTACGCCTTCACTGGCCAGGCGTTGCAACACCGCCGAAAAACGCGAGAGCGGCATGATGCGCTGCAGTTCCTGCACCAGTTCCGGCTGGTTATGCTCAAGCCAACTCAAGATCGACTTGCTCTCCTGAATCCCCAGGAACTGCGGCCCGCTGAGCATCATTGCCTGCCTCATGCGTTCCAGGATCAGGTGCGTAGCCGTGAAGCGCTCCAGCTCTGGGTCCTCCAGCAGCGGGTCATCAGGAGGCAACCAGAGCCAATCCTGTTCATCCCGCTCAGCCAGCCCCGGTATGGCGTGCTCAGGCTCAACCGTCAGCGCCTTGCGCTCAACAGCCACATGGTTGACCACTGACGCCCTGACCATGGGCACCTCATGCACGCAAAAGCGCATTTCATCGGCGGCCAGGGAATCATCGAGTTCAACTTCGAACGGCGGCAATGTCAGGCCGATATTGGCGACCAGCGAGTTTCGCGCCTGGCGAATCCCATGAATCAGGTCCGTCACCTCAGGCGTTCCGCGCAGCACGGGGGAAAACTGCAACAGGTAGGGGCGCGACGGATCAAATCCGCGCAAGTCCTCTTTACCGTTCTCTTCAGGTCGAACGACCTCGGCGGCTTCGTTGGCGGGCTCTGCCTGTCGTTGACGCTGGCGTACCAGGTAGTAACCCACACAGCCGGTGATCAGCGCGATAAGAATAAACACCAGGGTAGGCATGCCCGGCACTAGGGCAAACGCAAGCATTCCCACCGAGGCAATCACCCAGCTCTTGGGCTCGCTGGTCATTTGCCGAGCAATTTCGACGCCCATGTTACTGACGCCTTTGCGTCCATCCGGCGCCACGCGGGTGATGATCATGCCCGCAGTCAGAGAGATCAGCAGCGCTGGAATCTGTGCTATCAGGCCATCGCCAATCGTCAGCACCGAATACAACGAAATGGAATCGGCAGCGCTCAACCCGTGCTGGAACATGCCCGTGGAGAAGCCGCCCAACAGGTTGACCACGACGATGATCAAACCGGCGATGGCGTCGCCTTTGACGAACTTCATGGCGCCATCCATGGCCCCAAACAGCTGGCTTTCACGCGACAGCTGATCGCGTTTGTCGCGCGCCTGCACACCGTCAATCAACCCGGCACGCAAATCGCTGTCGATAGACATCTGCTTACCCGGCATTGCATCCAGGCTAAATCGCGCCGCGACCTCGGCAACCCGCTCCGAACCCTTGGTGATCACCAGGAAGTTGACCAGGGTCAGGATCAGGAAGATCACCATCCCCACCGCCAGGTTTCCCCCCACCACAAAATTGCCGAACGCCTCAACGATGTCACCGGCGTCCTGTTCCAACAAGATCAGGCGCGTGGTCGCGATCGACAGCGCCAATCGAAACATAGTGGTCAACAACAGGATCGACGGGAACGACGAGAACGCCAAAGGGCCCGGTAGATAAAGCGCCAGTACGATCAACAGGCAAGATATGCAGATATTGAGAGCAATCAGAATATCTACCAGCCAGGTCGGCAGTGGAACGATAAAGATAAAGATAATGGCCATGACCACCACAGCGCCCAGCACTTCAGCTCGCTGTGCCACTTTGAGCAGTAAGCCATTGATGGTCGACAGCAGAGTCACGTCATAGCCTCGGCCAGCTCAGGAGAACGCTGGGTTCCGCCATCGATCCGGTTCAGTTCGTCCATCACCGCTACAAACTTGAACAAGGTTTCCTCACGGACTCTGGTGTCAGGCCACAAGGCCAAAGGTAACTGCCGGATCAGAGGGTAAAGCGCGTTGAGAGCTGTCAATTGCCTGGTAGGCGAACCACTCCCCATCTCATTCCCCAACCGCAGAATTTCATCGGCGCCTATGCCGCTGCTGGCATATCCGAGCAGGCGCTGCAGCAGCGTAACGGCCTCATCCTCCATCTCCAGGCGCTGCTTGCACGTCACGCAACTGGCCAGCACTGCGCTCAACTGCCCGCAGCTTCGCAGCCCCACCAGCAAGGAGCGCAGCAATGGTGTAGGCACCGAGGACACCAAGGCGGCAATATCGTCTGCCAGGGCTTTACGCATCACGTTAAGCCCTTCTTGAAACCCATCACCGCCGTATACACCCAGCAGGGCTTGCATCATTGTTGCCAGGGATTGGCGCGTGACCACGCTGGCGTAGTAGAGCGCACGTAGGGCCTGGCGCTCCTCGGGGTCCACGCTGGCGGCTTGCAGTGTTAAGGCGATGTTCAGGCCGGCCTGGATTTCGCCCTTGAAACGCGCCTCCAGCTTGGCGATGGCTGCGTGTGCCAGGGCCGCTTCGGATTTACGGACTTCAGCGTCCGCCTCGCTCACCACATGCTTGAGCACCACGAAAGCACGCGCCGGGTCGCCTCCGGCGAGGTCGAGCAATTTTTCGAGACTGGCGCTTTGCAGCAACTGCATCCTGATTCGGCGCGAAACCGAAGCCATGCTCGCCTGGGCCGGGTGACCCAACTGGTCATAAAGCTCCACCAGCTTTTCAGCCGCAGGCACGCGCACGCCCATTTGCCGATGGGCCAGCGGGAGCTTATTGAGCTCCACTTCCTGATTGAACAGATGGGCCAGTTCGTCGACACCCTTCGCAGGTGCAGGCACGGAGCCAGTGTTGATAACAGGTTGATCCGAGCTTTGGACCGTTTGCACATCGTTGCGAGATTCGACTTTCATGGACAGGCCAGTTCAGGAAGAGTGTTTTCCCTGTGTGGCGAGGCCCACCCATACGGTTCCATAGAAATTTGAGGCTGAGCCGGGTTTGAAAAGACTTGCACAGGCACCTGTTCCCCCGTGCAAAAGTCTGCGTAAAAACACCTCCATTCAAAATATTTATCTATGTATATCAAGCTATTAAACGATTTTTTCTCTTTGGCACACGCAGTGCAATCGGGTTCCTGTCGATACGTTTTCGACTGCGTCTACCTTAAGGAAAAAATCATGAATATCCCTATTGAAGCCTTAGTTCACCTTGGTGGCAATTCGCCTCAATTCATGCTCCATCTGACAGACGATCAACAGAAAAAACTGCGGCGCTTCATTCACAAACGGGTCCTCAACCCGGAAGACGCGGATGATCTATTGCAACTGACTTACTTGGAGGCCTGGCGCAATCGCGAGCGCTTCAGTGGTACCGCGACGCTCAGCACCTGGATGTGCGGTATCGCGCAGAACCTGATCCGCAATCACTTCCGGCGCCTGTATGCCAAGCCCTCTCATTGCGAATTCGACGAGTCGCTGTGGCATGGCCATGAAGAAAACCACAGCCTGGATTGGGAATTCGAGGTCAACCGACGCCTGGAAAATACCCTGAGCGCAATTGATCACTTGCCCACAGAGATGCGCAGAACACTGTATGCCTCCCTGGAAACCGACGGCAGTTACCAGGACACCGCCGACGTACTGGACATTCCTATCGGCACCGTGCGCTCGCGCCTGTCACGGGCACGCGAACAGCTCAAGCGCGTCACCCACACCCCACTGCATCAGTAAGTTGAACTAGCCAGTCAAGCGTTGGGCGACAGGGATATCTGCCCAACACTGTCGGACTGGGCCCGTGAGTAGACTCTCGAAGACGCTTAGCGCTTGCGCTCCCCTCATGCACGGTGCATTCGCCACCGCCCGTCGCCAAAATCAGCGCTTTGGCTTAAACAGTTGAAAGCGTAGAAAAATTTTCAACAAAAACGCTTGACGCATTGCCGTTCCAAGCGAATAATGCGCGCCACTTGGCTACATAGCTCAGTTGGTTAGAGCATAGCATTCATAATGCTGGGGTCCGGGGTTCAAGTCCCTGTGTAGCCACCAAGTACTAAAAACGGCTTACCGAAAGGTAGGCCGTTTTTTTATGCGCGCAAAAAAACTCCCCAACTGTATTTTGACGCCCCCCAACCCCACTGTTAGTGTCCTGCCTCCCCTAAACACGGAGTGCCCCGATGCAACTGGACATCTACCAAGTCGACGCTTTCAGCCACCATCCCTTCGGCGGCAACCCGGCAGCGGTGTGCCCACTCACTGAGTGGCTGGCCGACGAGCAACTGCAGCAGATTGCAGCCGAGAATAATCTTTCGGAAACCGCGTTCTTTGTACCCCGTGGCGAGTTCTATGAGTTGCGTTGGCTCACGCCGGAAGTTGAGGTGGACCTGTGCGGCCATGCCACGTTGGCAGCCGCGTGGGTATTGATCCACAAGTTGGCGGACGCCCCGCAGGTTCTGCGCTTTGCCACCCGTAGCGGCGAGTTGCGGGTAACGCGCAACGGCGATGAGCTGGCGATGGATTTTCCGGCCAAAAAACCCGAACGCTGCGAGCCGCCCCACGGCATGTTGAGCGCCCTGGGGCTTGAAAACGCCGAGGTGTTTGGCACCGACGACTACATCGTGCTGGTGGAAGATGAAGCACAGGTGGCGGCTCTCACACCGGACTTTGCGCGGCTCAAAGGCCTGCCTAAACGCGGGGTTGCGGTGACCGCTAAAAGCACTCGGTTTGATTTTGTCTCGCGCTGGTTCGGCCCGAATGTGGGCGTTAATGAAGACCCGGTTACCGGCTCGGCGCACACGTCGCTGGCACCTTTCTGGGCCGAGCGCCTGGGCAAATCGCAATTGAGCGCCGAGCAAGGCGGCCAGCGTAAGGGCCAGCTGCGCTGTGAACTGCAGGGTGACCGGGTGATTATTTCCGGCAAGGCCGTGCTGTACATGCAAGGCACGATTTACCTGTAAACAACGCAGTAGCCCAAGGACCACAGCACCTTCTCAACATGAACGGAGTTCAGCGCGTGTTTTTGATTTCCCGCCGCAGCCTGACAGTCATCGCCGCAACCCTGGCCCTCACCGCCTGCCACACGCCCGTCAACGAACAGCCTCCGGCGCCAGAGCTGGGCTCGGGCTACCGCACCGACCTGAGCACCCGCCACGCCGAGCGCCATATGGCCGCCGCCGCCAACCCGCTGGCCGCTGAAGCCGGGCGTGAAATGCTGCGTCAAGGCGGTTCAGCCATTGATGCGGCGATTGCCATGCAAGCGGTATTGACCCTGGTGGAACCGCAGTCTTCCGGCATCGGCGGCGGTGCGTTCATCATGCTGTGGGATGGGCACAACGTGCAGGCTTATGACGGCCGCGAAACTGCGCCGGCCGGGGCCACGGAGCGTCTTTTCCTGAAGGCCGACGGTACGCCCATGGCGTTCACGGATGCGCAGATTGGCGGGCGCTCGGTGGGCACTCCAGGGGTATTGCGCGCCCTGGAGATGGCGCACCAAAAGAGCGGCCGCTTGCCATGGGCCAAGCTGTTTGAACCGGCGATTCGCCTGTCGGAGCAAGGCTTCGCCATTTCCCCACGCTTGCACAGTTTGATCGCGGCTGACCGCTTTATCGCGCAATCGCCCGACATGGCGGCGTACTTCCTGAATGCCGATGGCTCGCCAAAAGCCACCGGCACGCTGTTGAAAAACCCGGCTCTGGCCGCGGTGTTCAAGCGCATCGCCAAGGAAGGGCCGGATGCGTTGTACCAAGGATCGATTGCCGATGAGATCGCACGCAAGGTGCAGGGCCATCGCAATGCCGGCAGCCTGTCCCAGGCTGATCTCAAGAGCTACACCGCCAAGCAGCGCGCACCGCTGTGCACCGACTACAAACAATGGAAGGTCTGCGGCATGCCACCGCCGTCCTCGGGCGGGATTGCCGTGGCGCAGATCCTCGGGACACTGCAGGCGCTGGAAACCCGCACCCCGCGCCTGGCCATCGCCCCTATGACACCGGTCAAGAGTGCCTCGCCGGCCGGGCTTGAGCCGACACCCGAGGCCGTGCACCTGCTCGCCGAAGCCGGGCGCCTGGCCTTTGCCGACCGCGCGCTGTACGTGGCCGATGCAGACTTCACCCCCGTACCCGTCGCCGGCCTCGTCGCACCGAGTTACCTGGCGCAGCGCGCCACGCTGATCGGCGAACGCAGCATGGGCATCGCCAAGCCCGGCCAACCCGCCGGTATTCAGGTAGCGTATGCGCCAGACCGCTCGCCGCTGCGCATCTCCACCTCACAGGTGGTGGCAGTGGACGACCAGGGCGGCGCCGTGTCGATGACCACCACGGTTGAAGCAGCATTCGGCTCTCATGTGATGGTCCAGGGCTTTTTGCTCAACAACCAGATGACCGACTTCTCGTTCATCCCCGCAGAAAACGGCCAGCCTGTAGCCAACCGCGTACAACCGGGCAAACGCCCACGCTCGGCCATGGCGCCGACCTTGGTGTTCGACCGCAACTCGGGCGAACTGCTGGCTACCGTCGGCTCCCCCGGCGGCTCGCAGATCATCGAGTACGTGAGTAAATCCCTGGTGGCCATGCTCGACTGGAAGCTCGACCCGCAGGCGGCCATCAGCCTGCCCAACTTCGGCAGTCGCAATGGTGCTACCGAGTTGGAAGCTGGGCTGTTCAGCCCGGCGCTTAAACAGGCGCTCAAGGACAAGGGCCACGCCCTGAGCGAGATCGAGATGACCAGCGGCGTGCAGGCCATCGTGCGCACACGGGATGCCCAGGGCAAGGTGACGCTCAGTGGTGGCGCGGACCCTCGGCGTGAAGGTGAGGCGTTGGGTGATTAAGGTGTTGATCTATCCGTACAGGCTTATAAAAAAAGACCTGCACCCTTACGCCTTAAATCCTACGCGGAGCGCCAGAACTCAAAGTGCCATGTCATCTTTTGCGATAAAAACCTTCTTGAGCAGCCCCATCTCACCTGCGATTTTCTGGCCCGCCCTTTCTTGCCAGAGGCTACGTCAAAGACGTAGAATTTCGCGTGTTCACTCTCATAGAATCCCCTCTCTTCAGCAGGCAATGGCCTGACTATTGGACTGAAGATGAAAAAGGTATCTTCATGGCGTTTCTCGCCAGCCATCCTGATGCTGGAAATGTCATTCCGCGCTCGGGAGGTTGCCGAAAGATACGCTGGAGCATGGAGGGCCGGGGTAAAAGTGGATCAGTGCGGGTCACCTACACCACACAACTGGAGTGCGGAGCAGTCGTCGCGCTACTGATTTATGGCAAGAGCGCCACGGAGAATATTCCGGCACATATCCTGTACAAAATCGCAAAGGAAATGAACCATGCCACTCACTGATAAAGAACTGAAGGAACGTGACGCCAAACGCAATATAGGCGAAGAACTACTCACAGCCATTCAGGATGTCAAAGCGGGACGTTACGGTGCCGTGCAGCACGTTGAGGTCACTCAGGCTGCCGAAGCAAGAAGCAAGACAGGGCTCTCACAACCCAAATTTGCCGAGCTTCTGGGCGTGTCAGTAAGAACCCTTCAAGAATGGGAGCAAGGGCGTCGCGCACCTTCCGGAGCAGCACGTTCGCTACTGCATATTGCGGCCATAAGGCCGGACGTTTTTCGCGAAGTACTCAGTAACGCCTGATCGCGTTACTGCTTCGGGCCAATCACTGGCGGTTGATCTTCAAGCCCTTGCGCCCCGCATGCCGCTCCAGCGCCAGCTCGATCAACCGGCTCACCAGCTCGCTGTAGCTCATGCCCGCTGCCTGCCACAGCTTGGGGTACATGCTGATGCGGGTAAAACCGGGCAGTGAGTTGATCTCGTTGATCAGCACTTCGCCGTCCTGCGTCAGGAACACATCCACCCGCGCCAACCCGGCGCAGCCCAACACTTCAAACGCCTCAATGGCCAGGCTGCGGATCCGCTCGCTGGCGTCATGACTGATCGCCGCCGGCACCACTACCTGGGCGGCCTGGCCATCGATGTATTTGCTGTCGTAGGAATAGAAACCACTGCTCACCACGATCTCGCCACAACCGCTGGCGATGGGCTGGTCATTGCCCAGCACGGCGCATTCGATCTCACGGCCCTGGACGGCGGACTCCACCAGCACCTTCTCATCAAACCCCAACGCCAGTTCAACGGCAGCGCGGTACTCGGCTTCGCTGCCGACTTTGCTTACCCCCACCGACGAACCCTGGTTGGCGGGCTTGACGAACATCGGCACACCGAGCTTGCCAGCGGCCGTTTCAAAAGAGGTGCGCGCCGCATTAGCTCGCGTAAGGGTGATGAACGGCGTGACCGCAATGCCCGCGTCGCGCAGCAAGCGCTTGCTGATGTCTTTGTCCATGCACACCGCCGAGCCGAGCACGTCGGAACCGACGAAGGGCAAGTCCGCCATGCGCAGCAAGCCTTGCAGGCAACCGTCTTCACCGAGGGTGCCGTGGACAATCGGGAAGATCACGTCGATGTGTTCCAGCATGCCCTGCCCGGAAGTTTCCACCACTTGCTGGCTGGCCTTGCCGGGCACCACGGCCAATTCACGGTTGGACTGGTTGAGGGCGATGAGCGCCGGGTTTTCCTGGTTGAGCAGGAAGTTCGAGGTGTCATTAAGGTGCCAGTGACCGGCCTTGTCGATACCGATCAAAACCGGCTCGAAGCGTGAGCGATCAAGGGCATCGACAATGTTGCGCGCCGATTGCAGCGAGACCTCATGCTCAGCCGAACGCCCCCCAAAAATAATCCCTACCCGCACCTTGCTCATGACCCGGCCTCACTGTTGAAAGTAAGGCTTCTTACCATGGGTGGTCAGCGATTCGCTACCCGATGTGCATTGCCCAATACCTGCACAATCGTACAAGACCCCAGCAGACAACCGGTGCAGACTCAGTTAACGTGTTTCCACTTCCTTTTGTGACAAGTCACCATGGGCAACCCCATCCACTCCCTCGACTGGCTGCACCGCGCACCCCACGCCAGTGGCCTTGACCGTATCGAGGCGTACTTTGCCGGCTTCGCCTTCGACCCTCATCGCCATGACACCTACGCCATCGGGCGCACGTTGTTCGGCGTACAGAGTTTTCATTATCGCGGCGGCACGACCCACAGCCTGCCTGGCACCACCATGGTGATCCACCCCGATGAAACCCATGACGGTCGCGCCGGCAGCGACGAAGGCTTCAAGTATCGGATGATTTATGTGGAGCCGGCGCTGATCCAGCAGATCCTCGGTGGCCAGCCGTTGCCGTTTATCCCCGGCGGCTTGTCCACCGACCCACGGCTGCACCGCGCCAGCGAAGTGTTGCTGCAGAGCCTGGATTGCCCGATAGACCCGATGCAAGAACAAGACGCTATGTTCGACCTGGCCCACGCGCTGAGCGCTGCGTCCGGGGCCATCATCCGCCGTAAATCCTTCGACTACATCGCGGCCGAACGCGCCCGTGAATTCATCCACAGCGCCCTGGGCCGCAGCATCACCCTGGATGAAATTGCCGACCACGCCGGCCGCGACCGGTGGGCGTTATCGCGGGATTTTCGTTTGTTATTCGGCACCAGCCCCTACCGCTACCTGACCATGCGCCGACTGGACCTGGTGCGCCACTTGTTGGCCCAGGGCCAATCGTTGGTGGATGCGGCGATGACCGCAGGCTTTACCGACCAAAGCCACATGACCCGCCAATTTCGCAGCACCTACGGCATGCCGCCATCGCGTTGGGTGAAAATGCTCGGACGCTGAGTACTGGGTTGGACTGTGGGAGCTGGCTTGCCTGCGATGCAGACACCTAGGTGTATCAGGCACACCGCTATCGCAGGCAAGCCAGCTCCCACAGTTGGATGAGGTGGCGTTGCTGGCATTTGGTCATGGTTTGTAAAGGGCCAGCAAGCTGCGTCCCTTTAAATTGCAGGACGTTTCCGAGACAATCCCTGCCGCCTTGTGCCTGTTGGAATCGATGGCTAGTCTTCGGCCCGTCACTGCCTTTTCAGTGATCGGGTTTAGTCGCCCGGACTCTAATCAGGCGCATGGTCCTCCATGAGGTTTTATGGTGGCTGTGCGCAGGGCACCCTCGGGTGCGCCGGATTTTCCTGATTAGCCGGTCGACTAACCTGCGTACAGCCGCCACCCTTCGTTTAGTCGCGACTGGGCCGGCTTCTGCCTTAATCAGGAGTTACACCATGACCAAAGCACTTCCCGATCCACCCATGGATTGCCTAGTCGTCAATGAAGAACTCAGCTTCGAAGACGCTCAACTCTATATTTCCCATCTGATCAACAGCGCATCGGCCACGGTGTGGGACTGTTGCGATCACCTGCAACCCCACGACCGCGCCCGAATCCATGCCGCATGGCACTTGCTGGAGATGGCCAAGACCGTAGTAAACCGCACCCTCGAGTGCATGCCACGAACCTGAAGACACCATAAACCCCATGTGGGAGCTGGCTTGCCTGCGATGCAGACACCTCGGTACATCAGGTACACCAAGATGATGCCATCGCAGGCAAGCCAGCTCCCACAGTTGATCTTCGTGGCTTTGCGCCTCTGTCAGAGCTGGCGCCCGACAACCGGTTGACCAATGGCCAGGAAGTTTCCGCCCGCCACATGGTGCAACGTGCGCAGTTCATCATGCCCCTCAAAATGCCAGCGGCCCTCGCTGAATACCCGCTCATCAGCATAGGCCGCGACCACTTCGCCCAGGAACAGGTCATAGGCCTGCTGATTATGCGGCTCGGGCAGCAGGCGGCATTCCAGCCAAGCCACGCAGCCTTCCAGCATCGGCGCCCCGGTGTGCTCACCGCTGAAAGTGTGCAGGCCGTAGGCTGCGAATTTGTCGGTTTCAACGCCGCGGGTATTGCCCACCGTCTGCACCAGATCAGCCTGCACAACACAAGGCACCTGCAGCACAAAAGTGCCGGCGCCTTCCAGTAGTTGGCGGGTCCAGGTGGCCTTGTCGAGCACCACCGCGACTTTCGGTGGTTCGAAATCCAGCGGCATGGCCCAGGCAGCGGCCATGATATTGCGCTGGCCGTTGTGGGCTGCACTCACCAACACGGTCGGCCCGTGGTTGAGCAAACGGTAAGCCTTGGACAGTGGTACGGGGCGACGGAACGTAGGGCTCATGGTCGATCAGCTCTGCAAGCGAGAAAAGACCTACGATACCTCAAGCACAAGCCCGACAGGTCAGCTCGACAGCTGATTGGCAAACTGCCCGACCGCACTCACCACCTTTTGCGCACCGTCCTGAATCTCGACGATCACGGTACCCGCCTCCGCCGCCAGGGCCAGGCCCTGCTCGGCTTGCGCACGACCGTCGGCCATCAAGGCCACCGCGTCGCGGGCCATGTCCTGGTTCTGGCGCACCACACCGACAATTTCCTCGGTGGCTTTGCTGGTGCGTGACGCCAATTGCCGCACTTCATCGGCCACCACCGCAAAGCCCCGCCCCTGTTCACCGGCACGCGCCGCTTCGATGGCGGCGTTGAGCGCCAAAAGGTTGGTTTGCTCGGCAATGCCGCTGATGGTCTTGACGATGCTGCCGATCACTTGGGACTGGGCATTCAGCGCCTCGATACCTTCGCCGGCCTGCTGCATGTGCTGGGCCAGGTCGCGCATCACGTCCACGGCCTGGGTGACTACAGTGGTACCGCGCTGGGCGCTGTCGTCGGTTTGCAACGAGGTGCTGTAGGCAATATTGGCGGCCTCGGCCACCGCCTGCTCGCGGTTGACCTGGTCGGTAATGACCGTGGCGAACTTGACCACTTTGTACAACCGCTCATTGGCGTCCAGCACCGGGTTGTAGGTGGCCTCCAACCACACCAGGCGGCCGTGGCTGTCCACGCGTTTGAAGCGCGCGGCGACGAACTCACCGGCGTTCAGGCGCTTCCAGAACTGTTGGTATTCGGCACTGTTGTATTCCTGTGGTTCACAGAACATACGATGATGTTTGCCTTCGATCTGCGCCAGACTGTAACCCATGGCGCCGAGGAAGCGGTCATTGGCGGTGAGTACATGCCCCTCCAGATCGAACTCGATCAACGCAGTAGAACGCATCAGCGCGGTGATCAGGTTTTCATGTTCACGCGAACTCTCGATGGTGCGAGTAAGGTCGCTGGAGAACATCGAAAACTGCTTGATGCGCCCCTCAGAACTGCGCACCGGCTGCACGATTGAGCGCAACCAGGCTTCCTTGCCATTGCCGCGCATCAGGCGCACGGCGCCGGCAAAGTGTTCGCCGCGGGCCAGCGCGTGCTTGAAGCGCAGCTGGAACTCGTCCTGGCGCACGTGGGCCGGCACCAAGTCTTCGATCGCGCGCCCGACAATCTCGCCCAGCGAGTAAGCCAGCTCCTGCAGGAAGTTGGCATTGGCCCACTCCACACGGCCTTCAGGGTCCAGCGTCAGGCAGAGCATTTCGCTTTCCAGGCTCTCTTTCACCTGAAGCAAGCTCGACAATTCTTCGCGCAGAGCGGTCAGCTCCTGCTTCAGGCGGGTATTGAACATGGGGCACCGTTAGGCAAGTGAGGTGGGTGTACTCCCTTGCATCGGCGCTGCCGGGGTTTTCTGAAGAGCGCTTGAGCCCTGGGCCGAACTATATTTTCAACCGCCATTGTTACGGCATACGCCCATGACCTGATATTCCAGGGTATTGAGCTTGCCGCTGGAGTCTTCATAGGTCATGCGCGACGGCACGGCGTTGCACGAGCGGATCGGCGGCGTCACGTTGACGACCTTGGCAATGTCCAGGTCCATGCCATAGCGGTACGCCTGGACCTCGGGCACCGGCTTGCCTTTTTTGATGGCGTAGGCGGCCATGGCTTTCTCATTGCGCTCCATCATCAGGGCAAAGGTGCGATCCCCACCCCCTTCGGCCAGTGCGCCGAATGACAACACAGCCGTTAATACAGCCAAACCTGCTTTATAAAAGTTCATCGCGGTTTCCTCGACTGAAAAGTTCAGTGTCGAGATTAACCAACCCACCCTGACGCCAGGTTCACCAGAACATTACTTATTTGTTAGATGGCCGTTAGTTTCCAGAATTGTAATCTTCGCGCCATGCAGCTGTTATCCGTCGTTTGCAACTATCAGCCAGGGCCAGATCAATAAAAACGCCCGCCTCTATAAGAAGCCGATAACTGCCATCACCGAGGAGCGCATCATGAGCATTCGTCATTACACCCTTCCCTTTTCACTGATGGCTGCACTGCCCATGGCCGCCTTGGCGGTGGAGGACAAGCCCGAAGGTTTTATCGAGGGCAGCCGCATCAACGTGCTGGCACGCAATTTCTACTTCAACCGCGATGACCGCAAAGGCCAGTCCAGCCCCACTGGCAATGGTTACTCCGAAGCCTGGGCCCAGGGCTTTATCGGCAAATTCGAATCCGGTTTTACCCAGGGCACCGTGGGTTTTGGCCTGGACGCGTTCGCCATGTACGGCCTGACGCTTGACTCGGGCAGCGGCCGCAGCGGCGGCAAAGGCTCGTTCGGCGTGCTGCCGGTGAACAGCGACAACCAGCCGGAAGACAGCTACAGCAAAATCGGCGGCGCGGCGAAACTGCGCGTGCTGGACACGGTGATCAAGGCCGGCGACGTGTTCCCACTCACCCCGGCGGTGGCCTACGGCGACTCTCGCCTGTTGCCCGAGAGCTTTCGCGGCGTCACCCTGCAAAACACCAGCCTGGAAGGCTTGAGCCTGCAAGGCGGGCGCCTGAGCGGCATGAGCCAGCCCAGTGAAAGCGGCATGAACAAAGGCTTTGCCACCTTCTATGCAGGCAAGGTCGACTCGCCTTGGATCGCCTACTTCGGCGGTGACTATCAGCTCAACAGCCACCTGGGCTTTAGCCTGTACAGCAGCCGCTTGAAGGACGCCTGGGACCAGTACTACTTCGGCAGCAATGCCAATTACGCGCTGACCGACGACGTGTCGCTGTTCGGCGACTTCAACTATTACAAGGCCGTGGACGAAGGCCAGAAACGGCTCGGCGAGTTCGACAACAACATCTGGAGCGCCAGGCTCGGGGTCAAGGTCGGTGCCCACAGCCTGGCCGTGTCGCACCAGCGCAACAACGGCGACGATGATTTTGATTACCTGCGCCAGTCAGACTCGATCTTCCTCAACAACTCCATCCAGTACAGCGACTTCAACGCGCCCAAGGAGCGCTCATGGATGCTGCGCTACGACCTGGACATGCAGGCGTTCGGCATTCCCGGCCTGTCGTTCATGACCCGCTACGGCAAAGGCACCGGCGCCGACTATAGCAACGCCAATGCCGTGTATATGCGCCGCGATGCAGCGGGTAACCCCTTGACCGATCAACGCCGCTGGGAACGGGATATCGAGGCCAAGTACGTGGTGCAAAGTGGGCGTTTGAAAGATTTGTCCCTGCGCTTGCGCCAGGCCACCGTGCGCTCCAGTGCGTTCGAGTCAGACCTGGAAGAAGTTCGTCTGATTGCCGAATACCCATTGGTCGTGCTGTAGCCCTTACATTCGCTCGCGATTAACTAACATCTGTTCACAAATAGCCAGTTATCAAAATTGTAATATTGGCCTCAGCTTCTCGTTAAGTGGAACTTTCTATACTCGCTTCAACTTATTCACCCGAGCACATTCATCTCTGAAGCTTTTGTGTAGCTCCTTTGGAAAGAGATGAATTTTTAACGCCCCGCTTGGGGCGTTTTTTTTGCCTGCGGTGCGGTGCGACCGACGGTCGCAGTTGACCCTAGAGTTACTTCAGCCTTCAGACTTTTCCCACTTCCGAAACCGCCGCCATAGGGACATGGGCGCCTTCTCTCCCCCTAATTCAAGAGGTAACCCCCATGCGTATTCTTGTGGTTGAAGACGAGCAGAAAACCGCCGACTACCTGCAACAGGGCCTGAACGAAAGTGGCTACGTGGTCGACTGCGCCGCCAATGGCGTCGACGGCCTGCACCTGGCAGGGCAACACGCCTATGAACTGGTGATTCTGGACGTCAACCTGCCGGGCAAGGATGGCTGGCAAGTACTGGAAGAATTGCGCCGCAACGGCACCCAGCGCGTGATGATGCTCACCGCCCGTGGCCGGCTGGCTGACAAGATCAAGGGCCTGGACATGGGCGCCGACGATTACCTGGTCAAGCCGTTCGAGTTTCCCGAACTGCTGGCCCGCGTGCGCACCCTGATGCGTCGCAGCGAGCACATTCCACAGCCGGAAGTGTTCCGCGTCTCGGACCTGGAACTGGACCCGCGCCGCCACCGCGCTTATCGCGGCACCCGGCGCATCGACCTGACCACCAAGGAGTTCGCCCTGTTGCAAGTGCTGATGCGCCAGGCCGGGGAAGTGCTGACCCGTACGCAGATTATTTCCCTGGTGTGGGACATGAATTTCGACTGCGACACCAACGTGGTCGAAGTCTCCATCAGCCGCCTGCGCGCCAAGGTGGATGACCAGAGCGAGGTCAAGCTGATCCACACTATTCGCGGCGTGGGCTACGTGCTGGAAGCGCGCCCATGAAGACCGGCAGCCTGTCGATGCGCCTGGGCTTGACGGTCAGCCTGATGGGCGCGGGCCTGGTGTTGCTGCTGGCGACCCTGGCCTACCTGGCCCTCACCCATGAGCTGGAAAAACTCGCGCGCAAGAACCTGGAAAGCAAAATGGAACAGATCCAGCACAGCCTGGCCCTGGGCCTGGACGCCCACGCCATTCGCGGCCGCCCGCACTCGCTGATGGACCTGGTGATCGGCCACGACAATTTCCACCTGACCATCGTCGGCACCGCGCCCGATAACAGCGTGCTGCTGAACGTCGGCAGCAAGCCCCAGGAGCCACTGCTCACCGACTTCAAGCCACGGGAAACCCTGGGCTACCTCAATTGGGTCGACAGCTACGGCAACCAGATACTCAGTGCCTCCAGCTTGATGCGCCTGGCCAACGGTGAACGCGTGCGGGTGCTGCTGTCCCTGGACCGCATGGACGACCAGGCATTGCTCAGTGCCTACCTGCGCGCCACGCTGATTGCGTTGCCGCTACTGCTGATACTGATTGGCATGGGCGCCTGGTGGCTGGTGCAACGGGGCCTGGCACCGTTGAAGCAGTTCAGCCAGGTGGCGGCGAAAGTCACCACCCAAGACCTCACCCATCGCTTGTCTGTGGACAACCTGCCCCACGAACTGGGTGAACTGGCCCACGGCATCAACGTGATGCTCGACCGCCTGGACGCCGGGGTGCAGCAACTCTCGCAATTCTCCGATGACCTGGCCCACGAACTGCGCGCGCCCTTGACCAACCTGATGGGCAAGGCCCAGTTGACCCTGTCGCGCCAGCGCCCGCCGCAGGAATACAAGGCGGTGCTGGAATCCAACACCGAAGAGCTCGAACGCCTGGCGCGGATTGTCAGCGACATGCTGTTTCTGGCGCAGGTCAGCCACCCGGCGGCCCGGGCCTCATTCACCGAGGTGTCCCTGGCGCAGGAAGCCCAGCGGGTGATGGAGTTGTTTGCCCTGAGTGCCGAAGACAAACACATCACCCTGAGCCTGCGCGGCGATGCCTGGGTGACGGGCGATCGGCTGATGATCCAGCGGGCGATTTCCAACTTGCTCTCCAATGCCATTCGCCACACACCCGAGGCCTCTACCGTGTTGCTGTTGGTGGAGACCTACGAGCAGAGCGTATCGCTGTCGGTGGGCAACCCGGGGCGAGGCATTGAAGCGCACCACCTGCCGCACCTGTTCGAACGTTTCTACCGCGCCGACAGCAGCCGCACCCGTGCCGAGGGCGGCACCGGGCTGGGGCTGGCCATCGTGAAATCGATCATGCATTTGCATCAGGGGCATGCTCATGTCACCAGCCAGCCTGGGCGTTTTACGCGGTTCAGCCTGGTGTTTCCCCAGGCTCTGGAAGCACAGTTGGCCCCCTGTGGGAGCGGGCTTGCCCGCGAAGGCGGTGTATCCGTCAGTAAAGGTATCGACTGACCCGGCGCATTCGCGAGCAAGCCCGCTCCCCCAGGGGGGTTGCGGCGTTTTCACGGTTGTCAGGCGGTCTCTTCATCGCGGCGATGAGCCCATTGGTACAACGCCGGCAGCACCAGCAAGGTCAGCAAGGTCGAAGAAATAATCCCGCCAATCACCACTGTCGCCAATGGGCGCTGCACTTCGGCACCGGTGCCGGTGGCGAGCGCCATGGGGATAAACCCCAGGGACGCCACCAGCGCGGTCATCAGCACCGGGCGCAGACGGGTCAACGCGCCTTCGTGGATCGCCACCGATAATGAGCGACCTTCCTCGCGCAGGTTTCGGATGAAGGCGATCATCACCAGGCCATTAAGCACCGCCACGCCCGACAAGGCGATAAAGCCCACACCCGCCGAAATCGACAGCGGAATATCACGCAGCCACAAGGCCATGATCCCGCCGGTGAGCGCGAATGGGATGCCGGTAAACACCAGCAGGCCGTCCTTGAGGTTGTTGAACATCATGAACAGCAACCCGAACACCAACAGCAACGCCACCGGCACCACGATGCGCAAGCGTTCAGAAGCCTCCTTCAACTGTTCGAACTGGCCGCCCCAGGTGGTCCAGTAACCGGCAGGGACTTTCACCTGGGTGGTGATGGCGGCTTCGGCCTCCTCGACAAACGAGCCGATATCGCGCCCGCGCACGTTGGCGCTGACGATCACCAGGCGCTTGCCGTTCTCGCGGCTGATCTGGTTGGGGCCCAGCACCAGGTCGAGGCTGGCAACCTGGGACAAGGCGATAAAGCCCAACTGCCCCGAGGTACTACTCGCCAGCGCCGGCACCGGGATCAACAGGCGTGACAAGCCGTCGATATCGGTGCGCAACGTATCGGACAAGCGCACCACCATATCAAAACGCCGATCACCCTCGTACAGCGTACCGGCCTGGCGCCCACCGACCGCGACGGCGATGGTGTCCTGCACATCACCTACATTCAGGCCAAAGCGAGCGGCCTTGTCGCGGTCGATATTGATGGTCAGCACCGGCAGGCCGGAGGTCTGTTCCACCTTCACTTCCGAGGCGCCGTTGAGCTTCTGCAAGGTCTCGGCGATTTCCCCAGCTGTCTGGTTGAGCACCGCCATATCATCGCCAAACACCTTCACCGCCACATCGCTGCGCACTCCGGAAATCAGCTCGTTGAAACGCAACTGGATCGGCTGCGACAGCTCATACACGCTGCCCGGCACAATCGCGCTGGCCCGTTGGATGTCAGCGATAATTGCCTCGCGGGACTTCTTCGGGTTCGGCCATTGGTCCTTGGGTTTGAGCATCACGTAGCTGTCGGAAATATTCGGCGGCATCGGGTCGGAGGCGATTTCCGCCGTACCGGTGCGTGCAAACACCCGCTCGATTTCCGGCACTTGGGCCAGTAAGGTTTTTTCCAGTTGCTGCTGCATCTGCACCGATTGGGTCAGGCTGGTGCCGGGCACACGCAGCGCCTGCTGGGCAAAGTCGCCTTCGCTGAGGCTGGGGATAAATTCACTGCCCATGCGGCTGGCAACCAGACCCGAGACGACGATGGTGAGTGCGGCCAGGCCGAACACCAAGGGCCGACGCACCATCACCCAGTTGAGCACCGGGTCATACACCCGGCGTGCACTGCGCATCACAATGTTTTCTTCTTCCTTGACCTTGCCGGTGACAAACAACGCAATCGCCGCCGGTACGAAGGTCACCGACAGAATCATCGCGCCGAGCAAGGCAATCACCACCGTGAAGGCCATGGGGTGGAACATCTTCCCGGCCACGCCCGTGAGGGCGAAGATCGGCAGGTACACCACCATGATGATCAACTGCCCGAAGATCAGCGCGCGTCGCGCCTCCTTGGCCGCGGCGAACACTTCGTGCAGGCGTTCACTGCGGGTCAGCAACCGGCCATGACGGTGTTGCGCATGAGCCAGACGGCGGATGGCGTTCTCGACGATCACCACCGCACCGTCAACGATAATGCCGAAGTCCAGCGCGCCCAGGCTCATCAGGTTGGCGCTGACTTTGTTGGTGAACATGCCGGTGAAGGTGAACAGCATCGCCAGCGGAATCACCATCGCCGTGATCAGCGCTGCACGGATATTACCCAAGAACAGGAACAACACCGCCACCACCAGCAACGCACCTTCGAAGAGGTTTTTCTTCACCGTGGCGATGGCTTTTTCCACCAGGTTGGTGCGGTCGTAGACGGTGACGGCCACCACACCTTCGGGCAGCGAGCGGTTGATCTCCTCAAGCTTTTTCGCCACCGCCTGGGACACGCTGCGGCTGTTCTCGCCGATCAACATGAACACCGTGCCCAGCACCACCTCACGGCCGTTTTCGGTGGCAGCGCCGGTACGCAGCTCACGACCAATGTCGACCTGGGCCACATTGCGCACGCGGATCGGCGTGCCGTCCGAGGTGGTGATGACAATGTTGGCGATGTCGTCGATAGACGCCACCTGGCCCGGCGCGCGGATCAACAACTGTTCGCCGCTGCGCTCGATGTAACCGGCGCCGACGTTGGCATTGTTGCGCTCCAGCGCCGTGACCAGATCGTTGAGCGTCAGGTTGTAGGCGGCCAGGCGCTTGAGGTCTGGCGCAATCTGGTATTCCTTGGCGAAGCCGCCGATGGTATTGATCTCGGCCACGCCTGGCACGTTGCGCAGCTGCGGTTTGATGATCCAATCCTGGATCACCCGCAGGTCGGTGGGGGTGTAAGGCGTACCGTCCTCTTTGCGCACACCGTCCTCGGCTTCGACGGTCCATAGGAAAATTTCCCCCAGGCCAGTGGAAATCGGCCCCATCGCAGTTTCGATGCCGTCGGGCAATTGCTCGCGCGCCACTTGCAGACGCTCGTTGACCAGTTGGCGGGCAAAGAACAGGTCGGTGCCGTCCTTGAAAATCACCGTGACCTGGGACAAACCGGAACGCGACAGCGAACGCGTCTGCTGCAGGCCCGGCAGGCCGGCCATGGCCGTCTCGATGGGAAAGGTAATGCGCTGCTCGGTTTCCAGCGGCGAAAAACCGGCCGCCGCCGAGTTGATCTGCACCTGTACGTTGGTGATGTCAGGTACCGCGTCGATGGGCAGTTTCTGATAGCTGGCGATGCCGACACCGGCCATCAACAGCACCGCCAGCAACACGATAATGCGCTGCTCGATGGCGAATTGGATAAGGCGCTCAAACATGGGGAATCACTCGCAGGATCAATGGGCGTGTTCGGCCGAGCCTTTGCCCAGTTCGGACTTGAGGATGAAGCTGCCAGCCGTCGCCACCTGCGCGCCGGCCTCCAGGCCTTTACGCACTTCGACGTAGCCGTTTTCACTGACGCCCAGTTCAAGATGGCGGGTGATAAAGCCGTCCGCCGTGCGCACAAACACCGAGGGTTTGTCCTCGACGGTCTGGATAGCGGTTTGCGGCACGGTCACCTTGGCCTGGTAGGTATCGGTGGCCACTTGCACGGCCACGAACAAGCCCGGGCGCCAGGCGTCGTCAGGGTTGGGGACCGTTACGCGCACGGTAGCGGTGCGCGTCTGCTCACCGAGCAAGTTGCCCACATAGGCCACGGTACCCAGCACTTCGGTGCCCATTTCCGTCGAGCTGACTTTCACCGGTTTGCCCACGCGAACCTTGTTCAAGTCTTTGGGAAATACGCCGAAGGTGACCCACACCTGGGACAGGTCCGAGAGGGTGAAGGCATTGCTGGTTTCACTGACCACCTCGCCCACCCCCAGGTGTTTTTCCACCACCACACCGGCGAAGGGCGCACGCAGTTCATAACGATTGCCGCCGGCCAATACGGCAGTGCCGCTGAGCGCAGTCATTTTTTTGCCGCGCATTGTTCAGGGCGATTTCGGCTTCTTGCAGAGTTTGCCGCGCCAGCAGGTAATCCTGTTCGGCAGAGATTTTGTCCTGCCACAACTGACGCTCGCGCTGGAAGGTAGTGCGCGCCAGTTCGACCCGGCGCTCGCTGGCGGCCAATTCGCTGCGCTGGTCGGAAATCTGCTGGCTGGCGATCACCGCCAACAGTTCGCCCTTCTTCACCGACTGGCCCAGGTTGACCTTCACCGCCTCCACCACGCCCGCCGCACGGGGCACGATGTGGGAGGTACGGTCTTCATCAAAACGCACCTCGCCCGGCAGCGTCAGCACGGTGCTGATGGCGCGCGGTTGCGCCTGGGCCAACTGGATGCCGGCGGCTTGAATCTGCTGCTCGGTGAGTTCGAGCTTGCCTTCTTCTTCCTCGGCGTGGGCGAAGCCGGAAAGCATCAGGCCCAGGGCGACGGCGAGCGCCATGCCATGTTTTTTGTTCATCAGGAGACTCCAGGAAAAATCAAAAGCGGGCGAGGTCGCCGTAAATGCGTTCGATGCGTACCCAGGCCTCGGTGGCCTGGGCGGTGGCCGCAAGGTATTGGGTGCGGGCCGCGATCAAGGTGCGCTGGGCGTCGAGCACGTCGAGGAAGTTGAACTTGCCCATCTCGAAGCCACGGGTGGCGCTGTCTACCGCACTTTGTGCGGCGGGCAGGATCTGCTGGTTGAACGCGCGCACTTCGGTATTCGCGGTCTGCCACAGGTCCAGGGCCTGGCGGGTTTCGGTGCGCAGGCGCAGCTCCGCGGCGTTGCGCAGGTCGCGGGCCTGGTCGGCGCGTCGGGTGGCCGCGAGGATGTTGCCCTGGTTGCGGTTGAACAACGGGATCGGCATCGACACGCCCACCAGGTTCACCCGTTCGCGCACGCTGGCGTCGTATTGGCTGCCGATGGACACGTCCAGGTCCGGAATGCGCTGGGCTTTTTCCAGGCCCACGCTGGCTTCGTTCTGCACAATGTTGAGTTCGGCCAGGCGCAATTCGGCGGTCTGCTCAAGGCGTGCCAACAATGGCGCGGCGGCGGGTAACGCCGGTACGGAAGTGCTTGGCGTGGCGACGACCTGGAAGTCGGTGGCGGCGCTGCCGGTGCTGGTGGCCAGACGACGGTAGGCGTCAGTGAGGCCGATCTGGGCGCGGTTCAATTCCAGACGGATTTGCGACACCTGCACCTGGGCGCGAGTGGCTTCCACGGGTGACGACTTGCCAGCAGTGACGCGCCCGTTGGCGACCACCAGGCCGCGCTCGGCAAGCGTCATGGAGCGTTGCGCCAGGTCAAGGCGTTCCTGGGCGCGCAGGGCGCCGTAGTAGCTGTCGATGACCTCGGCGCGCAACAAGTTGCGGCGCTGCTCCAGGGTCAGCGCGGCGGCATCCTGGGCGCGGGTGGCCACTTCGATACGCGCACCGCGCTTGCCGCCCAGTTCCAGGGTCTGGCTGAGTTTGATGCTGGTGGTGCGGCTGTTGCGGCGGGTGTCTTCGGCGTCCCAGGAGGCCACCGGATTGGGGATCAAGCCGGCCTGTTGGCGGCCGCCTTCGGCGATGTCGATTTCCCATTGTGCGGCCGCCAGGTCCGGGTTGTTGGCGAAGGCGGTTTGCAAGGCAGCATCGAGGGTGAGGGGTTGTGCCTGGGCGGCGTTTGCGGATATCCACACTGCCAATGCCGCCGCCCCCAACAGTGTTCTAACAAAAATTGCCATAACGAGAGTTCCACGCCCATGAAGTCGCTGAGGTTTCCCAGCGGGGGCAATGTAGCTTTCGGTACTTATCAGGGCGGTGGGCGAAAGATTACAAATCCGTTAGCCAGGCTCAGGCATGCACTTCGTCGTGATCGTCATGTTGAAAACCCTCGCCCTCGACCTGGATCGTGGCGTGGGAAATATCGAACTGTTCGTGCAGTAACTCCGTCACTCGGCTGAGGATCTGTTGCTCAGTGCCCTGGGACGCATCCGCGACCAGATGCGTACTCAGCACGTTCTTGCCACTGGTGAGGGCCCAGATATGCAGGTCGTGCACGTCCCTGACCCCCGGCACGCTGCGGATGGCCTGCTCCACCTGCTCGATGTCCACACCCTCCGGCACACCTTGCAGCAGGATGTTCATGCTCGCCTTGAGCAACGTCCAGGTGCGCGGCAATACCCAAAAGCCAATGGCGGCCGCGACCACGGAGTCAACCCAACCCCAGCCAGTGAACATGATCACCAGCGCGGCAATGATCACGCCGACGGAGCCCAGCATGTCGCTCCAGACTTCCAGGTAGGCGCCCTTGACGTTAAGGCTCTCGCCACTGGCAGCGCTGAGCAGGCGCATGGAGATCAGGTTGACCACCAGCCCCAGCAGCGCAATCACCAGCATGCCGGTGGACTGGATTTCGGCGGGCGCCTGCAGCCGCTGGTAAGCCTCGTACAAGATGTAGAACGCCACGGCGAACAGCAGTAATGCATTGAAGGCGGCCGCCAGGATCTCGAACCGCGCATAACCGAAGGTGCGCTTGCGGTCTGCCGGGCGCTTGGCGACCTGGATCGCCACCAGGGAAATCGCCAGGGCCAGGGCGTCGGTCATCATGTGCGCTGCATCGGACAACAGCGCCAGGCTGCCGGTGACAAAGGCGCCGATGACTTCGGCCAGCATGAAACTGCCGGTCAGCCCCAGGGCGATCCATAACTTGCGTTCGTGGCCGGCGCGTACTTGGGCGTGGCTGTGTCCTGCGCTCATGAAATGTCCTCGTGGGTTGGGATGGGGCGGATCATAGAGCTATAGGCCAGTTCCACTGGCATGGTTTGCAAAATTGTCATCTGAGCGCCAGAGCGTCGTTAGCTTCGGGCGCACCAAAATCGTTCATGCACGCGTTGGGGGAGCGCTATCAGGTATGCTTTTCAGGCTGAAACAAAAAGAAACATATTAGCCAACCTGCTCGATAAGGAGTCCCGTCTTGGAGTTATCGACTGCCGCGTGGATGGTTCACGACACCCGCCTCATGCTCTGCGTGCTGTTGGCGATCGCCAGCATCATTGTGCTAATCAGCGCGACCAAACTGCCGCCCTTCCTGTCGATTTTGATCGGCACCTTTATCGCCGGGGTCGGCGCCGGCCTGCCACCGGAAGAAGTGGCAAAGGCTTTCAGCAAAGGCGCCGGGACGATTCTCGGGGAAGCCGGGATCATCATTGCCCTAGGTGCGATGCTCGGCGCGCTGATGGCCGAATCCGGTGCGGCCGACCGTATTGCCACCACGTTGCTCGGGCTGGGTAAAGGCAAGTCATTGCCCTGGGTGATGGCGTTGGTCGCCATGGTGATCGGCCTGCCGCTGTTCTTCGAAGTGGGCCTGGTGATGATGGTGCCGATCATCTTTGTGATGGCCAAGCGTTCGAACCAGCCATTGCTGAAGATCGCCATCCCTGCACTGGCGGGCATGACCACCTTGCATGCCTTGATGCCACCTCACCCTGGGCCGCTGATTGCCGTAGGCGCATTGCACGCCGACCTGGGCCTGACCATGTTGCTGGGCTTTTGCCTGGCGGTGCCGGCCGTGATCCTGGCCGGGCCGCTGTATGGCAACTGGCTGTCCAAGCGCCTGCACGTGGAGGAACCGGCCGATATCGGCGCCTTGTTCAGCGCACCGCCCAAGGCCCCGCGCCAGCCGAGCTTCGGTGTGTCGCTGCTGATCATTCTGTTGCCGGTAATCCTGATGCTCGGCAGCACCTTGGCTAAAGTCGCGTTGGCGCCGGAAAGCACCCTCGCCCTGACCTTGAAGTTCCTCGGTGAACCGCTGGTCGCCCTCGGCCTGGCCGTAATCGCCGCGGTCGTCTGCCTGGGTTGGGCGGCGGGCATGCCACGCGCCGACGTCGGCAACACCCTGCGCAAAGCCCTGGCGCCTATCGCCGTACTGCTGCTGACCATCGGCGCCGGCGGCGGCCTCAAGCAAACCCTGCTGGACGCCGGCGTCAGCCAGACCATCAGCAAAGTCGCCGAAGGCGCGCACATGCCCTACTTGCTGCTGGCCTGGCTGATTGCCGTGGCCCTGCGCCAGGCCACCGGTTCGGCCACCGTGGCCACCACCACGACCGCCGGCATCCTCGCGCCGATGATGGCCGGGTTGGCGGCGACTCAAAGCTCATTGGTCGCCCTGGCCATCGGCGCCGGCTCGGTGTTCTTCTGCCACGTCAACGACGCCGGATTCTGGATGGTGCGTGAGTACTTTGGCTTGCAGTTGAAGCAGACAATCTGGGTGTGGTCGGTGCTGCAGACGATTGTTTCGGTGGTTGGGTTGGCGGGTACCTTGTTGCTCTGGCACTTCCTGACCTGACCCTCAGGCGGCCAAGGTGTGGCGCTTGCCAAACAGCGCCACACTCGCTACCCCAACCGCCCCCATCACTACGCAATACCCCACGCAGATCCACGGGCTGGTTGGCATCAGCGCGATCAACAACAACGGTGTAGTACTTGCCCAGAGTGCGTAGGCAATGTTGTAGGTGAAGGAAATGCCCGACACCCGCACCTGCGCCGGAAACAGCCCGACCATCACCGACGGCACCGCGCCCACCACGCCGCAACTCAGGCCCGCCACGGCATACGCCGCGCCGAGCCACACGCCGCCGGCGATCAGGCTGGCGTACAGCAGCGCAATGCCCACCGGCAGCAACAGGCTGTAGACCAATACCGCGCGCCACGCGCCGATGCGGTCCACCAGCAGGCCGGCGAGGACGCAGCCGATATTCAGGAAGACGATGCCCAGGGCACTCAGAGCGAAGGTATGGCTGGGGCTCATGCCGAAGGTTTTCTGCATCATGGTCGGGGTGATGACCACCAGCACCACCACAGCAGACGTCAGCACGCAGGTGAGGATCATCGCCGGCAGCAGCACGGCGCGATGGTCGCGCAGCACGGTGCGCAAGGGCATTTCGGCGGCGGCTTGGCGACGCGCCTGCATCTCTAGGAATACCGGGGTCTCGCTGAGCCAGCGGCGCAGCCATACGCCGATCACGCCGAATACCCCGCCGAGCAGGAAGGGGAAGCGCCAGGCGTAGTCGAGGATCTCGGCGGGGGTGAAGACTTGCGCGAGCAAAGTGGCGGTCAGTGCCCCCAGCAGGTAACCGAAGGTCAGGCCGGCCTGCAAAAAACCCAAGGCATAGCCACGATGGTGACGCGGTGCGTGCTCGGCGACGAAGGTCCAGGCGCTGGGCACTTCGCCGCCCACCGCGGCGCCTTGCAGCACGCGCAGCGCCAGCAGGATCAGCGGGGCGAAATAGCCGATTTGCGCGTAGGTCGGCATGACGCCGATCAGCAGGCAGGGCAAGGCCATCATGAGAATGCTCAGGCTGAAGACGCGCTTGCGTCCCAGGTGGTCTGCAAAGTGCGCCATCAGGATGCCGCCCAGTGGACGGGCGAGGTAACCGGTGACGAAGATGCCAAAGCTTTGCAGCAGGCGCAGCCACTCGGGCATTTCTGGGGGGAAGAACAGTTGGCTGAGGGTCAGCGCAAAGAACACGAAGATAATGAAGTCGTAGATTTCCAGGGCTCCACCCAAGGCGGCCAGGCCCAGGGTTTTGTAGTCGGAGCGGGAAAAACGCTGCGCCCGTGGGGAAAAGGTGGCAGTCATGTGCAGGCTCGGCAGACAAACAAAATGGCGTGCAGGTTATGAGCTGAGCCCATCGATGGCAATCGCGGCGGATATATTTGTTTTCCTCATTGATCGTTGAAGATAACTACATTCCCAAATCAATGGCCGTAGAGGAACATGCCGTAAAACTGCCAAACCCCATAATAACTACAAGAGGAAAGACTCGTGGCCGATGCTATCGAAGACAGCCGCTATGCCCGATTTGCCCTGCGTTGCTCCAACTTCGCCGAGCGCTGGTTTCCTGACTCCTGGGTGTTTGCCGCCCTTGCCGTGATCATCGTCGCCGTGGCGACCCTGGGCATGGGCGCCGCACCGGCCGAAGCGGCCAAGGCATTTGGCGATGGGTTCTGGAGCCTGATCCCGTTCACCATGCAGATGGCCTTTGTGGTGATCGGCGGTTACGTGGTCGCCAGCTCACCACCCGCAATAAAATTGATCGACCGCCTGGCACGTATTCCCAAGAATGGCCGTTCGGCCGTGGCCTGGGTGGCGTTGATTTCCATGGTGGCTTCATTGCTTAACTGGGGCCTGTCCCTGGTGTTCGGCGGTTTGTTGGTAAGGGCATTGGCCCGACGCACGGACTTGCGCATGGACTACCGCGCCGCTGGCGCTGCGGCGTACCTGGGTCTGGGTGCCGTATGGGCGCTGGGGCTGTCGTCGTCGGCCGCGCAGTTGCAGGCCAACCCGGCCAGCTTGCCGCCGTCGATTCTGTCGATCACCGGGATGATTCCGTTCACCGAGACCATTTTTTTGTGGCAATCCGGCGTGCTGTTGCTGGCGCTGATCGTGGTGTCGCTGATCATCGCCTACGCCACCGCGCCTGGCCCCAACAGCGCCCGGGATGCCAAGGCCTGCGGCATTGACCCGGCCTTCAACCTGCCCAAGCCGCAGGCGCCGACGCGCCCCGGTGAATGGCTGGAACACAGCCCGTTGCTGACGATTCTGCTGGCGTTGCTGGCGGCCGGCTGGCTGTTCCATGAGTTCTCGACCAAGCCGGCGATCAGCGCCATCTCGGGGCTCAATACCTATAACTTCCTGTTCATCATGGTGGGCGCGCTGCTGCACTGGCGCCCACGCAGCTTCCTCGATGCCGTGGCCCGTGCGGTGCCGACCACCACCGGCGTGCTGATCCAGTTTCCGCTGTACGGTTCGATCGCCGCGCTGATGACGGTAGTCAAGGGCGGCGACGGCCAGACCCTGGCGCACCACATCTCGACGTTCTTCACCTCCATCGCCTCACACGACACCTACGCCCTGCTGATGGGTGTGTACTCGGCAGTGCTGGGCTTCTTCATCCCCTCGGGTGGCGGCAAGTGGATCATCGAAGCGCCGTATGTGATGCAAGTGGCCAATGACCTGCAATACCACCTGGGCTGGGCGGTGCAGATCTACAACGCCGCCGAGGCGCTGCCGAACTTGATCAACCCGTTTTATATGTTGCCGTTGCTGGGTGTGCTGGGCCTGAAGGCGCGGGATTTGATCGGGTTTTCATTTGTGCAGTTGCTGGTGCATACGCCGCTGGTGTTGTTTTTGCTGTGGGCGTTGGGGACGACGCTGAAGTATTTGCCGCCTGTGATGCCTTAAAAGGGGTCGGTGCGGGCTTGCTCGAGAATGCGGAGTGTCAGTCAGCGGATTCATTAACTGATCCATCGCATTCGCGAGCAAGCCCGCTCCCACAGTTTGTTTTGTAGCGCTCTTAAACCTGTCTTTGTTCCGTCACATTCCGTTGCTACCGTCCTGCGAAATATCTTGCAACATCTCGCCAAGGACTCCCCCGCAATGAGTGATGAGCACGAAGACCTTCCCTCCTCCGATTCCGCCATCCAACCGACGGTAGACACCAGCCGCCGGCGCTTCCTCGGCGGTGCGGCGGTGTTGGGCGTGGGTGCGACTTTGAGTGCCTGCGGCAATACCAGCGAAGCACCGAGCCCACCCGTGACCCGGCCGCTCACGCCTCAGGAGTTGGATAAGGCATTGCGCGAGCAGGTGAAGACCGTGGTGGTGATCTACGCCGAGAACCGCAGCTTCAACAACCTGTTTGCAGATTTCCCCGGGGTGGAGCAACCGCTGTCGGCGTTAACCGCCAAGGACTTCCAGCAGCGCGACCGCGATGGCAGCGTATTGCCTGCCCTGCCACCGAGCTGGGGCGGTGTGTTGCAGGTCGGCCCGCAAACGGTGGACGGGGTGACTTACCCCAGTGAAGTGCAATTTCAGCAAAACCTGCCCAACGCACCCTTCGCCCTCAAAGGCCCGCAGGGCGAAGACCTGCCATTGAGCCTGGTGACCCGCGACCTGTGGCACGTGTTCTACCAGAACCAGATGCAGATCAACGGCGGCAAGAATGATGGTTTTGTCGCCTGGGGCGATTCCGGTGGGCTGGTGATGGGCCATTACGCCCAAAGCCGTTATGCCCTGCGCCTGTGGGACGTGGCCAAGGAGTTTGTGCTGTGCGATAACTTCTTCCAGGGCGCGTTTGGTGGTTCGTTCCTTAACCACCAGTACCTGATCAGCGCCACCGCGCCGTTTTATCCCAATGCCGCGCAGTCGGTGGCCAAAGCGCAGATCGCCACGCTGCAAAGCGATGACCCTCGCGGCACACGCCTCAAACCCTTGGACACGTCACCGGCCAGCGCCATGACCGGCCCGCCGCAATTCGGCCCCAGCGCACTGACACCCGATGGTTACGGGGTAAACACCCTGGCCCCGCCCTACTGGCCCACCTGGATCCGCGACCCGCAGAACCCGGATTATTCCAAGCCCGACCTGCCCAATGTGCTGGTGCCGCAAACCCACGAGCATATTGGCGACAAGCTGTCGAAGAAGAACATCGACTGGGCCTGGTACGCCGGTGCGTGGCAAGCCACCCTGGAGCAGTTCAAGGACTCCGGCGGCATCCCCAAGATCCCGAATTTCCAGTACCACCACCAGCCGTTCAATTACTTCAAACAGCAAGGGCCGCAAAACCCCGCAGAACGTGCCAAGCGCTTGCGCGACGGTGGCTTGGGCGATGAGTCGAGCACCAACCGGTTCTTCGCCGACGCCCAGTCCGGCAAGCTGCCCGCCGTGAGCTTCTACAAACCCCAGGGCAACCTGAACATGCACGCCGGTTATGCCGACGTGGCCTCGGGCGACCGCCATATCGCCCGCGCCTTGAAGGTGCTGCAAGAAAGCCCGCAGTGGAAAAACATGGTGGTGGTGGTGACCGTGGATGAAAACGGCGGCTGGTGGGACCACGTGGCGCCGCCCCAGGGTGACCGCTGGGGCCCAGGCTCGCGGGTGCCGGCGCTGGTGGTATCGCCGTTTGCCCGCAAAGGCACGGTGGACCATACGGTGTACGACACGGCATCGATCCTGCGTTTGATCACCCGGGTGTTCCAATTGGAGACCCTGGACGGCCTCAAGCAGCGTGATGACGCGATGATCGCGCGCGGCCAGAAGCCCATGGGCGATCTGAGCAATGCTCTGCAGTTCAGCCTGTAGGGGCTTATCCAATAACGACATGCCGGGCGATTTAACACGCGATTTTCCTGGTCAGCCGCTACTGTGTGCAGGTGGGCTTCCATCCCGCGCAGACGGGCTTCGCTGACAAGGAATTGACTATGTTTAAACCGACCAGGCTGTCCTTCACCCTCGCCGCACTACTGGCGAGTGCGGTCGTACAGGCCGACATCGAGGTGCCACTGGGCAGCACGCAGCGCGTCACCCAGTTGTTCGCGTACCCCAATAACTGCAACGTGATCTGCTTTCGGCCATGGTCACTGGAGCAGACCGCCGAACACTATTTGAACCAGAGCCTGCAACGTGACGGTTACAGCCGGGCCAAGGTCAGTGTGAAGACCCACGACGGTCAGGTCACGGCGACCTTCAGCGGCGTGCCAGACGGTTACGGCCAGCCACTGACCACGCTGCTCAATACCGCCGACCTGGCTTACCAAGGTGCGCGCCAGCTCAACAGCGATGGCAAATGGGCCTACAACTGGTACCTGTTCCTGCCGTTAGGCATGGCCTTGGAAAACCGCAAAAGCATTGAGCTGTTGCACTTCCCTCCGGATTACTCGCTGACCCAGGCCCAGGATTACCTGGAATCGGCCACCACCGACCGCTGGGCCACCTTGTTAAGCGAAAATGGCGTACCGGCCACGGAAACGCCGGCGTACCAGACCATCATCGATATCGCGCCCATCGCTGCACCGTCCAATGCCGGCAAAGACTTGGAAACTGTCTACGGGTATTTCACCGACTACCAGACCCGCATGGTCAAGGAACTGAGCCTGCGCCCTGGCGGCGCGTTGCCGATGGTGGCCTTCGGCGCGCCGGTGCGTAGCTGGATCCAGCAACAATACGGGCAAACCGTGGGCGTGCTGAGCCTGGCGCAGATCAGCCCGGAGCCTGGCAAAACCGTCGCGGTATTGGGCGCCAACCACCCCAGCTACATTTGGTATGCCGCCAGCCCCGACAGCTATGACGGTGACGAGCAAAAAGCCGACGACGCCGGCTTGAAAGTGATGGGCCAGGACTTGAGCGCCGCCTGCTGGCAAGCCGGCATGGGCCAGAAGCCCGCCAGCGATGCCAATGTATTGCTCAAGGCCTGCCAGAACACGTGGCAGGTCACGCGCAAGGAGCAGACGTGTGAGTTGTTCTACACCTCGGTGCGCCACCTGACACCCGAGCAGGCCAACGCCAAGTGCGCCACAGCGCCCATCAAGGCGCAGTTGAAACAGCTGAGAAATGCCGCCCCCGCCCCCACCGTCACGGCCCCTGCGCTTTAAGGTGAATAAACCGTTTCTACTGTCAACTTTGACAGTAGAAATCGGATCCCACTTCGGCGAATCTTGGGCCGCGCCCATTTGCTGCAAGACTGGCCGCCAGGTCCGCAGGTCCATGCAGCCCCGTTCAGGAGAGTGATGAAAACTCGAGCCATGGATAAGGCTAAAGCGGCTGTGAATGACGGCCTCTATCCCTTTGAAACGCTGCAGGTGGAACAGGGTTACCCCTCGACCGCACAATTCAAGGTCGTGCGATACCCTAATGGCAAGAGGGGTGGAATCAAAGCGCGCATCGACTTTGACAGTCGAGTACGCATCGCCCTGGTTTCAGGCTACGCAGTCAGCGAGCGCCGCTCGCATACGCTGCAACTGTCGTCGCGTATCCACTTGTACGATAGCTGGTTCTGCGGCCTGATACGGCACTCCTGCAAGCCCAACGTGCTTCTGGACACCACGTACATGGAACTATGGACCCTGAACACCATTACCGCAGGCAGCCTGCTGACCCTGGATTACGCCATAACCGAAGACGCGCTGTACCGGCAGTTCGCTTGCCATTGCGGCGAGCTGAACTGCCGGGGTTGGATCACCGGCAGCAAAGAGCCGTTGAACGCCCAAGGCCTGGCCTGGTGGCACGAAAACAAACGGCTCTAGGCTTCGCCCAACGGACGCAGGCGGTATTGCGGCGGCAGTTGCTCGAAGCCACTGATGGTGGTGTTCAAACTCTTCCAGCGACCGTCCTTGATGCCATAGATGCAGCCATGGATCGACAGGCTCTGCCCACGATGCCAGGCATTTTGCACAATGCTGGTGTGGCCGACGTTGGCCACCTGCTGGATCACGTTGAGCTCGCACATGCGGTCCACACGCTCTTCTTCGGTCGGCAACTGGGCCAGCACATCGCGGTTTTCGTAGTAAAGGTCGCGAATGGTGCGCAGCCAGCCGTCGATCAGGCCGAACTGGCGGTCCTGCATCGACGCACGCACGCCGCCACAGCCGTAGTGACCGGTGACGAGGATGTGTTTGACCTTGAGCACGTCCACCGCGTACTGGATCACCGACAGGCAGTTGAGGTCAGTGTGCAGCACCACGTTGGCGACGTTGCGATGCACAAACAGATCACCGGGCAACATGCCGACGATCTCGTTGGCCGGTACACGGGCATCGGAGCAGCCGATCCACAGGTATTCCGGGGTCTGCTGGCGGGCGAGCTTGGCGAAGAATTCGGGATCTTCCTGTTTGATCGCGTCCGCCCAGCGTTCGTTGTTATCAAGCAGGTCTTGTAGTTCGTTCATCAGGGAAGCCTCAGGAATGATGCGCAGGTTTGTGACTGACAAGCCCTCGTCCGGGTCACGCCAGGCGCTAATTAGCTTGAATTTTTTGGCTGCCATGCCTGTCCACACACTATAAGCCCCACAGTATGAGGATTGGCCATGACTGAATCACGACGTCCCTACGGCGCAACACAGCCGGAACCGATCGATGACAACGAAGACCGCATGGGTGAGATGCGCGAGCTGGATTTTGACGAGCAGGACCAGACTGCGGAAATCGGCGACGAGTTGCCGCGCCGTGAGCGCGACCATCTGATGCCCGACGAACGGGTGCGCGAAGCCGGGCTGACCGGCGCTTCGACGGATGATCATGAATCCACCGATGACGATATGAGCCCGCAGACGCTGATCCGTGAGGACGGCGCACGAGATGCGCAGGAGGAAGGCGAAGACAATGCCGCCGACTATGACTTGAGCGTCGTGAGAGAAAATGACATTGGCGGCGGGAGTGGCCTGGATGAGGCGGAACTGGCTGATCTGGACCCACTGAACGGCAAGCGCTGACCCTATGGGAGCTGGCTTGCCTGCGATGGTATCACTGCGGCGTTACTTGAAAACCGAGGTGCCTGCATCGCGGGCAAGCCCTGCTCCCACAGAGGCTCTGCACATAGGGGGCTGTGTATTTAATCAACCAGGGTGCAGGCCATCACGACTGCATCTTCGCGGCCACCCACAGCGGGGTAGTAATCCCGGCGACGGCCGATCTCGTTGAAGCCATAACGCTCATACAGGCGAAACGCGCCGGTATTGCTGTCCCGCACTTCGAGGAAGCATTCTCGCGCATTGGCGGCATAGGCACGCGACATCAAATGCTCGAGCAGCGCCAGGCCCAAACCACGGCCCTGGTTTTCCGGTTTCACGGTAATGTTCAGCAGGTGCGCTTCATCGAGGATGATCTGCACCACCCCGTGCCCCACTTGCTGCTCGCCTTCGAACATCAGCCAGATCTGGTACTTGCCCAGCCCGTCGAGAAAAATCCCGCGGGTCCACGGGTGGCTGAACGCCGCGTATTCGATTTTCAGCACGGCGTCGAGGTCAGCCTCGGTCATCGGGCGAAAGGATAAAGCCTCACTCATCAGTTGTTTTCCAGCGCGCCATCAGCCGGCGCATGGCTTGCCAGACATCAGCCTTACGCTGTGGCTCTTCCATTAATAATTCCAGGCCCGGCAGGGCCCACACCGAACCCAGGCCTTCAACCTGCAGCTCGCGGTACCAGGCCTCGGCGTTGGCTTCACCGGCAAACCGCACGGCGGGCAGGCCAATCAGCCACAGGCACACGCAGGGCTCGTCTTCCAGGCGTGCCGAGACAAACCCCTGGACGAAATCTCGTGCGGCCTCCGGGCCCTGGTCCATGGTGCCGCGCACCAGCAGCGGCCAGCGCACCGGCTCACCGACGATCTGAGGACTGTCAGGCAGGCCGGCGGCGCGCAGCATGTCCTTGAGCAACAGGTAGGCCGGGTCGCGGGACTGGAAACGCTCGCCGGTCGGCAGTTCCACCAGCAACAGGCAACGCCCGGCCCGCAGCAATTGCAGGGCAAAGCGTGGCGGCGGCACCACTGGCGCCTTGGCCACCGGCGCAGCCTCCTCCACCACCTTGGCAGCCTTGGTCGCCGGCGCAGGGCGCGGCACTTCGATCTTGGCCCGCTCGACCGCCGGGCGCGTCTCTGGGGTGGGTTTGACCACCGCCACGGGCGCGGCCGCCTCTTCTCCCGACGACTCGAACGCCTCGTAGGGCTCAAGCGCCTGCAACAACTCGGGCCGCGATGGTGCGGCAAACGGCAGTTCGGTGCGGGGCAGCCAGTTGACCACCTGCATGGCGGTCAAGTAAGCGCGACGTCGGGACTCGATAAGCACAGCTCGGCCACTTGTGGATAAGTAAAGAGCGGGGATTCTACCGCTGTTCGGCCACAATCGCCCACTGCGCACTGACCGGCTGTGGATAAATCCCGCGCCTGATGCAGTACAATCGCGACTTTTAATCGCCAACCAGCCGGCCATTCCCATGATCGAACCCAAGCGCGTCCTGCGCGCCCTCGCCGAACACTGGGCCTTACTTGAGCCTCTGTGCGAACACTTCGACCAAGGCACCCTGAGCCTGGGCGAGCTGCGCGCGCAATTGGCCGCCCAACAACTGGACAGCACGCCCCAGGACATCACCAGCCTGCTGGACGTGTGGATTCGCCTGGATATCCTGGTACCTGTCGCCAAGAGCCCGAACCGTTTCGAGCTCAACGCGCAGATCCACGACTTCCTCGCCTATCTTCGCAAGGAGCACCGGCTTGGCCTGTGCCTGGAAATCGAAGCCTACCTGCGCCACCTGGAGCGCCTGGCCGGTTATATCCAGGACGCCTTCGACATCCGCGACGGCCATGACCTGGCTCGGCAACTGCGCCTGCTGGATATGCGCGTGCGCGACGTGCTGAAAAAACTTGCCAACGACGAACAGGCCCTCGCCGCCGTGGCTGACCGCGCCAAGACCAGCGACCGCCAGATTCCGTTGCGCCAGCGCTACGCCGAAGTACTGGCGACCTGGGACGAATACGTCGAGCCGATGATCCAGTTGGTGAACGCCGACGGCGCCTTCGAGCAAGGCGTGCGCAAGGTGGAAAACGTGCTGCTGCGCATGCTCACCGAGCAACAGCGTCTTGGCCACCTGGTGGACGACGACATGCTGCTGCGCACCCACGCACGCATTCTCGAAATGCAAACCAGCGCCCAGCTGACCTTGCGCCATGCACGGGAGTTGCTGCTGCCGCTGCGTGAAGAAGCACGCCGGCATAACGCCGTGACTCGCGGTGCGGCGCTGGCCCTGTCGGCGATTCGCCGCAAAGGCCTGGACGCGGTGCCGCAAGCGGCGATGCCGATGTTCACGCGGCCGCAAAGTACCTTCCTGGGCAGTGCCAGCCAGGTCGAAGCCTATGTGTACGCCTTGGCGAATTTCGAGCCGAAACCGGCGCGTTTCCCCAAGGCGCACAAGTCGCACAAAGGCGAAGCCCCGCGCGCACCGCGTACGGTCAAGGAAATGCTTGAACGCTGCGAAGACGCGTTGCCAATGCCGGACCTGATGACCTGGCTGCTGGAGCAGGAACCGGACGGCGCCACCGATGAATTGCTGTACTGGTTCTCGCGCCTGTCCCGGGAAAAACGCTTCAAGCGCGAGCGCCTGGAACGTCGCGATTACCACACCCACGAGCACCAGGTCAGCCTGCGCTCCTTCGCCCTGCTCCCGGCCGGCGTCGATGCCACCGAGAATTCTGCGAGCACGCCTTATGCATCTTGATCTATCCGAACTGTCCCAACTGGCGCCGATCTTTCGCGAGCTGTTCAAGGGTTACCACGTCAGCCGCCGCGACCCGGAGCTGTACGCGCAATTGTCGAACTTCCAGGACCAGTACCGCACGCTGTTCAAGGCGCTGGGCTTTGAGCTGGTATGCGATACCCGCGGTTTCTACTACTTCGTCCCGGACACCGCCGTGGCTGCCGCGCAGGTGAACAAAACCGCCCAGCGCCTGGCCTTGTTTACTTTCATCATCGTCGAACACCTGGCCGACCAAGGCCGCGACCCGGTTGCCGTGCTCGACGGCGGCAGCCTGGGCCGTGATGAATTGCCTTCGTTGCTGGAGAAATACCGTGACCTGTTTATCCAGGCCGAGGTGCAAACCCAGGAAGAACTCGAAGAAAAAATCATGCGCCGCATGACCCAACTGGGTTTTGCCAGCGAAGACAACGGTATCTACCGTTTCCTGCCGCCGATGCACCGCTTCCTGGATGTGTGCCTGTCGGTGCAGCAAGACCGCGACCTCGCCGCCAGCGTGCACAGCGTACTGCCACTGCCAGCACCGGTGATTATCGACGAAGACAGCGATGAGAAACTGCTGAAGACCGATGACCCGCTGGATTTGAGCGCCTTCACTGAGGAAAGCGAAGAAGATGCCCTGGCCCGTGCCATTGCCGAAGAACAGGAGACCGACGCATGAGTAAGGAACGCTACGGCATCCGCCGCTTCGCCCTATTGAACACCGCCGGTTACAGCCTGGGTTTGTTCCCGCTGGAAGAGCCGCTGTCGGTGTACGGCGCCAACAACCTGGGTAAATCCGCCTCGATCAACGCCTTGCAGTTCCCGATCCTGGCACGTATGTCGGACATGAGCTTCGGCAAGTACACCCTGGAACAATCACGGCGCTTCTACTTTGCCACCGACACCAGCTACATCCTGGTAGAAGTCTCGCTGCCCCACGGCCCCCACGTCATCGGCGTGGTCGGCCGCGGCCCGGGCGGCGGCTTTGGTCATCAGTTTTTTGCCTACGCCGGCAAGCTGGACCTGGCCCACTACCAGAAAAACGACACCTGCCTGCGCCAGAAAGAGCTGTTCACCAACCTTGAGCGCGAGGGCCTCAAAGCCTACGAACTCAAGCCTGATGAGCTGCGGCGCTTGCTGGTAGGCGGGCATACGTCGATCCCGCTGGACCTGACCCTGATTCCGCTGCGCTCCACCAGCGAGCAGAGCCTGAAGACGTTCCGCGCGCTGTTTATCAACCTGCTACACATGCGCGAAATCACCGCGGCCAAGCTCAAGCAACTGTTCCTTGATGCCTTCGAACACAGCCTGCGTTCGGGCAGTGTCGATTACATCGCAGCCTGTGAAGAAGCCTTCCGCGATGTGCGACGCATGGAGCAGGACTACAACTCGCTGGTGGCAGCCGGCCCCTTGGTTGAAGCCTTGGCCAATGGCGTGAAACAGCGCGACGCCCTGCGCGGCAAACTGCATCGCCTGTCGCCACTGCTGGATTCATTGCTGGGCACTTGGTCGGACTACGCCAGTGCGCGCAAGGAAGAGCTGACCATCCAGGCCGAACACTACCGCAACGAGCAGGACGCGCTGCAAAACGACCAGCGCGGCGGCACACAGGAGCTGATGCGCCTGGAGCGGGAAATCAGTGGCATCCAGCGTTGGTTGGGCGAGTTGTCGGTGCTCAAGCATCGCTTTGCCCTGGTGGATGACGTCAAGGTGCTGGAGCAACAACTGCTCGCCGCCAAGGACGCCCACGATGAACTGGCGGGCGCCTTGGCGCAGTCGCGACAGTTCACCGCCGAGGACCTGGACGAGCGCCTGCGCGACCTGGAAAAGCGCTTGAAGTCGGTCAAGCAGCAGCTCGATCACGCGGACAACAACAGCTACGCCAAGCTGCGCGAAGAGTTCTCGCAGCAGGATGTCGAGCGCCTGATGCGCCTGTTCAACAGCTCGTTGTTCAGCCTGCCGCTGGGCGAACATGGCATCACGCTGGACGAGGACGGCCAGTGGGTCAAATCCCTGGAGCAGATCCTCGATGGCTTCAAGGGCGAGCGTTTTGAAGTGCCGGGGCTGTCCATCGATATCTCGCACATCGAGCCGCCGGCACTGCAAGCCCTGGCGGACCGCGCCGCGTTGCGTGACCAGAAAGAACGTCTGGAAAAAGAACTCAAGCAACTGAAAACCCAGCAGGCCGTGGCGTCCGACCGCGCCGCAAGCAAGACCCAGACCGAAGCGCTGTACCAGCAGGTGCTGGACGCCCAGAAGGCTTTGGAAGACTTCCGCCGCACCCAGACCCTGAGCGCCGAAGAAGGCGAGAAGCTGGAAAACCTCGCACAAATGGAAGCGGCCCAGGATGAGCTGAAGCGCTCTAGCGATGCCTTTACCGAGCGCGTTCAGCAACTGTCGGCCAAGCTGCAACTGGTCGGCCGTCAGATCGGCGATATGGAAGCCAAGCAACGCACGCTGGATGACGCCTTGCGCCGTCGTCAGCTCTTGCCGGCGGACCTGCCGTTCGGCACGCCATTCATGGACCCGGTCGACGACTCCATGGACAACCTGCTGCCGCTGCTTAATGACTATCAGGACAGTTGGCAGGGCTTGCTGCGCGCCGATGGCCAGATCGAAGCGCTGTACGCCCAGGTGCGTCTCAAGGGCGTGGCCAAGTTCGACAGCGAAGATGACATGGAGCGTCGCCTGCAGCTGCTGATCAACGCTTATGCGCACCGCACCGATGAGGCGTTGACGCTTGGTAAGGCACGTCGTGCGGCGGTCACCGATATCGCCCGTACCCTGCGCAATATCCGCAGCGACTACGACAGCCTTGAACACCAGTTGGCGCTGTTCAACCGCGAGATCAACAAGCGCCAGGTGTCCAACCTGCAGAGCTTTCGCATCGTGCTGGCGCCGAACAAGGAAGCCCTCAAGCATATCGACCAGATCATCCACAGTGCCGGTCAGTATGAAGAAGGCGAGACCCTCTCGGTGTTCGACCTCAGCCAGAGCGCCGAACAGGACAACAAGAACGAAGAAGCCAAGGAATACCTGGCTCGCCTGGTAGCCGCCAACCATAACCAGTTGGGCCTCAAGGACTTGTTCGAATTGGCGTTCGAGATCACCAAGGTCAACGGCCAGCCGGTGATCCATACCGACATCGACGGCGCTGCGTCCAACGGCACCACCATGACCATCAAGGCACTGACCAACATGTACCTGTTGCTGCACTTGATGGACCGCGACCAGGCCGGTCGCGTACGGTTGCCGTACTACCTCGATGAAGCGGCAGACATCGATGAGAAGAACCAGGCCGCCTTGCTGGAAACCAGCCTGCAATTGGGCTTTGTACCGATCCTGGCCAGTGTGAAGCCGCAGGTGTCCGCCCAGGTGGCGATTGACCTGGAAGGCGGCAGCGGGCCGAACGGGATCTACATCGATGAGGCGGACTGGAAGTACATCCGTCGCCATGATGTGGTGAAGGCGACGATGAATGTACAGGCGGACGAGCCGGAGCTGGATGAAGTCTGACGGGTTGTACTGAAAGGCAAAAAGGCCGCGATCCTTTGGATCGCGGCCTTTTTTTCGGTTTGGGATTTGCGGTGTGTTTCTGGGCCTCATCGCGGGCAAGCCCGGCTCCCACAGGGATATGCATTTTCAGCAAGTATGCATTCCAACTATGGGAGCCGGGCTTGCCCGCGATAGCCGCGCCTCGGTTTATTTACCGAGTGGAATCTTAGGCGCCCAGGTCAGCCACTCATCCTCAAACTTGTCGAACAACGGGAACGTCTGCTGCGGCCGTGCCGGGTTACCCATGCGCTCGCCATCCGGGGTGGCAAAGGCGATCCCGCCGGCCACCAACGTTTCCAGGGACTCGGTACGCACGGTCGCGCCCTTGAACAAGCCGAAGTCGAGGCCAAAGCCGCTGGTGTTCCAGAAGCGGCTGCCACTGCGTACCAGAGGTGCGTACTTGGGCTCGATCAGGATGTGCACCAACACACGGTCAGCGGTCTGGCCGAGCTCATAGCCGGTGACTTTGCCGACCGTCACTTCACGGTAGGTGACCGGTACCCCTTCCTTCAACGAACCACGGCGGGCGGCGCTGAGTGTGAGACTCAGGCCAGCCTCCTGATGCACTGCTTCGGGCGGCTGGGCCAGGGCGACAAAACTCTTCTGCGGGCCGGCGTTTTTCGCGGCCGGTTGCACCTCGATGTATTGGCCGGTGACCAGGGTCTCCAGGTTAGCCGTCTTCATCAGCCCCAGTTCCGGCTTGACCACCCAGAACTGGCTGCCCGTACGCGCAATGCGGTCCGCAACCTGAGTGATACGCGCCTTGAGCAGCACCGACTGCATGTCGGCACTGAGGTCGACACTTTCGATCTTGCCCACATCCAGCCCCTTGAAGCGCACCGGTGTGCCGGCGCTCAGGCCGTCGGCGCGGTCGACTTTGATGGTCACCAGAGTGCCGTGCTGGTTGGCGGCATCACGGTCGGCATACAGGCGAAAGCGCGGGATGCGATGTTTCAATGGCACATTCGGTTCCGGCGTTTCGAAGGCGATACCACCCGCCATCAGGCTGGCCAGGGACTCGCTTTTGACCTGGATGCCGCCGGTGAGGCCGCCCGTAAGGGTGACGCCGCTGGCATTCCAGAAGCGCGTCGAGCCGTTGACCAGGCTTTCGTATTCCTTCTCGATATGAACGCCGATCACCAGCTGTTTTTTCTTGCGTGAAAACTGGTAGCTCTGCACCGAACCGACTTTGACCTGTTTGTACAGAATCGGGCTGCCGACATCCAACGAGCCCAGGCTGTCGGTGAGCAGCACCATGTGCAGCCCCGGGGAACGCAGGTCCAAAGGCGGGGCCTTGGCGCGGGCTACGTATTCGCGTTGTGGCGGGGTGCCTTTGTCGCCTGGGCGAATCGCGATGTAGTTGCCCTTGACCAAGGCCTCCAGGCCAGTGATGCCTGCCAGGGAGATGGACGGCTTGACCACCCAGAATTGCGTGTCTTCGACCAGGTAATCTTCAGCCAATGGATCGAGGGTCAGCTCGGCGCTGGCGCTGGACAGGTCCGGATCGATCTTCAGGGTTTTCAGGCTGCCGACCTGGATGCCTTTGTACATGACCGGCGTACGCCCGGCCTGCAGGCCTTCAAAGTCAGTGAGCTTGACCTTGACCTTGATCCCCGCTGCGGCGGCATCGAAATCTTCGTATAGGCGGAAAGGCAGGCTCGGGTCGGTGGGCGGGCTGTCTTTGCGGTTTTCAGGAGTGGCGAAGGCGATACCTCCGGCGACAATGCTGGAGAGGGATTCGCTGCGCACTTTCAAGCCGGAAAGGTTGGCGTCGATACTGATGCCGCTGGCATTCCAGAAACGCGTGTGTTTGCGCACCAGGTTGGCGTAGGTCGGCTCGATATAGACCTTGATCTCGACGGTGCTCTGGTCTTCAGACAGCAGGTAGCTTTTAACCTGGCCGACCTGAATCTGCTTGTAGAACACCGGGCTGCCACGGTTCAGCGAGCCCAGGCGATCGGCCTTGAGGGTCAGGTGCAAGCCGGGCTTGGCGTCGGATAACGGCGGTTCTTCGGAGAGCGCCTTGAACTTGCGCGTGGGCTCGCCGTCACCGGGGCTGGCGGCGATGTAGTTACCTGAAACCAGGGTTTCCAAGCCGGTGATGCCGGCAAGGCTGACGCTGGGCTTGACCAACCAGAAGCGGGTGTTGGTCTTCAGGTACTGCTCAACGTCCTTGTTCATCTCGATGGTGGCGATCACCCCGCGATTGCTGCCCTCGTCATCCAGGGCCAGGGTTTTGACCTTGCCCACGGTCATGCCTTTGTAGACCACTTCGGTCTTGTTGATCTGAATGCCTTCACCGCTCTCAAAGCGAACTTGAATCTCGATACCTTGCTGGGAATAGGCACGCCACCCCAGCCAGCCACCGATGATCAGGGCAATCAGGGGCAACACCCAAATGGCCGACCAGTTAGAGGCTGGGCGGGTTTTAGCTTTAGGCAAATCACTCATGGTCGTCGTCCGACTCCGTGTTATCCCAAATCAGTCGGGGATCGAAAGTTACTGCGGCAAGCATCGTCAAGATCACCACACTGGCGAACGCCGCAGCGCCGAGGTTGGCCTCGACACTGGCGAGTCGCCCAAAGTTAACGACCGCCACCAGGATGGCGATCACGAAAATATCCAGCATGGACCAACGCCCAATGAATTCGATAAAGCGATACATCACAATGCGTTGTTGCGCGGACAGTGGCTGGTGACGCTGCACCGAGAACAGCAGCAAGCCAATGCCGACCAACTTGAAGGTCGGTACCAGGATACTGGCGATGAACACCACGGCAGCGATAGGAAACATCCCGTGCTGCACCAATTGGATGACACCCGACATGATGGTGCTGGGGTCGCCTTGGCCGAGGGAGCTGACCGTCATGATGGGTAACAGGTTAGCGGGGATATACAGGATTGCGGCGGTGATCAACAGTGCCCAGGTGCGTGCAAGGCTATTAGGGCGACGGGCATGGATCAACGCGCCGCAACGGGTGCAGAGTTGCTCATAGGTATCCGCTTCCTGCTTGTTCAACTCATGGCATTCGGTACAAATCAGAATGCCTGCATCAATCGCCCGCATGGTCATCCTCTCCTGACAGCGCTTGCCAGATCTGATGAGGTGACATCACCACCTCAAGCAGAACTTGGACTATTAATAAACTGACGAAGCAGACCAGACCCAGGCCAATGGTGATGGAGGCCATATCGGCGAGCTTTACGATCGCCACCAGCACACCCATCAAGTAGACCTCCAACATCCCCCAATCCTTCATGTGGTGGTAGATGCGGTATAGCAGCAGCCCGTAATTGCGCCCTATGTTCCAGCGAATACTGAGCAGCACTGCCAATTGGCACAGGAGCTTGAGCAAGGGGATGCCCATGCTGCACAGGAACACTACGGCGGCAACGCCTTGCATACCGGTATCGAACAGGCCGACCACGCCGCTCCACACGGTGTCCTCCGAGGACTGCCCGAGTAGATTGAGCTGCATGATGGGCAAAAAGTTCGCGGGGATGTACAGCAGCAGGGCTGCCAGTACCAAGGCGAGGCTGCGCTCGACCACATTGTGCCGATGAGCGTATAGCTCGTAACCACAACGTGGGCATTGGGCTTTTTCGCCGAGGGCGAGCGTTGGTTTGCGCATCAGCAAGTCGCACTCATGGCATGCCACCAGATCGTCTAGCGGTAAATCCGACACCTCGCGGGCATCAACCGGATCGGGCATAGATAGGGCTCTGACTCTAATAATGGTTAGGTGGCTATTCTAGTGGTGTCGCTCAGAAATAACTGTGCAAATTTGTCGGGCCAGTCAGGTCGCAGGTGGGGGCGGACAGGCGTGCGGGGACAAGGTGGACACTTTTCGAGCGCCCAAAACAAAACCCCAACTGCTTTCGCAATTGGGGTTTCGGAATTTAATCTTGACGATGACCTACTCTCACATGGG
>Ga0156162_123_pt1 | contig 121237 bp, 101 predicted proteins | sample RifCSPlowO2_12_FD_107815 | JGI IMG/M metagenome (GOLD analysis project Ga0156162, IMG submission 107815) | Pseudomonadales bacterium RIFCSPLOWO2_12_60_38
CGTCGATGCAACGCTGATCAATGCGCCCAGTTCGACCAAGAACAAGGACGGCAAGCGCGACCCGGAAATGCACCAGACCAAGAAGGGAAACCAGTATTGTGTGTCACGAACACAGGTCAGATGACCTGTGCTGCTGTGCCGAAGATGGAAGTAGGCCTTCCGAAGTCGGCTTGCAGGAGCGGACTTCAAACCACCCGGTGCTGCTGCATCCAAAAGGTGTGGTGGTGAGCGACCGAGGAAAAGTCATCCCTGAGGATGGCAGGTGAGTATGGAGAAGATGAGCGAAAGCAAACCGTCCGATGACGCATCGTTATGCCCAAGGTGCTGCCGAAACTGAGGTGGAGTACTGGCTTCAGGACAAGTCGGGGCGTTACCTGCTTACGGACCCGATGGCAGCCGGTGTATAGGCGGCATGATCTTCATACAGGCTTTGGTACGGAACGTGAGAACCTTGTTCCAGATGCGAAGGAAAATGACAAATGGCCAACACCATGAGGAAGAATACCGATGCTGGAACGAGGGGCGGAGCTTCCCGTAGTAGCGATGAAGCCTCTGTAATGGAGGTGGAGCGAAGGGGCGGCGTTATCCGGCCGACGAGCGTTGCCAACCTCCGGGGATGAGTGGCGTGAGCTCGGCGAAACCTTATGACATAGCGAAACGCACGGTATGGGACGCCTACCAGCAGGTCAGGGCCAACCGCGGTGCTGCCGGCATCGACGATGAAACCATCGCCGATTTCGAGCGGGATCTGTCTAAGAATCTCTACAAGCTGTGGAATCGGATGTCGTCGGGGTCGTACTTCCCGCCTCCGGTCAAGCAAGTAGAAATTCCCAAGGCATCGGGAGGCACGCGCAAGCTGGGAGTGCCCACGGTTGGTGATCGTGTCGCGCAAACCGTGGTCAAGCTTCTCATCGAGCCGGAGCTGGACTCGATCTTCCACTCGGACTCCTATGGGTACCGGCCGGGACGATCAGCGAAGCAGGCGGTGGCGATCACGCGTGAGCGCTGCTGGCGATACGACTGGGTGGTGGAGTTTGATATCAAGGCAGCCTTCGATCAGATCAATCATGGGTTGCTGATGAAGGCGGTGCGCCTGCACATCAAGGAGGACTGGATACTTCTGTACATCGAGCGGTGGCTGGTTGCGCCGTTCGAAACGGATGACGGCATGCGCGTCCCACGCGAACGCGGCACCCCGCAAGGTGGAGTGCTCAGTCCCCTCCTGATGAATCTGTTCATGCACTATGCCTTCGACACCTGGATGCAACGTACCAGCCCCAACTGCCCGTTTGCCCGCTACGCCGATGATGCGGTGGTGCACTGCCGCAGTCGAAAGCAAGCGGAGTACGTGATGCGCTCCATTGCTTCACGGCTGGCTGCCTGTGGCTTGACGATGCACCCGGAGAAATCGAAAGTCGTGTACTGCAAGGACAGTAACCGTCGCGCAGGTTATCCGCATGTGAGCTTTACCTTCCTCGGCTTCACCTTTAGGCCGAGGAAGGCGCTCAGCAAACAAGACCAGCTCTTCACGAGCTTCCTTCCGGGAGCGAGTGCGGATGCCTTAAAGCGGATGCGGCAAGCGGTACGCAGGTGGCGACTCAATCGCCAAACCCACGTGACGCTGGTCGACGTGGCTCGGCTCTACAATCCAGTGATACAGGGGTGGTGGCAATACTATGGCTCGTTCTATCGGACAGCCATGCTTGGCATCTTCCAGCACATTGACCGCGCGCTTGAACGCTGGGCCCGACGAAAATACAAGGCCCTTCATAGGCGCAAGCGGCGCATTAGCCAATGGCTGGACAAGATGCGGACTGTGGTACCCCGGCTGTTTCATCACTGGCGAGTGACCGGGCAGCAAGGTTGGATAACGGGAGCCGTATGACGCGAGAGTGTCACGTACGGTTCTGCGAGCGGCTGCGGGGGCAGTTCCCGCGGCCGACTCACCATTTCGGCAGTGCGACCTGAAAGTCGCATGGGTTTCTGTTCCGCAGGTTAACGCCCGACGGAACCGACTGTTCCACCACTCGTTCCCTACCCAGACAGGCGTGGCCGGTAACAGCCGGGTCTGAAGCTCTGGGGACAATGTAACCGCCGATATTTCGGTAGGTCGAACCGCGAGGCCAGACTGAATCTGCCAGCATCAAGGCGGAGAGGCGCTAGGGATGAACAGGTACCCGCCAACTGCACGGGGGTGATGGTGCTCGCTTGGCGACTGGCTTCTTGCTGGAGGTTAGAGATTGCTTCGGCAATTGCCTTGGTCTGAGCCACATAGCTGCCGGATAGGTTGGCAATCACAATGCAGCAACGCGGTAACTCCAGAGCGGCGCTCATCAGGCAGCTGAGTGTGTAGGTGCTCACGGTAGCCAGCGTACCGCCGCCGATGACAGTAGTGCTCGCGTTTTCAAGGTAGGGCGGCAACTCATCGAGCATGATCAGGGTCGGTTTGTCCCCGATAATTTTCTTCCAGCCAGCCTGATCGACCGCGCGAGGGCCATTGACCCAGTAGGGCTTGATGGCTTCCTCTTCGCCTAGTTGGGTAGTCGCGAATGATGGGGTTGAATGTGCATGCCTGCTTGACTGTCTTGAGCATCTGCTCGACTCCCTGAGAAATACTTAATCGTTGCTCGACTGACTGGAGGGTGGGGTGGGCTGCGGAATGGAAAGCTCCTGACTCACCTGCTGCAGAAACCACTCACGCATGGTCAACCCACGCGCCTTGAGTGCGGCGTAGATCTGCTGCTTTTGGGCAGGATCAACCTCGATCACAACGCGATTGCTAGTTTTCATAGGCATGGGCACCTGGCTTAGGTTTGTAACGTGACGTGATGTTATGTTCGAAGGGGAGGGGCTGGAAGCCCTGGCGTACATTAATTTATTTTCTCTTTTAGGAGCATCTTGAGGTAGGCCCCCGTGGCCTGGCCGTTACTTCTGCCAAGTACTAAAAACGGGGTACCGGCCGGTCATCATGGCCTTCGACTGCTCAGGGTTAAGATCCTGTTGTTGCTCCTGCCAGTTGCCTGATCAGACGAAACGTCCCCGGTATGAGCGGCGGGCTGCTAGTCCAGATGCCGACTCGCCTGGGGACCAGCCCGAATTACACCGGGACTTATGGGCTGAGTGGGCAGCTATCGCAGGAACCACAGCAAGGCTTGCCGTGCATGGAGTCCCAATATTGCCGCTCAGCCTCTTCCCAGTCCCGCAATGCGAAAGCCAGTTCGGTAGCCTGCTTTGCATGGTCATGGCAGCGTCGAATTCGTTTAGGACGGCGGCGTCCATACAGGCCGCAGAAGCAGCGCCTTTTTTGGTTGATTACCCGCCGGGACTTTTCCCACACGCTAAACAAAGGCACTGTTCCGGAGATCACATCCAAGATAGGTCGCTCTTTGGACTTTCTGCGCTTGAGCCCTAGCTGATTTACCGCAAGATCGTTAGCGATTTTGCCACTGATTGCGCTCGCAGCCTTCTGCGCTCGCAGTTGATGTCGAGCTGCGTCGCCGTGTGCCCACGCGGAACCATTCGGCCATCTGCGCAGAGTGCGAGCGCGCTCTTGAAGCTTTAGGTATTTGTAGATTGTCTCAAGCCAGGCACGAGCGGACGGCTCGTCTGAGACAGGAAGCGGATTGGCGCCCGCGTAAAACAGACAGAACGTACCATCATAATTGATGTGCCGTTCCGGGCAAAAGCCTGGCAAGTGATGTGGTGTGCTTTCGCGTGCTTCTATCCATTCACCGTCTTGGCGTAAATGCAGCTTGTAGGGGAGCGTTCTCCCGTCCACCAGCCGAATCGGAAGATCAAGCGTTGCTGTCTGCGGAACGGATGTTACACAGGTACCCCCGAAATCTGGGGCGACCTGTGCAATCAGGTCGAGCGCTGTGCTCAACGGCTGCCGTCTACTTTCTGGCGGGAGTGGGGCTGCACCTGACGCTCATCTGCGCGAATGATGGCGGCGGAACCCGCATAGGCTTCCGAGCGAGCTTGCTTCGCAGATGCGTCCCCATCATCTGCCAGGGCTTCGGTAGCTTCGTTGTAGTCCAGGTGTGATGTCTTACGACTCTTCCCAAACAGGTTCTGCACAGCTTTCGATGCTGCGTCGTAAGCTACTTGCCCGATCGCGGTTTCCACCCCCGAACACGCGCATTGGCGTTTCTCAGACTCGATCACGCTACGCCCGATAGCGCACCTAACTCTATTACCCTTGGCGCCCAGGCGCGTGACGGCTATTGGGCCCAGATCGAAGCCAATCGCGAGGCCGAGGTCGCCGGTTTCAATACCTTCGGCGTTCAGCCGCTCAATTGCGAGATTGAAGCTGCTGCGCAGTGCACCTGCTAGCCGTGTGGCCTCGGATACTGACTTCTCTTCGTCAGTAGTATGCGCGGTGCCGTCACAGGATAGGGCTTGCACGCAGTCTCCGATGAAGCGCACCCGGCGCCCTTCGAAGTCGGAAGTCACGACCCGCTCCAGCTCGGAGCGGATGACATGCAAAGTCCGCACGACATCGTCGGTCTTCTCGTTGATGTGATCGGCCACGTAGGCTGTGAAGCCATCAATATCGGCGTAGAGGCTCACCATCTCCTGTCGCTTCGAGTTGGCCGGAGTCAGCGAGTAAATGTCCATATCACGCAGGGGTGGGGTTTGGCGGGAAAACTGGTAACCGCCAATGGGGTTCTTTTTCAGATCCTCACGCCACTCCTCGACGATCTCGTCGGACGTGACATCCAGCTTGGCCGCATCCTGACATGCCTTGATCTCTATCGCGGTTAGGGCAGATTTTTCCGGCTCATCGCTTTCCGCAAGGCCGATGGCCTTACGAGCATTGTTGGTCAGATAGATACCCCTGGCCTTGTTATTACTGGCCAGTTTCGCGGCATGGTTCGCTGGATCGCCCAGGAACAAGGGTTCGCGGTACCCGCTGCGGCCATTGTTTACAGCAAGAGCTAGGCCGGTATCGATGCCAATTCGAACCTTGGCTGCTGGGATTTGCTCATCGTCGTCGCCCGTCTCTGCAAGCACGTCAATGATCAATTGCGCAGTCGCAACGGCGCGTTGAACACGCTTGGTCTCAGCGCCGGACTCAGTGTTGTACGGCTTAGTGAAAAGGGAGTGCAGCCGCTGACTGTGGAAGTCGACGCGGCGCGCATCAACCTTGTTGAGAATTCGCTTGACTGCCCGGTAGTGCTGGTCAAGAAAGCGCAGCGTGCGCTTGTGACACTCTGTGCCCTCGACTGCAGTGATGTTCAGCATGTCCTCGAGATTCATGATGTCCGCATACATGTGGACCCCATCCACGCGGTACGCGGTACTGGTAGGAATCGATTCCAACGACATGTCGCGCACGTAATCCTTGATGGTGATTTCCTCAACATCAGCGATCTTCTGGTCTATGTGTTTTGCAGCGCGATCATGGTTCCAGCTCTTGCTCATCGATCACTCCTTCGGGTGATTGGGCGCGCTGCAATGCGGTAGGCAAGCGCATGCCAAATTTGCTTGTTGACAGATATCCGTTACTTCGGTCCTAGCTTGTTGAAAATGGTGCGTAGCTGATTGCAGGCTGGAGATAGGCTGGAGGGCAGCTGGTCTTCACTTTTCGTTAGGCGATATCCGATGGTTGTCAGCCCTTTCAGATCTGACGGCAGATGTACCTCGTCACCCCTAGGCTCAAGAAGGAAGGTTCGTGCCCTGCCAAGTCGTCCTACGAACAGGCCAAGCTCGAAAATGACGTTGTCGCGCGGCGTATTCTTGGTTTCCTCGCGCATTGTGACGGAGTCGTCCGGCTGTGCGATTGCGATGGCAAAATCGCACTCGTCCAGTTGCTCTTCGAGGCTTTCAAGGGCGTACTGCGATGCGCGGAAAACGCCTTGTGTCCAGGTCTTTACGAAGAACTTGTCGTGCTCAAGGTTATTCTCGATTGCCCGGGCAATAGGGAGTGCCTCGACCGAGCAAATGATGAATACGTGGGATGACTGATGGGCAGGAAGCACCATGTCGTTTCGCTGGTGTAGTCGATCGACCAGTTGCCGAGTGACCTGTCGCCAAACCGAGGGATACGCGTCCGCAATGGACTTGAAGTCTGCCGCGCTGACCTTCAAGACAATCGAGGGCTCGGTGGCCAGTACAGTAGCAGAGCGCTTCGCTGTTGGGACCAGAGCAGCCATTTCTCCGACGTGATCGCCGCCCCCTCGTGTTGCGACTTCACGATCATGGACCTTCACCTGGAAATGCCCTGTGATGATGAAATAAACCTCGGAGTCCTCCGCGTCCTCGGTAATGAGCACAGCATCCTTAGCGATCTCCTCCAGCGTTCCTACCTCTGCGAGGCGGCGTGCTAGGTCTTGATTTCCGAGTACCAGCTTCTGCTCAAGCAGTACTTCCTCAAGAACGGCGCGGCCTGACGGCCCTTCAAAGCGATCGATCAACTTCCCAGTAGTCATGATGGTGAGCATTCCCTTGCGAAGAGGTTGCGGGGGCGTTCACAGAGAAATGGGGACGTGCGTCACCCTTTCAAGGGGCGCTGAAGAAAAGATCTGGGCATGGCGGGCGCTCAGGGACGCAGGTTCAAACTCTGTTTGATTGCATTCGGGAGTAGTGGGCCGAATGTTCAGTGTCAAACATTTTGTGCTGTAAGACCTGACGTGCTCTGGTACACCTGTCAAACCTTCTCTTGATTGGCGTCAGTTTTTGTCAATCAATGGGGGTGAGTTTGACGGTCAATGGGGAGTCGCCGAAATAGCATCATAGGTAGGGATTACGGGCGATTTGGCGGTGTCAATCGAAGGAACGTAATTTGATAGCTAACATTACTGGCCGGATGACCCGTTGGTGGCCGAAGCGACGGCCCGGATCAAGCCGCGTAAGTAGGCGCGATGCAGTTCAAATGTGGGAGCTGGCTTGCCTGCGATCGCATCGCTGCGGTGTCACTGAAAGACCGCATCGGCGGCATCGCAGGCAAGCCAGCTCCCACAAAAGATTAAGGATGTGGGTTATTGCGCGGCAGGCAGCAGGAAGCGGGCGATAACCGGGAGATGGTTGGAAATGCGCAATGTGTCCTCCTGCCTCACCTTCGCCTCCACCCGCTTGATGCGCGGGCTGTAGAACAGATAATCCAAGGTGCGATCCGGCCCGTCCAGGCTCGGGTCATTGGGGAAGTGCGTCAGCCATTTTTCTCGATCAATCCCGCTGGACTCGCTGTTACGTGGGATCATCGGGTACTTGTCCCACAGCAGGTGCAACTCGCTGTCCGGCGCATACTGCCCACGCTTAGCCGCGTCCAGGCGCAGGTATTGGCCCAGTGGCAGCAGATTGAAATCCCCGCCGATCAACCAGGGCGTGCCCCGGCCTTCGAACTTGTCCAGCAGCTTGGCCGTGGCTTGCACTTGTTGTTGCGCTGCCGAGCGGCCAGGTGCGCCGCCGTCCAGGCGTGTATTGAGCACCGCCAGTTGGCCGCCATCGCTCAAGGGCAGGTAAGTCAGTAGCAACGCAGGTTTAGGTTGGAACTGCCGGCTGATGAAGTTGGTTTCGGCGGCCGGCAGTTGCAGGCGTTCGGCGTGTTCGATCTGGTAGCGGCTGAGCGTAGCGAGCTTGCGCCCGACACTGCCGAAGATATGCAGGCTGGGCACAAAGTCGGCCTTCCAGTCGAACGCCTGGGCGCTGCATGGGTAGAGGTCTACCAGACGCTCCTGCAACAGCGCAAGCTGGTCCTGATAATGGGAAGGCTTGGCGCCTTCGTCGACTTCCTGCAACAGCAGGATGTCGGGTTGTTCGTCGCGAATCACCCGCGCCACTTCGTCGAGGCTGAAGGCCATGTCTTCGACGGTGGGGCGATCGTCCGGGCCGCTACCGTCCGGGGTGTCGTACCAGAACACGTAGTTCTTGCCGGCCAGGTATTGCACATTCCAGGTCATGACCTTGAGCGCCTGCCCCGGCAACAGTGTCGGCGCACGGGGTGCCACGCAGCTGACGGGCAGGGTCTCTTTGTCGGCAGGGCGCCAGGTCAGGCTGTAGATCAGCGCGGCCAGCAGGCCGGTGATGATTAACAGGCTCAACAGGGTGATGCGCAATAAACGGGTCATCGGCTCGGCTTATATGCGTGTCAGAAGAGCCACGGAGCATATCACCGCACGTCGGCGTCGCCACCGATCAGCATGAATAAACGGAACAGCACCACGCTGGTGAACAGTTGCAGGAAGCTGTGGGCGCTGTCCATCAGCAGCCCCAGCAACGGCGCCGGTTCAGGGTACGCCGCCACGCTGGCGCCCTTGAGCAGCCACAACGGCGTCATCACGCACAGCAGGCACACCAGGATGCGCCAGAAATGCCCGCGGGTCAGGCGAAAGCTCTCCTTCATCGCCGCCAACGCCGGCATACCGCGCAGCACCAGCAGGTATTCGGCAAACGCCAGCACCACCATCAGCCACAAGCCCGGCAGGAAATACAGCGACAGCCCCAGCAGAATCAGCAAGGTGCTCATGGCTGTCAGCAGGGCAAAACGCGGCCACAGGCTCAAGGCCATGGCCCACACGTCCTTGGTGCGCGGCGACTCGCCCCGGGTGCGGGCATCGAGAAACAGGATCAGGGCGCCGGTGTACAGCGGGTACACCAACAAACCCACGACCACGCTGTAGCCGGGAAACGCATCCGGGCCCAGCGTGTGGTCCAGCACCTGTTGCAACAAGGCTTCGAGGATCACCAATGGCAGGCACAGCTGGACGATGGCGCCCAGGTTGCGCTGGGTAAAGCGGAAGGAGTCGCGCAAAACGTCTAACGGATTCATCAGGGTCATCACAGGCCTGGAAGCAGAGGGCCACACTTTAACCGATCAGGGTCCAAGGGGCGCAAACGTAAACCTTGAGTAAAGACCATTGAAACAACTCGTAACATCCCCATAACTGGAAAGCCCCCAGCCTGATCACAGGCGGGACCGGAATTTTTTATCGGCAATCTAACGAGGTCGCCATGAACAGCGAAGAGCAAACCCTGATCGATGGACTGTTTTCACGGTTGCAGCAAGCCGAAACGGACTCAGCCCCCCGCGACGCCCAGGCCGAAGCGCGGATCAAGGAGCATATGGCTCGCCAACCCGCCGTCGGCTATTACATGACCCAGTCGATTCTGGTGCAGGAACATGCGCTGCAGAGCCTCGACGCGCAAAACAAGCAACAGGCCCAGCAGATCCAGCAATTGCAGGACGAGCTGCAACGGGCCAAGGCCACGCAACCGGCGCCGGCCAGCGGTGGTGGGTTCCTGTCGAGCATCTTTGGCGGCGGCTCCCGTGAGCCACAGCCTGCGCCGAGCAACACAGGTGGCGGCTGGCGTGAGCCGGCGCGACCCGCTTTTGGTCAGCCAGCGCCGCAGCAGAACTACCAACCGCCGCAAGCACCGGCCGCCGCGCCAGCCGGCAGCGGCTTCCTCGGTGGCGCCATGAAAACCGCCGCCGGCGTGGCCGGTGGAGTGTTGCTGGCCGAAGGCATCAGCAGCCTGTTCCATCACAACCAGCAGCCGCAGGTGGTGGAAGAAATCATCGAACAACCGGCACCGGCCAGTGACCAGGGCAACTGGGGCAACGATGACCAGAAGTTTGCCGGCAATGACAGCTGGGGCAGCAACTCTGATAACTTCGCCGACAGCGATTATTCCGACGATTCCTCATCCTTTGGCGACGACGATTCCTTCGTCTGACACACCACGCCGGGGCGCTGCGGCGCTCCGGTCTGATTTTTTCCCGGAAACGCTCCCTTGGCTGGCATACTGGCGCCCTTTCCGGGCGCTGGCGCCTGGCTGTCCATGAGGAAGTGCGGTGAAAAAAATTGCAGTGTTCGCCGATGTGCAAAACCTCTACTACACCGTGCGCCAGGCCTATGGTTGCCACTTCAACTACGCCGCCCTGTGGGCTGACATCAGCGCGCGCGGGCAGATTGTCGAGGCGTACGCCTACGCCATCGACCGCGGCGACAGCAAGCAGCAGCAGTTCCAGCAGATCCTGCGCAACCTGGGCTTTACGGTAAAACTCAAGCCGTACATCCAGCGCAGCGACGGCTCGGCCAAGGGCGACTGGGACGTGGGCATCACGCTGGACATCATGGACGCCGCCGACCATGTCGACGAAGTCGTGCTGGCCTCAGGTGACGGTGATTTCGACATGCTGCTCGAGCGCATTATCCACAAGCATGGCGTGCGGGCCGTGGCCTACGGCGTGCCGGGGCTGACGGCCAACTCATTGATACGCGCCGCCAGCCACTATGTGCCGATCGAAGGCGCGTTGTTGCTCAAATAGATCGTAGAACGGAGTTGGAACAGGTTTGGAACGTATAGCGGTCATCGACTTTGAAACCACCGGCATCACCCCCAGCAGCCACTGCCGGGCCACGGAGATTGGCGTGGTCATCCTTGAGCGCGGGCAAATCGTGGACCGCTACCAGAGCCTGATGAATGCTGGCGTGCGCATACCGGCGTTTATCGAACAGCTCACCGGCATCAGCAACGCCATGCTGCGCAGCGCGCCACCGGCTGAGCGGGTGATGAACGAGGTCAATGAGTTCGTCGGCACCACGCCCTTGATGGCGCACAACGCCGCGTTCGACCAGAAGTTCTGGGACTTTGAGCTGGGCCTGATCCGCCGCACCCGTCTGCAGAAATTTGCCTGCTCCCTGCTGCTGGCTCGCCGCCTGATGCCGGCGGCGCCCAACCACAAGCTCGGCACCCTCAACACCTACGCCAAACTGCCCCACACCGGCCAGGCTCACCGGGCGCTGGCGGATGCGGAAATGGCCGCCAACCTCACCGCGCACCTGGCTCGGGAACTGCGCCAGACTCACGGCCTGCGGGAGCTGTCCCATGACCTGTTGTGCACCTTGCAGAAAGTGCCGGCGGCGAAGATCAATGAGCACCTGAAGAAACATCGCGGGTTTTAAGGCCTGGCGCTGATCGTCCCCACGCTCCGCGTGGGCATGCATCTGGTGACGCTCCGCGTCACGACTTTAAGAGCGGACGCAGAGCGTCCAGGGCGGCATTCCCACGCAGAGCGTGGGAACGATCAGCAAGTCGCTAAATAAGTTGACTGACACACCGCCTTCGCGAGCAAAACATCGCGGGTTCTGATCCAGCCACCCCTCTCAAGAACACTGAAGTTCCAATGTGGGAGCTGGCTTGCCTGCGATAGCGGTGTATCAGCCAGCCATTTATTGCCTGACCCTCCGCTATCGCGGGCAAGCCCGCTCCCACAGGGGGTTATGCGTCGACTATCGAGGCTGTGCGCACTCCAGCGCCTGGTCCACCACCCCCTTCGCCATCTCCACCAAATGCATCACCGCCCGCTGCGGCGCCTTCATCACCTCACCCGACGCATTCGCTGTCTCCACCGCGCAGTGCAACAACTCCGCCGCATGGGCCAGGGCGTCTTCGAAGCTCAGGTTGTCATTGAGGATAAATATCGGCGCATCCGGGGCGGATGCCTTGAGGTAGTAGTCGATGGCACGACGGTGGAGCAGGGCGTCTTCGCTGAGGAAGTCGGTTTTGGGCTGGGGTGGATCGGGGGTGACTTTTTTGACCATGGTGAAACTCCTTGCTGGAAGAAGTCGACACCGTTCGCTTGCACGCGAATTAGGGTGGCAACTGTGCGTAGGTGTGCAAGACCGGGGCAAGGATCCAAACCCAGCAGGCCCGAAGGCCTCCCACGCACAGCCGCCATAACAGGCATATTGGCTGTAGGTTTATTTATGATCTTGCTTGCCATCGGACTTGCACGTCCGGTCACCGAACATTCGATGACAGAGCGAGACTAGCTACCGAATCCGACGGAAACAAGGCCGTGGGATTCTCTCGGAAACGTCCCGCAAATGAAAGGGATCGGTCTTGCTGGCCACTGAAACACGGAGGTTTTGAGGTCTCTTTCACCTGAGCGCTGAATGGTCGGTAGGCCAAATCCGGCTATGACCTAGGACCTTTCTGGTTTTCCTCTTTACTCCTCTATCGCGTCTTACTGCGACCTACCATCCCGTCTGTCACTCATGCACAGGGATTACAGTCATGCAGGAAAGCGATCTTCATACAGCGATTATGCGAAGCAAGTTGGAACTTGAATCAAATGGCATTGATCTGGGCTCCAGTTCAAGCATGGCGTTTCATGTGGGCAACACGATGACAAGCTGCCCGGCAGTCATGGTGTTGCCGAGTTCGCCAGGTTGGAGTCATGGCCCTCATTACCAGTTACTCAAGCCGATTCACGCTGACCCCGCTGTGCCGGATACGACGTTTGATGAACTCTGGAAATGTACACAGCAACACTACGGCCTCACGGCAGCCACCGTGATCACTGGCGCGGCGGGCATACCGATAAGCAAAATTGCGGTGGGTGCTTGGGTTCACGTCGGCTCCAGCAAAACCACGAACCTGGCTAGCCTGATCGGCATGCGCTTTTTCCCTCGTACATTGATCAGGCAACCCACCATGGCCAGAATGGCAAAGGCAACGTTTGGCACGGTTCGGGTATTTGGCATCATCGGGCGAGGCATACCCTTCGTTGCTGCCGGGCTTGCAGTCTTTGACCTAGTCAGTATTGGTAAGTGTGCCTATGAGGCGAGAAATGGAAGGTAGCCTGACCAGAGCCGACATCAGCGAAAAAGTGATCCAGCTATTCGTCGATATCATCGGCTTTATCGACCGAAGCGATGTGACGGAGCAAACCGATTTCATCCATGACTTCGACATCATTGATGACGATCTGACGTGCTTTGTCATGCAGATCAAGTGGCAGTTCAAGTTGCAAGCGACGCAGGAGGATTGGGATCACATCACGACCATCGAGCAGATAGTCGATCTGATCGTCCAGCGCAGATCGAGCCCTTTGTAGGAGCGAGCTTGCTCGCGAAGAACGCCAACGGACGCTGGCGTCCTGAATGCACGCGGCGCCCTCGGGTTTTTCGCGAGCAAGCTCGCTCCTACAGGGGGCGCGGCGGGCAACCGGTGAGGCCACTGGCGCCATCGCAGGCAAGCCAGCTCCCACAGTTGACCGCGTCGCTTGGGCAGATCAGCCAGCATTTTTCCCATTGGCTTCCAATTGCCCCAACGGCACCCGCCGCTCTATGGCGCTGGACAAAATAATCGAGGTCTTGCTGAAGCCGAACTTCGCTACCCGATTAATCAGGTTTTCCAGCTCGGGCATCGAGCCCACCGCCGCTTGCATGATCACGCACGGGTCGCCGGTGACCCGGTGGCATTCGGTCAGTTCGGGTATTTCCGCCAGGGCGTCGTAAACCTTTTGGCTGCCATGGTTGGTCAGTCGCAGTTCAATCACGCATTGAATCGGCAAACCCACTTTGGATAAATCCACCTTGGCCTGGTACCCGGTGATCACGCCGCTGGCCTCAAGCTTGGCCACGCGTTCGGCCACGGCGGGTGCGGAGAGGTTCACGGTGCGCGCCAGTTGCGCGTAGGAAGCACGGCCATCTTCAAGCAGGGCGCTGAGGAGCATGCGGTCGTATTTGTCCATGATAAGGCTCCGGTTGCGCATGGCTTTCGAAAGCACGGTTTATAGCCTTGATAACCATGGTTTGAGAAGTGTATTGGCGTTTTAAACAGGTTTTGTAACTTAAGTTTATCCACCTTCGTTTCTAGAATAAGTCTCCCATTTCCTGCCATAGAGCCGCCCAATGCCTGGCCCACGTCGCTTTCCCTTACCGTTGATCGCCGCCTTTTTTGCGTTGTATGTGATCTGGGGTTCCACCTATCTGGTGATCCGCATTGGCGTGGAGTACTGGCCGCCGCTGTTGCTGGCGGGGATTCGGTTTTGCACGGCGGGTGCGTTGATGTACGGCTTTCTCAGGTGGCGCGGGGTGCCAGCGCCGACCTGGCCGCAGTGGAAGGCGGCCGGGATGATCGGCATTTTGCTGCTCACCGTGGGCAATGGTGGCGTGAGTGTGGCCGAACATATGGGCGTGTCGTCCGGCGTGGCCGCGCTGGCGGTGGCGACGGTGCCGCTGTTTACCTTGCTGTGTGGGTTTTTCTGGGGGGCGCGTAATACACGGTTGGAATGGGCCGGGGTGCTGCTGGGGATCATCGGCATTGCCATGCTCAACATGGGCAGTACCTTGCAGTCGAGCCCACTGGGCGCGGTGTTGCTGTTGATGGCGGCGGCGTCCTGGGCCTTCGGCTCGGTGTGGAGCCGGCATTTGCCGCTGCCCCAAGGCGCCATGGCCAGTGCCGCGGAAATGCTCGTGGCTGGCGTGGCGCTGCTGCTGGTCAGCGCGTTGTCTGGCGAGCACCTGCAGGCCATGCCGCCGCTGGAGGGCTGGCTGGCCCTGGCGTACCTCACGGTGTTCGGCTCGATCATCGCCTTCAACGCTTATATGTACCTGCTCAAGCACGTACGCCCGGCGGCGGCGACCAGCTACGCCTATGTGAATCCGGCCGTGGCCGTGTTACTGGGGATTGTGTTTGTCGGTGAGAGCATCGGCCTGGAAGAAGCCCTGGCAATGCTGGTGATCATCAGCGCGGTGTTGCTGATCAGCCTGCCCCAATGGCGCAAGCCCAAACCCGAAATAAGGTAAACTGCCGCGCATTACGCCCTTGCGCTGAATTTTTCCTACGGTAACTACATGACTTTCGCCACCCTTGGCCTGATCGAACCCTTGCTGCGCGCCCTTGAGACGCTTGGCTACCAGACCCCGACGCCGGTGCAGGCCCAAGCCATTCCGGCAGTGCTGGCCGGTCGCGACCTGATGGCCGCAGCCCAGACCGGCACCGGCAAGACTGCAGGTTTCGCCTTGCCGCTGCTGCAACTGCTGACCCTGGAAGGGCCGAAAGTCGCCGCCAACTCGGCGCGTGCGCTGATCCTGTGCCCCACTCGCGAGCTGGCTGAGCAGGTTCACGCCAGCGTTGCCGAGTACGCCCAGCACCTGCCGCTGACCACTTACGCGGTGTACGGCGGCGTGAGTATCAACCCGCAGATGATGAAGCTGCGCAAGGGTGTGGATATTTTGGTCGCCACCCCTGGCCGCCTGATCGACCTGTTCCGCCAGAACGCGCTGAAGCTCAACCAGCTGCAAACCCTGGTGCTGGATGAAGCCGACCGTATGCTCGACCTGGGCTTCTCCGAAGAGCTTGCCAACATTTATCGCATGCTGCCGAAAAAGCGCCAGACCCTGCTGTTCTCCGCGACCTTCTCCGATGACATCCGCCTGCTCGCCGGGCAAATGCTCAACGACCCGCTGAGCATCGAAGTCAGCCCCCGCAACGTTGCCGCCAACACCGTCAAGCAGTGGGTTGTGCCGGTGGACAAGAAGCGCAAGCCGGAGCTGTTTGTGCACCTGATGCGCAAAGGCCGTTGGAAGCAAGTGCTGGTGTTCGCCAAGACCCGCAACGGCGTAGACGCCCTGGTGGACAAGTTGCAGGGCCTGGGCATCAACGCCGACGGCATTCATGGCGACAAACCCCAAGCCACCCGCCAACGCGCACTGGACCGCTTCAAGACCAGCGACGTGCAGATCCTGGTGGCCACCGACGTAGCGGCCCGTGGCCTGGATATCGAAGACCTGCCGCTGGTGGTCAACTTCGACCTGCCCATCGTGGCCGAAGACTACATCCACCGTATCGGCCGTACCGGGCGTGCGGGCAACACCGGTGAGGCGATTTCCCTGGTGTGTGCCGACGAGGTGAACATGCTCTCGGCGATCGAAATGCTGACCCGTCAGACCCTCACCCGCAAGATGGAACCGGATTTCGAGCCGGAGCACCGCGTGCCGGACACCGATGCCAGCGGGCAGGTGGTCAAGAAGCCGAAAAAGCCGAAGAAGCCTAAAACGTCCGGCGGTGGCGGCAAGCGCAACCTGGGCAAGTGGGTGGACAGTGGGGAAGTGGCGCCGGCCGAGCCTTCGATCAAGCCGGTGCGCAAGGTGCCGGTGTTTAACACTGGGCCGCGTAAGAAGAAGTGATTGATCGTTCCCACGCTCCGCGTGGGAACGCATCCTGTGACGCTCTGCGTCACGAACCTAAAGCGGGACGCAGAGCGTCCCTGGCGGCATCCCCACGCAGAGCGTGGGAACGATCAGCGTTGGAGCCACTCCAACATCCCCAGCCCAGCCGTCCGGCCACTGGCAAAACAGCCGGTCAGCAAATACCCACCGGTCGGCGCCTCCCAATCCAGCATTTCCCCCGCACAAAACACGCCAGGCAATGGCTTGAGCATCAACCGCTCATCCAGCGCTTCAAACGGCACACCACCGGCCGTGCTGATCGCCTCATCCATCGGCCGCGTCCTCACCAGCGTCAGCGGCAGCGCCTTGATATCCACCGCCAATTGCGCCGGATCGGTGAAGTGTTCAGCGGGCGTCAACTCGCGTAACAACGCCGCTTTCACCCCATCCAACCCCAACTGACTGTGCAAGTGCTTGCTCATCGACCGCGAGCCACGGGGCTTGGCCAATGCGGCCTGCACCTTGTCCAGCGGCTTGCTGGGCAGCAAATCGATATGTACCGTGGCCGCTCCGTCGCGGTTGATCGCTTTGCGAATCGGCGCCGACAAGGCGTAAATCAAACTGCCTTCAATGCCGGTGGCAGTGATCACGCATTCGCCCAACCGAGGCTTGTCATCCCCCAGGCCAATGGCGACGTTTTTCAACGGTGCGCCCGCGAATTTGCTGACCATCAACGCGCTCCATGCCGACACTTCAAACCCGCAGTTGCTCGGTTGCAGTCGCACATAGGGCAGGCCTTTGCCTTCAAACAGGTTGAGCCATGCACCGTCGGAGCCCAATCGCGACCAGCTGCCGCCGCCCAGGGCCAGCAGCACAGCGTCGCTGTGGACAACTTTTTCGCCGTCCGGGCTGTGGATAAGTAAATCGCCCTCAGCATTCCAACCCGTCCACCGATGCCGGGTGTGGATAACCACACCTTGCTCCCGCAGACGCTTGAGCCAGGCGCGCAGCAGTGGCGCGGCTTTCATATCGGTAGGAAATACGCGGCCGGAGGTGCCGACAAAGGTCTGGATACCCAGGCCATGGATCCATTCGCACAACGCCTCGGCGCCAAAGCTGCGCAGCAGCGGCGCCATGTGCGGCGCGCGTTCAGCGTAGCGCGACAGGAACGCCGGGTACGCCTCGGAGTGGGTGATGTTCATGCCGCCCACGCCGGCCAGCAGGAACTTGCGCCCCACTGAAGGCATGCCGTCGTACAGATCCACGCGCACGCCCGCCTGGCTCAAGACTTCGGCGGCCATCAGCCCGGCGGGGCCGCCGCCGATAATGGAGACGTGGTGGGCAGAAGTCTGAGGCATGGGCAGGGCTACGGTGATGTGAATAGGCCGAGCATTCTACCCGACCATGACGCCGCTGCCTGATCAAAAAACGTACACTTTCCTACAGGCCATGCGGTCAAACGCTTGTAGCCGCTTACGCTCAAGTTATCCACAGGCCGTTCCACAGGCATTGTGGGTAACGCTCACACTTCAATGACAGCCTGATGACGTCCACACCCGCTGCGCGCTGTGGTGCAGGATGCCGTGGCGGCGGGCGAGGGCGGGGCGGTCCTTGCTGTAACCGCCGCCGATCACGCCCATCACCGGTATGTCGCGGCCCAGGCAGTGGCGCATCACGCTTTCATCACGGGCGGCGACGCCTGCATCTGTCAGCTTGAGGTAACCAAGGGCGTCGTCCTTGTGCACATCCACGCCGGCGTCGTACAGCACCAGATCCGGCTGGTAGAGCGGCAGCAGGTAGTTGAGCGCGTCATCCACCACCTTGAGGTAGTCGGCATCGCCCATGCCCATGGGCAGCGGGATGTCCCAGTCGCTCTGGGCCTTGCGTGCCGGGAAGTTCTTTTCGCAGTGCAGCGACACGGTGATGGCGTCCGGCGTGTCGTGCAGGATGCGTGCGGTGCCGTCACCCTGGTGTACGTCGCAATCGAAGATCAGCACGCGATTGACCCGGCCGTTGGCCAACAGGTAATGGCTGATCACCGCCAGGTCATTAAAAATGCAGAAACCCGCCGGATAATCGTAATGGGCATGGTGGGTGCCGCCCGCCAAATGGCAGGCCAGGCCATGTTCCAGGGCTTGTTCGGCCGCCAGTATCGAGCCGCCCACCGCGCGCACCGTGCGCCGGGCCAGGGCTTCGCTCCACGGCAGGCCGAGGCGGCGTTGGTCTTCGCGGGACAGTTCGCCGCTCATGTAGCGTTCGATATATCCAGGTTCATGGGCCAGGGCCAAAATGTCTGCCGGGCACAGCGGCGGGCGCAGCAATTGGCTGTCTTCGGTCAGGCCGCTGTCCACCAGGTGGTCACGCAACAGGCGAAACTTGTCCATGGGGAACCGGTGGTCCGCCGGGAACTCAGGGCTGTAGTCTTCGTGGTAGATCAATGGCAAGGGCATGGGATTTTCTGACGGGAACCTGCGACGGATCTTAACAGCGCTGTACACTCACGCACATGGCAAGGCAGGGGGGACCCATGGAGCCGATACTGGAATTGGAAAGTGCACGCTTGGTGCTGCGCCAATGGCGCGACAGCGACCTGCCGGACTTTGCGCGCATGTGCGCCGACCCGCAGGTGATGCGCTACTTTCCGGCTCAATTGAGCCACTTGGAAAGCGCCGCGCTTATCGGCCGGATTCGCGGGCATTTTGCTGAATATGGCTTTGGTTTTTGGGCCTTGCAGCGCAAGGACACGGGCGAATTTATCGGCCTGACCGGGCTTGCGAATGTCAGCTTTGAAGCCGGCTTTACCCCGGCGGTGGAAATCGGCTGGCGCCTGGCCCGCGAACATTGGGGCCTGGGTTATGCCAGTGAGGCCGCCTGGACAGCGTTGCGCTGTGGTTTTGACCGCTTGCAACTGGACGAAATCCTGGCCTTCACCACCGAGAGCAATCTGCCCTCACAAAAAGTCATGCAGGCCATCGGTATGCATTACGATCCGCAGGCAGATTTTGAACACCCGAAAGTCGCAGCCGGTGACCCGCTGCGACCGCATGTTTTGTACCGCATCACCCGCGCCCAATGGTTGGACACGCTGCACGGATAAGCAGCCCGGAATGCCCTATTGATTGTAGGAGTTGCTCTATGAGCCAAGTATTGGAAGATCTGGTGGACTTGCTGACCCTGGAGCCGATCGAGGAGAACCTCTTTCGCGGCCGCAGCCAGGACCTGGGCTTTCGCCAGCTGTTCGGCGGCCAAGTGCTCGGCCAGTCACTGTCGGCGGCCAGCCAGACCGTAGAAGAAGCGCGGCATGTACATTCCCTGCACGGTTATTTCCTGCGCCCTGGCGATGCCGCGTTGCCGGTGGTGTATTCGGTGGACCGCGTGCGCGATGGTGGCAGTTTCAGCACGCGTCGTGTCACCGCGATTCAAAAGGGCAATCCGATCTTCACCTGCACGACCTCGTTCCAGTACGACGAACAAGGCTTCGAGCACCAGACCACCATGCCGGTGGTAGTGGGCCCGGAAAACCTGCCGTCGGAACTGGAGCTGACCCAGCAACGTGCGCACCTGATCCCCGAGCACATGCGCGACAAGCTGCTGTGCCCCAAGCCCATCGAAGTGCGCCCGGTCACCGAAAAAGACCCGTTCAACCCGCAGCCGTCCGACCCGGTCAAGTACGTGTGGTTTCGTGCCGACGGTGCCTTGGCGGACACACCGGCGTTGCATAAATACCTGCTGGCCTATGCCTCGGACTTTGGCCTGCTGACCACCTCGCTGCTGCCCCATGGCAAGACCGTGTGGCAGAAAGACATGCAGGTCGCCAGCCTCGATCACGCGCTGTGGTTCCACGCCGACCTGCGTGCCGATGACTGGTTGTTGTACGCCATGGACAGCCCGTGGGCTGGCAACTCCAGGGGGTTCTCCCGGGGCAGCGTGTACAACCGCGCCGGGCAACTGGTGGCGTCGGTGACCCAGGAAGGTTTGATCCGCCATCGCAAGGATTGGGCATGAGCCTCGGCGACGTTAGGCACTGGGTGTTCGACATGGACGGCACCCTCACGGTGGCCGTGCATGATTTTGCCGCTATCCGCGTGGCGCTGGACATTCCACCTGAAGACGACATCCTCACGCACCTGGCGGCCTTGCCTGCGCCGGTTGCAGCGGCCAAGCACGCCTGGTTGCTGGAGCATGAGCGCGAGCTGGCCCTGGGTTCGGTGGCGGCGCAGGGCGCGGTGGAGCTGGTACAGGAATTGGCCGGGCGCGGTTACCGCCTGGGGATCCTGACCCGCAATGCGCGGGAGCTGGCCCATATCACCCTGGAGGCGATAGGCCTGGCGGACTGCTTTGCGATTGAGGATGTGCTGGGGCGCGATGATGCGCCGCACAAGCCGGATCCCGGTGGGTTGCTGAAACTGGCGGCGGCTTGGGACGTAGCACCCCGCGACATGGTGATGGTCGGGGATTACCGCTTTGACCTGGATTGTGGTCGGGCAGCGGGCACCAAGACGGTGTTGGTGAACTTGCCGGAGAACCCTTGGCCGGAATTGGCGGATTGGCATGCCGAGGATTGTGCGGCGCTGCGCCGAATGATCTAAGCCGGGCGACAGAGAGCAAATGTTGGAGCTGGCTTGCCTGCGATAGCGGTGGGTCAGCTGACACTTTATCAACTGACAGTCCGTCATCGCAGGCAAGCCAGCTCCCACATTTTGATTAGGTTCCTTCAGGTGCTAATGGGCGAACAGCACCTTTTCTCCTTCTGGCGAGGTAAACATTTTGTCCCCGTCATGTCCCACCCCCGGCACTTCTACCAGCCGGTGGCCCAACTGCGGATGCCGCTGCTTGAGGTAGTCAAAGTAGTTGTGGCCACGAAGCAGTCGATACGCACCCTGGGTTTCGGCTTCGCAGCTTTTATCCAATGCCGGGTGGTTGGGGTCGGTGTCCTGCTGGCCCAACAGGTAAGTGATGTCGCGTGAGACGTAGTCTTGTTCCAGCTGCTGGGCACCTCGGCCCCCCACGTAATCCGGCAGGTTTTGCATGCCGTACTTCCAGTCGTTGAAGCCTGGGCAATTGGCGATGTCGAACGTCACCGGGCGTTGCGGGCTGAAGTACGCATAGGACGACGGGTTAGCCACCACATACCGCAGGCGGATGCCCTCGGAATTCAGCAACGGGTGGTCGTGGCCGGTGAGGGCGAAGCGCTGCACCACTTGGCCGCCACCGGAATGCCCGGCGACCACGATTTCTTTCAACGCCGGGAACAGTTTGTGGTTGCCCAAGTGCTTGATGATCTGGTCCAGAGCGCCATAAGAGCTGATCTGCCCTGGGCCGGTGGACGCTTCGCCGGCCATCCAGTCGTTACCCGTCCAACGCACCACCTCGTGGCCCAGGTGATTGCGCTTCACGTCGGCTTGATTGAGAAACTGCGGCGCGATCACCAGCGTAGTACCGCCCACCCCGGCATGCTCGGCGGCGTCGATGCCGCTTTGCAGGTAGGTTTGTGCATTGCGCAGGCGGCCATGCACGATGATCAACGCGCGTGTGACCTTGGGCAGTGGTTCGCGCCAATCCTGGCTCAGGCCCAGGCTGAGGTCGCCGGCCTCCAGATGAAAGCGATCGGGGCTGACCACCTTGACGCCGTGTTCGGCTGCGAAGGTGCAACAGGACACGAGCACACCCAGCAGTAACCCCCATCGTTTGATCATTTAGAGACTCTTGGCCGCGAAGGTATCGCATTGAGTGATCTGGCCCTGGGCGAAGCCGGTCTTGAACCAGCGCACGCGCTGGGCCGAGGTGCCGTGGGTGAACGAGTCTGGTACCACGCGCCCCTGGCCTTGTTGCTGCAAGCGGTCATCGCCGATGGCATTGGCTGCGTTCAGGGCTTCTTCGATATCGCCGGGTTCCAGCCAGTTCAGACGTTTTTGCGCATGGTTGGCCCACACGCCGGCAAAGCAGTCGGCTTGCAGCTCCTGGCGAACCAGCAGGCCACCGTCGCCTTCCATCTGCCGGCCCTGTTGGCGCGCCGCCTGGATCTTGGACGAGATGCCCAGTAACGTTTGTACGTGGTGCCCGATTTCGTGGGCGATCACGTAGGCCTGGGCGAAATCACCGGCGGCCTGGAAGCGTTGCGACATTTCCCGGAAGAAATCCAGGTCCAAGTACACCTGCTGGTCAGCCGGGCAGTAGAACGGGCCGCTGGCCGAGGTGGCGCCACCACAGGCTGAGTTCACCCGGCCACGGAACAGGATCAGTTTCGGGTTCTTATAGGCCAGCCCATTTTCCTGGAACACTTGGCCCCAGGTGTCTTCGGTATCGCCCAGCACAGCGCGCACAAAGTCGGCTTGCTCATCGTTGGCTGGCGGCGCTTGACGCGGCTGGGTACTGACCGATGGCGCCTGTTCCATCTGGCCGGTCAATTGACCAAGAATCTGCATCGGGTCCTGGCCGGTCAGCCAGCCAATGCCAACGATCAGCACGATGGCCGTGAGGCTCAGGCCCTTGCCGCCGCCGAAGCGCATACCGCCACCGCCGCCACCACTGTCGTTACGGGCATCCACCACGTTGTCGCTGCGTCGGCCTTTTTTCCATAGCATGGGAGCAATCCTCTGTGTGCAAACCGTGATTGATTATGGTCGGTATTAACGGCAATAGCCTTCGCCAGTGGCGACGATCAGGCAGTCTTTTTTATCTGCCAGCCATTTCAAGCCGGTGGCGGCGCCGTCGCCAGCGCGCAACAACTGCGGGCCGTCGGGGCGGATGAAGGCGATGCCATCTTCGGTGGCCTCACCTTTGAAGGTGCCGGCGTCATCGGCGTCGAGGCCGTATTGCATGGTCAGCAGGTAGTGGCCACGGCCAATGCTGTCGTCCTTGGCGATGGTCAGGTGCAAGCCTTCGACACCGACCCACTTGCCTACCCATTTATCGGTCGGCGGAGTCTCGGGCACCAGGGTCGCTTGCACGGAAGCCGGCGCGGGCTTGGGGGCTTCTTTCGGGGTTTTATCGCAGGCGGCGAGCAGGGCGAGGGCAGACAGGGCAAAGAGGATTTTTTTCATAGCGGCAAGGCCTTGGTTAAATAGTGTGCAACGCCGGGGCGAGCGTGCAGCGTTGGACTCGGATCCATCGATTTAGTGCGCTGTTCGCCCGTTGTTTGGTTATGCTCTTGGGGCAGACTCCGGCCCGGCTGCTAGATTACCGGGTTGAGCGCGACTTGGTTCAGTGCTCAGCGTCCCGCTCGCCACACAAGAGAATTCAATGACTGTCAGTACCCCGCTCTCCGGCGTCAACCATCCGTTCAAAGGCATCCTGCTGATTGTGCTGGCGACGTTCCTGTTCTCCAGTCACGACGCCTTGTCCAAATACCTGGCCGGGTTCTACCCGATCGTGATGGTGGTGTGGGCGCGGTACATGGTGCACACCTTGCTGATGGCCGGGATCTTTCTGCCGCAATCGGGCCTGCGCGTGTTGCGCAGCAAGCGGCCGGGCATGCAGGTGGTGCGGGCGTTATGCCTGTTGGGCACCAGCCTGTTCTTCACCACAGCGCTGCATTACATCCCGTTGGCCGAAGCCACTGCGGTGAACTTCCTGGCGCCGATCCTGGTGACGGCGCTGTCGGTGCCGTTGCTCGGTGAGCACGTGACCCGAGGCCAGTGGCTAGCGGTGATCTGCGGGTTTATCGGCGTGGTGATCATTATCCACCCCGGCGGCGAGCTGTTTACCCCGGCGGTGTTGCTGCCGCTGTGTTCGGCGCTGTTCTTCTGCTTCTACCAGTTGCTCACGCGCATCCTCAGCCAATACGACAGCCCGACCACCAGCAACTTCTTCGCCGGCCTGTGCAACACCTTGGTGATGAGTGCAATGGTGCCGTTCTTCTGGCAAGTGCCGACGCTGTGGCACGCGGTGATGATGCTGGCGCTGGGCACCTGCGGGATGACCGCGCACCTGATGCTCACCCAGGCGTTCCGCTTCGCGGCGCCGGCCTTGCTGGCGCCGTTTGGCTATTGCCAGATCGTGTTTGCGGGGTTGTTGGGCTGGCTGGTGTTCAGCCATACCCCCGATATGACCACGGTGGTGGGTATCGGGGTGATCTGCATGAGCGGGTTGGCCGCTGCCTGGCAGCAGCGGCGCAGGTAGATCAAACGTCTACGGTAGGGATCTTGCGCGGCGCCATGAAGTACATCCACACCAGTGCGATGAAGTACATCGCCGGGATCAGGGTGAACAACACCGTGTAGTTGTTGTTGGTCACCGTGAGGATATGGCCGACGATCTGGGTCATGAACATGCCGCCGATGGCCGCGCACATGCCGCCGAAACCGAACACCGTGCTCATCATGTGCTTGGGCGTGTAGTCCATCACCAGGCTCCAGATGTTGGCGGTCCAGGCCTGGTGCGCGCCGATGGCCAGAGAGATGGCAAACACCGCGACCCACAGCTGGCTGGAGCCGGCCGCCATGATGACGCCGACGATGCAGCAGGCGAACAGCAGCATCGACAACAGCCGCGCCTTGATCGAGTTCATCCCACGGCCAATCAGGAATGACGACAGGATCCCGCCCCCGACGCTGCCAAAGTCGGCGGTGAGGTAAATGATGATCAGCGGAATGCCCATCTGGGTCACGTTGATGCCCAGGTTGTATTGCTGATTCAAGAACGGCGGCAGCCAATACAGGTAGAACCAGAACACCGGCGCGGTCAGCGAGTAGGCGAGGGCGAAGGCCCAGGTGCCACGCATGCGCAGGATGCGGCTGAACGGCACGCGGGGTTGTTCCGGTTCGACTTCCTGTTGCACGTAGTCCAATTCGGATTGTTTAACCGTGGGGTGCTCTTCCGGGTTGTAGTACTTCAAGCCCCAGAGCACCAGCCAGATACCGCCCAGTGCCGACATGCACAGGAACGCTGCCTGCCAGCCCCACACGTGCAGGATCAACGGCAGCAGCATGGGCGTCATCATCGCGCCGACGTTGGTGCCGGCGTTGAAGATGCCGGTGGCCACTGCCCGTTCACCCGCCGGGAACCACAAGCGTGTGGTCTTGACGCAGGCCGGGTAGTTGGCGGCTTCGGTCAGCCCGAGGATAAACCGGCAGACCATAAAGCCGACCGCCGAGGTGGCCAGGCCATGGGCGCCGGTGGCCAGGCTCCACAGCAGCACGGCGCAGAAGAACACGCGCTTGACGCCGACCCGGTCAATCAGGCGGCCTTGCAGCACAAAGCCGATGGCGTAGCCGACCTGGAACCAGAAGTTGATGTTGGCGTAGTCCATCGCCGTCCAGCTCATTTCCTTGGCGAGGATCGGTTGCATCACGCCCAGGGCGGCGCGGTCGATGTAGTTCAAGGTGGTGGCAAAGAACACCAGGGCCAGCATGCCCCAGCGCGTTTTACCCACGGCCAGGGCACCGCGGATCTTGTCGCCGATGCCGGCGTGCGGGTTGCCCGGGCGCGCGGCCAGGGCTGAATTTTGCAGAGGCATGAGGTTTGTACCCGTTTTTTGAAATTCTTATGGTGTGTTCTGGGTCTTTGTTACGTGAGCGAATTACCCGGTCGATGGTGCGCAGTGGTTAAAAAGTCGTCAATTCGCCAAAGGGGCTTAGTGTTCGATAATCGCACCAAAAACTAACCGGTTCGTACATTTTAATTGCTGCCTGTAGGCTGGGGGCGAATAATTTGCCACAAACAACAATTGCCGGGAGTCTTCCATGCAACGTTCTATCGCCACTGTGTCCTTGAGCGGCACCCTGCCGGAAAAACTCGAAGCCATCGCCGCCGCCGGGTTTGATGGGGTGGAGATCTTTGAGAACGACTTGTTGTATTACGACGGCAGCCCTCGGGAAGTTAGGCAGATGTGTGCCGACCTCGGCATCGCCATCACCCTGTTCCAGCCGTTTCGCGACTTCGAAGGCTGCCGCCGTGATCGCCTGGCGCGCAACCTGGAGCGCGCCGAACGCAAATTCGATCTGATGCAAGAGCTAGGCACCGACCTGGTGCTGGTGTGCAGTAACGCCTCGGCCGACAGCGTGGGTGACGAACGCATTCTGCTCGATGACCTGAGCCTGCTGGCCGAACACGCGGCCAAGCGCGGCCTGCGCATCGGCTATGAAGCGTTGGCCTGGGGCAAGCATGTGAACACCTGGCAGCAGGTATGGAACCTGGTGCGCCAGGTCGATCACCCAAGCCTGGGCGTGTTGCTCGACAGCTTCCACACCTTGTCGCTCAAGGGCGACCCGAGTGGCATCGCCCAGATCCCCGGCGACAAGATTTTCTTTGTGCAAATGGCCGACGCGCCGATCCTGGCCATGGATGTGCTGGAGTGGAGCCGGCATTTCCGTTGCTTCCCCGGCCAGGGCGAATTTGACCTGGCGGGCTTTCTCGCGCCGATCATCCAAAGTGGCTACACCGGGCCGTTGTCCCTGGAAATTTTCAACGATGGCTTCCGCGCCGCGCCCACTCGTGCGAATGCGGCAGATGGCTTGCGCTCGTTGCTGTACCTCGAGGAAAAAACCCGCCAGCGCCTGGCGCAAGAGGCACCCGCTGCGCCAGTGGACATCCTGTTTGAAACCCCGGCGGCCAGCGAGTACGACGGGATCGAATTCCTCGAATTTGCCGTGGATGAAAGCCTTGGCGCCAAACTGAGCAATTGGCTGGAACGCCTGGGGTTTGCCAAGGCCGGCCAGCATCGCTCGAAGAATGTGAGCCTGTTGCGCCAGGGCGATATCAATCTGATCCTCAACTGCGAACCCTATTCCTTCGCCCACAACTTTTTCGAGGCCCACGGCCCGTCGCTGTGCGCCACGGCAATTCGGGTCAAGGACAGTGCCAAGGCCCTGGAGCGGGCGGTGGCCTACAAGGGCCAGCCTTATCGCGGCCTGGTCGGCCCCAACGAACTGGAATTGGCCGCCGTGCGTGCACCGGATGGCAGCCTGATTTACCTGGTCGACCCCAGCGAAGGCGGGCTGTACGACACCGATTTCAACCTGCAGGCGGCCACACCCGCCAGCGGCGGCTTGTTGCGCATCGACCACATGGCCATGGCCTTGCCGGCCGACAGCCTCGACAGTTGGGTATTGTTTTATAAGAGCCTGCTGGATTTTGAAGCCGACGATGAAGTGGTGCTGCCCGACCCTTACGGCCTGGTGAAAAGCCGTGCGTTGCGCAGCCGTTGCAGCTCGATCCGTCTGCCGCTGAACATCTCCGAAAACCGCAACACCGCGATTTCCCACGCGCTCTCCAGCTATCGCGGTTCGGGCGTGCACCACATTGCCTTCGATTGCGCGGATATTTTCGCCGAGGTACGCCGGGCCAAAGAGGCCGGTGTGCCGTTGCTGGATATCCCGCTCAACTATTACGACGACCTGGCGGCGCGCTTTGATTTTGACGATGAGTTCCTCAGTGAGTTGGCGTATTACAACGTGCTGTACGACCGCGACGCCCAGGGCGGTGAGTTGTTTCATGTGTACACCGAGGCGTTCGAGGGGCGGTTTTTCTTCGAGATCATCCAGCGCAAGAATGGCTATGCCGGCTACGGCGCTGCCAACGTGGCGGTGCGTCTGGCGGCGATGGCCAAGTCGCGCAGTGGGGCGGTACGCCAGGCTCGGCTATAACCGCAAGGCAGGTGCTTCCTTCGGGGAGCGCCGCGGCCCATAATCAGCGCCTGCACAACAATGGCCGTGAGCGCACCATGACCTCGAGTCCCGATCTCCCCGCGGTAGCTGACGCACCGCGCAAGAGTCGCAAGAACAATCCGGAAAAGACCCGGGAGAATATTCTCCAGGAAGCCATTGTCGAGTTTGTTCAACAGGGCCTGGCCGGCGCTCGCGTAGACGCCATCGCCGAGCGCATTCACACCTCCAAGCGCATGATCTATTACTACTTCGGCAGCAAGGAGCAGCTATACGTCGAGGTGCTGGAGAAGCTCTACGGTGATATCCGCAACACCGAAACGCGCATGAACCTCACCGCCCTGGAGCCGCGTGAGGCGATTCGCCGGCTGGTGGAATTCACCTTTGATCACCACGACCAGAACGTGGATTTCGTGCGCATCGTCAGCATCGAAAACATCCACAACGCCGAGTACGTCAAACGCACCGAGACCATCAAGGCGATGAACAGCAAAATCCTGGAAGGGTTGGGGGAGACCCTGCGCCGCGGGGCTGAGTTGGGGCTGTTTCGCGAAGGGCTGGAGCCGCTGGATGTGCACTTGCTGATCAACTCGTTCAGTTTCTACCGGGTGTCCAACCGGCACACCTTCAGCGAGATTTTCCAGATCGAACTGTCGGATGAGGCGATCAAGCAGCGCCATCGGGAAATGATTTGCGAGTCGGTGTTGCGCTACCTGCAAGCCTGAGAACTGATCGTTCCCACGCAGAGCGTGGGAACGATCATGATGGGTTTGCATCCCTAGATATTCATGCTCTGGAAGTGCGCCAGCATCCTGCCTGCATCCGCCACTTCGCCGCTGAACAACTCAAATGCCTTCACCGCCTGAAACACCGCCATATTGCCGCCATCCAGGGTACGGCAACCCAAGGCGCGCGCGTCGCGCAGCAGTTGGGTTTCCAGCGGGAAGTACACAATTTCCGCCACCCACAATTCAGCCCGCAACAACGTCGCAGGCACAGGCGTGCCGGGCAGCTTGGCCATGCCCATCGGCGTAGTGTTCACCAGGCCATCGGCCTCGGCCATGTCGCTTTCCAGGTGGCTGCCGACCTGAGCGCGACCGACGCCGAACTGCTGGGCAAGGTTATCCACAAGGTTCTGGGCGCGAGTGCGGTCGACATCGAAGATGCTCAAGTACTCCACGCCTTCTGCCAACAGTGCATGGGCCACTGCCGCGCCCGCACCACCGGCGCCCATCTGCACCACGCGTTGGCGCGGCACGTTGTGCAAGTTGCGCCGAAAGCCTTCGGCGAACCCCAGGCAGTCGGTGTTATGACCGATGCGTTTGCCGCCCTTGAACACCACGGTGTTGACCGCACCAATACCCCTGGCCTCATCGGAGAGCTCATCGAGCAACGGCAGAATCGCCTGCTTGCACGGGTAGGTAATGTTCAGCCCGGTGAAGTGCATCAACTCAGCGGCCCGTAGTAATTCCGGCAGGGCTTTGAGGTCCAGGTGCAGCGGCTCCAGGTCGATCAGGCGATACAGGTAGCGCAAGCCTTGGGCGTCGCCTTCCTGCTCATGCAGTGCCGGTGTGCGTGAGGCCTGGATGCCGGCGCCGATCAGGCCAGCGAGAATGCGTGGTTTCATTACGTGCGTCCCTTCAGCGTCAGGCTGAAATGTTCCAGGGCCAGGTGGTAGCCATGGCTGCCAAACCCGGCCAGCACGGCCTGGGCGATCGGTGACACAAACGAGTGATGACGAAAGGCTTCACGGGCATGCACGTTGGATAAATGCACTTCGATCACTGGCACTTCACTGGCCACCAGGGCATCGCGGATCGCGATCGAAGTGTGAGTCCAGGCCGCCGGGTTGATCACAATACCCGCGCAGCGGTTGCGGGCGCCGTGGATCCAGTCAAGCAATTCGCCCTCGTGGTTGGTCTGGCGAAACTCGATCTTCAGCCCGAGCTTGTCGGCGCTGCGACCACACAGGGCGGCAATGTCGGCCAGGGTTTCATGGCCATAAGTGGCAGGCTCGCGGGTGCCGAGCAGGTTGAGATTGGGGCCGTTGAGCACCAGCACGATGGGCGGCATAGAGGCTTCTCCACAGTTCTTATTGGTTGTGGAGTCAAAATGTACTGGTTGGTTAATTTGGTCAATGGATGGCTGCGGATCTGTTCGGTGATCGAACGTTTAATCAGTGCAATTGCTGGATTACCGGCTGATGGGCATTCGGTTGAAGTATTGCGCGAGGTTGCTGAACGAGGCGGACTTTCGAGCGTTGGCCGGGTAGTTCCAGTTGTTGGCATCCCTGGTTACAACCCGGCATTCGCCGGGTTTTTTGTGCTTACTAATCTGTGAAACAGCTTCGGGAATAGGAGCCGGTTGTCGGGTGGCAGAGGGAAATTGTTACCTGACGGAAAATAACCTAACGGATGGGTTACGATGAGAGTAGGTGCTTACAAAGGCTATGTCATTTCGGTGTTTATCAGGGATGAGCATTGCCCGCCCCATGTGCATGTCAGGGGCAAGGGATGGGATGCGCGATTTCGTTTCAGTTTCCTGGATGGGGAAGTTGAGTTGTGGGATGTAGAGCCTGAACGGAGGCGGCCACCCACAGCACTTCTGAAGGAGATACGCGTGGCGATCATGCAGCGGCACTACTTGGCGCGGGCACGCAGGATCTGGTGGGAAAAACTGCAGACGGTTTGCCTGGAGAATCATTCCTGGAATTGGGACGCTGGTGAGTTGGTTCCAGGATTGGTCATTCGACACGGCGTCTATGTCATCGCCAGCGCCAGGCACGATGTCGTAGCGCAACGGACTATTTTGAATCTGGTAAGAGCGCCAGATTGCGTGGGGATTAATTTATGAAACTCATAAAAGCCAAAGTCACACCTTATGTACCTCTCACTGAAGCCGACGTTGACAAGGCAATCGCCCGAGGACGCAGGTTGAAACGCCTGTACGCCAACGCCAGTAACGTACGTTATGAAAACGATTGCCTCTCCATTGGCTTCAGCGATGGCAGCCGCGTGGTGTTGCCGGTGGCTGGCCTGCCGGAGTTCGAAGGGTTTTCAGAGAAGGATTTCCAGCAGTTGGAAGTGACTTTCGGAGGCAAGGCGATTAGCTGTGAAGCGCAGGACCTGGATGTTTCGATCACAGGGTTGATCGCTACAAGCCAGCCGCTGATGGACCTGGCAACCAGCCTGGTGGCATCGCGCAATGGTCGCAAAAGCAGCGCGGCCAAGACCGCAGCGGCCCGGGCCAATGGCAAGAAGGGGGGGCGGCCACGCAAGGAAGTACCGCAGCCCCCAGAGAAAACAGACACTTGAATAACCAACAGGGGAACTGTAGGAGCGAGCAAGCTCGCTGCTACAACCCGCAGATTTATCGGCGGGTCAGCAACACACCCGACTCCATATGGTGCGTCCACGGGAACTGGTCAAACATTGCACACTGGGTGATCCGGTGCGTGTCGTGCAGTTGCGCGATGTTCGCCGCCAGCGTCTCCGGGTTGCAGGAGATGTACAGGATGTTGTCGAAGCGCCGGGTCAGCTCGCAGGTGTCCGGGTCCATGCCAGCGCGGGGCGGGTCGACGAAGACGCTACCGAATTCGTAGCTTTTCAGGTCGATGCCGTGCAGGCGGCGGAACGGGCGCACGTCATTCAGGGCTTGGGTGAGTTCTTCGGCGGAGAGGCGCACCAGGGTGACGTTATCCACGCCATTTTCATCCAGGTTGCTCAGGGCCGCATTCACCGAGGTCTTGCTGATCTCGGTGGCCAGCACCTTGCGCACGCGGGTCGCCAGCGGCAGGGTGAAGTTGCCGTTGCCGCAATACAGCTCCAGCAAATCGTCCGGGCGATCGCCCAGCGCTTCGTAGGCCCAGTTGAGCATCTTCTGGTTCACCGTGCCGTTGGGCTGGGTGAACGCGCCTTCGGGTTGGCGGTAGCTGAAGGTGCGCCCACCGACGTCGAGTTTCTCCACCACGTAGTCATGGCCGATCACATCGCGCTTGCCCTTGGAGCGGCCGATGATGCTCACATTCAGCTCAGCGGCCAATGTGTTTGCGGCGGTGTGCCAATGTTCGTCCAGCGGGCGGTGATAACACAGGGTGATCATCGCGTCGCCGGCCAGGGTGGTGAGGAACTCCACCTGGAACAGCTTGTGGCTCAGGGCGGCGCTGGCTTGCCAGGCGGCCTTGAGTTGCGGCATCAACTGGTTGATGCGCTGGCTGGCGATGGGGAACTCTTCGATGAGGATCGGCGTGCGCTTGTCCTCCTGGGAGAACATCGCGTAGTGGCGCTCGCCGCCTTCGCGCCACAGGCGGAACTCCGCGCGCAGGCGGAAGTGCTGCAGCGGCGAGTCGAAGACCTGCGGCTCGGGCGCGTCGAACGGTGCCAGCAGGTCACGCAGGCGCGTGACCTTGTCTTGGAGTTGAGCGGTGTAGCTTGCGGCGTCGAAAGTCATGCGTTGAACCAACCCAGCTTGATCACAAACAGGATCGACAGGATCACCAGTGCCGGGTTCAGCTCACGGTAGCGGCCCGAAAGCAGCTTGATGGCGGTCCAGGCGATGAAACCGAAGGCGATGCCGTTGGCGATGGAGTAAGTGAAGGGCATCGCCAGGGCGGTGATCACCACCGGCGCTGCCACCGTAATGTCGTCCCAGTCGATTTCGGCCAGGCCTTGGCTCATCAGCACCGCCACAAACAGCAAGGCTGGCGCGGTGGCATAGGCCGGTACGCTGGCGGCCAATGGCGAGAAGAACAGCGCCAGCAAAAACAGGATCGCGACCACGATGGCGGTCAAGCCGGTACGGCCACCGGCGCTCACGCCTGCGGCCGATTCGATGTAGCTGGTGGTGGTCGAGGTACCCAGCAGGGAACCGGCCATGGCAGCGGTACTGTCGGCGATCAGTGCACGGCCCATTTTCGGCATATGGCCGTCCTTGCCCATCAGGCCGGCGCGCTTGGCGACGCCGATCAGGGTGCCGGAGTTGTCGAACAGGTCAACGAACAGGAAGGCGAAGATCACGCTGACCAGGCCGATGTCCAGCGCGCCCTTGATATCCAACTGCAGGAAGGTCGGCGCCAGGGACGGCGGTACTGAGGTCACACCGATGAACGGCGTGAAGCCCAGGACGATGGAGGCGACGGTCACCGCCAGGATGCCGATCAGCACCGCGCCGCGTACGGCCAGGGCTTCCAGCGCGACGATCAGCACGAAACCCAGGGTCGCCAGGATCGGCGCCGGTTGTTTCAGGTCGCCCAGGCCCACCATGGTGGCCGGGTTGCTCACTACGATACCGGCGTTATGCAGGGCGATCAGCGCCAGGAACAGGCCGATGCCGGCGGCAATCGCCGAGCGCAGCGGCAGGGGGATGGCGTTGATGATCCACTCACGAATGCGGAAGATCGACAGCAAGAAAAACAGCACCGCCGAAATGAATACCGCGCCCAGCGCCACCTGCCAGGTGTGGCCCATGTGCAGGACCACGGTGTAGGTGAAGAAGGCGTTGAGGCCCATGCCCGGTGCCAGGGCAATCGGGTAGTTGGCGATCAGGCCCATCACGGTCGAACCGATGGCCGCCGCCAGGCAGGTGGCGACAAACACCGCGCCCTTGTCCATGCCGGTCTCGCCGAGGATGCTCGGGTTCACGAACAGGATGTAGGCCATGGCCAGGAAGGTGGTGATCCCCGCGAGAATCTCGGTGCGCACATTGGTGTTGTGGGCTTTGAGTTGAAACAGCTTTTCCAGCATGCCGGCTCCCTGTGACGCTAGTGTGCGTCGTGATTTGTTGACCTCTAAGTCAAAGCACAAACTGCGCCAAACGCTTGTGGTTTCAGAGAGGATCGGAAAAAGCGGCGCATCATACCAGCAGCCGAGGCTGTGTGGCGCATGGGCTTGAGGCATACTGCGCCGACGTTCAACAGCCGGTCATCGACAGCATGAAAAAAGCCAACCCGTGGAGTCTAGCTCTGATCGCCAGTATCGGCCTGTGGCTGGGCGCAGCACCGGCGTGGGGCGCGACTGCACCGGCCTTGAGCGAGGTGCGGGTGTTCAAGGTGGAATCGGCCGACTGCAGCGAAGCGATCCCGGAGCGGGTCAACACCACCCAGATGTGCGAGCACCGCGGGCCCACCCAGGTCTCGGTGATGGAAGTCGGCCTGGGCAACAGCCCCATGGGCCGCTTTAACGGCGCAGAGTTGAATGGGCAACGCACAGCGGTGTGCCAGGTCGGCAACATCAGTGAGGCGTGCAACGGCGTGGGCACCTTGATGGGCTACATCTATGTGTTCGACCTGAACGTCCAGGCCCAGGGCTGGTTCGAATTCACCAATACCTCGATCAACCCACCGCAAAACGCCCTGAAAGCCCAGCTCAATATCCGCTGATCAATCATCTTGAACGCTCAAAACACCCGGAAGTCGTACCCCTAAGACGGCGATTTTCCTGAACGCCGCGGATGTACACCAACCCGTGAGGTGTTTATGAGCGCGACCCCCCATGGCGCGGCGGCCCAGCCGTTCGTTGCCCACCCGATACGCCTGACACTCAACGGCCAGGCTCGCCAACTGACCGTGTTGCCCTGGACCACCTTGCTGGACTTGCTGCGTGAGCAGTTGGACCTGGTGGGCAGCAAAAAAGGCTGCGACCACGGCCAGTGCGGCGCCTGCACCGTGTTGCGTGACGGTAAACGCGTGAATGCCTGCCTGACCCTGGCCGTGATGTGCGACGGCGCCGAATTGACCACCATCGAAGGCCTGGCTGACGGCGACCAACTGCACCCCATGCAACAGGCCTTTATCCAGCACGACGCGTTCCAGTGCGGCTATTGCACCCCCGGCCAGATCTGTTCTGCCGTGGGCCTGGCCAATGAAGGCCGCGCCCACGACCGTGCGCAGATACAGGAATTGATGAGCGGCAACCTGTGCCGCTGCGGCGCCTACAACAACATCCGCGATGCCATCGAAGACGCGCTGCCGGCATGCCGTCGCCAGGGAGGTGAATCATGAACCCCTTCCACTACAGCAGGCCGACCGATGTGCAGCAGGCCGTTCAGATGAGCAGCGCCGCCTCGCGCTTTATCGCCGGTGGCACCAACCTGCTGGACTTGATGAAGGAAAACATCAGCCATCCCGAGCACCTGATCGACATCACCGGCTTGCCGCTGCATGACATTCAAGAAACTGCCGAGGGCGGCCTGCGCATTGGTGCGTTGGTGAGCAACGCCGACCTGGCCTGGCACCCGCTCATTGAGCAGCGTTACCCGTTGCTGTCCCAGGCCATCCTCGCCGGGGCGTCGCCGCAGTTACGTAACATGGCCAGTACCGGCGGCAACCTGTTACAGCGCACCCGTTGCTATTACTTTTACGACGCCGCGGTGCCGTGCAACAAGCGCCAGCCCGGCAGCGGCTGCCCGGCGCGCAACGGTTTGAACCGTATCCATGCGATCCTCGGCGCCAGTGAACAGTGCGTGGCCACCCATCCTTCGGACATGTGCGTGGCCCTGGCGGCGCTTGCGGCGCGGGTGCATGTAGAAGGACGCGGCGGCGCGCGGGTGATCGAGTTCGCCGACTTCCATCGCTTGCCAGGCGATGCGCCGCAACGTGACAACCAGTTGGCCGACGATGAGCTGATCACCGCGATTGAACTGCCCGCCGATCACTTGGCCCGCCACAGCCACTACCTGAAGATCCGCGACCGTGCCTCCTATGCCTTCGCCTTGGTTTCGGTGGCTGCCGCCTTGGAGCTGGACGGTGATGAAATCATCGACGCCCGCCTGGCCCTCGGCGGTGTGGCGCATAAACCCTGGCGTGACCGCGCAGTGGAAGCCTTGCTGATCGGCCGCACGGTCAGCCGCGAAACCTTCAGCGCCGCCGCCGACGCCCTGCTGCAAGACGCCGAACCGTTGGAACACAACGGCTTCAAGGTCAAGCTGGCGCGACGCGCAATCATTCGTGCCCTGAGCGACGCCGCCGTCGCAGGAGAACAGCCATGAGCGCCATCGGTAAACCCCTGGACCGTGTCGACGGTCTGCTCAAGGTCACCGGCCAAGCACGCTACGCCGGTGAATTTCCCGAGGACGGCCTGCTGCATGGCAGCGTGGTGTCGAGCACTATCGCCAAAGGCCGGGTGCTGCGCATCGATGCGTCCAAGGCGTTGGCGTTGCCGGGTGTGGTGGACGTGATCCATCACCTCAATCGGCCGAAAATCGCCAGCTATGATGAGGCGTTCGCCGATGCCGATGCGGCCGATGGCTCGCCTTTTCGCCCGCTGTATAACGACCGCGTACTCTACAGTGGCCAGCCCCTGGCCTTGGTGATTGCCGATAACCTCGAACTGGCGCGGCACGCCGGCTCGCTGGTGCAGATCGACTACGCGCCTGAAGCCTTCGAAACCGACCTGCTCACCCAGCAAGCGGCGGCGCACCCGTCGCCCCAGACCCCACCCAAACCGCGCGGCAACTTCGAGGCTGAATGGGCCGGTGCCGCAATCAGTCTGGACTTGCACTACAGCACGCCCATCGAGCACCACAACCCGATGGAGCCCCACGCCAGCACCGTGCTGTATCAGCCCGACGGCACCCTGCATATTCACGACAAAACCCAGGGCCCGCAGAACTGCCAGGCCTATGTGCAAAAAGTCTTCGGCCTGGATAAGAACCAGGTGCGCATCTTCGCTGCCTTTGTCGGGGGCGCCTTCGGTTCGGGCTTGCGCCCGCAATACCAATTGCCGCTCGCGGTGATGGCGGCCATGGCGCTCAAGCGTTCGGTGCGGGTCACCCTGACGCGCCAGCAGATGTTCACCTTCGGCTATCGTCCGCGCACCTTGCAGCGTTTGCAGATGGGCGCCGCCGCCAATGGTCGCTTGCTGGCGCTGGGGCATACCGCGATTGGCCAGACCTCGCGCTTTGAGGATTTCAGCGAGCACGTGGTGGAGTGGAGCGGCATGCTCTATCACTGCGACAACGTGCAACTGACCTACAAGCTGGTGCCGCTGGACGTCTTTACTCCGCTGGATATGCGTGCTCCCGGTGCAGCACTTGGCGTGCTTGGCTTGGAGTGCGCCATGGACGAACTGGCCTGCGCCTTGGCCATCGATCCGGTGCAATTGCGCCTGATCAACTACGCCGAACGCAACCAGAACGAAGACAAACCCTGGTCGAGCAAGGCCCTGCGCGAGTGCTACAGCGAAGGCGCCGAACGTTTCGGCTGGAGCCAGCGCAACCCGGAACCGCGCAGCATGCGTGACGGCCGCCAACTGATCGGCTGGGGCATGGCCGGTGGGGTGTGGGAAGCCATGCAGATGAAAGCCAGCGCCAAGGCCCGCATCGATAGCAACGGCAAACTCACCGTGAGCAGTGCCACCACGGACATCGGCACGGGCACCTACACAGTGATGACCCAGATTGCCTCTCAAACCAGTGGCGTGGCGATGGCCGATATCAGCTTTCTGCTGGGGGATTCGTCATTGCCCACGGCGCCGTTGCAGGGCGGTTCGTTTACCGTGTCTTCCGTCGGCACCGCCGTGCAGCAAGCGTGCGAAGCGCTCAATGCCAAGTTGCTGGAGATCGCCCGGCAGACTTACCCGGTATTTAAGGATGCCGATTCCATTCGGTTTGAAGACGGCCAGCTACAGAGCGGTGACGTGAGTGTGTCGTTGGCGCAACTGGTCAAGGACAGCGGTGAAGAAGCCTTGCAGGTACAGGTCGACAGCGAGCCCGACAAGAAGCGCGAGAGCTATGCCAGCGCTACCCACTCGGCGGTGTTCGTCGAAGTGCGCGTCGATGAAGACCTGGGCACCATCAAGGTCAGCCGTGTGGTCAGCGCGGTAGCCGCCGGGCGCGTGGTCAACCCGAAGATGGCCCGCAGCCAGATCCTCGGCGGCGTGGTATGGGGCATTGGCATGGCGCTGCATGAAGAGACTCAGGTCGACCACCAATTGGGACGCTACATGAACCACAGCCTGGCCGAATACCACATCCCGGTTAACGCCGATATCGGCGAGATTGACGTGCTGTTTGTCGAAGAACACGACGAGGTGGTCAATGCGCTGGGTTCCAAGGGCGTAGGGGAGATCGGTATCGTCGGCGTGGCGGCGGCGGTGGCGAATGCGATTCACCATGCCACCGGCAAGCGGGTGCGGGAGTTTCCTGTAACGCTGGATAAGGTGCTCTGACACAGCCCCTTAAGGGGTTGCACATTTTCAACGCTCTGCGAGGTCAATATAGATCTGCGTTTTGTCTCGGGATTGAACGACAGAGGTTGAGACATTCGCAGGCGCGTTGTCCACAGTAACCCCTGTTGCGCCTGTCAGTGTATCGAGGCCTTGAACATCTTTATACTTAAACACATGGTAGCTGCCGACCCGTGCAATCCATTTTGTTCGGGGGGCGGCAGCTTGATCTTGCTCGATCACGTTGGCCGCATAATAGTTCATGTTTTTAATACGCCTGGCGATGGGCTCCACCGAGGGCACGTCAATTGCTTTAACTCGAATGCCATATTTTCGCATCGTCAGAAGAAGATTTTTATTGGTGTAGGGCTCATGGGCGACATGCGCGCGGTCAATTAACCTCAACCGTTCCCTCAATGCTTGAGAAAACTCACCCGTCTCGAAAAACCTATCAAGGTCTGGCTGCAAAGAGTGTTCAAAGCCCTCTGAATACAGCAGGCTCACATTATTGGCTTTGAATGTAGGCGCTTCATCCATAAGCACTCGCAACACCGCCGATTGCGTATGGTCTTCGCCAAAAATCATACCGGGTGATTTTTGGAGTACGGAATTGATGACTTCTTTGGGCGGTGTGTTGGATGGCAGGTCCGAATGAATGGGCATCGTTTTCGGTTTTGCTTTTTTTAGGTAGTGATCTGCATCTTGCTTCAGCCGTTTATCTACTTTCCCGGACGCTTCTGATGAAGAGGCTTCCCCCTCGCGGGGATAGTCGTAAGCGCCGGGATCAAATGGCTGCGTTCGAGAGCTTCCTGATTGCCAAGGGAATTTTATCCCCCCAGGCCCATTGATCGGCGTCCACTCTCCCTGCGCAGTGGCCTGCACGGTCATCACAGGTTTTTTGGTCAATGGGTCAATGATCTGGGCATAACCATCACTGAGCTTAAACCGGCCGTCGATCTCATGTACTTGGCTGTTTCCTGCGTCATCGGTTATTCGGATCATCCATCGGTCTTCGCCGTTGGGCCCCTTGATTTGATAGATGCCTTTGGCGTTTGGGGTAACGCCTGAGATCAGTTGCTCACCCTCTGGTACCACATGGCTGCTGATGTCCTTCCATTGAGATGGACGTAGACGATTGACTGTCGATTCGCCGGCCCCTACAGGGGGGGCGGTATCTGGCGGGTAGTGGGGGGGCGAAGGTGCCTCGCCGGGTTTTACCGTAGGCGCCTTGAGTTCGTTAACGGCACCTTCCCCCGCTTTGCCAGCCTTTACGATACGCGGTATCGCCACAGTTGCGGCATTGAACACGCCGAATATGATTCGTTGGTTGCCAGTCGGTTTGCCATGTATTTTGTCATCGATACCAATACCCGTATTGGTGGCTCCGCTGGCCAGATAGAACGCATCCAATGCCAGTCCCACTTCAGGCATCGCGAAAGCCAGTGGAGTCAGGAACATCGCTACTTTTGTAGCCTTTTCAAAACCAGAGAGAATATTTTTCTTGGTGACGTCGCTGTCACTGGTGATATCCACGGCAGCATCTGCATAAGATCGGTCTTTCTGACGCTTTGTGAGTTCATCGAAGGGCGAATGGCTGGGTTCTGCCTTAATGTAGTTTTGTGGGTCCCAGTAACCGCTGAACGCCCGATGGTCATAGGACAATAACCCTCCCGGGGTCTCGCGCTTTTCAGGCCAGGTACCGAGCCCGGTCAGCGTCTCTTCTGTGCCTGCTTGCGCATAGCCGTTAGGTTTATCTTTGAGGGGGAAGTGCGCGACCATCGCTTCGCGCTTCACGGGATCGGCCATCTGCTTGGCGAACCATGCCTTCATTTCAGCCTGGCTGTTGAAGGTGTGAATGGGGGAAGAGTTTCCGGGTATGTACAAAAGCGTCAGGGGTGGGAGCTTGTTGCCGTTGGCATCGTATCTGACCTTTTTGTCCGTGATGTACATAAGATCGGTAGATTGAAAGTTTCCGACTTTCAGCATCCCCATTTCGATGTTGGGATCTTTTGGAGGTTTTTTTTGCAGGTCTTCAAGTTTGATGTCCGGCCAGGCGGTCTCTTCGCCTGACAAACCGAGGGCCCGCATGACCAAGTCGTGGGCGTCCTTAGTGAGGCTGTGCTCTTGATGCTGGGTTTTGGCGGCCTTGATCAGAGACGCTTTGGAGAGTAACGGATAGTTTTTCTCGTTCTGGTTCCAGAACTCATTCAGGAATTGATCGTAAGGCTTTTTATAGTCCGCCTTCCAAATCATTTTCCTGAACTCATCGGGAGTGAGCGCACTCTGGTTTCCTGCGTTGTAAACCAGTGCAGGTTCTTCGGCGGACTCTCGGTAAATGCCTTGAAAGGTATGGGTAGTGTCAGCCTTTTCAGTGTAGGGGTTGAACCGGCTGAAGCTCAAGATGCCAGGTGTATGCGTTTTTAATTCAGGCTTAACGATGACCTCAGGGCCGCCTGGGTAGAAAGCGACTGGGTAACCATTACCCTTTGGTACGTCCTGATCGTTGGTAATGAGTGCCTCGGTCAATGAGATGCGCTTGATGATTTTCGCGGGATAAGGTCTTTCACCCTGGGTGTTGTAGTCGTACGTCACTATGTAGGTGTTATCGGGATCTATATCCCACTTTTCTTTTTCGGCAGGGGTCTTGGCTTTGGCCGCCATCTCGGCAAATTTGTTCTTCAGGTAAATCGAGGCTTCTTGTTGAACGCTTTTGAAGTCGTCACTTATCTTTTGTGTGACTGGGTCGACGCTGGTGTTTGGGCCAAGGTCGACGGTCGCGGGGGCTTTCTGCCCCACCCCGACGCTTTTGCCCGGATCAGGGTTAACAGTGATTTGAGTATATCCATTGCCTGAGTCTGGGTCTGGCACGGTCTCCTTCACTAGTTCCTGTTTTTGAGGTGGACTGGAATCGATTGAGCGTTTCTGGCGCTGACCAACATTTGCCGAAGCAGGCTCGGGCAGTGCGGGGTAGGTGTTAGGGCGAGGGGAGCCGACTAGCATGAAAAACCTCAGGTTTTATGACTGAACTAGGTAGCCCCTGAGTGGTGATGCTGTAGGTAAAGTTCCATTGGCTGTGTAGCTCTTTGCAACCTTTGGGATCGGCTTGGTTCCTACTTATCCTCCCCGGTAAACGTGCAATGGTCAAAACGTTCTCAAGTACTCTTTTCTTCGACCGGTACGTGCATACGATCACGGTTGGCCAGCGTCGGGAACAGCTTGATCCACACCCCGGTCACCACCAAAGTGCCAACCCCGCCCATCACCACCGCAGGCACGGTGCCAAACCAATGGGCGGTAATCCCGGATTCGAATTCGCCCAATTGATTGGACGCACCGATAAACAGGCCATTGACCGCACTCACCCTCCCGCGCATTTCATCTGGCGTTTCCAACTGCACGAACGACGCACGGATCACCATGCTGATCATGTCTGCCGCGCCCAGTACCACCAGCACCGCCAGTGAAAACCAGAACGAAGTCGACAGGCCGAAGGCAATGGTTGCCACCCCGAACACGCCGACGGCGGTGAACATTACGCGGCCCACCTGGCGGTCTACCGAGAACCGCGCCAGCCACAATGACATCAGCAATGCCCCCACGGCCGGGGCCGACCGCAGCAGGCCCAGGCCCCAAGCGCCGGTCAGCAGGATGTCCTTGGCGAACACCGGCAACAGCGCGGTGGCGCCGCCCAGCAGCACGGCAAACAGGTCCAGGGAGATGGCGCCGAGAATGTCCGGGCGGCTGCGGATAAAGCGAATACCGGCCAGCAGCGAGTCCATCGTGGCCTTGGCTTTGTTCAGTGGGGTCTGGCGTGCGGGCAGGTTCAGGGTCAGCACGCAGGCGATCAGGTACAGCGCCACGGTGGGGCCGTACACCCACACGCTGCCAAACGCGTAAAGCAAACCGCCCACGGCCGGTGCGACGATGGTTGCCAGTTGCTGGGCCGATTGCGAGGCGGCCACGGCGCGGGGGAACAGCGCGCTGGGCACGATGCTCGGCAACAGCGCCTGGGTGGTAGGCATTTCAAACGAACGTGCGGCGCCCAGCAGGAAGGCGAGGATAAAGATCATCTCGCGGGTCACGTTGCCGGTCAGGCCGCCGATGGCCAGGGACAAGGCAATGAGTGCCTGTAACGTCTGGCAGATAGCGGCGACCCGGCGCCGTTCATAGCGGTCAGCCACGTGACCGGTGTGCAGCATGAACAGTACGCGCGGTATGAATTCCACCAGGCCGACCAGGCCCAGGTCCAGGACGTTGCCGGTCAGTTGGTAGAGGTTCCAGCCAATCGCCACGGTGAGCATCTGGAAGCCGCTGGCCGTAAAGATCCGCGCCAGCCAGAACGCGATGAAAGGGCGGTGGTGACGTAACAACAACGCAGGTTCACTGGGCATCGGGAATCAGGTCGGCAACGGGAGAATGGCGAGATTAGCATCAAGCTGTAACAAATAGTTGCAAGAACTGAGCTGAGGCAAGCTGTCACGCGGCAAAAGACCACACAGTCCTACGGCAAAAATGGGACTACTCTTTCAACGATGCTTGATCCAGATCAAAACCTGCCCCGGGATTGTTCTGGTGGCCGAAAGGCCAGATTCCCCACGCGATGGGTAATAAAAGAAACGAATTGAAATTCGCCACACTCCATATCCGTGGGGGCAGTGGGTGCAGGCTCCCAGCCAGCAGCCGGTATTACCTGACAGAGGAAGACTTATGTTCGGTTTGGAGGCGCTAGATCTCGCCCGAATTCAATTCGCGTTCACCATCTCATTCCACATCCTGTTCCCGGCGATCACCATCGGCCTGGCCAGTTACCTTGCGGTGCTGGAGGGCTTGTGGCTCAAGACCCACAACGACACCTACCGTGACCTCTATCATTTCTGGTCGAAGATCTTTGCCGTCAACTTCGGCATGGGTGTGGTATCGGGCCTGGTCATGGCCTACCAGTTCGGCACCAACTGGAGCCGCTTCTCAGACTTCGCCGGTGCCGTCACCGGGCCGTTGCTGACGTACGAAGTGCTCACGGCCTTCTTCCTCGAGGCCGGTTTCCTGGGGGTGATGTTGTTTGGCTGGAACAAGGTGGGGCGCAAGCTGCACTTCTTCGCCACCGTGATGGTGGCCGTGGGTACGTTGATCTCCACGTTCTGGATTCTCGCCTCCAACAGCTGGATGCAGACGCCTCAGGGCTTTGAAATCATCGATGGCCGCGTGATACCGACCGACTGGTTGGCGGTGATCTTCAACCCCTCGTTCCCCTACCGCCTGATGCACATGGCCACAGCGGCGTTCGTGGCCACGGCCTTCTTCGTCGGCTCGTCGGCGGCCTGGCATCTACTGCGCGGCAAGGACAACCCGGCGATCCGCAAAATGCTCTCGATGGCGATGTGGATGGCCTTGATCGTTGCGCCCATCCAGGCGGTGATCGGCGACTTCCACGGCCTCAATACCCTCAAGCATCAGCCGGCCAAGATCGCCGCGATTGAAGGCCACTGGGAAAATATCGGCAACGAACCCACGCCGCTGATCCTGTTCGGCTGGCCGGACATGAAAGCCGAGAAAACCAAATACGCGGTCGAGATTCCGTACCTGGGTAGCCTGATCCTGACTCACTCCCTGGACAAGCAGGTGCCGGCGCTCAAGGAGTTCCCGCCTGAAGACCGCCCCAACTCCACCGTTGTGTTCTGGTCGTTCCGGGTCATGGTCGGCCTGGGGTTCCTGATGATCTTCACCGGTCTGTTCAGCCTGTGGCTGCGCCGGGGCGACAAGATGTACACGTCCAAACCGTTCCTGTACCTGGCGTTGTGGATGGGCCCGTCTGGCCTGATTGCGATTCTTGCCGGCTGGTTCACCACCGAAATCGGTCGCCAGCCCTGGGTGGTCTACGGGTTGATGCGCACGGCGGATGCCTCCTCCGGGCATAGCCTGACGCAGATGACCATTACCCTGGTGTTGTTCGTGGTGGTGTACTTCGCGCTGTTCGGTGCGGGCCTGGGCTACATGATGCGCCTGGTACGCAAAGGCCCCGTGACCCACGACAGCACCGAGCCAGCCCACGGTGGCCCTGGCCAGAAACGCACCCCGGCGCGTCCGTTGTCTGCTGCCGACGATGGCAGTGATAACGACCACGACCACATCCAGCACAAGGGGAATTGAGATGGGTATTGATCTTCCGCTGATCTGGGCCGTGATCATCATCTTCGGCATCATGATGTACGTGGTCATGGACGGCTTCGACCTGGGGATCGGCATTCTTTTTCCGTTTATCCCGGGCAAAGTCGACCGTGACGTGATGATGAACACCGTGGCGCCCGTATGGGACGGCAACGAAACCTGGCTGGTACTCGGCGGCGCGGCGTTGTTCGGCGCGTTCCCGCTGGCCTATTCGGTGGTGCTGTCGGCGCTGTACCTGCCGCTGATCTTGATGCTGATCGGGCTGATCTTCCGCGGCGTGGCCTTTGAGTTCCGCTTCAAGGCCAAGGACCACAAGCGTCACCTGTGGGACAAGGCGTTTATTGGCGGCTCGCTGGCGGCGACTTTCTTCCAGGGGGTGGCGTTGGGCGCCTTTATCGACGGTATTCCGGTGGTGGATCGCCAGTTCGCCGGCGGCTCACTGGACTGGCTCACACCCTTCACGATGTTCTGCGGCGTGGCGCTGATCGTGGCGTATGCCTTGCTCGGCTGCACCTGGCTGATCATGAAGACCGAAGGCAAGTTGCAGGAGCAGATGCACAACCTGGCGCGGCCATTGGCCTTCGTGGTGTTGGCGGTGATCGGCATCGTCAGCATCTGGACGCCGCTGACCCACCCGGAAATCGCGTCGCGCTGGTTCACCTTGCCGAACCTGTTCTGGTTCCTGCCGGTGCCGATCCTGGTGATGGTTACCATGTACGGGCTGATCCGCGCCGTGGCACGTAATGCGCACTACACGCCGTTCCTGTTGACGCTGGTGCTGATTTTCCTCGGCTACAGTGGCCTGGGGATCAGCCTGTGGCCGAACATCATCCCGCCGTCCGTGTCGATCTGGGATGCCGCCGCGCCGCCGCAAAGCCAGGGCTTCATGCTGGTGGGCACGTTGTTCATCATCCCGTTCATCCTGGGCTACACCTTCTGGAGCTACTACGTGTTCCGCGGCAAGGTCACCCACGAAGACGGCTATCACTAGGAGGGTTGAAACATGTCCAAACCTTCGTTGCACGAAATTGAACAGGCCGAGAAGCAGCCATTGTGGCGGCGCCTGGGGTGGCTGGCGATGATCTGGACCGGCAGCGTGCTGGCCCTGTTTGTGGTGGCCAGCCTGATGCGCATGTTCATGAATGCGGCAGGCCTGAGCACGCACTGATACTCCTACGAAAAAGCCCTGCTTTTCTTGATCGAAAAGCAGGGCTTTTTTATTTACGCGCCTTGAGGATCACGAACTTGGGCGTGGCCGCTACTTGCTCGACACCACGGAACAGCCGCGCCAGCTTGCTGTGGTAGCCCAGGTGACGATTCCCGACGATGTACAAGGCGCCACCGACCACCAGTGCTTCGCGTGCCTGCTGGAACATACGCCAGGCGAGGAAGTCACCGACCACTTGTTGTTGGTGGAACGGCGGGTTGCACAGCACCACGTCCAGCGATTGCGCCTCCTGGCCGGCCAGGCCATCGTCGGCACGTACGCTGACGTCCCGTTCACCCAAGGCGGCTTGCCAGTTTTCGGCGGCCGATTGCACTGCCATATACGACTCATCCACCAAGGTGTAGTGCGCGTCGGGGTTTTGCAGGGCGCTGGCAATCGCCAGTACGCCGTTGCCGCAGCCCAGGTCCGCCACGCGGGCGCTGCCCAGGCTTTTTGGCAGATGCGGCAGGAAGGCACGGGTGCCGATGTCCAGGCCTTCGCGGCAAAACACGTTGGCGTGGTTACACAACTCGATGACCGGCGCATCCAGGGTATAGCGGGTCGGGTAGGGCGAGACCGCGGCAGGGCGCTGCTCGACGCTGGCGATCAGCAACCGTGCCTTTTTGACCGCCAATGAGGCGTGCATGGGCCCGATGTAACGCTCCAGCAATTCACCTGCGGCCCGGGGCAAATGCTTGACCATCGCACCTGCGATCACCTCGGCGCCGGGCGCCAGTTGCCCTTGCAGGCGGATCAGTTGTTCTTCCAGCAACGCCAGGGTTTTCGGCACGCGGATCAACACGCGATCGAACGGCCCGGTCGCGAGCTGGCTAGCCGGTATGAAGGGCACGGCATCGAAGGGCTTGCCGTTGCGCACCAGGTTTTTTTCCAGGCCCTGGGCGGCGAGGAACGAATCGCCGCTGGAGGTTACCTGTACCTGGCCCTGAAGGCTGGCCGCCAGGGCGCCGAAGCTGTCATTGAGGATCAGCACGCGGGTGGCGGCAGTGGGCTGTTGCGCGGCGAGGTGGCTGAGCAGGTATTCGTCGGCGGCATCGAAGGCTTGCAGCGGATCATTGTGTTGCTCTGGCTGACGAATCAGGTCGAGCTGGGCGAAAGGGCTGTCAAGCAGGGGCATGGCGGGGCAAGGCTCTGGGTAATCGACGGACCGTCTGAGTGAACGGCGGGGGCCACGCGAAGCGCACCCTCAACACTCAGAATTGGCCGTAAATATTACGTTTTTTTCAACGCGATGACATGCGGTGTTTTGCGTGGGCTAAAACAGCCCGGCTTTAGCGGCACGCAGCACCGCCTGGATCTTGTTATGCACGCCCAGCTTCTTGAAGGTACTGCTGATATGAAAGCCCACGGTGCGCTCGGACAGGCAAAGAATCGCGGCAATCTCGGAGGCGGTCTTGCCCATCGCGGACCACTTGAGTATTTCTGTTTCCCGGGCAGTCAATTTGCTGGGCGCTTTGATCTCGGGTGCGTTGGCGTACTTGCGCGCGACCACCGCATGCATCACATGGCAAAGCCACAACACCTGGGCGGTTTTTTCGTAGAGCTCTGCAGGGGTGACCTTGCCCTTGCTGCGAACCAGGGTCAGCATGCTGAACACCCCCTGGAAATCATGCACGGGTTGGGTCCAGCCGAAATGCACTCCGCATGCCTGGGCCAACTCCCACAGCTGGGGGGCGTCAGCAAAGGTTTTTTGCTCCCAGAGAATGGGCAGTACCGAAGTTTTACAGTGGGTTACAACGGGGTCTACATCGAAGAAGTGTGCTTTTTTATAAATACTGAGCCATTCATTTGGATAGTTATTGAATAAAATTGGTTTTGTATGGGGGCATTGTGATTGGGTGCTCATGGTAAAGGAGCAATATTCGAAGCCTAGTTCATAGGTGTGGTTTATCACCATCTCAAACACACTGGTGATTTCACTCTCGCCGTCCAGCTTGGGTAGCCGGGTATTATGCCAATTGACCATCGGTGACTCTCCATAGGTGTCTGTGTAACCTGGGTACGTCCTGATCTCCCAATGCAACTCGAAAAGAAGTGTAGGGTAAGTCCTACAATTGAGTTTAAAAAAAATTTTATCTACAGGGCTCGTTTAGTTCGCCGGTTTTGTACAAGACTCGAAGTTTTGTATAGGAGCGCTTGGCAGGGGCTTTTTTTTCAATGTTTTGAAGGTGGTATCAAAATGATGTCGCTGTAAGTGCCGTTGCTTCTAGTGAGGTATTCGGGGCACGTTAATAGCCAAATAGTTAGTTCCGGAGTGGAGTGCATGGTTGACCCCGTGATGGGCAAAAAACGTGCAGCCCAGCTGAGTGTGCTTTGAGCGATTGCAAAGCCAGTACCAATCATCGGTGTTTGCGCGGTCTGTTTTGAGGGACACTAAAGGCCTGTGCAAAACGGAGCCCCCCATGACGGCCAGTGCTGAGAAATTTACCCGCCAGACCCTGCTCGATGTGCAATCGCTGACCCCCAGCCTGTTCACCCTGCGCACCACCCGCGATGCCGGTTTTCGTTTTACCGCCGGCCAGTTCGTGCGCCTGGGCGTTACCAAGGCGGATGGCAGCACCGTCTGGCGTGCCTATTCCATCGTGTCTTCGCCGTTTGATGAGCATCTGGATTTCTTTTCCATCGTGGTCCCCGGTGGTGAGTTCACCAGTGAACTGAGCCGCCTGAAGGTGGGCGATACCTTGCTGGTCGAGCGCCAGGCCACCGGGTTTCTGACCCTCAACCGCTTTGTCGACGGGCGTGACTTGTGGTTGCTGGGAACCGGAACGGGCGTCGCGCCGTTCCTGTCGATCCTGCAGGACTTCGAAGTCTGGGAAAAATTCGAGCGCATCATCCTGGTGTACAGCGCCCGGGAAGCCAAGGAACTGGCCTACCAGTCGCTGATCGACACGCTGGGTGAGCGCGAGTACTTGGCCGAGTACGCCCACAAGCTCACCTACATTCCCATCGTCACCCGCGAGCATCATCCGGGCGCGTTGAATGGGCGTATTACGGCCTTGATCGAAAATGGCGAATTGGAGCGGGCTGCCGGCGTGGGGCTGACGGCACAGGATTCGCGTGTACTGATTTGCGGCAACCCGCAGATGGTCGATGACACGCGCCAGTTGCTCAAGCAGCGGGACATGCAACTGAGCCTGAGCCGACGACCTGGCCAGGTGGCGGTAGAAAATTATTGGTAGAAAAAAGGCGCCTTGCGAGGCGCCTTTTTTGCATCCGCAGGTTAAAGCGGCTTGTTGTTCTGTGCCTTGAGCAGATCGCGGATCTCGCCCAGCAGCACTTCTTCCTTGCTTGGCGTCGGCGGCAGGCTTGGGGCCACGGCTTCTTCACGTTTCAGACGGTTGATCGCCTTCACACCCATGAAGATTGCAAACGCGACGATTATAAAGTCGATGATGCTCTGGATGAACTTGCCGTAAGCCAGCACAACAGCGGGTACATCACCCTGTGCTGCCTTGAGCGTGACGGCCAGATCGGCAAAGTCCACGCCACCGATCAGCAGGCCGATGGGAGGCATTATCACGTCGCCTACAAATGAGGAAACAATCTTGCCGAAGGCAGCACCGATGATGATACCGACGGCCATGTCGACCACATTACCTTTGACCGCGAAGGCCTTGAACTCACTGATCACGCCCATAGGTTATTCCTTGTTACAGTTGAGGAGGGTGGAGGTCAGTGTAATTCAGTCGAACAGCGCTTGCTCGAAACAACTGTTAACACTGTCGGTTTTTATCGACACATCAAATCGCAAATAGTTTGCAAAGTGCCATCAATCGCGCGCGAATTAGCCGCTATTTCAGCGGGTTACCAGATTTTTTTCTTAATCGGGTCTGTGGTGTTTTTCTATTTATCTTCTGACTCGCAGGTCACTAGCCTCTGGCAAGCACAACTGAATGTGCATTAAAAAAACCAGAGGAAACCTCGATGAATACTCCAATCAGCCGCAGGCCCGTGTCGGCGCGCCACGCGCTGGCACTGGTGACCGCCAGCCTGCTTTCCCTCTCTGTGCAAGCCGCCAACCTGACCCGCGATAACGGGGCCAACGTCGGTGATAACCAGAACTCCCAGACCGCCGGCGCCAATGGCCCGGTGTTGCTGCAGGATGTGCAACTGATCCAGAAGCTGCAGCGCTTCGACCGCGAACGCATCCCGGAGCGCGTGGTGCACGCGCGCGGCACGGGCGCCCATGGCACCTTCACCGTGACCGACAACCTCAGCGACCTGACCAAGGCCAAGGTGTTCGCCGCCGGTGAAACCACGCCGGTGTTCGTGCGCTTCTCGGCGGTGGTGCATGGCAACCACTCCCCGGAAACCCTGCGGGACCCACGGGGCTTCGCCACCAAATTCTATACCGCCGAAGGTAACTGGGACCTGGTCGGTAATAACTTCCCCACGTTCTTTATTCGCGATGCCATCAAGTTCCCGGACATGGTCCATGCCTTTAAACCGGACCCGCGCACTAACCTGGACGATGACTCGCGCCGTTTCGACTTCTTCTCCCATGTTCCAGAGTCCACTCGTACACTGACCGAGTTGTACTCGGACTCCGGCACCCCCGCCAGTTACCGCGAAATGGACGGCAATGGCGTACATGCCTACAAGTTGATTAACACTAAAGGTGAAGTGCACTACGTCAAGTTTCATTGGAAGAGCCTGCAGGGCATCAAGAACCTTGATCCCAAGCAAGTTACCGAAGTACAAGGGCGTGACTACAGCCATATGACCAATGATCTGGTCACGCACATCAACAAAGGCGACTTCCCTAAGTGGGACCTGTATGTGCAGGTGCTCAAGCCTGAAGACCTGGCCAAGTTTGATTTCGACCCACTGGATGCCACCAAGATCTGGCCGAATGTGCCCGAGCGCAAAGTCGGGCAAATGGTGCTGAACCGCAACCCGGCCAATGTGTTCCAGGAAACCGAGCAAGTCGCGATGGCCCCGGCCAACCTGGTACCGGGTATCGAGCCGTCGGAAGACCGCTTGCTGCAGGGGCGGGTGTTCTCCTACGCCGATACGCAGATGTACCGCCTGGGCGCGAACGCCCTGCAGTTGCCGATCAACGCTCCACGGGTCACCGTCAACAACGGCAACCAGGATGGCGCGATGAACTTTGGCAAGACCACCACCGGTGTGAATTACCAGCCAAGCCGCCTGTTGCCGCGCGAAGAGCCTCAAGCCGCACGCTACAGCCAGGCGCCGCTGTCGGGCAGCACCCAGCAGGCCAAGATCCAGCGTGAGCAGAACTTCAAGCAGGCCGGTGACCTGTACCGTTCCTACACCAAGAAAGAGCGCGAAGACCTGATCAACAACTTCGGCGGCTCATTGGCCACCACCGATGACGAGAGCAAGCACATCATCCTGTCGTTCCTCTACAAGGCCGATCCCGAGTACGGCACTGGCGTGGCCAAGGTCGCCAAGGGCGACCTGGCTCGCGTAAAGGCGCTGGCGGAAAAACTGACTGACTGATTCGTTGGTTATGGTCGGCGCCTTCACGGGCGTCGACCTTTGGCAGGAGAACACCCTATGCGCATCACTATCGGTTTACTGATGGCCATGCTGGCCTTCGCTGCCCATGCCGAGTCCCCCGACCCGGTGGCGCTCAAGGCACAGTTGCAGGACTACTATTTCGACGCCGCCCGTCGTGGCGACCTCGACATGCTCAACACCTTCATAGAGTCCGGCTACGGCCTCAATGCCCAGGATGACAAGGGCTACACCGCATTGATCCTGGCTGCTTATCACGGCCAGGGCCCGTATGTGGAGCGTCTGCTCGATGCCGGCGCCGACGCCTGCGTGCAGGATAAACGCGGTAACACAGCGTTGATGGGCGCCATCTTCAAAGGTGAGCTGAAAATCGCCCAGCGCCTGTTGGCCACCGACTGCAACCCCGACCAACGCAACGGCGCAGGGCAGACCGCCGCCATGTACGCCGGGTTGTTCAAGCGCGTCGAGTTGCTGGGCGCGCTGCAAGCCAAAGGCGCCGACCTGAACGCCGAAGACCCCGTCGGTAACAGCGCTTCACGTTTGGCTAATGGCGAAATCCGGACCCCAGCGTCGCGCTGAGCTATCATCGCGGTTTTTCGGTTGGAGGTTCTCATATGGCAAAGGCCAAGCGCATGTACGGCTGCACAGAGTGCGGCGCGACCTTTCCCAAATGGGCGGGCCAGTGCTCCGAATGCGGCGCGTGGAACACCCTGACTGAAACCATGATCGAGAGCGGCGGTGCCGCGGCCCCCACCGGCCGTGCCGGCTGGACCGGGCAACAGGCGCAGATCAAGACCCTGGCCGAAGTCAGCGTCGAAGAAATCCCGCGCTTTTCCACCGCCTCCGGCGAATTGGACCGGGTGCTGGGCGGTGGCCTGGTGGACGGCTCGGTGGTATTGATTGGCGGTGACCCGGGCATCGGCAAGTCCACGATCCTGCTGCAAACCCTGTGCAGCATCGCCAGCCGCATGCCTGCGCTGTATGTCACCGGCGAAGAGTCCCAGCAGCAAGTGGCCATGCGCGCCCGGCGCCTGGGCTTGCCCCAGGACCAACTGCGGGTCATGACCGAAACCTGCATCGAAAGCATCATCGCCACGGCGCGCATCGAAAAGCCCAAGGTCATGGTTATCGACTCGATCCAGACGATTTTCACTGAACAACTGCAATCGGCACCCGGCGGTGTGTCCCAGGTGCGCGAAAGCGCGGCGCTGTTGGTGCGTTACGCCAAGCAGAGCGGCACGGCGATCTTCCTGGTCGGCCACGTGACCAAGGAAGGCGCACTGGCCGGGCCACGGGTGTTGGAACACATGGTCGACACCGTGTTGTATTTCGAAGGGGAATCCGACGGTCGCCTGCGCTTGCTGCGAGCGGTGAAGAACCGTTTTGGCGCCGTCAACGAACTGGGGGTGTTCGCCATGACCGACCGGGGGCTGAAAGAAGTCTCGAACCCCTCGGCGATTTTTCTCACCCGCGCTCAGGAAGAAGTCCCAGGCAGTGTGGTGATGGCCACCTGGGAAGGCACCCGGCCGATGCTGGTGGAAGTCCAGGCGCTGGTGGATGACAGCCATTTGGCCAACCCACGGCGGGTCACACTGGGCCTGGACCAGAACCGCCTGGCGATGCTGCTGGCGGTGCTGCACCGGCATGGCGGCATTCCGACCCACGACCAGGATGTGTTCCTCAACGTGGTGGGCGGGGTCAAGGTGTTGGAGACCGCGTCCGACCTGGCGTTGATGGCGGCGGTGATGTCCAGCCTGCGTAATCGGCCGTTGCCCCATGACTTGCTGGTGTTTGGGGAGGTGGGGTTGTCGGGCGAAGTGCGCCCGGTGCCGAGTGGGCAGGAGCGGTTGAAGGAAGCGGCCAAGCATGGCTTCAAACGGGCGATTGTGCCCAAGGGCAATGCGCCGAAGGAGGCGCCGCCGGGGTTGCAGATTATTGCAGTGACGCGGCTGGAGCAGGCGTTGGATGCCCTGTTCGAATAATCCGCAACACTGCTGAACACCTGTGGGAGCTGGCTTGCCTGCGATAGCGGCGGGTCAGCTTACCCATCCTTGTCTGATACACCGCCATCGCAGGCAAGCCAGCTCCCACCCTTGATTCATGTTGGCGGCTAGAGCTCCAGCAGGGCGCCCAACTCGCGCTCCAGTTCTTGCTCATCACCCAGGTTCAACTCAACGAACCTACGCAAATGGCTGATCGAGTCCAGATCAATGTGCTTGCACACAAAGCCCAATTGGCCCTGATCTTCATGGGTCAGCCGCGCTTGCATCTTTATATGCGTCTTCTGTTCCAGGCGTATGTCGACGTCAAAGGGCAGCGCTTTATTCCCCTTCCAGTCGTCAGGCCGTTCCACCAGCAATCCCTTGAGTGACAGATCCACCAGTTTCACCGGCCATTCGCTGCCGTTTTGCCGAAGTTCGGCCGTGGCATCAAAGGCGATTCGGCGAAAACGGCGACGTTCAGACGCATGTTCGGTCATGGTATAGCCCTCTGTGAATGGGAGGAGTGTAGCCCGGGGCCATCAAGGGGCGTTTATTTCGGCTTTTTTTAACGGTTGAAGGCTCTAGACCAACGTAGGGGGCTGGTCTTTAAGGCCAGTAGCGCTAAACTCGGGCTGGCTGTCCTTTCTGTCCACCCTGGCTGGAATATAAAAATGAAAAATAATAATAGCCTGCTACGCCACTTACCCTGGCTGGTGCTGGCAATTGTAGGCGCGTGCGCCCTGGGCGTAGTGGCCTTGCGCCGCGGCGAGGCGATCAACGCCTTGTGGATTGTGGTCGCTGCGGTGGCCATCTACCTGGTTGCGTACCGTTACTACAGTCTGTTCATCGCCAACAACGTGATGCAACTCGATCCCCGGCGGGCAACCCCTGCGGTGGTCAACAACGATGGTCTGGACTATGTGCCGACCAACAAACACATTCTTTTCGGTCACCACTTTGCGGCGATTGCCGGTGCAGGCCCGTTGGTCGGCCCGGTGCTGGCGGCGCAAATGGGCTATCTGCCCGGTACCCTGTGGCTGATTGCCGGGGTGGTGCTGGCCGGTGCGGTGCAAGACTTCATGGTCCTGTTCCTGTCCACCCGTCGCAACGGCCGTTCCCTGGGGGATATGGTGCGCGAAGAGATGGGCCGTATTCCCGGGACCATCGCGCTGTTCGGCTGCTTCCTGATCATGATCATCATCCTCGCGGTGCTGGCGCTGATCGTGGTCAAAGCCCTGGCCGAGAGCCCATGGGGCATCTTCACGGTGATGGCGACCATCCCGATCGCGATGTTCATGGGCATCTACATGCGCTACATCCGCCCGGGCCGCATCGGTGAAATCTCGATCATCGGCGTGCTGTTGTTGCTCGGTTCGATCTGGCTGGGCGGGCAGATTGCCGCTGATCCGGTGTGGGCCAAGGCGTTCACCTTCACCGGTATCCAGATCACCTGGATGCTGATCGGCTACGGTTTCGTGGCCGCTGTGCTGCCGGTGTGGCTGATTCTGGCGCCCCGCGACTACCTGTCGACGTTCCTGAAAATCGGCACCATCATCGCCCTGGCGATTGGCATCCTGATCACCATGCCTGATCTGAAAATGCCGGCTCTCACCCAGTTCATCGACGGCACCGGCCCGGTGTGGAAGGGCGGCCTGTTCCCGTTCCTGTTCATCACCATTGCCTGTGGCGCGGTCTCGGGTTTCCATGCGCTGATCTCCTCGGGCACCACGCCCAAGTTGCTCGCCAGTGAGAGCCATGCCCGTTACATCGGTTACGGCGGCATGCTGATGGAGTCGTTCGTGGCCATCATGGCGATGGTTGCCGCCTCGGTGATTGAGCCCGGCGTGTACTTCGCCATGAACAGCCCGGCTGCCATTGTCGGCACCGACGTGGTCACCGTGGCGCAAACCGTCAGCAGTTGGGGCTTTGCCATTACGCCTGAGGCGCTGTCGGCCGTTGCCCACGATATCGGTGAAACCACCATCCTGGCACGTGCCGGCGGCGCGCCGACTCTGGCGGTAGGTATCGCGCAGATCCTGCACAGCGTGCTGCCGGGTGAAAACACCATGGCGTTCTGGTACCACTTTGCGATCTTGTTCGAAGCGCTGTTCATCCTCACGGCGGTGGACGCCGGTACCCGTGCCGGCCGCTTCATGCTGCAGGACCTGCTGGGTTCGTTCGTGCCTGCGCTCAAACGCACCGAGTCCTGGACCGCCAACCTGATTGCCACGGCCGGTTGCGTGGCCATGTGGGGCTACTTGCTGTACCAAGGCGTGATCGACCCGCTGGGTGGCATCAATACCTTGTGGCCGCTGTTCGGTATCTCCAACCAGATGCTGGCCGGTATCGCGCTGATGCTGGCGACCGTTGTGCTGATCAAAATGAAGCGTCAGCGCTACATCTGGGTGACCATGTTGCCGGCTGTCTGGCTGCTGATCTGCACCACCACGGCAGGCTTCATCAAGCTGTTCGACGCCAACCCGGCGATCGGCTTCCTGTCGCTGGCCAAGAAATACAGCGATGCCCTGGCTAACGGCCAGATCCTCGCCCCGGCCAAGAGCATCGACCAGATGCAGCACGTGATCTGGAACGCTTACACCAACGCAACGCTGACGGCGCTGTTCCTGTTCGTGGTGTTCAGCATCCTGTTCTATGCGCTCAAAGTCGGCGTCGCTGCCTGGGGTAACAAAGAACGTACGGATAAAGAAGCCCCGTTCCAGGCTGTACCGGACGCGTAAACGAGGATTGCAAGCATGTTCAATGACATCAGTCGCCTCGGTAAATACCTCGGTCAGGCCGCCCGCCTGATGGTCGGCATGCCCGACTACGACACCTACGTCGAGCATATGCAAACCAAACACCCGGACAAGCCGGTGATGGACTACAAGGCGTTCTTCCGGGAACGCCAGGAAGCCCGTTACGGCGGCAAGGGTGGGCCCAAGTGCTGCTGACCCGGTAACGCGGGCCAATGCAATATCCCTGTGGGAGCAGGGCTTTCTGTGGGAGCTGGCTTGCCTGCGATAGCATCACCTCGGTCTGACGCAAGCACCGAGTTGTCTGCATCGCAGGCAAGCCAGCTCCCACAGGGGCCTTTGCTCCCACATTTGTTTCTGTTTTTCTTCAAGGAGAATCTCTTGTCCTCTCCCATCCCCGTCACCATCCTCAGTGGCTTTCTCGGCGCCGGCAAGACCACCTTGCTGCGCCACCTGCTCAAAGCCGAGCACGGCTTGAAAATCGCCGTGATCGAAAACGAATTCAGTGACGCCGGTATCGACACCCAACTGCTGGGCGACGAGCCGGTGCAAGTGATGACCCTGTCCAACGGCTGCGTGTGCTGCACCATCCACACCGACCTGACCAAAGCCCTGTACCTGCTGCTGGAACGCCTGGACAGCGGCGAGATCGCCTTCGACCGGCTGGTGATCGAATGCACCGGCCTGGCCGACCCGGCGCCGGTGGCCCAGACGTTCTTCATCGACGAAGAACTGCGCGAGCGTTATATCCTCGACGGCATCATCACCTTGGTGGATGCGGCCCACGCCGAGCATCACCTGACCCAGACCATCGCCCAGGCCCAGATCGGCTTTGCCGACCGCTTGCTGGTGAGCAAACGCGACTTGGTAGACGACGCCAGCTTCGACGCCCTCAGCCAGCGCCTCACCCGCATCAACCGCCGTGCGCCGATTCGCGTAGTGGACCACGGCAAGATTGATTTGGCCGAGCTGCTGGACGTACGCGGCTTCAACCTCAATGCCGGCATGAGCCTGCGCCCGGTGAGTGCAGCGCCTTCGGTGGACCGTATTTCCAGCCTGGTGCTACGCACCGACCAGCCGCTGGATATCGACCGTCTCAGCGAGTTCATGAACGAGCTGCTGGAAGACCATGGCAAGCAACTGCTGCGTTACAAAGGCGTGTTGAACATTGCCGGGGAGGATCGACGCATGGTGTTCCAGGGCGTGCTGAAGCTGTATGGCTTCGACTGGGATACCGAATGGGCCGAGGGCGAGGCGCGGGAGAGTGTGATCGTGTTTATTGCCGATGAGCTGCCCGAAGACAAGATTCGCCAAGGCTTTGAGCGGGTCTACCAATAAACCCGGCTTGAAATGCACGCCAATGTGGGAGCTGGCTTGCCTGCGATAGCGGTGGGTCAATCACTGATGGGCTGACTGCACAACCGCCATCGCAGGCAAGCCAGCTCCCACACTTGACCCTGTTTCAAATTGAAATCGGCATAAAAAAGCCCGGCTCATGAGCCGGGCTTCTTATTCACGCAACTGCCATCAAGCGCCGTATACCGGCAGCTTCTTGCAGATGGCCTTGACCTTCTCACGTACCGCGTCGATCACGGCTTCGTTGTTCAGGTCGGCCAGGATGTCGCAGATCCAGCCCGCCAGTTCCTTGCACTCGGCTTCCTTGAAGCCACGGGTGGTCACTGCCGGGGTGCCGAAGCGCAGGCCGGAGGTGACGAACGGCGAACGTGGGTCGTTCGGCACGGAGTTCTTGTTCACGGTGATGAAGGCTTTGCCCAGGGCAGCATCAGCATCTTTACCGGAAATGTCCTGCTTGATCAGCGACAGCAGGAACAGATGGTTTTCAGTACCGCCGGACACCACGTCAAAGCCGCGCTCGATGAACACGCTGGCCATGGTCTTGGCGTTCTTGACCACTTGTTGCTGGTAGGTCTTGAACTCAGGCTGCAGTGCTTCCTTGAAGCAGATCGCCTTGGCCGCGATCACGTGCTCCAGCGGGCCGCCTTGGGCGCCCGGGAAAACGGCGGAGTTGAGCTTCTTCTCGATCTCGGCGTTGGCACGCGCCAGGATCAGGCCGCCACGTGGACCGCGCAGGGTCTTGTGGGTCGTGGTGGTGACCACGTCAGCGTAAGGCACTGGGTTGGGGTAAACGCCCGCAGCCACCAGACCGGCCACGTGGGCCATGTCGACGAACAGGTAGGCACCGACCTTGTCGGCGATTTCACGGAAGCGTGGGAAGTCCAGGATCTGCGAGTAGGCAGAGAAACCGGCCACGATCATTTTTGGCTTGTGCTCAACCGCCAGACGCTCGACTTCGTCGTAGTCGATCAGGCCGTTGGCATCGATACCGTACTGAACGGCGTTGTACAGCTTGCCGGAGGACGAAACCGTGGCGCCGTGGGTCAGGTGACCGCCGTGGGCCAGGCTCATGCCCAGGATGGTGTCGCCGCCTTGCAGCAGGGCCAGGTACACGGCGCTGTTGGCTTGGGAACCGGCGTGTGGTTGGACGTTGGCGTAATCGGCGCCGAACAGCTCTTTTGCACGGTCGATGGCCAACTGCTCAACCACGTCGACGTACTCGCAACCACCGTAGTAGCGCTTGCCTGGGTAGCCTTCGGCGTACTTGTTGGTCAGAACCGAACCTTGAGCCTCCATCACCGCAGGGCTGGTGTAGTTTTCCGAAGCGATCAGCTCAATGTGCTCTTCCTGGCGCACGGCTTCTTGCTCCATGGCGGCGAAGAGATCGGCGTCGTACTTGGCAATAGTCAAATCACGGCTGAACATGGCGGTCCTCAAGGATCGGGGGCAGAAAAGGAGGGCATTCTAACCCAATGGGTTTTAGATGGCATATGAAAGGACATCATGTCGCGGACAAGTGGTTTTCACTCAGCCCCTGATCGTTCCCACGCTCTGCGTGGGAATGCATCCCGTGGCGCTCTGCGTCACATTTAAAAGCGGACGCAGAGCGTCCAGAATTGCGTTCCCACGCGGAGCGTGGGAACGAACAGGGACGGCACTTTCAGTCAAACATGAACAGCGCATCATTACTGAACTGCACCTCAAACCGATTCGCCGGCATTGGCCGCCCGAACAGGTAACCCTGCACCTCATCACAGCCATGCTCACGCAGGAAGTCCAACTGCTCATGGGTTTCCACCCCTTCGGCAATCACCGCCAGGTTCAGGCTGTGGGCCATGGCAATGATCGCCCGGGCAATCTGTGCGTCCTGCTCACCCGAGGGCAGGCCGTCGACGAAGGTGCGGTCGATCTTCAGCACATCGATGGGGAATTGCTTGAGGTAGTTGAGCGACGAATAACCGGTGCCGAAGTCATCCACCGCGATGCTCAGGCCCAGGTTTTTCAGGCTGGCGAGGATCTGCAGGGCTTCGTTGACTTCACGCATCAGGATACTTTCGGTCAGTTCCAGCTCCAGGCACGCCGGTGGCAGGCCGGTGTCCTTGAGGATGGTGGCGATGCGCGTGCCCAACTGGCCGTCGGAGAACTGCCGCGCCGAGATGTTCACTGAGACTTTCGGCACGCGCACCTTGTTCTGGTGCCAGGTCTTGAGCTGGCGGCAGGCTTCGCCGATCACCCAGTCGCCCACATCCACCACCAGTCCGAGCTCTTCCAGCACTGGGATAAAGTCCCCGGGCGGTACCAGGCCACGGCGCGGGTGGCGCCAGCGCAGCAGGGCTTCGGCGCCGGTCAGGCGTTTGCCGTCGCCGCTGAATTGCGGCTGGTAATAGAGCACGAATTCGTTCTGGTCCAAGGCGTGGCGCAGGTCGCTTTCCAGTTCCAGGCGCTCCAGGGCGCTGGCGTTCATGTCGGCCTGGTAGAACTGGAAGTTGTTCTTGCCGCGCTCTTTAGCGTGATACATCGCCGTGTCGGCGTTTTTCATCAATTGGCTCAGCTCGTTGCCGTCTTGCGGGCTCAGGGCGATGCCGATGCTGGCGGTCACGAAGAATTCGCGGCCCTCCAGCACAAAAGGTTTGACCAGGCTGGCGAGGATCTGCTCGGCCACATGAATGGCGCGGTTCAGTGCCATGTCACGGCTGACCCGTGGTTGCAGGAGCAAGGTGAATTCGTCGCCGCCCATGCGCGCCACGGTGTCGTCCTCGGCCACGCAGCCGAGCAGGCGCGTGGCCATTTCCTTGAGCATGCGGTCGCCGGCCGCGTGGCCGAGGGAGTCGTTGATCGGCTTGAAACGGTCAAGGTCGAGGAACATCAGCACCACCCACGACTTCTGCCGTTCGGCGGACTGCAACGCGGTGTGCAGGCGGTCCTGGAACAGCGTGCGGTTGGGCAGGTGGGTCAGGGCGTCATAGTAGGCCAGGCGGTGGATGCGCTGCTCACTGGCCTTGCGCTCGCTGATATCGCTGAAGAAACACACGTAACTGGCGAGGTCGCCTTCGTCGTCGAACACCGCGGTAATGCCCACCCAGGCCGGGTAATGCTCGCCATTGAGACGCTTGAGCCACACCTCGCCTTCCCAGGTGCTGTGCTGGTGCAATTGCTTGAGCACATAACGCAGATGGGCTTCCTGCTGCTCATCGACGGTGAGCATATTGGGCAACTGGTCGAGCACATCGCTCACCGCATAGCCGCTGACCCGGCTGAACGCCTCGTTGGCTTGCACGATATAACCGGCCGGGTCGGTGATCAGGATCGCCGAGGTGGAATGCTCGAATACCGTGGCCGCCATGCGCAGGTCTTTTTCGGCGCGGCGTTGCTGGCTGATATCGCGGCCCACGCCGAGGATGCCTTCAAACGCGCCATGTTCATCCCACACCAGCACCAGGCGCAGTTCTATCGGCACCTTGCGCCCGTCGGCGCGCAGGCAGTCGAACAGAAACAGTTGGGTCTGCAGTTCATCGCGCAAGGTGTTCAAGGCGTCGGGGTTGCCGAGGGCGCGGCTGACCTGTTCCATCAGGCTATAGATGCCGGTCAACTGCTGAGGGTTGGCAACGATCGACTGCCAGCCGTTCTTGAACACCCAGTCCACGTCATAGCCCAGGACGGTGTTGACCGAGGGGCTGATGTAGTTGAGGGCCAGTTGGCTGTCGGTGGAGCAGATCACGTCGCTGATGCTTTCGGCCAGCATCCGGTAGCGCTGTTCACTGTCGCGCAGCGATTCACTGGCCTCGATCTGGTCGGTAATGTCCTTGGCCACGCCGATGATCCGGGTGACCACCGTAGACGTATCGCGGGCCAGGGCCTGTTCGCGGATATCGAAGCGGCGCCACTGGTTATTGCGGTGACGAAAGCGCAGTTGGCAGTGCAATTGGGTCGTATAGCCGACCTGGCGTTGTTGTTGGCGCGCGTCATGGTAGTGCTCGGCGTCTTCGGGGTGCAGCAGGATTTCCCAGAAGTACTCACCCATTTGCTGCAACTCGGCTTTGTTGTAGCCCAGGGTGTGACCCAAATGATGGTTGCTGAAAATCATGCGCTGGCTGATCACGTCTTGCACATACAGGTGATCGGGCACGGTGCGCACCACATCCGACCAGAAGCTTTCACGCTCCACCAGCGACAACTCGATCAGCTTGCGGCTGGTGATGTCGCTGATGCTGAGAATCACGGCCTTGACGTCATCCTGCTGCTCGGGCAAACGCATCACCAGCCACAGGTACTGTTCGTTGCCGGCCACGTCGTTGAGCTGGATTTCCAGCTCCAGCTGTTTTTGCCGGGTCAGTACGGCTTCCAGCACCTGATAGCCGATGGACGTGGCATTGCGCGGGCAGTCATCGATCAGGCGTTCCCACGCCTGCTCGCAGGACGCGACGTTGAGCAGGCGCACGGCCATCTGGTTGACCTCGGTGACGCGCAACTCCTTGAGCAGTTGCTTGCGCTCCGTGGGGTTGGCCTGCAACCAGGCGTGCAACTGCTCACGGCTTTGCACCTGGGTCTTGTTGCAAAACGCCTTGAGCCCCGACAGGTCCAACACGCACAACGCGACGCCGGTGCCTTCGAAGATGTCCTGGTAGCGTCGCCGGCCTTCGTTCACCTGGCGTTGGCGGCGGCGCATGTTGAGCAGCACGATCACCGGGATCAGCGAGAACGCCAGGCCCAGCAGGCACTTGCCGATAAAGGCGGGCAGTAGTTGTTCCAACACCGCGCTGCGGTCAAACATGCCGCGCAGTTGCCAATCGCTTTTGCTCAACGGCGTGACCAGCACGCTGCGGTTCAATTCATCCGGTGTCAGGGCGCCGGACCACTGCGCCGGCATGCCGCTGTCACGGCTGACCACACGATGGTTCAGGCTGTTCTCGATTGCCCACATCGGGCGCTGGCCCTGGACATCCTGGCGTGTGAGGTTGGCCAGATAATTGGGCGCCAGGCGCAAGGCCCAGTACACCTTGGAGCCACCGCTGGGTTGGTGCAGCAACAGATAGATGACCGTGCCGTCATTATCATTGCTCAGGTAGTAGGACTGGGCGTGACTGCGCTTGACCAGGTCTTCGAGCAGGGCACTGTCTTGGCTGCCTTCGGCAGTGTCGCTGATCAGTGCGCCGCTGGGGGCGAGCAGGGCGAAGCTGCGCAGGTCCGGTAATGAGCGCTGCAGCGTGCGCATCAGGGCCTGCTGCTGTTCGGCATTGCGCGGCGGCTCGACAATCGGCAACAGGTTCAGGGCGATCTGTGCGCTCAGGGCCATGTTCTGGCTGATCTGCTCGGCCAGGTCGGCGCTGTAGTCGATGGTGTATTGCTGTTGGTTTTTCTGGTTTTGCTGCAATTGGTCCAGCAGTTGCCAGAACAACAGGGCGAGCAACAGCAGGACAAGCGTCGCCAACGCGCCTTTCAAGGTGCCGTGCAGGGGCGCTCCCGGCGCAATATGAGCGGCGCGCAAGGGCGTGGGCGGCGTGACGTTGGACAAACTGTGATCCTGCGGTTTGGCTGGACTGGCGCGCGACGTGCACTATAAGCCGGACGCCCGAAGGGCGGCTAGCATGCCTTGAGTTGTGGCAAAGTGCCAGTCCTGCCTGGCTGGACTGCCCCAGCGCATTCAGGTAGCTTTGCCGGTTACGCGGGGGCGTTCCAGCCCCAGACATTCAGGCTTTTTTTGCTCGCTGGCATTGATGATAGTCAAAGGCCCGCGCGGCGCATGGCCTGGCACGGGCTTCGTCCGCTTAATTCATCAGTCACTGACGCTAGGTTCACCATGGCTCAATACGTCTTCACCATGCATCGGCTGGGAAAAGTTGTTCCGCCGAAGCGGGAAATCCTGAAAAACATTTCGCTGTCCTTCTTCCCAGGCGCCAAGATCGGCGTGCTCGGCCTCAACGGTTCGGGTAAGTCCACCCTGCTGAAAATCATGGCGGGCGTCGACACCGAGTTCGAAGGCGAAGCCCGTCCGATGCCGGACCTGAACATCGGTTACCTGCCGCAAGAGCCGATCCTGGACCCGACCAAGACCGTGCGCGAAGTGGTCGAAGAAGCCGTCAGCGTGATCAAGGACGCCCAGGCCCGCCTCGATGAGGTGTACGCCGCCTACGCCGAACCGGATGCCGACTTCGACAAGCTGGCTGCCGAACAGGCCAAGCTCGAAGCGATCCTGCAGGCGGGCGATGGCCACAACCTGGAGCGCCAACTGGAAGTCGCCGCCGATGCGCTGCGCCTGCCAGCCTGGGACGCCAAGGTCGAGCACCTGTCCGGTGGTGAGAAGCGTCGTGTGGCCCTGTGCCGCCTGCTGCTGTCGGCCCCTGACATGCTGCTGCTCGACGAACCGACCAACCACCTGGACGCCGATTCCGTCGCCTGGCTGGAGCACTTCCTGCACGATTTCCCGGGCACCGTGGTTGCGATCACGCACGACCGTTACTTCCTGGACAACGTCGCCGGCTGGATCCTCGAACTCGACCGCGGCGCCGGTATCCCTTACGAGGGCAACTACTCCGGTTGGCTGGAAGCCAAGTCCGACCGTCTGGCCGCCGAATCCAAGCAGCAATCGGCCCACGAAAAAGCCATGAAGGAAGAACTGGAGTGGGTGCGCAAAGGCGCCAAGGCCCGCCAGTCCAAATCCAAGGCCCGTCTGCAACGCTTTGAAGAAATGCAGTCGCAGGAATTCCAGAAGCGCAGCGAAACCAACGAGATCTACATCCCGGCCGGTCCGCGCCTGGGTGACAAGGTCATCGAGTTCAAGAACGTGACCAAAGGCTATGGCGACCGCGTGCTGATCGACAACCTGTCGTTCGCCATGCCAAAAGGCGCGATCGTCGGCGTTATCGGCGGTAACGGTGCGGGTAAATCCACACTGTTCCGCATGCTGATGGGCAAGGAAACCCCGGACTCCGGCAGCATCGAGATCGGTGACACCGTGCAACTGGCCTGTGTGGACCAGAGCCGCGACGACCTCGACGGCAGCAAGACTGTGTTCCAGCAGATCTCTGACGGTTCCGACCAGATCCGTATCGGCAACTATGAAATCCCGTCGCGCACCTACGTCGGCCGTTTCAACTTCAAGGGCGGCGACCAGCAGAAGTTCGTCAAGGACCTGTCCGGTGGTGAGCGCGGTCGCTTGCACCTGGCCCTGACCCTGAAAGAGGGCGGCAACGTGTTGCTGCTCGACGAACCGTCCAACGACCTCGACGTTGAAACCCTGCGTTCCCTGGAAGAAGCCCTGTTGGACTTCCCGGGCGCCGCCATTGTGATCTCTCACGATCGGTGGTTCCTTGACCGCGTCGCGACCCACATCCTGGCGTACGAAGATGACTCCCAGGCGGTGTTCTTCGAAGGCAACTACACCGAGTACGAAGCCGACCGCAAGAAGCGCTTGGGTGAGGCCGCTGCCCAGCCGCACCGTGTGCGTCACAAAAAGCTGGCCTGATGCTGCAATAGCCGCAACAGCCTGTTGAAAAAATACCCCTCACGCAGGGGTATTTTTTTGCCCGCGTTATGCCGGAAGCGTCGTGGGCGCCAGCGTTGGGCGGCTGCGCAGCAATTCTTCGACCACCCCCATAAACGCCTCGACCAACAATGAGCGTGACGGTGAGCGCGTGAGTATCAGCAGGTGTACCCAGGCTTCGGGGTCTGCCAAGGGGCGGTAGACCACGCCTTCCCTGGCCAGGGTGCGGGTGCACTGGGGCACGAGCGAGACACCTTGGCCTGCCGCCACCAGGGCGATGATCGAGGTGATCTGGCGCCCAGCAGGGCCCGGGCGCAGCGCCAGGCCGCGGCGTTGATACAGGTGCTCGATGGAGCCGTTGAGGCCCGAACCGTAATCGCTGGGGAACAGAATCAACGGGTACTCACTGAGCTGGGCGAGGGTGACTTCGCTCTGCTCCGCCAGCGGGTTGTCGCTGCAAAGAGCCGCCACCAGCGGTTCTTGCCCCAACGACAAAGCCTCGACGCCGGTTTGCCCAGCCTCCGGCAGCAGGCGGCTCATGCCGACGTCGATGCGCCCGTCCAGCACGTGCGTGTGCAGGCTGCCGGAAGCGCTCTCCACCAGGGTCAGTTGCACATCGGGAAAACGCTGGGCGAAGGCTTGCAGGGTTTGGCTGAAGAGTTCCGACAACGCGATCGAGCTGGCATAGCCTACGACCAGTTGGCCAGTCGAGCCGGCAGCCAGCTTGGCGGCGATGTCTTGTGCAAGCCTGGCGTGCTCCAGCGCTGCGCGGGCATACGGCAAAAAGTGCTGGCCTTGGGCGGTCAGTGTGACCGTGCGACTGGTGCGGTCGAACAGGCGAAAGCCAAGCTCGGTTTCCAGGGCCGAAATCTGCCGCGTCAGGGGCGGCTGGGCAAGGTGCAGGCGCTGGGCTGCGCGGCCGAAGTGCAGCTCTTCGGCGACCGTCAGGAAGTACCGTAACTTGCGTAGATCAAGCATTCTGTTTCCTGGGTATTGATCGGTCCGAATTCGGTATTGGTGTTCCCTGCGCTGGGTATTCTATAAACATCCTCGACTATAAGACGAGAGGCCACATGAACCCGCGCATGCATCACGCCCGCTTCGCCGTGTTCCTGTGTGGCTGTGCGGCGTTTCTGAATCTTTATGCGACACAGAGCATCCTGCCTGCGTTTGCCGAAAGCTTCCAGGTGAGTGCCCGACAGGCAGGGTGGAGCATCACGGTGACCACGTTGGCCGTGGCGTTGACCGCGCCGTTTGTCGGGCGCCTGACCGGCCGTTTCGAGCAGCGCACGGTGATTGCCGTGGCTGCATTGCTGCTGGCGCTACCGACGCTGCTGACGGCCTATGTGGACAGTTTTGCCGAGCTGCTGGTGTGGCGTTTTGTCGAAGGGATGTTGATTCCCGTGGTGTTCGCCACCAGCGTGGCCTACATCGGCGATCGCTGGCGCGCGGCCAGCGTTACCGAGATCACCAGTTTGTACGTCGCGGGGACGGTGCTCGGTGGGTTTGCCGGGCGCTTTGTCTCGGGTGTCATGACCCAATATGTGGGCTGGCGCGAAGCCTTCGAACTGTTGGCGGTGATCAGCCTGCTGGTCGGCCTGCTGATTGTGTGGCTGTTGCCGGCCAATCCGGTGGCGCGGCCCGGCGTTGCGGCCGTGGGCATGCACGGGGTGCGCCGGCTCCTGCGCAAACCCTTGCTGGCGGCCTATGGCGTCGGTTTCTGCGTGCTGTTCTCCCAAGTCGCAACCTTTACCTATGCCGGGCTGTATCTCAGCCAGGCCCCGTTCAATCTGGGCGCCGCAGCCTTGGGCACTTTGTATGCGGTGTTCCTGCTGGCGTTGGTGGTCATTCCTGTTGCGGGGCGCTTGAGCAAATCGCGACCACAATCGCAGTTACTGACCGGCGCTGTGGCGCTCGGCATCTGTGGCTCGGCGCTGACATTGTTGCCGTCCCTGTGGCTGATCGTGCTGGGGCTGGCCCTGAGCTCCACCGGCGTATTCCTGGCACAGGCATCCGCCAATGCGTATATCGCCACCACGGCGGGCCCGGACAAGTCCGGCGCCGTGGGGCTGTACCTGACCGGTTATTACCTGGGCGGCAGCGCCGGCGCCGTGGCCCCGGCCATGCTCTGGAATCAATGGGGCTGGCCGGGCTGCGTGGCGTTGGTCGCAGGTTTTCAGCTGTTGTCGCTGGCGATTGCCCTGCTGGGCTGGAAACCGGTAAAGCCCCAGGCCCTGATCGCCGGACAGCGCGGCAAACCAGCCTGATTTTTCATCCAATAAAGGACTATGAGAGGTGAACATGACTAACACCGTGATCAAGCGCAGCCAGTTGTTGAAGCTCATCGAACCGGTATTGAACGACATGCCGGCCGGTGCCTTGCGCCACGCGCTGTTCGAAGCCTTCTGGGCTCAGGAAGACGCGCTGGTGGATATCGAAGACGCTTTTGCGCGACTCACCTCGCGTCGGCATTCGCCGGCGGTACTGCGCAAGTTCTTCGCCAGTTGGTCCAAGACCAATAATTCGGCAGCCAGTGTGTCCGGCCTGGCCAACCGCATTACCTTGCTGGCGCGCTCCGATGAAGGCTCCGCCGCCGCCGCGCAGTTGTACCGCGCCTGCGGCAGCCTGCAACGCATCACCGATGAAGATCTGGGCGCGTTGGGCAACACCTTGCACGCAGACCTGTTCTACACCATGGCCACCGCGCTGTGCGGCGATGACCAATGGATATTGAAGGACAATTGCCTGCCCTCGGCACAGGCGTTCAAGGACTGGACCGACACCCGCCGCCTGCGTGATCGCGACCTGCTGCAGGGGTTGCTGACCACGTTGATCCACGAGGTGTACACCCATGGCGAAGTGGAATTCATCCACCCGTTGTACTCGCAGTGGTTCGTGCGGGACATGGGCGTGCCGCCGGAGAAATCCCGTGCGACGGTGGCCTGGGTCACGGTGCACACCGGCGGTACTGAGAGCAACCATTTCGCCCATGCGGTGGCGGCGGTGAATGAGTTCACCACTGCCATGCAGATTGAAGTGGACCCCGCCACGGCACGCGACATTTTCGCCCAATACCTGCAGCGTAAAGCCAGTGTGATGAGCGACTGTGCGCAGTTGCTGGGTTAACCCGGCGTTTTGCCTGAGAGCCTCTGACCCAGATGAACACCCTGAAGCAGACCGCAACGCCATCGTTGTCGCCGCCTGACCCGGTCAGCGTGCGTCGCCGCGCTCTGGTGGCCGGCTGCGGCGCGCATGCCGTGCACGACGGGCTGACCGATGTGATTTATGTGCTGTTGCCGATCTGGCAAGCGCAGTTCGGCCTCAGCTACGCCCAGATCGGCCTGTTGCGCGGTGCCTATGCGGGCATGATGGCCGGTTTTCAGTTACTGGCCAGCCGGGCTGCCGCGCGCTGGGGGCGTGAACGCTTGCTGGTAGGTGGCACGGCGTTGGCGGGCCTGGCCTACCTGCTGGCCGGCCAGGCCGGTGGGCTGGGCGTGTTGTTATTGGCGCTGCTGCTGGGCGGGCTCGGCGCGAGTACGCAGCACCCGCTGGCCTCGTCGTTGATCACCGATACGCACGAGGCCGGCGGGGGCGTCAAACAAGCGCTGTCGCAGTACAACTTCAGCGGCGATATCGGCAAGACCCTGAGCCCGGGGCTGATCGGCCTGTTGCTGGCGGTCATCAGTTGGCGCGCCAGTGTCACCCTGCTGGGTGTACTCGGGCTGCTGGCGGCAGGCCTGTTGTGGTGGCTGATCCCGGCACGCACCGAGGCGACGGCGGCGCCGCTGAAAGCCACCCGTACGGGCGGCGGCGCCGGCTCTGCGAGCGGCCTGCGTGCGCTGATCGTGACCGGCACGCTGGACAGCGCCGTGCGCATGGGTTTCCTCACGTTTCTGCCGTTTTTGCTCAAGGCCAAGGGCGCCGGGCCTGCGGGCATCGGCCTGGCGCTGACGATGCTGTTCGTGGGGGGCGCCTTCGGCAAATTGTTGTGCGGTTACCTCGGTGCGCGCATCGGCATGATGAAAACGGTATGGGCCACGGAGTTCACCACGGCCGTGTTGATCGTCATGGCGGTGTACTTGCCCTACGCCGGCTTGATGGTGATGTTGCCGCTGCTGGGGCTGGCGCTGAACGGCACGTCGTCGGTGCTGTACGGCGCAGTCCCGGACCTGGCAGGGCCGGGCAGGCGCGACCAGGCGTTCGCCGTGTTCTACACCGGCACCATCGGTGGCGGCGCCTTGGCGCCGGTGCTGTTCGGCAGCCTTGGGGATGCCACCGGTGTGCCCATGGCCGTCCTGTTGCTGGCCGCCACCCTGTTGCTGACCTTGCCGCTGTCCTGGCGGGTTCAGCAAGGGCTGGAGGCCCAAGCCCGGTAGGGCGAACGAACGTTCCAACGTGTTCTGGCAGGTATAACAATGAATAACAGTGAACCGTCTGCCGTGTCATTGCCGTTGTCCCAGCGTGCGCAACGTCTTAGCGCACCCGGCACATCCAGCATGCGCAGTAAAGCCAATGCCTTGAAAGAAGCCGGCGTCAACGTGGTCAACTTTGCCGCGGGCGAATTGTCCTTCGATGCCTGCCCGGTGATGAAAGCCGCCGCGGCCGATGCGCTCGCCACTGCCCGCAACCGCTACACGCCGCCCATCGGCCTGCCCCAGCTTCGCCACGCGCTGGCGCAGCAGGTCACTCAGCGCTGCGGGGTGAATTACGCCGCCGATGAAATAGCGGTGACCGCTGGTGCCAAGCAGGCGCTGTACAACGCCGCGATGGTGCTGCTCAATCCGGGGGATGAAGTCATCGTCGCGGTGCCGTACTGGGAAACCTTCCCCACCCAGATCCAACTGGCCGGTGGCGTTCCCGTCTATGTCGACACGGCTGCGGATGACTATCGCCTCACCTGCGCAGCGGTCCAGAAGGCCCTGACCCCGCGCACCCGGATGATTGTGATCAACACCCCGAACAATCCGACGGGCACGGTTTATCAGCGCGAAGAACTGCTGGGTATTGCCCGGCTCGCCTTCGCACACAGGCTTTGGGTGGTGTTCGACGAGTGTTACCGCAAACTGGTGCGCGCGCCCCATGAACATCACAACATCGTGTCGCTGTTTGCGCCGCTCAAACATCAGACGGTACTGGTCGATTCGTTTTCCAAGAGCCACGCGGTCACCGGCTGGCGGGTAGGGTATGCGTGCGCGCCCGCCCCAGTCATCGCCGCCATGCACAACCTGCAAGGGCATACGACGTCCAACCCCAGCAGCCTGTCCCAATATGCCGCGCTCGGCAGCCTGATGGCGGACGCGCCGCACTTTACCCGCCAGGTCAATGCCTTCCTCGACCAGCAATTGCTCGTGGCCTGCACCTGCCTGGGGCATGTCGACGGCATTCGGTGCGCCCCGCCGGAAGGGGCGTTCTATCTGTTTATCGATGTGTCCCGCAAGTTGGGGGGCCGCTACCTGGGCACCGTTATTCGTGACGTCGACCACTTGGCCGATCTGTTATTGACCGAGGCCCATATCGCGGTAGTGCCCGGCTCTGGCTGTGGCGACGAAAACAGCATCCGCATCTCCTACGCCGTTGAGCGTGAAGCGCTGATTGAGGGCCTCACACGCTTTAGTCGTTTCATGTCAGAAATCGTTGCGCATTAACCCCACCTTAAAAGGATATGAGCCGTGGAAAATCTGAGCCGCCAATTGATCGGGTACGTGAACCAGGCGCTGGTGGATGTCGAGGACGGACATCTGGTCCAGGCCCTGCTCAGCGGTTTCAACAGTCAAACCGCCGCGCTGGACACGTACTGCGAGACCTATGTCGACATGACCTCCAGTAATTGGAGCGAGTCGTCACTGTGTACGTTCTTCTGTGGCTGGCGTAGCCCGGACGGCGCCGCCCATGCCGTCTCGAGCGTCATCGTGCGCATCCTCCAGGAGTCGGCATCGTTGACGGATGACGCCCGGTTGAAAATGCTCGAAGCGGCGGCCCATTGTGGGGAGATCATTGTCGAGGACATCGGGCTGGGTGAAATGCATGGGCATCCGCACCATTCCAAGCTGTATTACCGCATGGCTTCGGCCATCTGCGGCTCCGATGATTGGCGCCTGCAAGACAAATTCCTCAACCCGATTACCAAAGAGTTCTCCGGTTGGGTGGGGGAAAAACGCCCATTGGCGCCGCAACTCATCGAAGCGCTGGAAATGATGGCCATGACGGAGTTGTTCAATACCGGCGAATACAACCTGATGACCCCGCTATGGAAGCAGTGGTTGCGCGATGTACGGGGCTACAGCGCCGGTGAGGCCAGCCGCGTCGCAAGTTTTCTCAGCGTGCATTGCGGCAGCGTGGAAGCACGCCACTTCAAGCATGCCGCTGAGGCGTTGCGGCTGTATGCCAGCGCCACCGGGCAGGCCGTGGATTACGCGCGTATCGCGCGGCTCTCCAGGGAGTACGTGGCCAGGGCCTGCGAACATCTGCAAAAGATGGCGTCGGTGCTCAAGTGCGAACAGCCCGCCTGGGATTGAGGCTGTCCGATAACCCTTGTTGTGCCGCTGATAAGGAGCCTGAACCCTATGATGGATACCGAAGCGCGCCGACGCCCTCTGTCGGCGCTATTGGATAGCAACCGTTGCCTGCGTGTACTCGAAGCCCATAGCCCGATATCGGCGTTGCTCGCGCAGCGCGCCAGGCTGGAAATCAGCCCAGGGCATACGGTGGGGTACGACGCCATCTGGTCGAGTTCGCTGACCGACTCGACCCAGCGCGGGTTACCCGACATCGAAATTCTTTCGCCCAGTAACCGATTGCCGGGGATTCGCGAAATCTTCGATGTGTGCTCGCTGCCGCTGATATTCGATGCCGATACCGGCGGCAAGGCCGAACATTTCGCGATTCATATCAAGATGCTGGAGCGCGCGGGCGTCTCGGCGGTGGTGATCGAAGACAAATGCGGCCTGAAGAAGAATTCACTCTTGGGCATCGAGGTCGACCAGGCGCAGGAGTCCATCGAGGCCTTTTGCGCCAAGCTCCAGGCCGGCTGTGCGAGTCGCACCGGCTCAGGGCTGATGATGATTGCCCGGTGTGAAAGCTTGATCCTGGATCGCGGCATGGAAGAGGCGATGGCGCGGTGCCTGGCGTATGTGGAGGCGGGGGCGGATGGCATCATGATCCACAGCCGCAAGCAGGATGGCCTGGAAATCCTGGAATTCGCCCGGCAGTTTCGCCTGCAGCGGCCCAGGGTACCGCTGATTTGTGTGCCGACCAGCTATGTTCACCTGAAGTTCGAGGTGCTGGAGCGAGCAGGTTTCAACGCGGTGATTTATGCCAATCACATGTTGCGCAGTGCCTACCTGGCCATGCGCGATACCGCCGTCGGCATACTCGCCAATGGCAGGACGCTGGAGCTGGAGCCACGTTGCTTGGGCATCGACGAGATACTCGACCTGGTGCCCGGTACGCGCTAGAGACATGCGCGGGTCTGTGGGCAAATGCTGTGCGGGCTTGCTCGCGAAAGCGGTGGGTCAGTCGCTGCATCTGTAACTGCACCGCCGCTATCGCAGGCAAGCCAGCTCCCACATGACCGGTGTACTCGATCCAATGTGGGAGCTGGCTTGCCTGCGATAACGGCCTACCTGTTGGTGCAAAACTCAGAGTGAAATCCCCATTTAAGGGCAAAAGAAGGCAGTTATTTATACTTATTGCACCATTTGATTTCACAAAGGCGACATTTTGCCCTGTCGCGGTGCGAAACGAATTGATAAAGTCCGGCTCAATCTCTGTTTAACAACAATCAATTTGCCGAGACTGTTCATGACCGAATCCGTCGATTCCTTCCTTGCCCGCCTCAAGAAACGCGACCCGGACCAACCGGAATTCCACCAGGCTGTAGAAGAAGTCCTACGCAGCCTGTGGCCCTTTCTTGAAGCCAATCCGCACTATCTGACCTCGGGCATCCTAGAGCGCATCTGCGAGCCGGAACGCGCGATCACGTTCCGGGTGTCGTGGGTGGATGACCACGGCAAGGTCCAGGTCAATCGCGGTTTCCGTATCCAGATGAACAGCGCCATTGGGCCCTACAAGGGTGGCTTGCGCTTCCACCCTTCGGTCAACCTGGGTGTGCTGAAATTCCTCGCCTTCGAACAGACCTTCAAGAACTCCCTGACCTCGCTGCCCATGGGCGGCGGCAAAGGCGGCTCGGACTTCGACCCCAAGGGCAAGAGCGACGCCGAAGTGATGCGCTTCTGCCAGGCGTTCATGAGCGAGCTGTACCGCCACATCGGTGCGGACGTGGACGTACCGGCCGGCGATATCGGCGTGGGCGCACGGGAAATCGGCTTCCTGTTCGGCCAGTACAAACGCCTGAGCAATCAATTCACCTCAGTGCTGACCGGCAAGGGCATGACCTATGGCGGTAGCCTGATCCGCCCGGAAGCCACCGGTTTCGGCTGTGTGTATTTCGCCGAGGAAATGCTCAAGCGCCAAGGCCAGCGCGTCGAAGGCAAGCGTGTGGCCGTGTCCGGCTCCGGTAACGTGGCGCAGTACGCGGCGCGCAAGGTCATGGACCTGGGCGGCAAGGTGATTTCCCTGTCGGACTCCGAAGGCACCCTGTACGCCGAAAGCGGCTTGACCGAAGAACAATGGTCGGCCCTGCTGGAGCTGAAAAACGTACAGCGCGGGCGTATCAGTGAACTGGCCACACGTTTCGGCCTGGAGTTCCGCAAAGGCCAGGCGCCGTGGGAACTGGCCTGCGATATCGCGCTGCCTTGCGCTACCCAGAACGAACTTGATGCCGAAGCAGCGCGCACCTTGCTGCGCAACGGCTGCCTCTGCGTGGCCGAAGGCGCGAACATGCCGACCACGTTGGAGGCTGTGGATATCTTCATCGACGCGGGCATCCTGTTTGCGCCGGGCAAGGCGTCCAACGCAGGGGGCGTGGCGGTGAGCGGCCTGGAAATGTCGCAGAACGCCATGCGCCTGCTTTGGACCGCCGGGGAGGTGGACAGCAAGCTGCACAACATCATGCAGTCGATCCACCATGCCTGTGTGCATTACGGTGAAGAAAACGGCCGTATCAACTACGTCAAGGGCGCCAACATCGCAGGCTTCGTGAAAGTGGCTGACGCGATGCTGGCCCAAGGCATCGTTTAAATCTCGGGTTCGACGCGTAACACTTCGATCAACTGATCGCCGACGGGGCGCTGCCACAGCACCTCGTCGCCCACCTGGGCGCCCAACAAAGCACGGCCCAGGGGCGAGCCCCAGTTGATCAAGCCGGCGTTGGCATCGGCCTGGTCTTCACCGACCAACTGGATGCGCTGCTGTTCGTCCTGCTCGTTGGCGAACGTGACCCAACTGCCGATCTGCACCTTGTCGGTGGACGTGGCCGGCGCGACTACCTGGGCGCTCTGCACTCGTTGGTTGAAGTAGCGCAGGTCCCGCTCAAGATCCGCCTGGCGCTGTTTATCGGCCTGCTCACCCTTGGCGGCTTCGTCGCTGTGCTCCCCTTGCAACTGCGCCACCTTGGCCTGCAATTGCGCCAACCCTTGCGCGGTCAGGCGGTTAGGTTGCGCGCTGACTTGGCGCTCCACCGGCTGATCAGCCTGGGCCGCCGCGTTATCTTCATTTACAAAAGCTCGGCTCATGGCGTTCTCCTTCCTATGGAAGTTGGGCCACGTTCGCGGGCTGATCGTTCCCACGCTCCGCGTGGGAATGCATCCTGTGACGCTCCGCGTCACGACCTCGCGAGCGGACGCGTAGCGTCCAGGGCGGCATTCCCACGCGGAGCGTGGGAACGATCAGCGTGAGCGATAGGCTTTGGCGGCGTCACGATCTTTTTCCTGCTGCCAATCGCGCTCGCGGTCGTCCCTGCGGTTTTCCTCGTAATCGCGCAGTTCCTGGCTCTCGCGCATGGCCTTGCACTGACGAAACCCATCTTCCCAACCTTCAGCGTATGGCCGGTCTTTGAGGTAGCGTGGCACATTCTTGCGAAACGCCCCGGTAATCACCCCAGCGGCCTGGCGACCGCTGCTGCAACCGTCATCAAAACCATCGGCGAAGGCGGGTGGATAACCTTTGGCCAGCAATTCCTGATGGGTTGACTGGCAACCCGACAACCCCACCACCGCGCACAGCATGACCGCATACCGCCACATGGCGTACTCCCTGGCCGTTTTACGGCTGATAAGGGAAGTCTAGAAGGGGATTTGTTGGGGCGGTGTGAAAGGCAGGTCAGAAAGTTGTGGGCCGAGTATAAAACCTGTGGGAGCTGGCTTGCCTGCGATGGCGGTGCGTCAGTCACTTGAACCTTGGCTGATATACCGTATATCGCGAGCAAGCCCGCACTCATTAATCAGTAGTGGTACCACTTCACCTCAAGCATCACTTCATTTACCGGTGTGGACAGGTGGCTGTACTCACGCTGGGCACTCAGGCGCAGGCCCAGGTTGCGCGACAGTTCCCACTGCTGGTTGAGGCTGATGCTGCGCCGCACTTCGCCGTTGGTGAAGAAATCGCCCTTGGCTTCCAGGCTCAGGTTGCCCAACGGGTTTTTCCACAGCACGCCGGTGTTGAACCCGGCGGCCGGGGAGATGGCTTCGCTGAAGTCGTTGTTGTGCTCCACGCGCACGGTGCCGAGGGCGAAGCCGAGCATGTCGTCGGAGAGTTGCCAGGTGCCGCCCGCGCCGCCGTTGACGTGGGCGACCAGGGTTTCGTCGTCGTGTTTGCCCGGCACCCGCTCCAGGCCGCCGGTAACTTGCCACGACCAAGGTTGCAGCAGCGCATTGCGTGGCGTCAGCGAGCGAATGGTGGCCAGGTCCAGTTGCTGGAGCTGCCAGTGATTGCCCTCGTACTGGCGCAATTTCATTTGCAGGATTTCGATCTGCGCGCCCAGGGGGAAGCCTTCGGCGTTGTCGTTGAGGTCGTGGTAGGCCATGCGCAGGCCGTATTCGCCGAAGGCTTTGTCGCCACGGGTGCCGATGCCGGCTTGCCAGGTGCGCGACTCGTGGCCGTTTTCCGGCAGGCCAGGCGGGGTGATCTTCAGGTCTGGCGCCGGGTTCTGGTTGATCGCGCGCAGCAGTTCGAAGCTGCGCTGGGAGCGTGTCGCGTCGCGCTCCAGGCCATTGGCGCGGTAGCGGCCCAGGCGGTAAGCAGCATCCACGATCAGTGCCTGGCGCTCGCGGGGCAGTGCTTTGAATGCCGGTTCCTGCAGTTGCTTTTGGTCGTCGCTGATTTTCAGCACCCACTGTTGCTCATCGCTATCGAGTGGCTTGGCGCGTTCCAGCAGTTCACGTTCACGGGAGGGGCGATAGTCGATCTTTTCCACCAGCCCTGCGTCTTTTACCGCTTTGACCGTGTCGGTAGGGATCGCGGTGAGTGGGAATTGCTCAGTCAAACGCAGGCCAGGGCGGGCCACTTGCAGCAGTTCGAGCAGGCGGTAGGAGCAGTTTTCGTCGAAGAAGAAGTAATCGAACTGGATCTGCTTGAGCTCCCACACGTGCTCGACCATACGCTTGGTCTCGACCTCGGTGAGGTTCAGGCGGTATTCCCACAAATCGCGGTTTTCGAGGCTGCGGTATTCCGAGAGTTTCTCCTGATAGGGCACCAGGGCGAACAGGCCCGGATAACCGCCCATCAAGCCCTTCCAGGCATAGAGGATGCTGTTGTCGGAGCCTTCGATATAGGCGCCGAAGTTGATCGCATAGCTGAGCAGCGCGGTGTTGTTGCTTTGCACGTCGGCCTGGTCGATGCGCAGCAGGGTGTGGCCGAACATCGACGACGGGCTGTTGAGGTAGGCCGCCGGGAAGATCATCACCGCACTATGGGGCGCGACATCCTTGAACCACTGGGTGAACTCTTTGCACTCCAGGGCGGGCAGGTCGTTCAGTTGCAACTGGGCCTTGAGCCAGCGGGTGCGTGCGGGGTAGACGCATTGGGCGTGCTTTTCACCCAGGCTGGCCGGTGCATACAGCGCATCAACGGTGGCCTTGAGTTCGGCGTCCGGATGGTGCGCGCCATCGGGAGCGATGAAGAATTTCTTGTCGCTGACATAGCTGCGCCAGCCACTGATCTTGCCGGCTTCGTAGTGCCCCAGCGACAGCCAGAACGGATCATTGGCCAGTTGCTGCAAACGTTGATCGTCGAGGTGCGGTGCCGCATGCAGCGGGGCGCAGGCGAAGAGAGCCAGGCAAGCGAGGCGTTTGAGCATGGGGGCTACTTAAGTCGGACGGAAAAAAAGACCCAAGGTGGGCGGGTCGAAAAAATAAAACCCGCGCCTCGAAAGGCGCGGGCAGGTCGAGCTTAAGCCTGGGTTGCGTATTTCGCCAGACGGGCATCGCTTTTCAGTACAGCAATGGTGTTGTTGTGCACGTCGTCAGCGGTCACGTCAGCCTTGCTGAAGATCTGCTGGAAGTGCTCGTGGGTCACGGCCGCGAAGTGATCGCGATCTTCCGGCGCAACACCCAGTACCACCGCGTAGGTGGTCAGCGCTTCGCCGTTGCCTTTGGCCATGTCTTCGGACAGCTCGTTCATCATGCCATTCATGGCAATCCAGGACTTGCCGCCGTAGGTCAGGGCGCTGTTGGTGCTGCAACCGTTGGTGCCCGAGGTCATGCCGAAGGTGGCGTTACCCGAAGTACCGTTGGTGGTGGAGGCGAGGAAGTGGGCCGGAGTACCGCGCTGGCCTTCGAACAACATGTTGCCCCAACCGCAGTTCGGGCCACCTGGTGCTTCTGCCATTGCATTGAGGGAGACGACGGTGAAGAGAGTACCAAGAAGGATCCGTTTCATAGCTTTGTTCTCTTTGTGTGCAAACCAATGGACAAGGGTTCAGGTGCTCAACGCACCCTAGGGGCCAGTTATTAGTCCAACCCGCGCAGTTTGGAGTTTAGGCACGTTCCCAGGGTTCCGTGTTTTTTTATAAACATTCAGTGGCGGGTGATTTTTTTGCAGGACGCGTGCGGTGGCTATGCTTTCCCGAAAGCGCGCCTTGCCAGAGCGCTCAACCGGGAGCCAGAATGCCCCATCTGCCCCGCCTGATGTAAGGAAGCCCGATGCCTGATCCTGTTGCTGCCAGCTTGCGTCTAGCGCCCGAAGCGCTGACTCGCCCTTTCTCCGCTGAACAGTTCAGCTTCTCGACCACCAATGATTTGGAGCCCTTTCGCGGTGTGCTTGGCCAGGAACGTGCGGTTGAAGCCTTGCAGTTCGGCGTGGCCATGCCACGCCCCGGTTACAACGTGTTTGTCATGGGCGAGCCGGGCACCGGCCGCTTTTCGTTCGTCAAACGCTACCTGAAAGCCGAAGGCAAGCGCCTGCAAACCCCGGCGGACTGGGTTTATGTGAATAATTTCGATGAGCCCCGCGAGCCCCGCGCCCTGGAATTGCCAGGTGGCGCCGCCGCGGCGTTTATTGCCGATATCAACGGCCTGGTCGATAACCTGGTCGCCACCTTCCCGGCGGTGTTCGAGCACCCGACTTATCAACAGCGTAAAAGCGCCATCGACCGGGCGTTCAACCAGCGCTACGACAAAGCGCTGGACGTGATCGAGCGCCTGGCCCTGGAAAAAGACGTGGCGCTGTACCGCGACAGCTCCAACATCGCCTTCACGCCGATGCTCGACGGCAAGGCGCTGGACGAAGCCGAGTTTTCGCAACTGCCGGAAGCCGATCGCGAGCGCTTCCACACCGATATCTCCGAGCTGGAAGAGCGCCTCAACGAAGAGCTGGCCAGCCTGCCGCAGTGGAAGCGTGAGTCCAACAACCAGCTGCGCCAGTTCAACGAAGAAACCATCACCCTGGCCCTGCAGCCTTTGCTGGCGCCGTTGTCAGAAAAATACGCAGAAAATGCCGGCGTCTGTGGCTACCTGCAGGCCATGCAGGTGTACCTGCTCAAAACCGTGGTGGAGCAATTGGTGGACGACGCCAAGACCGACGCCCAGGCGCGCAAGCTGCTCGAAGAGCAGTACTGCCCGAGCCTGGTGGTGGGCCACTCGGTCAACGGCGGCGCGCCGGTGGTGTTTGAACCGCACCCGACCTACGACAACCTGTTCGGCCGTATCGAATACAGCACCGACCAGGGCGCGCTCTACACCACCTATCGCCAGTTGCGTCCAGGTGCGTTGCACCGCGCCAACGGCGGTTTCCTGATTCTGGAAGCCGAAAAAATGCTCAGCGAACCCTTTGTGTGGGATGCGCTCAAGCGTTCCCTGCAATCGCGCAAGCTGAAGATGGAATCGCCCCTGGGCGAACTCGGCCGCCTGGCCACCGTGACCCTCAACCCGCAGATGATTCCCTTGCAGGTCAAGGTGATCATCATCGGCTCGCGCCAGTTGTATTACGCCTTGCAGGACGCCGACCCGGACTTCCAGGAGATGTTCCGCGTATTGGTGGACTTCGACGAAGACATCCCCATGGTCGACGAGAGCCTGGAGCAGTTCGCCCAGTTGCTCAAAACCCGTACTTCGGAAGAAGGCATGGCGCCGCTGACTTCGGACGCGGTGGCGCGCCTGGCGACCTACAGCGCACGCCTGGCCGAACATCAGGGGCGCTTGTCGGCGCGTATTGGTGATTTGTTCCAGCTGGTGAGCGAGGCGGACTTTATTCGCCACCTGGCCGGCGACGAAATGACCGATGCCGGGCATATCGAGCGCGCCCTCAAGGCCAAGGCCACGCGCACCGGCCGCGTGTCGGCGCGGATCCTCGACGACATGCTCGCCGGCGTCATCCTGATCGACACCGCCGGCGCCGCTGTGGGCAAGTGCAACGGCTTGACGGTACTGGAGGTCGGCGACTCGGCATTCGGCGTGCCGGCGCGGATTTCCGCCACGGTGTACCCAGGTGGTAGCGGTATTGTCGACATCGAGCGCGAAGTTAACCTCGGCCAGCCGATTCACTCCAAGGGCGTGATGATCCTCACCGGTTACCTGGGCAGCCGCTATGCCCAGGAATTCCCGTTGGCCATCTCCGCCAGTATTGCCCTGGAGCAGTCCTACGGGTATGTGGACGGCGACAGTGCGTCCCTGGGCGAGGCATGCACCTTGATCTCGGCCTTGTCGAAGACGCCGCTCAAGCAATGTTTTGCCATTACCGGCTCGATCAACCAGTTTGGTGAAGTGCAGGCGGTGGGCGGGGTCAACGAGAAGATCGAAGGCTTCTTCCGCCTCTGCGAAGCCCGTGGGTTGACTGGTGAGCAGGGGGCGATCATCCCTCAGGCCAACGTCGCCACGCTGATGCTCGACGAGAAGGTGTTGCAGGCCGTGCGTGCCGGGCAATTTCATATCTATGCGGTGCGCCAGGCAGATGAGGCCTTGAGCCTGCTGGTGGGCGAGGATGCCGGTGAGCCGGACGCCGAGGGGCAGTTCCCGGAAGGCACCGTGAATGCGCGGGTGGTGGAGCGCTTGCGCGCGATTGCCGAGATGATCAGTGAGGAAGATTTGAAGGAGGCGGAAAAGGAGCTGGCGCAGCAGGCGTTGGCCGAAGCCAAGCCGACCTGATTGCTGTCATCACTCGGTCAAGGTGGGAGCTGGCTTGCCTGCGATAGCGGTGTATCAGCCAACTGGGAGGTTGGCTATGAGTCTGTCATCGCAGGCAAGCCAGCTCCCACAGTGGTCCGTGGTGTTTCGGGGCGCGTTTAGCGTGCCACAAAATTGACTCCATTCTCGGGGACCAACGCCCGTTGGTCCCTACAACCTTGGTTTGTCGTGTTTTTCTTCTATTCTCAGAATCAGGGATATCCACAGGAGTCGCAGGATAGAAACAGCCTCGCCGTGCGCTGGGGCTGAACACCGATCTACCGAGGGGCGCCGCCATGTCGCGCAACCTTTGCCTTACTCGCCAGTGCCTGGGCCTGGTCACCCGTATCGAATGCTCCATTCGCCCTCTCGCCGGGGATAACGGGATGTGGACGCTGTTGTTTGCCGCCGGCATGTCGGGCGAGCAGCCTTCCACCGTCAAATCCCAGGGCCCGTTCCATGGGCCCTTCGTGGCAGAACGCATGCTGGGCACCATCGTTGATAGCCTGACCTTGCACGGCTACGAGCAAATGGACGAGCCGCAGATCTGGTGCCTGCACCTGCAGGCTCATCTGCGCCAACTCAATGGCGGCCAGGAGCGGCTAGCCCTCTGAGGATCGTTCCCACGCTCCGCGTGGTAACGCCGCCCCGGACGCTCCGCGTCCACCCAGGGCTATTTGCTCTCAGGCTTGTCCAGCTTGACCTCAAAGCCGTACTGCACGGTGCTGAGGTCGGTGCGCTGGTAACTTTCCAGCGTGGTCGGCTGGCCGTAGAAGTAATGCACGTCAAACATCGCCGTGCCGTATTCCTCGGCGCGGTGGCTGACGCCGAGGATCTCCTTGAGGTAATTGCCGCTGGCATCCTTGGCGTAGAAGCGCCAGCTGTCGGCGGGGAAGTCCTTCTGGTCGACGATCAGCGCGTTGTCCTTGAGCGACAGGCCCTTGGGCAGCTTGGCGGCGTCAATCGTGGCCTTCTCGATGGTGGCCAAAAACAACGGTACCGAGCCCACCACAAACGCCGGTGTTTCCGGGAACAGGTTGAGGTCGTAGGTGAGCGTGCCGCTGACGGCGTTCAGCTCGAAAGCCTCGGTCGGCAGCTCGATAGGCTCGCCGCGCTCGCCCTTGTCGTCGGCGGTGAAGAAGGTGATAGGCGCGTCACTGTTGTTGCGCTCGGCACCGACCAGGTCGTCATTGAAGGTGAACGGGTGGTCGAACACGATTTTTGCGGCACTGGCGTCTTCGGTCGATTGGCTGATGGTGACGCTGTTTTTCAGTTGGTCCTCCGTCATCGAGGCATCCTTGAGCCAACTGGCGGCGCCGTCGTCATACACCGTGACCGGCATTGGCAGGGGCTGTACGGTCTTTTGCAGGCTGTTCCTGTCAAAGCGCATCACCGGCAGGTCCAGGTCTTTACGGGTGAGCGTGGCCTTGGAGAAATCCAGCACATTCACCTGCAGGTTATCGATCAGCCCGTTGAAATACACCTTGGCGTAATGGCTGGTCTGCTGGCGCTCGAAGGCTTTTTGCGCGTCGGTGAGCTGTTTATCGAAGGCATCGGACCACGCGGTCTGTTTTTGCATCTCGGCCAGTTGTTTTTCATAGAACGCCACTTGCGCGGCACTCTCGTTGATCGAGCCTGAGCGGGTCAGAAACTGCCCGGTGCTGTCCCGTGCCTGCACCAGCAGCGGGTTGGGTGACGCATCGCCGACTTCGGCGGCCAGGGGCTGGCTGTTGGTCAGTTCGATCTCGGCGTAGTTCTTTTCCAGCGTCAGCAGGTTGAGGGTGATGTTGCCGTCGGTGCGTTTATGGCCCACGTCTTGTTTGGTCAGGTCGAACGTCAGCACCTTGCCCGGGGTGATCACCTCCACCGCGCCCTTGAGGCTGATGGGTTGTGGCTGGCTCTTGTTTTCCGTCTCGATCCCTTCAATAAACGGGTAGGTCACCGTCAGGTCGTCGGGGTTGGTCAGGTTGGAGCTGCTGGGGCTCAGTTGGATGCCGGGGTCGGTTTCTGACCATTCCGGCTGGAAGGGAATGACTTTATTGTTGCTCAGGGTGACCGACTGCCATTCCAGACCATGGGGGAAGGGGAACTGGTCCGGCGCATTGAAGTTGAACGGGAAGACCGGCTGCAAATCCGTCAGGTAGTCGGAGTGCGAGGTTTTGCGCAGGACGAACAGGCCATTGATGTAGGTGTCCACCAGTGCTTGGGGCGTAGGGTAATGCTTGAGCAGGGCCAGGCTGTCTTCGCCGTATTCGGCTTCGATGGGCTTGCTGGCGAGCTTGGCGCGCGCACGTTCCAGCAACAGCAGCGAGCCGCCAAGGTCGGCGATGGCATCGCGCAGCTTGGGGTCCTGAATACTGTCCAGGGACTGTTCGAACTTCGTGGTTTTCTCTTCGAGGGTCGCCTGCTTCTGCTCTTCTTTGGGGGAGCAGCCGCTGGCCATCAGCAACGCCGCGCACAGGCCGAGAGCGGCCAAAGGGGATCGCACATCCATCATCTGAGTTTTCCTGTCCGACATCATCGAGCCGAGTGAATGGCCTCGACACTAGCAGAAAAATTCTCTTACAGATGCCACTTGGGTCAGTTTTCTCGCGGTGACAGGGGCTAGGTGGCGGCTGGTATACTCGGCGCCATTTTTAGCCAAGCTGTGTGAGATTCAATGGAACGCTTTATCGAAAATACAATGTACGCCTCGCGTTGGCTGCTGGCGCCGATCTACCTGGGCCTGTCCCTGGGCTTGCTGGTCCTGGCGCTGAAATTCTTCCAGGAAATCATTCACGTGATTCCCAACATCTTCACCATGTTGGAAGCCGAAGTGATCCTGCTGCTGCTGTCGTTGATCGACATGGCCCTGGTCGGCGGCTTGCTGGTGATGGTGATGATTTCCGGCTACGAGAACTTCGTCTCGCAGCTGGATATCGACGAAAACAAGGAAAAGCTCAACTGGCTGGGCACCATGGACTCTTCGTCGCTGAAGATGAAAGTGGCGGCCTCCATCGTGGCGATTTCCTCCATCCACCTGCTGCGCATCTTCATGGACGCCAAGAACGTCGATCCACAGCACCTGATGTGGTACGTGATCATCCACATGACGTTCGTGGTCTCAGCGTTTGCCATGGGCTACCTGGACAAACTCACCAAGCACTGATGCTCCGCGCCGGCCTTATTGCTCCACGAAGTAATAAGGCTGGCGGTTGACCGCCATTTGCTTGATCACCGTAACCGGCGCTTTCAGCCGGTCGGTGTGGTCCGTCAACGCAACGTTGCCGGGCTTGGCGCTGAGGAAGGTACGCAGTTCGGCTTCGGTGTTCAGGATTGGCAAGTAGGCCTGTAGGTAGAACACGCTGGCGCCGTCGATGCGCTCGTTGGGTTGGTACATCGCCACCGTCCTGCCTTCGTCTTGCAGGGTCTGGATCTGGCTGATCACGGGTACGAATGAATGGCGCACATCGGCTTTGGGTGCAAACCAGAACGCTGCGCTCAGGTAGCAGGCGATGGCCAGGCTGAAAACCCCGCCGATGATCTGCCGGTGATAGCGGTACAGCCCCGGCTTATGGTCTTTGGCCCACTCCAGCAGCACCCGCGCATATTCGGCAGCCAGTACAGCCGCGGCTGGCGTCAGCGCCATCAAATACACGGTGCGTTTACTGGAAGCCAGGGTCAGCAGGGTGAACTGCGCCACCAGCCACACACTGAAAAACAGGCGGTAGCGGTTGCGTACCAGGCTTTTGCGGAAGTGCCACAGGCCCAGGTACACCAGGATGTTCCAGGGCAGGAAGGCCTCGGGCAGTTTCGCGAGGTAATAGTAGAAAGGTTCGTAATGCCCGGCCTCGACGAACGAACCACTGAAGCGCCCGACGCTATTGGTCCATAACACCTCACCCACCGCCTGCATCCCACCGCGCTGAAACAGAAACCCCAGCCAGATCAGCAGCGGCACCAACGCCAACAGCGTGAACAGCGCCGGCTTGAGCCAATCGCCCAGCCGCAGGCGTTTATCCATCAGGCTGGTGCTGAACAGGTACACGAAAATCACAGTGCCCGGCATCGCCAGGCCCAACACACCCTTGCTCAACGTAGCGATGACCATCCCGGCGGTAAACAACGCCCAGGCCCAGGTACTCGAACCTTCGCGCTCGGGCCGTACCGCCTGGTAAAACCCCAGCAGGGCCGCGGTGACACCGAGGCTGAGCAACGAATCCTCACCCACACCCCGCACATTGCCCCAATAACTGGCCATGGTCGCCAGGATCAGCGCAGCGCTGAACGCCAGCGTCTGCGGCCGCCCAAATCGCCGCAGCATCCCGTACAACAGCATCACACTGAACAACCCGGCAAACGCTGAGGCCAGGCGCACCGCCCCGGTGCTAGCGCCAAACAAACGAATCGCCCCGGCATCCAGCCATAGGCTCAGGGGCGGTTTTTCCAAGAAGGGTTCACGAAACAGGCGCGGCACCACCCAGTCATTGTCCAGGTGCATCGCCATGGCGATCCCGGACACCCTGGCTTCGGTAGAGCCTTGCAACTCGTGGTTGCCGAGGGCGAAAAAGAACAACAGAGCAGCAAGCAAGAGCAGCAGGGGAGCGGGGCGCGTCATGGAGTCTGGCTACCGAGGCATGAGACCGATCGGGCGACCGGTCATGGGTAGTCAGGGAGTATACGAGCGCGATTCTTAACCTTTGGTGAACGGCCGCGGGGTTTTTCTCCGGCGCGTCAAGGCAGTTTCAAGCTGGGCACTGCCGCTTTGCCTTGTGCGGTCAGCACCGGCTCCAACTGCTCCCAGGTGAAGGCCAAGTCGTTGTCGCAACCGTCACCATTGGCCGGTGTCGAGAGTTGCAGGCCCTGGGTGTTGAAGCTGAGGTGAAAGTTGGAATAATCGGTGATCGCCGGGCAGCCCTCGTCGGTGGTGGTTTGCTTGGCCAGCCAAGTGCTGAAGGCGGCCGGCAGCTTCAAATGGCCGGAATAGGCGTCATGCCATTGCTGATGGCCGCCGAGCCAAGTCCATGGGTCCACACTCTCGCCGGTTTGCAGGTTCCAGGAGTGCAGGCCCCAACTGATGCCCATGGCGCCTTGGCCCGCGGCCCAGCGGTAGAACCGCACGGTGAGAAATTGCGATGACCAATAGGCAGGCTCAACCTCGATCTCACTGGTATAGACCGAACCGTTTCGACCCAGGTATTCACGCCGTTCATAAAAATAGTCGGTTAGATCTTCGTCATTGACGGCCAACGCGGCGAGTTGCTGGTTGATCTTCTGCACCGCCGGGCCATCGCCCTCCAGCTTGAGCGTGACGCGGGGGCCTTGGGTCTTGAGCTGGTAGGTGTGGTTGTGGAAAGTCTTCTTCTCAGTCTTGATCGGCAGCGGCGCGGCTTCCATGGGCGCGTTATAGGCATCGCTACCGCAGCCGTCCGTGCCAATGCGGCGCAGGGTCAGTGGCAGCGGCGTGCCGCCATCGGTTTTGCTCCAAGCACCAGAAAGAGTATCGCCCTGAGGTTTTTGCAGGGCCCAGAAACCGGTGTTTCCTTCCTCCACCCAAGGCGCGTTGTCGTTGGCCTGGGTCAGTTGAATCGGGGTACGGATGCGCTGGTAGTAATAACTGCCATGCTCACCATCGGCGCCGTTGAAACAGACGGTGATAGCGGATTTGCCCAAGGTGCCTTGCCAAACCCCGGCCAACTCGGCGGCGGTGGTGAGTAAGGGCATGACGGTGAGGGCGATGACGGCGAAGGGCTTGAGCACGGGTATCTGACTTCCGGTTGTCTGATAAAGGCCGTCAGGGTAATGGGAAGTGTGAGGGGATGCCAGCGGGCGAGATGAGGTGAGGCAGCTCGCCCGTTTGCGTGTTTTAGGGTTGTGGCGTCTGGGTAGTGAATGGTTGGGTGTTCAAGACTCGTTCTACCAGTAGCTCACCCAGAACGATCAATTGTTGGGCGGCCAGCAACTTGTGGCGGTGCGCGCCTTCAAGTTCGAAAGCCAGGTCGGTGGTCATGGCGTTGAGGGAAGCGAGGGTTTCGCTGGCTTGGATTAGCAGGGTTTCGGGGTGGATGTTTTCGGCGAGGGTGAAGAGGGTGGTTGGGGGATTGGGGGTGATTTTTTTCATGATGAAGCTCCCACACTGTTTAAGGAGCTGCCTCCCCCCTGCTGTCAAACAGGGTTGGGTGGCAGCTGTACGCGGGTTGACAGACCGGAAGTGTAGGAACCCGGCGCACCCGAAGATGCCCCACGCACAGCCGCCATGAACGGAGCGGAATGCGCAAGCATGCCGCCTTATCACGGGGTGTGAAAGGTTACACTTTTCGGCCTGTCAAAGCCGGACGCTGATCATCAGCGACGCGAAGAAGTTAGCGTTGTGAAGGGGGCTGCGCCAGTTCACCAACAGCGCGGCAACTTGCGGGAAAATTCCGAAGCTCGGCCCTGTTGGCGTCCCCCGTCGTCAGGCTCTGTTAAAAGCTCCAGTCCTCAGCCTGAACCAACTGGCAGAACGGCCCGTTGAGCGTGGCATTGTGATGAGCCACGACGGCCTCGGCTTTCATCAAGGGCGTGTCAGAACAGGTATGACCGTCGGCGATAAGCACCGCATCGAAGCCAAGATCACGCGCGGCACGGCAGGTGCTGTCGACGCAGTACTGCGTTTTCATCCCGGTAACTACCACGCCGGTGGCGCCGCTGGAGCGCAGATGGTCAGCTAGGTCAGTCATTGCAAAAGCGTTAGGACGACGCTTTTCGAACACCACTTCCCCACCCAGCAACTTCAGTTCCTCTGCAATCAGCGTAAGCGGGCTGCCCGATTCGATTGGCGAGCCTGCGGGCCCGATATGACGCGCGAGAAAAATCGGCGCGCCTGCGCTGCGGGCCTTGTCCATCAGGGTGTTGAGCGTTTCCAACAGCTCGTCGCAGCGCCAGGGTTTTTCCGGGCCGTGGACGAGTCCGACTTGGATATCGAGTATCAACAGGGCGTACATGGGTGCATCTCCTTGCGTGTGAACCAGCGACACAAGGGCATAAAAAAAAGGCCCTTTCCATCGCTGGCGGGCCTTTGAAGTGTTCGTTGGTTATTGGCTCACGACACCTCGCACGCTCCGCTTGATGCGGTCGTGGTGGTGGTTGTCGAGGTCAGGCAATAGGCAGTCATGGGGTGACACTAGCATTGTGGTTGATGGAATGCCAGGTACAAAAAAGACGTCTTTGGACGTCTTTTTTGTTGATTCCGGGGGAAGCTGAAAAGCTTTCTCACCTTATTAATTTATATAAAGAATAAGAATCTTAAAAAGTTGAGCTGGAATCTTTTGTAAGAAGTTTCCTCATTTTTGGTAGGCTTTTGCCATCAGTCGAGAGGAAATGGAATGCCCGCAGTCATCGTTGAAAACGACACATCGCAATGGCAAGACGAGACCGGTGCTGTCTATCACTTCCCCAAGCGGTACCAAGCCTGGCTCGCTGAAGGAACCGAAGTGATCTATTACAAAGGACGCATCCAGTACAAAACCTTTGCTTCTGCCCGCCTCAGCGCCGATCCACATTATTTTGGTATGGCACGCATCGGCAAGGTCTACGCAGACCCGAGGAGTGATAAGGGGGACCTTTTTGCTTTGATCGAAAACTTCACTCCGTTTGAAGGCGCTATCCCCTCGAAAATTAACGGAGCGTACCTGGAGACGATCCCCGCTACTCGCGTGAGCAACTATTGGCGTGACGGAGTTCGGTCCATTTCCCAACTGGATTACGATGCAATCCTAAGTCATGCGAAGCTCCTGTCTTCCCAGGCTGACCAGGGCACACCAAATATCGAAGGCGATCCATTGACCTTTGAATCGGCCAATGAAGGCAGCAAATCAAGTTACTTTGGAACCCGTTACGAACGCCGGAAAGATCTAAGGGTGAAAGCCATTGCTATCCACGGGCTTGACTGCAAGGCATGTGGCTTTGATTTTGAAAAGGCGTACGGCGAGCACGCGAAGGGGTTCATTCACGTTCACCATATAGTGCCGATTTCGGACTTTGGTGGTGAGAAAGCCGTGAATCCTGAGACTGACCTCGTTACGTTGTGCGCCAACTGTCACGCCGTGGTCCATCGCAAGCGGGAGATGACGCTGAGCGTTGATGAACTGAGAGGTATGTTGCGCGGGCGATGGGTAATCGAGCCTTAGTTTTCTACTGTGTTCAGCCTACGGTTGTGAGGCTGAACCCTGGATAGTGACATCCTACCGGCGGGCCCATTAGCCGTTACTGTACCCGGCAAGTTGGCTCTCAAGGTATTACGCGGTCTCCTGATCGGAGCAGTATAGGTAGCAGCCTTTCATCCCCCTGGAAAATGGGACTGGAACTGGAAGAAGGAGACGAGGTTTTTTTCCGTATTTACTGGCCTTCAGTCAAAAAGAAGACGTGCATAGCCATCTTTTTTCGTTCATTGGTGGGCCGGGGTGAGCTGAATTGTTTGCCCAGTACATTGATTTAAAAAGGTATTTTTTATTTTAAAGATGTACTTGGAATACCGTTTGGAATAGCGCAGGAATCGGGTCGATGACGCGGAGACTACGATAGGTGCCGTGTTGTCCTCCATTAACTCTCAATAGTCGCCACCCAGTGAGTCGGGTGCGCTTTTCAGATTTGGAGTACGTCTGTAAGCGTAAGCAAACGTGCCGTGAGCGTTTCCCGGCCGAGATGAATGAAATCAGCAGCTTAGCCGTATGTCGATACTGGCTCGAAGCTACCCAACCGGTTAAGGTGTGGCATTGATCACATATACCTCACAGGGATGCGGCGAGCACGCCCTCCCTGCTTCTGTGTAAGGAACGTGCGCGTGAACCAGCAGACCCTGGCCCCCTTCATCTGGAATATCGCAGATCTGCTTTTGGGAGCCTTTAAGCCCTCCGAGTATGGCCGCATCATCCTGCCGTTCACCGTGTTGCGTCGGCTGGAATGTGTGCTCGAACCCACCCGCGGCAAGGTAAGCAGCCAGTATGAGGCGATGAAGGCCAGTGGCGTGGACATGGACCTGATTTTACCGACGACGGCCGGCGCAACCTTCTACAATGTCTCGCAGTATTCCCTGGACAGCGTGGGCTCCACCAGCACCCGCGCCAACCTGGAAGACTACATCGCCAAGTTCTCCGCCAACGCCCGCCAGGTGTTCGAGCACTTCGCCTTTGACAGGTGGCTGGAGAAGCTGGAGAAAGCCAACCTGCTGTACCTGGTCGCGCAGAAGTTTGCAGCAGTCGACTTGCACCCAGACAAGATCAGCAATCACGAAATGGGGCTCGTCTTCGAGCACCTCATCCGCAAGTTTGCCGAGTCATCCAACGATGATGCCGGGCAGTACTTTACCCCGCGCGATGTGGTGCGCCTGGCCACCACCCTGGTGTTTGCGCCGGATCATCATGCACTCAACGGCGATGGTGTGGTGCGCACCGTGTACGACTGCGCCGCCGGCACGGGCGGCTTTCTGTCTTCGGCCATCGAGCAGGTCTACGAATGGAACCCCAATGCCCGGCTGGTGCCTTACGCTCAGGAGCTGAACCCGGAAACCTACGCCATCTCCGTGGCGGACAAGCTGATCCAGGGCTATGACACCCGTAACATCAAACTCGGCAACACCCTGTCCGACGATCACCTGCCACATGAGCAGTTTGACTACTGCCTGGCCAACCCGCCGTTCGGCGTGAAGTGGGAGAACGTCCAGAAGCAGGTGCAGGCCGAGCACAGCCAGCAAGGCTTCGCCGGCCGCTTCGGCGCCGGCCTGCCGCGTGTGGGCGATGGTTCGCTACTGTTCCTCATGCACCTGCTGTCCAAGCGCAAACCGCTTGAGCTGGGCGGCAGCCGCATCGGCATCGTGCTGTCCGGCTCGCCGCTGTTCAACGGTGGTGCTGGTTCGGGCGAGTCGGAGATTCGCCGCTGGATTCTAGAAAACGACTGGCTGGAGGCAATCATTGCCCTGCCAAACGACCTGTTCTACAACACCGGCATCGGTACCTATATCTGGGTGCTGTCCAACCACAAAGGCGCGCTGCGCAAGGGCAAGGTGCAGTTGATCGACGCCAGCGCCATGCATGCGCCGATGCGCAAGAGCCTGGGCAGCAAGCGCAAGTACCTGTCGGATGAGCAGATTACCAAGATCGCGAAGCTGCACGAGGCCTTCGAGGAAGGGCCGAATAGCAAGGTTTTCACCACTACCGACTTCGGTTATCGCCGCATCACCGTCGAGCGCCCGCTGCGCCTGCGCTTCGCGGTCACTCTGGAAAAACTCGTCGCCTATCAGAATACCAAGGGCGCCGATCAGGCCGAGGCCTTTGCCAGTGTGCAGGGCGAGTTCGATAACTTGCCGGCTTTCTTCAAGGCTGCCAGTGTCAAGAGGCTAGGCAAGGGCGCGCTCAAGGCCGCTCTGGCCTGTTTTGGTGAGCGTGATGCCAACGCCCAGCCGGTTCTGGACGACAAGGGTAATCAGCAGGCCGATCCCGACCTGCGTGGGTTCGAGAATGTGCCGCTCAATCAGAGCATCGACGACTACTTCGCTCGCGAAGTACTACCTCATGTGCTGGATGCCTGGATCGACAGCGGCAAGACGGACGCGAAGGACGGCCAGGTCGGCATCGTCGGTTACGAGATCAACTTCAACCGTTACTTCTACGTCTACCAGCCGCCGCGCGGCTTGAGTGAGATTGATTCCGACCTTAAGGCTGTTGAGTCCGAAATAGCTGCATTGTTGGGCGAGGTGACGGGGTGAGTCAGTACAAGCCGTATCCGACTTATAAGGACTCCGGGGTGGAGTGGTTGGGGCGGGTGCCGAAGCATTGGCGAGTCGTGCGTATGCGCTATGCCGCTACCCTGAACCCACCTGTTCGTAGCGATTTGTTGGAAAATCCTGATCAAAAGGTTTCCTTCCTGCCTATGGAGGCTATCGGAGAAAAGGGTTCGCTAAACCTTGAGCAGGCACGCCCGGTAACCGAGGTGAGAAATGGATATTCCTATTTTGAGGACGGCGACGTGGCCTTTGCTAAGGTCACGCCATGTTTTGAAAACGGGAAGGGTGCCCTTATGCGAGGGCTGCAGAGCGCTGCTGGATTTGGCACTACCGAGCTGACAGTGCTTCGCGCGAATCCTGCGGCGGCTGATGCTCGCTACATCAACTACATCGTTCAAGGCTCCAGTTTTCGGGCCTTCGGTTCCGGTGCAATGACCGGAGCGGGAGGCTTGAAGCGAGTACCGGATGAGTTCACGCGCAATTTTCCGGTGTCGCTTCCTGAGCTAGGTGAGCAGCGTGTCATTGCCGCCCACCTTGACCGCGAAACCACCCGCATCGATGCGCTGATTGAAAAAAAAACCTGCTTTATCGAACTGCTGCGCGAAAAGCGCCAGGCGCTGATCACCCACGCCGTCACCAAGGGCGTCGGCCCCAATGTGAAGATGAAAGACTCTCGCGTGGAATGGATGGGGGAGGTGCCGGAGCATTGGGATGTTGCCCCGATGAAGTATGTTTGTGAATTGCTAAAGGATGGAACTCATTTACCACCGCCTCGCACTGATGAAGGCGTGCCACTTCTGAGCGTAAGAAATATTATCGATGGTCATTTCAACCTGCGAGACGATGATTCGACCATCTCCCATCAGGACTATATGGAGCTCTGTAAGGCGTTTATCCCTCAGGAAGGGGATGTCCTACTAGCAGTAGTAGGTGCCACGCTTGGTAAAACAGCGCTGATTCCAGCTGCTCTTGGTCAGTTTCACATTCAGCGAAGTCTGGCAATTTTTCGTCCTCATCATGGGCGGATGAATTCCTGCTGGCTTCACTTGATTTTTCAATCCAGTCTTTTCCAGTCCTTGTTGTGGGAGCATGCAGGCTACTCAGCGCAGCCCGGAATCTATCTTGGCACGCTGGCTGGATTATCAATTCCACAGCCACCGCTGAATGAGCAAGCTCGAATATTTTCCTACTTGAGTGAGCGTACCGCTCGCCTTGACTCACTCATCAGAACAACAGAAAGCAGTATAGAGCTCCTGAAAGAGCGCCGCTCCGCCCTTATCACTGCTGCCGTCACCGGTCAGATCGATCTACGGGAAGCGGTATGAGCCAGGGCCGCAGCCTGCGTCTGTTTCTGGTGGACGGCACACCCAACGGCCTGCTCACCGCCGAAATCATGAACTGGACCGGCCATGTGCTGACGGGGCCGCGCTCCAGATTGGCCGAACTGGTACAGCGCCCCGAATGCGCGCGAACCGGCGTGTACTTTCTTGTCGGGCCCGATTCGGACGACAGCCTGCGTACCCGGGTGTATATCGGCGAGTCTGATGATGTGGCCCAGCGTCTGAAGCAACATAACCGTCCGCAAGAGCAGGGTGGCAAGGACTTCTGGGAGCGTGTCTGTCTGATTACCAGCAAGGACCAGAACCTGACCAAGGCCCATGGCAAGTACCTGGAGAGCCAACTTATCCAGATCGCCAGTCAAGCTGGTCGTTGTGTAGTAGGCAATGGCACAGCGCACAGCTACACCAACCTGCCAGAGTCGGACCGCGCTGACATGGCGTTTTTCCTCGAGCAGATCCGCATCGTGCTACCTGTGCTGGGCTTCGACTTCCTGCGCGAGCTGATCAAACCCTCCAAGCTCGTTATGGCACCAGTCGAGCGACCGGTCAGCCAGTCGCCGCGTTTTGCTTTACAGCTTCCAAAGAGCAAGGAGCGCGCGCAAGCGCAAGAGGTTGATGGTGAGTTCTTTGTACTGAAAGGGTCCCGAGCTCGAGCTCAGTGGGTAGGAACTGCGGATCACAACTACCGGAACCTGTACCAGCAATTGGTCAGTGACGGTGTCATGATCAGTGACGGAAGTGATTACCTAATGTTCAAGGACGACTATGCCTTTAGTAGCCCGAGTGCCGCGGCAGCGGTTGTGTATGGTCGTGCAGCCAGTGGTCGAATCTCTTGGCTGGTCGAGGGTAGTGGCGATACTTATGCCGCCTGGCAGGACAGTCAACTGAGTGGTCTCGGTGTGAAGCCCGAAAATGAGTTCCTCAGTAAATAAGATTGAGCAACCGCAGCGGAGTCTGAGCAACGAGAACATCGGCAAGATAGGCCTGTCGCTGCGCGATGCCTCCTATCGTGCCCAAGGACAGGGTGCTTCAACCCGCTGCTGCTCTATCTGAATAAGAACGGCGTTCCACCAACGTGCCGACATGATTAGGGATACCTACGACGGTGGCATGTGAATGTGCCCCAGCTGTATCAGTGGATACGCCCGATAGACATTATTTGATGGGCCGTTCCCAGGGATGGCCGAGAAGTTAAAGGACGAAACGATGAGTCATATCCACCACGAGTGCGAACTTGAACGCTATATCGTCGGGCAGCTTGAAGGTGCCGGCTGGCTGGTGGGTAAGTCGGCTGATTATGACCAAGGGCGGGCGCTAATCCCTGAAGATGTGGTGGGCTGGCTGGACGATAGTCAGCAAGTGGCCATGGCCAAGATCGTTGCCCTCAATGGTGTTGGCGCGCGTGATGTGGTGCTGGACCGGCTGGTTAAGCAGCTGGAGAACAAGGTTGATGGCGGCACGGTGAATGTGTTGCGTCACGGCTTTGCTGTGGCCGGTGGCGGCACCCTGGCTATGAGCCAGGCTTTGCCCGAGGATGAGCGCAACGACACGGTGACCGCCCGCTATGCGGTGAACCGTCTGCGCGTAGTGCCACAGCTGCGTTACTCGTTGGACAAGGCCGATGAAATCGATCTGGCCTTCTTTATCAACGGCATTCCGGTGGCCACGGTGGAGTTGAAGACCGACTTCACCCAGTCCGTCCAGGCTGCCATGCAGCAGTACTGCATGGACCGCCGACCTGAGCGCAAGAGCGGTGGCCTGGAGCCGCTGCTCACCTTCAAGCGTGGCGCGGTGGTGCATTTCGCCATGAGCGATAGCGACATACGCATGACCACCAAGCTGGCCGGGGATTCGACCTTCTTCCTGCCGTTCAACCGGGGCAACGATGGCGCCGCCGGCAACCCGCCGGGTGAAAACGGTAGTTACCCGGTGAGCTACTTCTGGGAGCGCGTGCTGCAGAAGGACAACTGGCTGCATATCTTCCACCGCTTCGTGCTGCAGGAGCGTAAGGAAGCCCAAGACATCAACGGCAAAACTTACTTCAAAGAAGGCCTGATCTTCCCGCGCTTCCATCAGTGGGAGGGCGTGACCAGGATGATCGACGCCGTGCGGGTAGAAGGGGCAGGGCAACCGTATCTGATCCAGCACAGCGCCGGCTCGGGCAAGACCAATACCATCGCCTGGACCGCGCATTCGTTGATTCGAGTGCGCCGTCCCGACGGTGAGCCGTATTTCCACAGCGTGATCGTGGTGACCGACCGCCAGGTGCTGGACCAGCAGTTGCAGGATGCCATCCAGCAGATCGAGCACCAGGCCGGCGTGGTCTGCGCCATAGACCGCCAACAGTCGAATCTGCCCAAGAGCCAGCAGTTGGCCAAGGCGATGCTCGATGGTGTGCCGATTATCGTCTGTACCCTACAGACGTTTCCCTATGCGCAGAAGGCCATCCTCGGCGAGCGGAGTCTGCGCGATCGCCGTTTCGCCATCATCATCGACGAGGCGCACAGCTCCACCGGGGGCAGCACGGCGGATGATCTGCGTTATGTACTGACTGGGCAGAGCGAGGTGGAGTGGGAAAAACTCTCCAAATCGGAGCGGTTGTCCGTGTGGCAGAGCTCGCGCTCGCGCCCAGGTAATGCTAGCTACTTCGCCTTCACCGCCACGCCTAAACATTCGACGCTGAGCCTGTTCGGCCGTCCGCGTAATCCGACGCAGCCGGTTAGCAGTGACAACTCGCCCGCACCGTTCCATCCCTACACCATGCAGCAGGCCATCGACGAAGGCTTCATCCTTGATGTGCTGAAGAACTACACCAGCTACGAGGTGGCGTTCAAAATCGGCAGCGAGATGGTCGATGACAAGCGCGTGGACGAGAAGAGCGCCGGGCGCAAACTGGCCAAGTGGCTGTCGCTCAACCCGGCGAATGTGGGACAGAAGGTCGAGCTGATCGTCGAGCACTTCCGCAAGAACGTCGCGCATCTGCTCGGTGGCCAGGCCAAGGCCATGGTGGTGACCAGCTCGCGTGCTGCAGCTGTGAAGTACCACCTGGCACTGGAGGACTACTGCAAGCGCAAGGGCTACGACAACGTGCTGGCGATGGTGGCCTTCTCAGGTGAGGTGCCTAATACGGATGTTGAAGAGCCCAGCTTACCCAAGGATCACCAGTTCAGTGAAACCAACCTGAACCCCGGCCTGCATGGCCGCGATATGCGGAAGGTGTTCGACACTAGGGACTACCGGGTGATGATCGTCGCCAACAAGTACCAGACAGGCTTCGACCAGCCCAAGCTGGTGGCCATGTACCTGGACAAAAAAATATCCGGTGTGGAAGCAGTGCAGACCCTCTCACGCCTGAACCGTACCTTCCCCGGGAAGGACAAGACGTTCGTCATCGACTTCGCTAACAAGGCCGACGAGATACTGGCGTCGTTCAAGACCTTCTATCGTGATGCCCAGGTAGCGGACATCCAGGATCCGAACATCGTCTACGACATCAAGCAGCGCTTGGATGGCATGTTCATCTATGAGCAGGCTGAGGTGGAGGCTTTTGGTGATGCCATCGTCGATCCGAAGGTGACGCACCAGAAGCTGTTCTCGCTTACACAGTCAGCCACCGACCGCTTCAACGGAAAGCTGAAGACGCTCAACGATGCCATCGACCAGTGGGAAAAAGCCTGGGAAAAGGCCCATGCCGAGGGTAGCGACAAAGATATGGAGTACGCCGACGTGCAGCGTGCGGAGTACTGCAAGGCGCGCGACGAGCTGATGATCTTCAGCGAGAGCCTGACCAAATTCGTGCGCAGCTACGAGTACATAGCCCAGTTGATTGACTTCGACGACCCAAGCCTGGAGGCGTTTGCCAGCTATGCGCGCCTACTGCGTAAGCGGCTCAAGGGGATCACCGCCGAACAGGTGGATCTGGGTGACCTTAAACTCAGCCACTACAAGATCAAGAAGGGCAGCAACCTCAGTGGCGTCGCCGTGCTGGGTGAAACACCTGGCCTCTATAGTATGACCGATAACGGCCTGCGCGACCCCCGCGACCGCGAGAAAAAATACCTCGCCGAGCTGATTGAGAAGCTCAACAACGCCTTCGGCAAGGACATCACCGACACGGACCAGGTGGCGTTCGCGGTGCACGTTTCGGAGAAGCTGCGCGCTGATAGCGTTGTGATGGCCCAGGTGCAGAACAACACCATGGAACAGACCATGAAGGCCGACCTGCCTTCAAAAGCCATCTCTGCCATCGCTGCCGCCATGAGCAGCCACACTAGTATGGCAACCAAGCTGCTCAGCGATGAATCGACACGCGAGGTTTTCCTGACGGTGGTTTACGAGCTGTTAAAGAAAGCTCCTGGGGCAGAGCTCTTTGACCTAGCGAGGCCGAGTAAGTAGAGATCGGCCAGTCCTCAGCCTTGAGGGGCAAGCGGCTTTGAAAGCTATTTGCTGTCGAATCGCTGGACGCCCCTCTGGATTAGGTGGGGGTGCATTTCATCCCGTAAGGCTTGTCTCTCCAAGCTGACCTTTTTGCGTACAAAAATGCAGAATGCATCAATACTGCATTGACGGCTCACTGGCATTCCCTTAGCATGGCTTCCAAGTCGACTGCAGTATGATTGCATTCTGCGATTGCGACGGATCGAATTGACTATTGGCAGACACGCAAGGAGATAGAATGAAACGAAAACGATTGAAATTAGCACCCCCGACGTATCTTTCCCTTGTGGTCTACCTTGCTCTCAGCCCCAATATCGAGGTTGGCTTCAATCGGTCGTGGCAGGTACATGCTGATGGCAGTGAAACTAGAAACCTGCAAGTAGATATAAAAAAATTTTAACATGGGAAGTTAATCAATGGTGGCGAAAAAAATACTCTCTCACATCGCTGATGTCTCATTAGGTCAGACTTTTCGGGAGCGGGCGGAGACAGACAGCCCCGAAAGCGGCGTTAGGTTGATTCAGATAAAGGACGTCCGGGAGGGGGAGCTGAATGATATAAATTCCCTCCCTTATGCTGATATCGAGCCCTCTAAATTGAAGGTTAAGCTCCTGGTCGGAGATTTGCTATTGCCGCTGAGAGGTATGCGAACTGAAGCCATGGTGTTTAGAGGGGAGAGCGGTAATGTCACCACAACAAACCAAGTCGCCATAATTCGCCCGAGGCAGGGTGGAGGGGTGAGTTTGGAGTACCTCCATTGGTTTTTTAATTCAGCTAAGGGTAGTGTTTTACTTGAGTCCATACGAACCTCCGCAAACATACCCAATATAAGTGTTAAGAATTTACTTGAAATATCGGTGCCAGTTCCAAACTCGAAAAAGCAAAAGCAAATCGTTGATATTTATCATAATTGGTGTGCGCAGAGGGATACGTTGCGTAAGTTGATTTTTAATGGAGAGAATATGGTGGCAAGTGCTGCGCACGAAATATTGGGTGGAGACTGATAGGTATGGGTATTTCGTTTGCTGGTTTGAAAGCGTTTGTGCTGGAAAGTATTGAGCGTATGCGCTTGAGCGGAACGGATCTAGATGCAGTAAAGGTTTTGTTGCTCTTTATGGTCTGCAAAAAAGCCCTTGATGAGGAGCGGAGTATCCAAGCGAGAGAGGGCTTGGTTAAAGACTCAGATATTGATGAGTTGAGCAATGTGGAGTCGTTGGCATCGGTTGTTGCGCGGATAGTTGAGAGTAAATCAAGTTCGTTTTTCTCAGATTCCATTCTAAGTATTTGGGATGAAATACATCCTGTCCTCAGCTCTGATATGTCGGAGAGGAGTGAGTTGGTTAGGCTCTGGGATGAGTTTAGGTGTTTTTCTTTTGATGAGTGTAATCACGAAGATGGATTGGCCGCATTTTTTGAGTGGTTCTTGGTAGAGTTGGCTGAGCGAAATTCTAATAAGGGAGGGTATTTCTTTACTCCTGACGGAATAGTAAGTTTGATGGTCCAGCTTCTCGATCCTAAAAGTGGGGAAAAACTATATGACCCGGTATGTGGCTCCGGAGAGTTTTTGATAGGGGCTATCAATAAAGTTAAGGAGTCTTCGGAAAGGAATTGGCTGTATGTTTTAGGGCGGGAAAGGTCTGCTGAGACAGCTTTTATAGCAATGGCAAATGCTTATGTCCACGGAGTTAGTGTGGATAGTGTAGAAGTTTGTGATGCGCTAGCCCGTATGGATTATAAAGAGAAAATTTACGGAAGGTTTGACTTAGCTCTTGCAAATCCGCCTTTTTCACTTCGTCATTGGGGTGGCGAAAGATCCGTAGACTTTCTGCGCTATGGGTTGCCTCCTCAAGCTAATGCGGATTTTGCATTTATCCAGAATGTCCTTTTCAGTTTGAATAAGAATGGTCGAGCAGCAATGGTTGTGCCTATGGGGGTTCTATTCAGAGGGGGAGTAGAGAGGGAAATCAGAAGGAGGATGCTGTTAGAGAATAATGTAGATGCCGTTATTTCAATTCCTGCAATGTCATTTTATGGTACTGCCATACCGGCGAATATTTTGATAATGAGGAAGTCTTCAGTCTTCAGTGATGTGCTGTTTATTGATGGGTCAAGTTTTTTTTCGAGAAGTCAACGCCTGAATCGTCTGGGGGAAGATGCGATAGAAAAAGTTTCAAGAATGTATGCAGAGCGAAAAAATATTAATGGTCTTGCTTGTTGCGTTCCTGTTAAGGATTTGGAAGAGAATGACTGGAATCTGACGGTTTCTAGATATGTTGCCCCTCCTGCTGTAGAGGGGATGGAGTCTATGGCTACACTATTGGAGCGACAAGAAAAATTGCAGTTCGAACTAAGCGTATTGCAGCAAGAGATGAGATTGCTGTTGAGTCGGGACAATATTGATTAGTTTAAATCGTCGGTTTCTGGCTTGCAGCGCGGTGGTTGAGCCGAGGAGAATTTTACTGACCCGACGTTTGCCGTGGGTTTGAAGTGGCAATTTATAGCAAGCTACTTGAAACTTTGATTTCAGGTGATAATTTGGAGAGAGTAATTGCGGATCTGCGGCGGTATGCTTGCCCTACAGACCTGCTACTCTACCCTATCTCTCCTCTTCTCCTTCGTCTTGCTCGTTGGCAGGTTTGGCTATGATCTCCAGCGCGACGGGAATTGAGGACGTAATGCTTGGACGCGGGTTTGACTCCCTTGAGCTGTCGATCGGAGAGGCGGAGGTTTTGGGCAGGCATGATATTGTCCTCAGGCACTGATTCGGTATTCCAAAGATTAGCACCGGATGGACTGGAATACCGTCTGGAATACCCGAACGGCTGGAACTCAAAAACTCTCAAAAGTCCGAAAAAGCGCTGGAGGCCGCGTATTTACGGGATCGCAGGCACAAAAAAAGACGTCCAAAGACGTCTTTTTTCGTTGATTTGGTGGAGCCGGGGGGATCTTATAAATCATCATAACCTACTGTTTAATAGCCATTTTATTTGAGGTTTCTTTGGAAGTGCCCCCATATGTGCCCCCGGGAGCTTTAGTCCGACGAACGGTTTATAGGGAGTTGAACTGGCGTCCTGAGTTCACTCATACTCAGGCAGCAATAGTTCGCCGAACACTGGATGTCAGCACGGTTTGATCGCCTAACGGGCGTGAATTTCCGCGGCATGACAGGCAGCTATCGGCTATGGATTCAATCGGTCGACGCAACCCGTCGTTAACGTACTCGGCAGGAGTCGAAAAGCCCAGAGTTCTCTAGGGCAATCTACCCTCTAGTAACCTCTACCGTTCTCTCGCGAGCTCGCTTGAGTTGCGCTGCGATGAATTCGCCATTGCACTCGGCCACTAACTGATCAAGCTCCTGCTCAGGTAGCACTCCTAAGCGATCAACCTGACTGAGGAATCGGCCATACATAGTGGAGCCGGGCAGGTCTGCATTGGTATCCGCAGGCATTCTGATGATGCGTTTCACATCCGTGGGCGTGAGGTTATCGAAGAGAGGAATGATCAACTTCTCGATAACATCGTTTGAAGTGTGCCAGCTGCGCGTCTCCGAAAGCAGCTGGAGTGCCCGTTCTTTCGCCAACTCGCCTAAGTCATGTTCCTGTATTGCGACAGCGAGACGTTCGGTCTCCAAGGAATGAATTCGCTGGTTCGCTACGGTAGCAAACGCGGGATGTCTCCCCACCGCCAAGGCCGGCATTACTTCAGCTTCGGCCCCACTACGGAGGAATTCATTCAGCCGAACACGAGCAGCATCGTCAGTCAAACCGGCCATCTCAGGTGTCGTCGCTACCAGTCGGGCAACGCCTGGCAATCCTTGGTCTTCCACCTGTCTAATCAGCGTGCTCAACTGCTGGGAGATCCTTGGTTCAGCAGTCGCTCGGTGAGAATTGAGCAGCACCGACAGCACAGCACCGACTTGGATTTTCCCAGCCACAGGACTTTCTGGCTGAGCAAATCCGAAGATGAGCGAGTCAACCAGACCACGAATGAGAGCTTCGGACGGGTTCGCCAATGGGGTCTGGCGCAGGGCGATTGATGCTTGATGGTAATCCGTCGGGAAATAGTCAGAGGCGACTGTAGTAAGTAGTTCGGCGATAGCGGCGCGCCCCTGGATCGGCGGCTGTGACAACACGTGCTCTACCGCATTACGAAGGTGAAGGCGAGCAAGCTCGGCATTTGGCCGATGGGGAATCCCGGCAGACTGAAATGAAGGATGTGCGCATTGGTGCCGATCTTCGCGAAGGCGCTGAAGGTCACGCATCTGCTGGTGGTCAAAGAAGCCTAGCTCCGTCCCACAAGTACTGATAATCGTACGCTCAAATTCCAAGGCGTTTTTCACACCTTGGTCATTACCTGCATTGATCTGGTCGATGTAGGTCTCATAACGACTATTGATGCGCTGTGCTTTTGCATCGCCTGCAAGGGCGAGATCACGAATTTTATCAACCAAGTCGAATACGATTGCAATCCAGACGTTAACAATGGTCGACCTGTACGCGCCGGCCTTGTAGCACCGAATTGACTCTGAAACATAGTCCCTCGAACGCTCCGCTCGGCACTTGAGAACCAGAGTGTCCAAATCAGCTAAGGAGTCGGTCATGCATGAGCTCTCCATTTTTGGGCGCGCATTCGTTGCCCGCGTTACGAAAATCGAGGATATCGCAAGGTCAGAAAAAACAGAGGAGGGGCCAGATTTATTTGTAGGGGCCAGCTGCTGTTAGCTCGGCAACTCTCCGCCCGCTCCGTCATTCTGTTTTGCTTGAGCTCGACGCTCCAAACTGGCCTTGCCTAAGGACAGAACAGGCTTGCGGTTGGCTTCGCAGAAATTCGAATGGCAGTCTCCGAGGATCTCCTCGACGGTCAAACCGGCGTCTGTCCAAGCCAAAACAGGCTTACCTCTGCTTTTCACCAGATTGTCCAAGTAGGTTTCAATCTTGGTGATCCGGTCCTTGTCGATGGTGATATAGCCGATCGGCACCGTAATGGCGCTCTCAACATCCGGCTGAACGTGGTACTGCACGACGGCGAGTTGGCCGGGAACCAAGAAGATCTCCACCTGCGTCTGCAGGTCGTTACCCTCGTACGCTATGCCATTCGGCAACCTTGTGTGGAAGCTCTGCTTCAGAGTTCCGAGGTCTTCCTTGCCTTCAAAAGGCATGATCGCAGCGATGATCCCACGCCCCTTTCGGTCCTCAGTCAGGCGCTTGGCGACTTCATTGCCGAACTCGTTTAGCAGGTACCCGTTTGCCCCCCAGAACGGAGCGGAACTGGAAAGCCAGTAGGCGCGATGATCTTCCCCTGGTTTCCAATTGGCGGAGAGGTCGTCAAGCATGCGATCGAGGGTTATTTTATTGTTTAGGCTGAAAATCGGCCCGATTAAGGAACGCGTCGTAGGACTACCATACCCCGTCTTGCGGTTGGCGTGATCGATAAGCCAGCGGTTGAGATCCAGACCTCGCTCATCAATGTATTTGTCCAGAACATGGTCGTCGAACAGTGTGCAGTAGCGTATGAGGCTCATGCCTTTGGAAGGCATTTTCACGCTGTTGAGGTAGTCAGAAATCTTCGCCTCGACCTCCATCGATAGCGGCCGCTGGCGTGCCCCGCTGACCCTCTCGGCAACCTTCTTCAGCACCTCGACGTCACCTTCTTTAGTGGGACGCAGCCAGATCTCCAGATCTATGGGAATCTGTACGAATCGGCCGGTACTGCAGCCGCCCACCTTGTACAGGCGGGTGTTCTTAATCTCATGCTCCTGGCGGCGGGAATGGTCCAAGAACGCCCGGTACTGGCGGCCGAAGGCTTCGGTGATGGCTTCTGGTCCCGGGCTCTGGTTTTCGGCCGGAATGGGGAGTTGGCGCAGTCCGAAGCGACTGCGGTTGTACGAACTGGACGGCATGATCGAAACCGTCAATGCCTCAAAAACGACAGTTTCCGTGCGTTCTTCGTACTTGGTGAGCCTGGGCGGAATCTCGGGATCACCTTTGGTTCGGTCCATGAGAATGCTGGAAGGCGCCAGCAAACCTTCATTAGTATAGGCGGCCAGCTTGTTCCTGAGCAGTGTCTCGATCAGTACCTCACACTCCCGCTTGCTCAGGCCGAAGTACTCCTGGATCTCGCCGGGGAGTACCTCCTGAAGGGCGATGAGAAGCCGACAAGTGAACTCTTCAATTGCTGGCAGCGGGACTTCCTGCGTCCAAGCGCAGTTGATGTGGTAGCTGTAGGCTGGGATCAGCAGCGAAATCGTGTTGCACAGGCGCACGCCGCTGGGGTCAACAATTTCCATATCATCAAGCATGTTTGGCGGCCTCAATCACGGTGGTTCCGTCCACAAATTCGTAGTTTTCGTTGCCTGCGGCGCTCTTCTCGCTGATGAATGCCAAGACCTCGGAGAGGGAGGAGTTCGCGTTTGAACTCTCCCACATGTGCTTGGAGCCGATAACTACAAGGCGTTCTTGGGCACGGGACAACGCGACGTTGATCCGCGAGGCTTCGACCAAAAAGCCTTGCTTCCCTTCCGGGTTGTTCCTCACCAGAGACAGAATGATGATCGTGTTCTCCTGCCCTTGGTAGGCGTCCACCGTCTCGATCTTGATGAGATCCCGGATGGGGGCGGCCCACTCGGCCCTGGACAGTTCGTTCTCAAGCAGCTGCTTCTGCGCCCGGTACATGACGATGATGCCGATCGGGAATGGCTGTTTTTCCGTCTTCTTCGCACGGAGGCTTTCCAGCGACTCAGACCGGGCCAACTGTCTAAGAATGTCCCTGCATACCTCATATTCATGCCGGTTGGTCACCATCCCCTTGCCATCGTTGTCTTCATCAACAGCCCGAGCCCCACTGCCGCTGTCGATCCAGGTGACTGGCTTGTTCAGGGGGTAAGGAAGATCCTCGCACCATTCGGGGGCCTTCTTGCGGTGGCTCTGGAGCTGATCCTTGTAGAAGCAATGGGAGATGATGTCGCCAATCGGCTCGATCATCCGGTACTGCGTATCCAGGGTGAGGCCATCGTTGACGATGAATGCTCGTTCGAAATCGGTTTTTCTCACCTCGGCTTCGGTGATACCGAGCATTCTGGCAACGTGCCGGACATGCGCTTGCTCATAGAACGGGGGCAACTGGCAGTGGTCCCCTACTAGCAAGACCCGTTTTGCACACTGCAGAGCAATCATGAGTTCAGAAGCCTGCGCTCGCCCGGCTTCGTCGACGATGACCCAGTCGAATTCCTGCTCTTCCAGGCTCAGCCACTTGGCGCCCATGCCCACTAAGGTACCGGCGACCAACTGACTCGATTTAACGAAGAACCGATCGAAGCTTGACGACGCTGACGCGAGAACGTCAATCCAGTCCTTGCTGATACCTATGAGCTGGTTCAGTCGGCGAATGGCAATCTGGTTGGTCACCCCACGGCGCATCGCGATGTGGTTCGTGAGTTCCGACCAGTACGAGGGATCCGTGACTTCCGGCAAGTCGAAATCGTATCCCCGAGTCTCGATGTTGAGCTGAATGTGCTCTTTAGACGACGCTAGGATTTGCTTCAGCTGATCGACATGAGCCTGCCGTTCAGGGCTTAACTCTCGACCATCGCTCAGTTCGTTGATGCTACCCAGCAACACGGCGATGTTCGATAGCAGCGGGCTAATGCTGCGGTGGAGCTTGGCGACCTCATCGACGAACCCTTGGTCCACCATGAGACGGCCAGCCAGCGCGTTGATACGATTTTCGTATTCACGCTGGAACTTGTAGCGCATCTTGCTCTGAATGGAGCTGGAGTGGCATTGCAGCAGCTTCTCATCAATCTGGTGCTCGCGACCCAAGCGAACTAGGCTGAGCGGAGTATCTAGCTCCTGACACAACTCCTTGGCCTTGATGGTCACGGTATCCACTGACGTGTGAGATTGCCCCACCAGCAGGATGTTATTGGCAAGCTTGTTCTCGAACAGATAGTGAATAAGCTTGCTGACAAATGCCGTCTTGCCAGTGCCGGGTGGTCCCTGCAGTACGGAGATGGGCGACTGACTGATCACCCGCTGGAATGCCTGGATCTGCTTTGAATTAAGCACCTCGTCCGAGCCGTTCCGACGATCGTACCGGGCGCGGATTGCCGCTTCGTCTGGCACCTCGTGCGTTATGGCGGCGCGCACATCTCCTTCTTCATTGAAGTACCCTGGCAGGCTGTGAATTCTAGAGTTGCCGGACAACACCCGGTCCAGGGCTTTCTGCCGGCGGAACCGAGATGCGTGACTCCGCTTGGATTCAAGGAACAGGTCAGATCCCTCGCTGACCCGCTTTTTGAAGGAGGAAAGGGACTCACCCCGAGGCTTGACCGCCAAGGTTTCGTCCGTAGTCTCTTCGGGTATTACCCAGCCGAATGCCTGAATCTCATCACCCAGGTAAACGCCAATTTCCTCAATATCATCTGCAGGAAATTCCAGTTCGTTGCCGGCCTTGAGCATACAGGGAATCAGCCAGCCGCCCGACTTGCTCTCAACGATGTCAGCGCTGCACAACTCCAGTTTTTGACGCTGCTCCCCTTCTGTTTCCAGAAGGGCCCGCCAGATCTGGTGGGGATTGATCGTCTGCTCAATGCTCTCATCCAGGAGAGCTTCGCGTTCCTCAGCGCCCTCTTTGGGCTCAAACATCTCAACGAGAAGGTCGAGAACCACATCCTGGTTCATCAAGAATTCGATAAACGAGTTGGGTTTATCACCTGCCATGACGCCGCGTTCGATAGTGATGGGGGTGGTGAAGCTGCATTGCGATCGCTGACCGTCACTGGCGTAGTCGCCTAGCCCTGAATCCTTGACCCAAGCTGTCGTGATAACCCTGGCCTCGGGATCGAGCTTGAGCCGCAATGTCTTCTCGTGGGCTGTGATGGTGAAGAACAGTAGCCTTGGATTGTCATTCGCCCGTTGGACAGACAGATGATATTCAGCCCCCTCCTTCTGCAGCAGGGTCGGTTTTTCTGAGAGTTGCGCGAATGGGTGGATCAGACGCAACGCAGGCTGTGCTGCCTTCGGCGGCGTAATCTGGCGATCCAGGTCGCTTTTCAGGGCCGCCCGAAGCAGTGCCAGATCAACTGGAACGCGATCGGGTAGAGCTGCTGCGGCTTGGAGCTCCATCGCCAGCTCCGGAGAAATATTTTCGACAAATAGCTCCTCCACCATGCGGTAGACGGCAAACCTGTCGCGCCCGAAACCGTCGGTCGCTGTTGGGTTAGCCGGGCCATACTCCACGTTGTAGGGATCGCTGGTGTCGCCGTAGTCCAAAGCGTCGATCAGCAGCATGTCGATGGTTTGGCCATCCTTCCCGTCTCCGCTGCGAACCAGGATATTGTCGGGGTGAAGGTCGCCATGCGCGAAGTTGCTGGTATGGACATGGATAGCGAGATCGCAAAGTGCGAGAGCACTTTTCAGTTTTTGCTCTGGCGTAGCGAGTGTTGTCGCGTACTCTCGCCAAGTGATGCCATCTTCGTAGCGGGTAACTATGAAGAGCCCGGCGCCCTCGCCGAACAGGCCGTATTGAACAACAGTCGAAATGGGGAGCTTGGCTTCGACGGCCTTCTCAATTCTCCGCCGCATGCGTAGCAAGCGCCGGTTGGAAGCGGGATTCTGGAGGTCGATGCGGGCATGTTGCCAAAGCTTCAGCAAACATTGCTCGCCATTGACTAGGCAGCGATAGCTAATCTTCTCTCCAAAGAAGGAGACCTGCTCGCCCTGTACAGGGGGGAAAACTCCCTGAAGAGTGAATGGGTTGAGCTCCCTATTTATGAAGCCGCCCGCGCTCAGCGCTTGGATAACCTCTGCTGTATCATCGTAAGAGCGATCATCGCCGATGGAGATCGCATTGAATTCCGCGAGCATGTCGGCGGCATTCGCGAATCGGTTCTGGTACTCCAGGTCCATCGCCTTTTCGAAGAATGCATTGAGCTTGCCGTCGAACGGATCGTTCTCAACCGGCTTCCAGATCGAAATGCCTTCCTCCTCAGCCAGTTTCTGGTCAGGGAAGCAGATCTTGTGGGCAACGAGAGCCAGCAGATAAACGTCCTTGGCGAACGGGTTCACCGGCTCCCCTTCTCCACCATAAACGTCTTCCGGAATCAGGGTTGAAGAGCTTCTCAGAAGGGTACTCAGTTCCTTCACAGTACCCTTTTCGGGAATGAATGCAGCGTGGTAGCCACTGGTGAGGATGTAGGCGCTATCTTCGGAGTACCACAAGTTCTGCGGCTGGATATCCCGATGGGCGCTGCCCAAGCTGTGCAGTTCCGCAAATGGTGCCAGCAACGCCCGGACGATATCCAGCTTTCGATCTGGACTCCATTTGTGCGAGTTGAGGGTTATGAACTCGCTCAGCCAGCGCGTGTTCTGTTTGACTTCATACATCGCCACACAATCGACGGCGATGTTGTCGTCGTCGGGGGCATCCAGAGGACGCAGCATGTACTGCTGCAGTAGGCTATTAGTCGCTGAGGCATTGTTGTAAAGATAGTTTTCCCGGCTTATCACCTTCTTCCAGATGTTGTCTTCGCGGTTAAGGATGCCCAAGATATCCAAGTCCCACCGCCGGATCATAGCTCGCCGGACGCGAGATTCTTCATGCGTGGCGGGGTACTCCGCGAATAGCTTGAGCTCGTGCTGGTGATCAGGGGTTTCGGCAGCCTCGTATCCCTTGACCTTGAATTTGGCCAGTTCGACGCGACGACCGCGGAAGAAGCCATCAAAGTATTTCAGATTGTCAGCATGATTCGGTCGCTGGCGTCCGATGCCATCGAACCTGAGACTGACTTTCTGCACTATGGCGTCGTAAACAGCGCTGTCACTGATCTTCAGGAAATCATCCAGCCTGTGGACGTAGAGCTGTTCGCTGGATGGCAGATGATCAGGGGTCGCCTCCCCGCAGAGCACCACATGAGCCTCAACGAACGGCACGTAACCGAGGTCGTGCGATAGGTGTGTTTGGAGAATGTTCTTGAGGCGGAGGGCCTGGTCTCGCTTGGTGTGGTAGGGGCTCTTCGAGCGGTACTTTCCGTCGATGTACCAGTTGCCGTCGTAGGATGTCAGCTTGCCGCGCCAGTTCTTCAGCTCGATAACCAGAACGCGATCGTGGGTGACGATGATGAGGTCGAATTCCATCGACCCCTGCTGGTCCATCATCAGGACGGAGGCATAAGCGTGCCATGAATCCCGAAGCTCCGACTCCATGCGGCTTAGCGCCTTTGTTTCGCTGCTGTGCAGTCCGCTGCCTTTGACGATTACCTTCATGCTTCTCCCTTTCCTTTATAGGGCAGGCCGGAGTGCTGAATCAGCGGGCTCTGGCCTCTTGTATTATGTGCACGGTGGCATTTCGCCAAGCTATAGGTCATTGAGGGATATGGCAAATGGATATCAGACGCCTGTTTCTGAGTTGGGAATGTTTCTGCCAGGCTAATAACGTCCTAAGCCGGCCCGGCTTTCGTGAACGCTAGACGACCTCAGTTGGCCAACATTAGCCTGTCGCGACTATCTCCTATGGAACGAAGGGCCACGTCCGTCCCGTTAAGCCATAAACTACCGAAGTGGCAGCTGGAAGCCTTGCACTCAGCTATCTCGCCTTTAGGAAAGAGATCCGCCTTGGCTCCGATCCCGAATCTTAAGCACGGTGGTTGTTGAGCAGTTGGCGTGTAGTGCCGTTGCCCTGACTCCAAGTCCGGCGGCGAGCAACTCACTAACGCGGGCGTGAAGGGATACGTCAACCGGACGGCCCTGATACTTCCCTTGGATCTTAGCTTTTTCAATCCCTTGAGCTTGCCGGGCCCGTCGCTGTTCGTAATCCTTGCGGGCAATGGCGGCCATCATGTCGAGCATCATGTTGTTGATTGCCCCGAGCATACGGACGGTGAACTCATAGCCCGTGGTGTCGCGCATACCTTGGTGACTGGTTGGAAGATCGAGAGCCACGATTCTTAGCCCCTTCCCGTCGATGGATGCCTTGAGCTTCGCCCAGTCACCAGCCGGCAGGCGGGACAGTCGATCGATACTTTCCACCAGCAGAACATCCCCGCTGCGGGAATCGGCCAATAGGCGCAGCAACTCGGTACGATCAGCTTGGGTTCCCGGTGCGTTCTCGATGTAGTGCGCGGCAATGACCTTGCTGTGGTCAGTGGCGAACTGCTCCAGAGCGAACGGGCGCGAGCGGCATCCTGCTCGGCGGTGCTGGCTCGAAGGTAGGCGCGAACGAACATGCTTGATCCCCTATGCGGGCCGTTTCAATTTGGGTGTTTCAAGATCAATGTTTCATTTTGGGTGTTACTTATCCGGTGATAAGAATGCACTTGGTGTTATCTGCCAGCATCACCTGATGCATACCTCTAAAAACGCTAGCGTAGATTGATTACTTTTTGGTCTGCGATGGGCCGGAGTCGTTGCCGTAGCGGAGGTCCGTTGGCAACGCGACGGTGATTTTGGAAGTTAACGCCATCTCGAGCATGAGCCTGTTGCCGCAGTGGAGGTCAAACGGCAACGGTAGCTTCACCGTTTGTCGCTCCTGAGCCCGAAACAGATGCAGTAGGTTCCGGGTACGGCCATGACGACGCAGACGATTGGCCCCACGCCCACGATTTGCCCCCAGAGGCTTTTCAGCAGCGGATAAGCGAAGAACACCGCTGCCGCTTCTGCCGGTTGCATGGTGGCCAGTCTGCCGAGGATGGCGGCACTCATTCCGGAAAGAAGTAGCAGCATGCAGCCTGTTACCGCCAATACTGGTCGGAGTCGGGATTGTGGATTGTGACGATAGCCAGAAGCTGGGACGTCCAGTGGCAATGGAATCTGCCGGACGAGCCTGCTGCGCCCAATGCGTGCGTCGAGGGTCAGGGCCAGCCAAGAAATTCCGATGGCGAATGTGAGGATGAAGCTAACAACCAGTGCAAGTGGCGACATGATCAAACTCCTCTGAGTGCTGTGGCGACTGCCCGTTAGTCGAAACCGAAGGACGAAAAACTGTCTCCGAAGCTGCTTATGCCGTGATCAAACGACAGGCTGTCAGTCATCGTGTCCGTGCCGAATGCGTTACCCATGACATCGAAACAGCTGTCGAGCATGGGCATTCCGTTGGCGGGATTGAGCCAGAAGGTTTCCATGGGTTCGAAGTGGGTCGATGAGAAAGCTGAGAAAGTATCCTCGGCTTGGGTCTGGCCTACCGGGTCAAATGAATCAGCCCAGTTAGTGTGATCCTGCAGGATGCTGTCGAACGACGTACTCGTGTCCCCATCTTCCAGCGAATCGACCTGATACCACCAACGTTCCTGGCGAATACCAAGGCCGTCATGCACCACGACCGCTTTTCCCTGGCTGGGATAGATGACCGTGGTGAATGCCGCTTTTTCTGGCCGGACGACAGAGGTGATGAGATTGGCAATGTGCGTAAACAGGTTCATGGCTAGCTCCTCGGTTTAGTTGGTTTCAGCATCTCCTGAACCCCAAATAACCCAAGGCATGGGTAAGATCGCATACCGCCTTGGAGACGGATCATCTATTGCAAGCTCGGGTGCGTAGAGGGGCACAAGCACGGCCCGGATCAGCAATCCATTACCGCAGCCAGGCCCTTTCCCTTCCAGGAGAAGCAGCACAGCAGGCGCGCGATGCCGGCTACCGCGCGGATACTCGCCACAATTGATCTACTCGCGTCGTGAAACTCTGGCTCATCAGCTCGCGACGCATGCTCCAGGCGGGGGCTGCTGGTACCACACCAGGTCGCAACGTTCCCCGTCCCCATTTGGCGTTGATCGAATCAAGCACGGCCATCACCTTCTCCGAATTAGCTGGCTGACTGGAGGCGAACAGGTCGTCGGTGAATTCACCGCGCCCGCACAGATCCATCAGCAGCACTTCCGCTTTTGAGAAAGCGAAACCTGGGCGATACAGCTTGTCGAGGCCGGCAAGCGCGGCCTGGGTGATCAGTCGAGTGTCGTCGGTGGGGTAGGGCAGCTCGCACAGCATGCCCTTGGTGAATTTAGGCTCGTCCGGATTGAACATACCGGTGCGGATGCTGACCCGTACTCGCTTGCAAACCGAGCCCTGAGCACGCAATTTCTCGCAGGCCCGAGCGGCATAGCTGGCGACCGCCTCGCGGATGGGTGCCAAGTCGTGCAGCCGTTGCCCAAACATGCGGCTGCAGCAGATCTCCTGCTTGGGCGGTGCCACGCTGTCCAGCTCCAGACAGGGCGTCCCGCGAAGCTCGCGTGCGGTTTTTTCCAGCACCACACTGAATTTTTTCCGCAGGGTCCAGGTGTCCGCCTCGGCCAGCTGCCAGGCCGTGCGTATGCCCATCTCGCCTAGGCGCTCTGTGAGCCGTCGCCCCACACCCCAGACCTCATTTACGGCCACAGCCCTCAGCAGCTTGTCCCGGCGTTGTGGGTCAGTGATATCCACCACGCCTCCGGTCTGCTTCTGCCAGCGTTTTGCCGCGAAATTGGCGAGCTTCGCCAGTGTTTTGGTGGGTGCGATGCCGACCCCGGTGGGAATGCCCGTGGCGGCGAGCACTTGAGCACGGATCTCTCGGCCCATGCGCACCAGATCGGTTTGGATGCCCGTGAGCTCCGCGAAGGCCTCGTCGATGCTATAGACCTCCAGTTGCGGCACCAAGCCCTCAATGACGGTCATCACGCGCTCGCTGATGTCGCCGTACAGCGCATAGTTGGAGCTAAACGCCACGCCCCCGGCTGCCTCAAAGCGCCGGCGAATCTGAAACCACGGCTCGCCCATCTTGATCCCGAGCCCCTTGGCTTCCGGAGTGCGGCTGACCACGCAGCCGTCGTTATATCTGAATGACCCTAACAGTTAGTTGAGTGTAAGATATTGATTTATAAGCAAATTAACTCCCTAACATTTTTTTGATTATTTTCCTTCGTTCCTGATGGCGATACTCCTCGACTAAGCCTATTTCAGACGTGGCTTCGCAAAGCAGGGCGGCGGATCGCAATCGACGATAGCTTCACTGTATACTTTTGGCTCCGCATACCCCTTGAGCTACAGGAACACCAGCATGACTGTACTCCAAACGCTCTACTGGCAGCCTACGCCGCCTTAGCGCTACGCCCCCTCGCAACAACCTCGCCTCCGCCAGTTTCGCTGGCGGCTGCGTACTGCTGTATGCCCGGTTCTTACACCCAAAGCGCACAGCAAAATAATCCTCACAATTTGAATTCGTATCGACGCGCTCGCCATTTTCCTGGCATGCGTGCGGTGCATTGCTTTGGATATTCTGATGCTACAAACACTCAAACAAACGTGGTTTTCCAACGTCCGTGGCGACGTGCTCGCGGGGATCGTCGTCGCACTTGCGCTGATCCCTGAAGCCATCGCTTTCTCTATCATTGCGGGCGTCGACCCCAAAGTTGGTCTCTACGCCTCATTCTGTATCGCCGTGGTGATCGCCTTTGTCGGTGGCCGCCCAGGCATGATTTCAGCCGCGACAGGGGCCATGGCACTGCTGATGGTGACCCTGGTCAAGAACCATGGTCTTGAATATCTGCTGGCCGCCACGCTGCTGTGTGGCGTGTTGCAAATTGGTGCTGGCTACCTGAAGCTCGGCTCGCTGATGCGCTTCGTTTCGCGCTCGGTGGTGACCGGCTTCGTCAATGCACTGGCGATCCTGATTTTCATGGCTCAGCTGCCCGAGCTGACCAATGTCACCTGGCACGTCTACGCCATGACAGCCGCAGGCCTCGGCATCATCTACCTATTTCCCTATATCCCCAGGATCGGCAAGCTCATCCCATCGCCACTGGTGTGCATCATCGTGCTGACCGCAGTCGCCATGTCGGTTGGGCTGGATATCCGCACGGTCGGTGATATGGGGGAACTGCCGGATACGCTGCCAATCTTTCTCTGGCCTGACGTGCCGCTGACGTTCGAGACGTTGGCCATCATCTTCCCTTACTCGGCAGCGCTGGCCGTGGTCGGTCTGCTGGAGTCGATGATGACCGCGACTATTGTCGACGACCTGACCGACACCCCCAGCGACAAGAACCGCGAGTGCAAGGGCCAGGGCGTGGCCAACATTGCTTCGGGTCTGATCGGCGGTATGGCCGGCTGCGCGATGATTGGTCAGTCGATCATCAACGTGAAATCCGGCGGTCGTTCTCGTCTGTCCTCCCTGGCCGCAGGTGTATTCCTGCTGCTGATGGTGGTGTTCCTCGGCGACTGGCTGAAGCAGATCCCGATGGCTGCGCTGGTGGCAGTGATGATCATGGTGTCCATCGGCACCTTCAGTTGGGATTCGCTGCGCAACCTGAAGAAGCACCCGTTGTCGACCAACATTGTCATGGTCGTCACCGTTGTGGTCGTGGTGGCCACCCACAACCTTGCCTTCGGCGTGTTGGCCGGCGTGCTGCTGGCCGCGATGTTCTTCGCCAACAAGGTTGGCCATTACATGGCGATCAGTTCTTCGCTGGACGAATCCGGCGAGCATCGTAGCTATAACGTCACTGGCCAGGTGTTCTTCAGCTCGGCAGACAAGTTCGTCGCGGCCTTCGACTTCAAAGAAGCCCTGAACAAGGTAACCATCGACCTGAATCGCGCCCACTTCTGGGATATCACCGCAGTTGCTGCCCTGGACAAGGTGGTTATCAAGTTCCGCCGCGAAGGCACCGAAGTTGAAGTGTTAGGTCTCAACGAAGCGAGCGCCACTATCGTGGATCGATTCGGAGTTCACGATAAACCCGACGCCATTGATCAACTCATGGGCCACTGAGAAGGAGAACAACGATGACCCAAGTAATTGCCTGTATCGACGGTTCCACCTCGGCTCCAGCTGTGTGCGACTACGCAGCCTGGGCCAGTCTGAGCCTGGAAGCCCCGCTGACCTTCTTGCATGTGCTGGATCAGCGCCAGTACCCAGTTGCGGCCGACTTGAGTGGCAATATCGGCCTTGGCAGCCGCGAGCATCTGCTCGATGAGCTTGCTTCCCTGGATGAACAGCGCGGTAAGTTGGCCCTGGAGCAGGGGCGGATCATGTTAACGGCCGCGAAAGAGCGGGCCATGACGGATGGTGTGACCGCGCCGGAGTCCAAGCAACGTCATGGCGATCTGCTGGAAAACCTGCAAGAGCTGGAAAGCGAAACGCGCCTATTGGTCATCGGTCGCCAAGGCGAGTCTAGCGGCGGTCTGAGTCAGCATGTCGGAAGCCAGCTGGAGAGCGTGATTCGTATCATGCACCGGCCAATCCTGGTCACCCCGGCCAACTTCCAAAAGCCCGAGAGCGCGATGCTGGCCTTCGATGGCAGCGCTACTACCCGCAAGGGTGTGGAGATGCTGGCGGCCAGCCCCCTGCTGAAGGGGCTGCCGATCCACCTGGTGATGGTTGGGCCAGTGAACGACGAATCGTCCGCGCAGCTGGACTGGGCGCAGAAAGTGCTGCTCAACGTCGGATTCACTGTTCGCGCCGAGACCCTGAACGGCGAGATAGAGCCTACCTTGCACGCCTATCAGAAAGAGCACGGCATCGACCTGCTGGTGATGGGGGCCTACGGTCATTCGCGCATCCGTCAGTTTCTGGTCGGCAGCACCACGACCAGCATGCTGCGCACCACCACTGGCCCACTGTTGCTGCTGCGCTAACGGCCATGGACGACGCCCTCGATCTTGCCCATTTCAAGACCCTACTGGAACAGCGGGCTGCCGAGCTGGATCGGTTGCTGGAAGACGCTGAGTCTCGCTCGCAATCGGTGGAGTTGGATCAAAGCAAGGTAGGGCGTCTGTCGAGGATGGACGCACTCCAGCAGCAAGCGATGAACGATGCCATCCGCAGTCGGGCGCAGCATGAACGCGTCCGCCTCCAGCTGGCCCTCAAGCGTTGGCACGAGGGCGAGTATGGCTGGTGTAACCAATGCGGCGAGTTGATCGCCTCGGGCCGCCTGGAATTCGATCCGGCCACGCCGTTGTGCATCACCTGTGCGAGCCGCGCCGAGTCGGATTGAAACCATGACAGCTCGTGACGTCAGTCCCAATTAACGAGGCTTCTAATGTATTTGATGGCTAAAAACTGGTTGGGCCGAACACAGAAAACAAGTGCCTGGATGTGGGCACTGCTGTGCTTTGTATTGCTTACCGTATTCCAAGTCCGCACCCATCACCTTGATGATCGGTTGTACTTCTGGATCAAGACCCACTGGCACACCGACGATTGGCAGGAGCGCTCTGTGTGGCTGCCTGACTATCGGGTTGAGCTCGATGCTAAGCCGGTTCCCGGTGTGGACAACAACCTTTCGGGCCTGACCTTCGACCCTGACCTGAACCTGCTATGGGCGGTTACCAACGGCCCAAACGAACTATTGGCCCTCAGTCGTGACGGTGACGTGGAAAGGCGCTATAGCCTGGACGGTTTCCACGATGTGGAGGCGGTGTCCTATGCCGGCAACGGCCAACTGGTAATCGCCGAGGAGCGCCGGCAGAGCCTTGTTATCGTGGATGTCCCCCTCGCCGAAGGCAGTAAGCTTTCTCCCGGTCGCTCATTGAGCCGAGACCAGTATCCAGCTCTGACCTTGGCACTTGGCAAGGCGGACAACAAAGGCCTTGAAGGGCTCGCCTACGACCTGAAAGGTGATCGCTTGTTTGTGACCAAGGAGCGTGACCCTCGCCAATTGCTGGAAGTGGGCGGCCTTCGTGCCAGCCTGGCAGGAGGTTTTTCCCTGCACGTGCGCGACCTGTCCAACTTGGTAAAGGACAAGGTATTTGCCACTGACTTGTCTTCGGTCGTCTTCGATCAACAGAGTGGCCACCTGATATTGCTCAGCGACGAGTCGAAACTGCTGATTGAAATCACCGATGAGGGCAAGGTGGTGAGTTTCCGCTCCTTGGCGAGGGGGTTTGCTGGTTTGCTGAAAGGCATACCCCAAGCCGAAGGCGTAACCATCGACGATGAAGGGTATTTGTACGTGGTCAGCGAGCCGAACTTGTTCTATCGCTTTACCCGCGAGACAGACTGACCAGTCAACAAGCTACAGTCAGGCGTGGCCGGGACGCTTGAACTGTTAGCGTGCGATTTTTACGAATTCTGCGGGTTCCCCATCAGGGCCTAGTTGGGCCCTGGTTTCAGAGGGAGTGCGGTGACCTTACCGTTGGCAACCGCCTTCAGCTGAATCATCTCGAATATTAGTCGCTGGTTAACCGAAGCCAGCCGAGCTACCTCCGCTAAAAGCTGATCATTCTCTGCACGGAGCACCCTGTTCTTTTCTTTCTCGCTCATCAACGCTTGATGCTTAGAGTCTCGCTGGGCTCGCACCGACTTGCCAACGATGTTGCGAATCCTTTCCGCTATGCTTGGGTAAGTGTTATGGATGAGTCCCGGAGTCACACCTGCGGCACGGGCAACGGATGTGATGGAAAGCTTTCCGTCACCAGCAATGAGATCGTCGACGACCTTGTTGAGCGCGGCGAGTGTCTTCGACCTGGAGCGAATAGGAGAGTCAGGGCCCACCGCCTGTCTAGTCATTTGCCGCCTCCTCCATTTCCTCAACTGGAGAAAGGCCAAGGCTGGTAATTACATCTAGTGCAACCTGCAAGTCGCGTTCTGCGCGCTGCCTAACAGCCGGGCCTGCATCCTCAATTTTTATCAGCTCTCGCTGTTGAATGTAGATGTCCTGCCAAGTGCTGGCGAAGACTTCATCGATCACCGAATTTTTGCACCCTGGACACCGTGTGGCTTCGTATAGACCAGCACCTCCGCAGCCCCGCTCTGTGGCGATGCACCAGCCGTGTCCAGTCGCACGAATGTTGGCATGTGGGGCGGTCTGGGCAAGCAAAGCAGCTCTATCCTTGATTGGAATTGCCCGCAATTCCACAATCTTTTCGCCAGCGCCCCCTGCCAGTGGCTGATCATCGAGCCATGATTCGATCAGGTCAATTTTAAACTCTGTCATCTGCTGGAAGATCTCATCAAAGAGAGTCAGGTCTTGCTGCGGATTGGATGCATAGAGTTGGGTCATACTCATGCTGCTGTGTTTGAACTGCCATTTGAGGTAGATCAATGAAGTGCGGCCCATACGGGATTCTACAAAGCATCTTGCATATGTTCGCCTGCATTGATGCGTCCTCAACGGCCAATCGCTTCCAGCGGCTTTAGCTATACGGTCAAACGCAGCATTGGATGCTTGCCCGCTGAGAGCCTCAACATGATGGCTTTCCTGAACTTTCCCTCCTTGTGTGTTTCGTCCCAAAAATAGTTTATTCGCGTCTTTTCGGGCTTTTTCGAGCCTAAGGAGATGTTCAGTTGAATACGAAAAATCCCGATTGCTTGCAAGCTGTCTAATCTCTTCATCCAGCTCTTTTCTGATGGGTGCTGAATATTTTGCCAAAAGACTTAAAGCTTCAATCGTTAGTTCTGGCACAAGATATTCGACTTGGCCTTTACCTGTCTTGTGCTCGACTGTGGTCACCCAGCAAAAATTAATTCCATTTCTTAACTCTTTGCGCCAAGCGCCAACCTCAATTCCAATTGCCTCGTCATTGCGCATGCCGCTAGTGATTGAAACTATATACAGAACAGCATCTCTGCAACGAATTGCCATCCGTTCATCACTAGGATGATATCCAATACCATTGACTGCCAATTCGGCCTTCATCTCCCGGACAATGCTTTCGCAATAGTTGAAAATCCTAGATTGTTCATCATGAGGAATGATATCTGTTCGCCCGACGTTTTTAGTGGCAGCACCCAACCCTTTTACATTCGCGACCCCACAAATCCGCCACAATGTCGAATTACCCCAAGGATAACTCTGAATGGGAAACATCGTGTCGACAGAAAACACCCAAAGAAAATCAATAACCCGTAATCGCCCATACAGCGGGAGAGGCCTTAACTTCAATTCATATTTGCAATGATGAACGTAATTGCTGACATGGATCGGACGGACATCTGCAAAGCTTGAAACTCCTAGATTGTTTAACCAGCGAACAAAAGGCATCACGCTGACGACGGCGAAAGTAGTAATGCCCCGTGCGATAGGAGGTTTGGATCTAGGCATTCCTCTTTTAAACCAAGCATAAGCAACAGCTTTGCAGTCATCAATAAGCGCCCGAGGCATGCCCATATCCCAGTTGATGAATTTATAAGAATGAGCAATATTGGCCTGATCAAAAAACGGGCGAAGATCCCACTGTGCATCGCCAAACCTGCTAAGAACGAAGGTTTCTCCATCTTCATTAACGATAGCGCTGATCACGATTGCATCCCGCTCTGCGGGACTTAGACCATTCGCTGAAACTGGCTGTGCGATGAGGACATCATATGCCTTTAACACCGCATTCGTGGTTCTTATGCTCAAATTTCGCCGCCCAATTTTTTCTTCATGAACTCGATTTTTTTAGCCCAGAACAAGTGCGGAGATGACTCAGCCTGAGCCCTTGCTTGCGAAACCAATGCAAGATCAAACTTCTGGGTGAAATCATCTATCAATCGAATATAGTCAAACTGACGCTTGCGCCATGCGCCCCACTCGTCCGTGAGAAAGTATTCGACTTCTGCATACAAGAATTGTTGGTAGCTGAACAGCCGGTATAAGTCCTCCAAGGTGCCTACAATTGCATAGCTAGGGCAACCGAGGCAGTGGATGAATTCAGAACAATGATTGACGCCATCCTTTGGTGCCAGACTACCGTAAAGGCTATCTTTGCAGCCGCCTGGTGGGGTTGGTATAACGTTTATGCCACGTAGTTTGTCCGGAAAAGCCTCCCCAACAAATGTCGCCCCGTCGACCTTGATCTCATCGTTGATTTTCAAATAGTGATTATCGGCGACACCAGGGGTATGACCCATAACGGAGGAAACTTCTATAATGTCGCCACCGCTCAGTTTCCACAAACGGCTTTCCATAGTCTTTCGCAGCCGACTAAGCGTGACATTTAGCCGATTGCCTTGATCATCCTGAAGCGCATGACGCTCACAAATGCTTTTTGCCGTGACATATAAAGCACCGGGTGTAAGGGTAACGATGTCGTTCGAGCGGCCAGGCTGGCCCGAGCGATATAACCACACACATGAAGATATTTCATCAGGTGCCAGTGCTACGAGTGGCTTAGAAATCTCCAGCGCCTTATTGAGGACTGCCACCCCATCCAGGGGAATAGCACTGTACTCATCTAGCAGATTAGTCTGACGGATTGTTTTGCTCTGTGCGCCTTTACCTCGACGTTTGACGGTAGTAATCAACCTGAGATTAGGAATAAATGGGTGAGGCTGTAGGGCATCCCTTTTCATCTCCAAGAGCGGCGTAGTATTGATTCCAGACCTTGCCGCAGTAATTAGTAGCAATACAGCCATCGCCTCCGCGCCATTTCCAAGGAATGTACCCTTATGGATGGCAATAAGATCTGACTTCAAAGCGCCAATCAGCCTTTGCATTTCACCCAAGGTGAGCGGATCTGCATCTTTAGTGCTCTGCGAATTATTAGGAAATGGATTGAGGGGCAAAAGATCGTCAAGATTAACTTCAATAAATCCATATTCAGCCAAAACAACAACTAACGACTTGAAGCTAGTATAGTAATTCTTGGCTGTCGAGCCGTTAGGGTATTTTAGCCTCAGCCAAGAGACGTATCGATCCAAGTGGCTTTTGGTAAGACTGTTTGGCGTTGCAGGTGGCGACTTGACCGAACCTCCACTCAAGAAATTTATAAAAAATCTCAGCCCGTTCGTAGAGTAACCAATCAAGGTCGTCACTGAGAAGTTTCCTCCTTGTAGCAAAGCTTTGATAACGTGAAGACTTTGAATTGCCCAAGCGTCGAAGCCCAAGCCTAAATATTTCGTATGATCGAGTTGCCTGTGGTTTCTCGGGTTTCTCGGCAGGTCAATCTTGATATCATCTTCGACAGCCTCGAATCCTTTTGTAACCGACCGCATAACCGCCTTGTAGCTTTTTTGCCGAGCCAATGGTGCTACCTCAAATACGCGAAACCGAATCAGTCATAAACATCATGTCAATTTCGTCCTCGTGAGCAAGGACGGATTGGGCTTCAAGCTGGTTTATGAGATGCAAATAGATCATAGTTGTTTGCACATCTGAATGCCCCAGCCTATCTCGGACATACAACAATGGCTCACCTTCAAACTCTTTGCTTTTTCGAAGAGCAAGCAAGGTATAAGTCCCATAGGTGTGGCGTAGCATGTGGGCCCGAACATAGAAACCGCACTTTCTTTCATAGGACTTCATAACGTCCACTACGGAATCTTTTGAATAATGCCTGCCTTCATTAGTCAGCAGCAGCGCGGTAACACGTCCATCACCATTGGACTTACGAACCTCTCGTTGGTGAAGGGAGTAAGACCACATGCTCTCCATCAACGACCATGGCACGTCGATAGTTCTAGGCCGGTCGTACTTGATATGCATGTCTGAAGGATCAAGAGCAACACTGATCATTTGCCTTGGGCGCAGTCCCTTCTTCAACCTGGGGTTGAACACATATTTGAGAGGAAAAGACCTCGCTTCACAGGAGCGAAGGCCGGTACGCACCATGAGGTGGAACAATATCTGGTGGCTTGGATCGGTATCCAGGGCAAGGCATACCTTGACTTGATCCTTGGTCAGGAATTTGGTCAAGCGCTTTCGGTCGCGAACCATCACCGAAACTTTCGTGCTCTCGGCTCCGGGCAGAGCGATATGACTGAGAAGACCGGAATGTTGGGCAACTCTTACCCTTTTCTCACCGAAGGGCAGCACAGTTATCAGGTTGCGCTGCTTAGCCCATCGGTAGAACCTCACGATCAAGGCCAGACGATTGTTCACCGTGCCGGGATCAAGTGCTAATTCTCCGCTCGACCAATCCCTGTACCTCGACAGAGCACTCAGACCGTGAGCCGGGCTTTCCTCGTCCCAGCCCAATCCATTGGCTTCCAGGAAGGCAAAGTAATCGTACAGACGCCGTCCATAGGCTTCCCAAGTCAAATCGCTTAGGGCCTCACCTGACTCGATAAGCGTGTGCCAAAGGAAGGATTGAGCTGGCTCGACTGGCCATCCCTCTGACCCAATCAGCAACGGAAAGCCTTCAAAGGATCGACCTGCTAATGCTAGGTCTTTTGTTGCGAATACCAGCCTCATGCCGCTGCCCTAAAACACTTCCAATGGATTGCCTTATGAAGCCTGGAAACTGCTGTTCCAGAGGGGTTCAGAAGGTGGCGCGGACTCTACAGGATTTACTAACGATTCCCACCCCTCAGATCGTTGTTCGACAGCACCACGATAGGCGTGCGGATCAGGTCGGGGCGAAAAACCCTCTCACAACTGCAGTAGAAGCTGTTGCAGTCAATCAGCGCGATAACCTGCTCAGCCACAATTTCGTCCCTGTCGGCACAGGCCGATGTAGACGCCCCAAATGTGCAGTTCCTCGCCCTCAAGTACATAACGCGGTGGGTAGGCCGGGTTGGCCGAGCGCAACACCACCTGCTGCTGCTCGATGTCGAAAATCTTGATCAACGGGTCGCCGTTCAGGCAGGCGATCACCACGTCCTCGCGGCGCGGTTGCAACGCCTTGTCGATCAGCACCAAGTCCCCGTCGAGAATGCCCAGCCCTGTCAGGCTATGGCCGGAAACCTGAGCGAGATAAATCTGTGGGCGGTGCAGTTTGAAAAGCTCGTCGAGCGATATCCGCTGCTCCAGGTGATCCTGGGCAGGGCTGGGAAACCCGGCGGGCACGGTTGGCAGAAAAAATGGGATGGCCGTCGGCGACGGCGCGACGGGACCGAGGAGCGAAATACTGTCCACGGGCTATACCTGGATACTGGATGTATAGACAGTATTTGCGAAGCGTGGGTGAGCCGTCAATCGTGCGTGACGGGATGTTTCATGTGAAGGTGCTTCTTCCAGTGACGGAGCCTGGCTGCCTAGCTGATGTGCTGGGTCGCGAACATTGCCCTGGTGGGGGGGAGACGTCACGGCGTTGGGTTGATGAAGCAGGGCACCGAGCGCTAATAGCTTCCGGCAGGCTTTCGCTTCGCCGGTACGCCAAAGATGGGCTAGCCTCAGTGACTGCGCGTGAACGACAGCAAGCGGCCCAGAGTGTGTAAAAACATCCCGGTAAACCCTTGCTATGATTTCCGAGAATCTCATCGCAAGGGACGCCCATGAAACGGTTTATCCAGGG
>Ga0156162_108_pt1 | contig 88754 bp, 69 predicted proteins | sample RifCSPlowO2_12_FD_107815 | JGI IMG/M metagenome (GOLD analysis project Ga0156162, IMG submission 107815) | Pseudomonadales bacterium RIFCSPLOWO2_12_60_38
CGGCGTAAAAGCCCAGCTTTTACTGCCCCAAGAGGTGCCAAAGCGCTTCATACGCGCTCTGAAGCGTTACCGGCGCTGATCGTGGTAAATAATCGGGAAGTCGCCACGCCCAGGAGCAATGGGCTGAAGCACGCACGATAAGAAAGAGTTTTTACACACTCTGGGCCGATTTCTGCCTTTCGTAACTGGCAGAAATTGGCCAGTTGCAGCTTGCTAGGGATACACGCCCGCTCGCTGTCATCTGCTTCTAACATGTCGACCTTGTTTCGCAAAGGGTCAAGGTTGCCGTCGTCATCTATCGTGCATCCTTTGCATGTTATGTTTTTCTGCGACTGACATGTCGTCATCCGTCGGTCATCTGATGCGAAGCTGGGTCACAGCCTGAGCCAGTCCGCCCACTTACCGTAGATTTCCGACGGTAGAACGGTCTGAAATCGAATCCCGGGTGCTCAGCGATCGGTCACCATTTGGCTCTTACAAAGAAGAGAGCTTTCGTCATGAGCAAAGAAGCACAAACGATAGTCACCCTGCTGGATCAGCAGTACGAGCAGCTGCTTACGGACGCTAGATGCTTGGTAGCAAGCTATGTGGATACGTCCATGAAGCTGTACAAAAAGACCGGGGTCAAATCTGTTGTGGCCGGCGTATCAATCAAGCAGGTGAGCCCGAATGCGTATTCGATCTACTGGTGCAAACTGGTGCCGCTGCAAGGACAAAAAAACAAATTCGCGCCCCTGACTATTGCCAAGGGGAATGGCAAACATAAATACCCGGCTTCCTCGTTTGAGTTTGTTGAATATCCATACCGTCACCTCGTTCTGCAAGTTGAGGGGCGGCTTGCGGAGATTCGCCGCGTTGCGAGCGAGAATCGTCAGCTACGTCGGACGTTGGTCGCTTATGAGAAGAAGCTGTCTAGATACCAAACGCTTAATCATGGCGACCTCTATTCGGCAGGGTAGCGGCTGAGTACCTATAAGCAGTGCCGAACAGATTTGACCCGATTGTAAATCCCGAAAGCCCCGTGCAGCTTGGTCTGGCGGGGCTTTCTCGTACCAGCAGTGAACTATGGCGAGATATATTGCTGCGCTTGATCAGGGAAGGCGACGGGTTCGGGCTATAAGCAGTGTAGGGCGCTAAATCTACTCGTTGTCAGCCAGCAGGACCATGCAGGCGGGGGCGGAGGCCGTATTTGCTATTAGCAGTGACGCTTACGACCAAGTCAGCCGGCCAGCTTTCGTTTGTATTAGTAGTGAAAGGCTTCACTTTCATAAAATAAACATTGGTAGGTGCCGTTCCAGCTGGTACCTGTGTCGCGTAGCGGGTGGTGGCGGTAACGCGCTATCTCTCACTGCCACGCTGCTGCTCGAATGCAATGCGGTTAATTACGCACATGGGGATGGGGTAGCCCTGGATGTGTGTCGTGAGGGCCTCATTGCCTGCGATCACCATGATGCAGGATAGGCCTCTGCGGAAGCGCATTCCTCGTCCCGAGTAATTGCGCGGGATGATCTCCCATGTTTCGTCGTCGTAGTAACAGCCAACGATTTCTGACCAGTGCGATTGGATGCCCGCGCCCATGATGCCTACTGGGGTCAGGCAAAAAATTTCTACCTGGGTTTCCTGCCCAAGAGGTACAGCGTAAACCCGACCGTTTGGTGCAATAGGTGGGAAGTATTGCCCGTTACCGAGGTGACGAAATTCCATGGTGGTGCTCCGGATAGATGAGGTCGCTAGACACTCTCCGGTAGCTTCCTGAAAACCCAAGGTCAGCTGTTGTCAGCGAGTCGGCGCACGAGTTTATCTTGCTGGGCAAGCTAGCTCGCCACATGGCGTGCGTGCATGTAGCTGATCTAAACGCTTCGGCGTTTTGCTCACTTTCGCTAGGGTGCCGAAACTGACAGCCCTTCCGAAGTCATCCCATGACCTCACAGGCTTGGGAAAATACTGCGTATCGCAGCGGTAGGGTGCCCTGCCGTTGGATTTGGATCAGCGCCCGCTGCCAAAAGAGGCAGCGGGCAGTTTGCTGCAGGTAGCTGGCCGTACCGCTGAAGACTCAGTCGTCGCCACGCTTTTTGTCCAGACGCGCTGCGACCATGTAGCCAATAGCGCCTGCGATGGTCAGCGCACTGACGACGGCAAGCACGGCATATACAAGCAGCTCAAAACGATCCATGCCCTTACTCCTTTGATTTGAGGTCTAAAGGTTAAGGGCTTTTGATCGAATCCCAAATCTACTGTGTGACGGCTTTGCGCCCGGTGCCTGCAGGCTCTTTCCGCATGTAGGCCCTGGCACCGACGTACGCATCAGTTTCCCAAATATGCAAATGCCCTAACTCGTAGGCGACGTCATTCCGAGCCTCCAGATCCTCATCGTCGGGTGCTTTTCCTCCAAGAATCGGGGCGTGGTGACCAGACGTCCGCTGGTAGAGCTCGCAGGCATATGCTGCGCGACAGTCATCAATGTTTAGTCCGTGAGAAAGTAAAAGCTCTTGCGCTGCAGGTAGGTTCTTTGATTTCCATGTACGCCAAGCTGCAGGCTTCGGGCGCCTGCTGCCATGTCGTTTTTGAAATGCTGCGGCCTTATCCAGAATGACAATTTGCTCAGGATCAGAAATATTAATGATCCGATGCTCACGCTTATCTTTGCTGAACGCATAAAAGATGTTTTCCGCCTCGGCTTCTTTATGAGCATCTTCTGCGTCGAAGAAAAAAGCGTCTAGCATTGACATGCCGAGGTATCGAACCAATCTGATCAATGTTGCTAGCTGCTCTGAGTGGAGAGCCTGAATATCTACCATCGCGGCTTCAAACCTAGTTCGGTCAAGACCGCGAGGTACCGTAATCCGTGCATGGCTTGGAAAGCCAAGCCGGCTACCAGCATCAGCGGCTGAGCCCTTCCAGCGTCCATCACTTGCGAAGCTCATTACTGAATGTACAGTCTCAAGCAGAGCGATTACGTTTTGCTGCGGAAGGTTCCCTTGGTATGCCTGGATGTACAGCTCTTCCCCGTACTCCCTCACAAGTTTTTTATTGACGAATTCCAGGATATCCACCTCATGAGAGTCCCTGGCATAAACACAGAACTGCGCCCATTGCTGGTCGTGGATCATGGCCTCGTGTTGCCCAAGTAGACCGCGTCGGACTGCCTCCCCGAGTACCGCCGAGCCGGCCTTGGTCAAGTCCCGATCAAAATGTGAGTGGAAACTCTGCTTCATGGGTCATTTCTCCATTCAGCTCAGGTGCTGAGCTGCTAAAGGAAATGTTGAGCGAGAAAAAATATCCTGGGCTTCGTTTTCGGTCGCATTTAGCGCCTGAAATTGACGAGCGCATCCATCCCGTAAACGGTCGTTTACGGCACACATATTCCAGCTGATCTTTTGGACTTGGGATTTACCGCTTTCCTGTCACTTTTCCTGTACCGAAATCAGTGAGAGAAAAACGTATGGGAAAGCGGATTGGATATGCCCGAGTGTCGACTGATGATCAGAACCTCGACCTGCAGCGAGATGCACTTGCTCTGGCTGGGTGCTCAACAGTCTACGAGGAGACCATGAGCGGCAAGTCGGCGGACAGGCCGGAGCTGGGGCATTGCCTTAAAGCTCTGCGTAACGGTGACACTCTGGTTGTCTGGCGACTGGACCGCCTCGGTCGCTCTTTGCCTGACTTGGTTGGGATTGTCAGTAGCTTGGAGCAGGAAGGGGTGGCCTTCGAATCCATAACTGAACGAATCGAAACCACCAGCGCTGCCGGCAAGCTGATTTTTCACGTGTTCGCTGCCCTGGCTGAGTTTGAGCGCAACCTCATTCGAGAACGAACTCGTGCAGGACTGGCTGCGGCTCGTGCCCGTGGGAGAAAAGGTGGACGCAAGCCTGCGCTGGATGATCGTCAGGTGCGTGAGATACGAGCTCTTCTCAGAGATCCTGAGATACAGGTAACCGATGTTGCCCGACGGTATGGCGTTTCTCGAACAACGCTTTACCGCTACGTCGGTTCGCCGAAATCATCTGCGGTCGTTTAAGTGGTGGTGTTGTTTTCCGCTGAAGTTGCCCAGAAAATTTTGGGCGCTATGACCTAGCAGGCAAGTGAAGGATATCTCCGGCGTTCTAAGTGTGCCGGACTACCACTGAATAAAAATAGGGCGTTTTCATGTCGGTGCTTTTTTCTGTGAAGGGATGCGTTGGTACCTTGCTGTTGGTTGCGTTGGTGGGTTGCTCCAGTACCCCGAAGGTAACGTTGCCAGAACCTAAAGATGTTCCTCGCGAAAAATGGTCCGATGCCATGTTGGTTCTGGAAGCCATGCGCATCGATGGTCAGCGCGATATTCCAAGGGTAATGGTCGGGAATGAAGTAGATAACCTGAGCGCGCCGCGATCTTCGGGAAGCTCTGGAGGTTTAGCAACGGCGGGTTTGGGATACGTGTCGCCTCCAACTGGTTTTAGCAGCGCAGGCGCAGCCTCTCTTGGCGTCGGGTTATTCTTGCTGGGTGGTGGCAGTGCTGGCCCTGTCTATCGCTACCAGGTTGCTGCGTGGGTGCCTGAGGAACTCGCGTCTAACCCGAAGGAGGCATCTGCGTTGGTCAGGTCGGCCTGGCTTGATGCGAGAGAAAAATACTTTGGTGGAAAAATCTCAAAGTTGCGTCATGAGCCGGCTAAGTACGCTGACGGATCAGGCAAGAAATACGACAGGCTTGCAGATTTGGCTGCTGGGAACCCCGCGCCGTTCGACGCTCCGGCGAGCGCTGCGCCAGCGTTCATTTCGGCCGAGAAAGCCTACGGCCCGATTTTCCTGACCGATCCCTCAGGCGAACTATTTGCTGACGCTAGCAGAGCTGATAAGGACGGCATGGATGCGCTGGCGGGTATTGCTCGTCACCTGCCCGAATGGATGTATGCATACTATCCTGGGCGGAATTGGCCTAAGGACTTCCGGCCTGCCGCGATTTACAACAAGAACGGCAATCTCTATTTCATTGGGAAGTAGTTCGTGGTCGACCAGTGCTACTGGCGTGTCGGGATTTTATCTGCGGAATCAGTCATACAGACTCTCGCGCGAGTCGAAGGTGTTCAATAAAAGCGAAGGCGCTCAAGACGAGTATTGAGCACCTTCGATATTCGTTGAGCACCTTCAGGAAGAGGTGGGCAGTCCCAATGCCCATCCGCCCTGCATACCTGTTTTGTGTGACCGTATACCGAGCTTTTTCCGAGCTCTACGAACTGATGCCCACGAAATGCAAGACTCTTCAGCTAGAGACTTCAACGCAGTGATTGCAACAGGCCCAGCTTGTAACGTCTCCTCCAGAAAGCTGCACGCTTCTTGAATGGCTGATGCTGGTATTGGGCTGTTCGTTTGCTCGATAGCAGCCAGAATGGCTTCAGCGCTTCCTTCGATGGCCTCTCCCCATCGGATGCAGGTTGTCTCCAACTGCTCGTCTATAACGATGGGCTCAACGAAATACTCGATCCCCCCGCTATCAATCGAAACGTTAGACTTGGCTCGGACAAGCACCCTGGCTTCTGAATTCTGATCCTTCTCTGCCACCAGTACAGTGCGAGCGAGCGCGGAGAATGCCTGGCTGCCGATTACACGATTAGCTGCGGAGGACTGGGCCGTACCTTTGCTCAGGTGAGATATGCCGAGGACAGCGCAACAATGCCGCTCTGCAAAATCCACTACCATTTGTAGCCCCTGTCGAACTTCGTTTGCTCGGTGCATGTCCCCCCGAATGAGGTTGATCAGTGGGTCGAAAATCAGCAATGAAACGCCGTTAATCCGTGTGGCTGCCTCGTTCAAAAGGGCAAAGTTGGCTGCAGGATCAAATTGTCGCCTATTCCCACTCTGATCCCTGAGCCCTTCGATAATGTGCACGCGGTTTAGGTCTGCATCTGCAGCCGTAAGGCGAGGAATTATCGTGTCAGCTATACCATCCTCACCACTCCAGATTATGACGTTGCCTGCGGCCTCACATTTGCTGCCATCTGGCCAGGCATCTCCTTTACTAAGCCTGGCTGCCAGCGAGATTGCCAACGTGGTTTTGCCGCACCCACCAGCGCCGGCAAGAATGGATAGCTTTGCCCTTGGCAGCCAGCCTGGCCAAATCCACTGGATCTTTTCCACTGGAATATCGACCGCTGCTGTGAGTTCCACCATCCAGCCTGGCTGTTGAGGTGTTTGGGGCTGCATTACAAAGCCTCCCTTTGCCGAATCCAAGCCTGGACTTCGCTGTTACGCCAGCCGACGCTGGAACCGCACAAAAGACGTTGTCGCGGGAAAAGGCCCTCCGATATTTTGCGGTAGATCGTTGAGCGTTTTAGTCCGACGATTGCCTCGACATCGCGTAAACGAAGAATTTTGTCATCGTCGCTGACGTCGTCAAAGTTGCTAACGTGCATTGCCATAGATTTGAGTCCTAGGTCCTGAAGCGTGAGGCAGCGTCCTCCGGCACTACTGCTAAAAAGGGTAAAAGACGGATATCGGCTGGCTATATAGCGAGCAGGGGCATTTGCCACACGCATAGGTATATGCGCGTTTCCGAGATTAATGTTCGGTAGCGTCGGAGGTCGTTGTGGGCTACAGAAATTCTAGGGCCGTAAGGCTTCTAGGGGCACAACGGACTGAGAGTGTTCTGCCAGATACGCAAATCAACCAATTGCAGTTGCTGCGGCCCGTTCAGCGGATGCGAACGAGGCGAAAGTTTTTAACGTCGTTACCAAGGCGACGTGGCGGACCTTTGCGGATCGATAGGGATCGCTTGGGACGGAGACTTTTTAACATGAGAGTGCCGGGCTGGCAATCAGCAGTGCTCTGCCTTGGTTGGGAAAGGGTGCCCAACCAGGGCAGTGGTTATCTGAGAGCTCAGCGTTTATCGGGCTCAACTAGTTATCTGTAGCGATATCGAGCTTGGGCAGCGCCTTGACGATTCTCTGGGTTTCCAGGCTAACAGTGACCACGCGCTGGAACAGCTCCAGAGGGTACTTGGGGTTGCCCATGGTTTCCACGGCCCAGTCGTTGGCGTCGTTGACGATGCCGCTGGCTTTGTCGGTGCGCACGGCTTGGCGCTCCATCACCCAGTCCAACGCGGCCTTGCCGTTGACCACATAGTCCCATGCCGCCTCAGGGATGCCCTTGAGGGTGATGCGGTGGTTGTAGATGACGGCGCTCTTGTCGCCCTTCTTGGCGAACTTCATCTTCTCCACGCGGTAATCTGCGTCGGTGAGCGTGCTCTTGGCCTCGATGGTCAGCGGGTAGGGCTCGACGGTTTCGTAGTTCAGGTGAAGCTCGGCCAGGGCACGGCCAGCCTTGCTGAACGCCCAGAAGTCGACGGCGTTCTTCACTGCCGGGATACGCGGCAGCTCCTTGCTCAGATTGTCGGCAAAGCGCTCGCGGTAGTCCGGGGAATGGAGGATACCGTAGACGTAGTAGAACAGGTCTTCTTTGCTGATCTGCTCGCCAGGGTAGGCTGCTTGGAAATGAGCAAGGCCGGTGTCAGTAATTGCATTGCGGCTGCGCAAGCCACCTTCAGTTGACTTGGAAAAGAGATCGTTCTCTGCGGGGTGGGGGGCTTCGTCGTAGAGGTAGAGGGGGAAGCATTGGTATCCCCCCATGCCTGGAGCCAAATTCAGATCCGGAATACGATTAACTATTAGTGCCGAGAATCCTTTATCCCCGCCTAAGCCAGGAACACAAATTCCTATATTCTGACTAGGCGATCTTGGAAAAATTCGTGGCATCTGGCCTACTCGATGAATAACAGACGCATCATAAACCAGCCACTGTTTGGTAAATGGTCGGTAGAGGGCATGACATAGAGCATCGCCATCGAAGCTATGCTGAATACCGCTCGCCGCATCGGCTAACAAGCTACTTGTCCAGCTAATTTTTGTGGGGTCGTTACAAACCAATTGAACAGCTTGGGCAATCCGATCTTTCTTTGTTCCTTTCAGATCGGCGTTGGTGAGAGCCGTCACCTCTTTGTGATAGACGGCCAGCATATCGCTGACATTCTCAGCCACAGCGATTTTGCTTGAGTTGTAAACCCAAACGTCTCGTCCCGATTCAACTCCTCGTGAGTAGTTCTCAAACAAGCTCGGTGCTGATTTGTCCTCCTTATCGCCCAAAACTATGAAATGGTTGAAGCTGTCGTCACGCTGTTTGAGCCAGTCACCGTGCTCATCCGGGGTGATGGTTTGCCAATTCCTAATGCCTTCCACGCTGACGTAGCTGGCGATCAGCTCTAGTTTTTCCTCGCGGCTGAGATAGTCACCAATATCGTGGAAATAAATCTGACCGTGAGCCGGTGATTGAGGGTTCTTGACCAACAATGAGATTGCGATAGGGGCGCGACTGCCACTGCCGAAAATCTTGCCACCTTCCTTGCGGGAGGTTTCGCCGCTTGTGCGCTGATTACCACGTAAATGGAACACATAGAGGCTGGAGAACTCATCCACCAAACACTTGCGAACGCCATCTGCTGTGTTGGATTCAACAAACCCCGCATTGGTTACAAATCCGATAATGCCTGCTCCCCCTATACGATCACTGGCCCATCGAATAGCTCGAATGTAGCTGTCGTACAAGGCGTTTTTATTGGTCGCAGCTGAGCGCGCAGCATAACTTTCACGAATGGAGGAATCGAGATTGAGATAGGCCAAATTAGCATTGTTGTCATTACCGCTATCCTGCTTCGCCGAATACGGTGGATTACCCACAATCACCCGAATATCCAGCGCCTTCTGACGCTTACGCCGAGCGCTGTTGTCCTCCAACAGGGCGTCCACCAGGTCGTCTTTCTCGTACATTTGGAAGGTGTCGGTCAGACAGATACCTTCAAACGGCGCGTACTCATCGATTACTTCGCCGTGGTAGGCAGCTTCGATATTGATGGCAGCTATGTAGTAGGCCAGCAAAACCAACTCGTTGGCGTGGATTTCATTCTTGTACTTATGCGGCAGCTCTTCCGGTTTAATTAGACCTGACTGAATCAGGCGGGTGATAAAAGTACCGGTGCCGGTAAAGGGGTCGATGATGTGGACGCCCTTACTGCCCAGGGTCTGACCGAACTCTTGTTGCAGCAGGTGGTTGACGCTGTGAAGGATGAAGTCCACCACCTCGACCGGGGTGTAAACGATACCCAGGCGCTCGGTCATCTTGGGGAAGGCGTTGCGGAAGAACTTGTCGTACAGCTCGACGATGATCTTCTGCTTGCCTTGGGCGTTGTTGATGCCGGCAGCGCGCTGACGCACGCTGGCGTAGAACTTCTCCAAGGTGTCAGCTTCCTTGGCCAGGTGGTGCTCATGAAGCGCGTCCAGCACGCCTTGCATGGCCTTGGACATGGGGTTGTTGCTGGCAAAACTGTACTCGTCAAACAGCGCATCGAATACCGGCTTGGTTACCAGGTGCTGGGCGAGCATTTCGACAATCTCGCCATCGCTGATGCTGTCGTTGAGGTCGTCGCGCAGCTCGGCGGCGAAGGCGTTGAAGGCAGCCTTTTCTTGGATGTTGGCCGGGTTCTCCAAGATGCCCTGGATGCGGTCAATATGGGTGCGGGCGATCTTGGCAATGTCGTTTGCCCAGTCTTCCCAGTGATGGCGGTTGCCGCACTTGTCGACGATTTTGGCGTAGATGGCCTTCTCGATTTCCCCCACCTCATAGGCCAGCTCCGCCTGCTGGGTCATCTGGCCTTCGACATCGTACTTAGCGCGTTTCTCACCAATGCCGTACTGGCCTTTGCCTGCCTGGCCGTTGCTGGTGCCGCTAGTTTTCCTGGCTTTTTTATCGGCCTTGTCGGTGATGGCGATGACTTCCATCTTGCGCGGGTCAGAGCCGATCAGGTCGAGCTTGTTGACCATGGCGTCGAAGCTGTCGTCGTGCGAACGCAGTGCCTGAAGCACCTGCCAGACCACTTTGTAGGTCTGGTTGTCATTAAGCGCTTCGTGGGGCTCCATGCCGGCCGGAATGACCACGGGCAGCACCACGTAGCCGCGTTTTTTACCCGGTGCGTTGCGCATCACCCGGCCCACCGATTGCACAACGTCGACCTGGGAATTGCGCGGGGTGAGGAAGAGCACGGCGTCAAGCGCCGGTACGTCCACACCTTCCGACAGGCAGCGCACGTTACTGAGGATGCGGCAGGTGTTGGCTGGCGGTTCTTCCTTAAGCCAGTTGAGCTTGGCTTCCTTGGCGCTGGCGTTCATGCCGCCATCGATATGTGCGGCTTCGCAGATGATGCGTGAGGCCTCATCGATGTTTTCTGACTCCTGATAAGCCTCCACCACCGACTGGAACATGCTGGCGATGTTGATCGAGCTGACCTTGTGCTTGGTGCCCTTGTAGTTGGGCGAGATGACCTGGCAGAAAGCTACAGCGCGCCTCATGGGCTGATCATCACCCACCAGGTTTTCGGCCAATCCCTGCTTGGCCAGCGCCTTCCAGCAACCGACTATCTTGGCGGCGTCGTCTACCTTGAGCTGGTTGTTCTCGTCCTTCAGCATCTCCTGAAGGCGCCGGCTGATGGTGCTCTCCTCGACGGTGAGTACCAGCACCTTGTAATCGGTGAGCAGGCCCCGCTGAACGGCCTCGGAGAAGTTGATGACGAACAGCTCTTTGCCGTAGAGCGCGTCGTCATCCATCGAGCACAGGGTGACTTCACCGGACTCGGCCTTGAGCTTCGCGTTGTCACCGTAGATGCGCGGCGTGGCGGTCATGTACAGACGTTTGGTGGCGCGGATGTAGTCGGCATCATGAACGCGCACAAAGTTGCTTTCGTCATCGTCGCCAAAGGTGGCGCCCGTGGTGCGGTGCGCTTCGTCGCAGATCACCAGATCGAAAGCGGCCAGGCCATGATCAGCCTGGGCACGGCTGATCACGTCGATGGAGTGATAGGTGGAGAACACTACGCTCATGTGCTCGGCATCATGGCGCTTGAGCATTTCCGCTGCGAGGCGATCTGCCTTAGTGGTGGCTGGGTAGCGTAGCTCGTGGGTGAACACCTGAACCGCGTCATCCTCTGCTTTGCGCTTCTTGCCAACGTCGCTGTCGGAGCAGACGGCAAAGCTGTGGAGCGGGGTTGCGCTTTCCTGCGTCCATTCGGTAAGGGTCTGCGATAGCAGCGACAGGCTGGGCACCAGGAACAGTACACGCTTACCCTTACCGGCCTGCTGCTCGGCAATTTTCAGGCTGGTGAAGGTCTTGCCGGTGCCGCAGGCCATGATCAGCTTGCCGCGTTCTGCGTCCTTGAGGCCAGCGGCCACGGCATTCAACGCGGTTTGCTGGTGCTCTCGCAGCTGCTTCTTGGCCTTGAGAGCGACTGCCTGATTGGGCTGGTACTTGGCCCAGTCTATCTGGCTGTCTTCCAGGGCTTGCAGGTCGATTTTACTGACCGGAGGCTGCTGGCCCTGCAACGCGTCCTCAGCGTGCTCGCTCCAGTTGTTGGTGGTGGCGACGATGAAGCGGTGCGAGAACGGTGCCTTGCCCGAGGCGGTGAAGAAACTGTCTATGTCCTTCTTCTGGACCTTGTAGTCCTCGGCGTACAGCTTGCACTGGATGGCGTGGTACTCGCCGGTGCCTTGGGTGCGAGCCACTAAATCAATGCCCGCATCCTTGCCACTGAGGCTTTGTTCCTTCGCCCACTCCGCATACGTCCATACTCTGTCGTAAAGGTCACGGTAGGTGGCTTCGTTGCGGAGGTAAGTGCAAATCAGCTCTTCGAAGTAAGTACCTTTTTCGCGTTCGGTGACAGAAGCGCTGCGGTAGGTATTCAGCAAAGCTGATAAGGCTGACATCGGTAGGAATTCCTTTTGGACTGCGCCTGGCGCATTACAGGCGCCAAATCGGCGCAGTTTAGCAATTCAGCCAGTACTGGAGCGATAAGATAGTGCTCGTATTAGCTTGAAGGCTTGCTGGCTGATGGGGGCGCTTGCATTCAGCGTTTTATCGAGTCCAAAAAGTCGGCCCAGATCTGCATCATTTCACGCCGCTCCGGCAAGAAGGTGGTTCGATCGTACGCACGTCCCAGCGGATTTTTTACCGTGTGAGCAAGCTGATGCTCCAGAAGATCGGGGCGAAACCCCAGCACCTCAGCGCCTATGGTTCTCGCTGTCGCACGAAAGCCGTGCCCAGTCATTTCGTCGCCGCTGATGTCCATGCGGCGTAACGCGCTGAGTACTGCATTGTTGGACATCGGCCGGTCGCCTCCTCGTGCCGAGGGGAAGGCGTACCGATGTCTGCCGGTGAGTGGTTTCAGCTCGCGCAGAACCGCGATTGCTTGTTGGCTGAGAGGAACCAAATGATCCGGCCGATCCTGTTTGGTGGCAGTGAGCCCTTTCATCTTGTGGCCGGGAATCAACCACTCGCCCGCATCCAGATTGACCTCCGACCACTCCATGTGGCGCAGGTCACCGGGCCGGCAGAACAGCAATGGGGCCAGTTTGAGTGCACAACAAACAGGCATTGTTCCCGTGTAGCTATCCAGTGCTTTGAGCAGTGCCCCGAGTTTTTCAGGATCGGTCACGGCAGCAAAGTGTTTCACCCGCTTGGCTGGGAGCGTCCGTGAGAGATTCCCTATCTGGTTGGGCGGGGTGATGCCGGCAGCTTCGGCGAACTCAAAAATCTGTTTGTAGATCTGGGCAACACGACGCGCCGTCTCGCGAGCGCCGCGCTTGATAATGCGCTGGAGGTTTTCGACCAGCATGGGCGTGCTGATGCTGCTAATCGGGAGTTTTCCCAGCCAGGGGAAGGCATTGAGCTCAAGGCGCTGCCGTACAGTCCGGGTGTACTCCGGGTCCCAGGAGGATTCGCGAATATTGAGCCACTGCGTGGCAACCGATTCAAAAGTGTGCTGGTGATCAAGTTGGCTGACCACCTTGGCCATGCGTCTTTGCAGCGAAGGATCTTGGCCGCTGGCAAGTTGGACGCGAGCGTCATCACGTTTGCGCCGAGCTTCCTGCAAGCCGACCTCAGGGTAAACACCAAGAGCCAGGCGTTTTTCCTTTCCCAAAAAACGGTATTTCAAGCGCCAGTAACGGCCTCCGTTGGGCTGCACTTCAAGGTACAGACCCTGTTCGTCGTATAGCCGATAGGGCTTGTCCTGGGGCTTAGCGTTGCGGCAGTTGGTGTCTTTCAGGGGCATTGGGGGCACATCCTCTCCGAGCGAGCTGATGAGCGTTTTATGCCCCCATATATGCCCCCGTCAACTGTGGGATGCCCTGGGATCAGGTGGGAAAACGCGGGCAAGAAAAAAGCCGTAAAGCTTTGATTTCTCTAGGCTTTACGGCTTTTCTGGGTCTTCCTGGGAAGACTAAATGGTGGAGCCGGGGGGATTTGAACCCCCGTCCGCCAGTACTCCGCTGTCGGTACTACATGCGTAGCCGTTTCTATTAAGTTAACCCTCAGCGACCCGAAGGGCAGGGTGCTTTGGGCGAGTTGTGTAAGTTTTAGCCGCTTCGTCCACAACGTACTGCACGGCGATTCTGTTCTATATGACAATCACTTTGGGTTTACAGACATCCCCTGGTGATTGCTGGACCCGAAGGTACCAGAAGCTCAGGGCTAAGGCTGCTTACGCAGCGAGAGCGAATTCCTGGCCGTAGTTTTCGTCATTGGCAACTATAAGAAGTTGCAACAGTGGATTTACGAGTTCTGTTACCAACTCGGCATGCACCTAAAGTTTCGCGACCGGCGTCGAATCCTAAACGGCCCCGTGCTTGTAACTCGTTGTTTCTTAGTGAGTGACAAGCCTGTGCAGTGTACGCCAAAACGTCAGCGAAGGCCAACCCGAAGGTTGGCCCTCTCGCTTACTGGCCGCCTTTCTCGCTGTTCTGCAGGTCTTGCAGGGCCTTGGAGGTAATTTCGATGCACTTCTTCTCGTCACCTGCGGCGTGGGCAGCCTTGGCCTGGGAGACGGCGGTGTCTATTTCGCCACTTTTACCGCTGGTGTCGGTGGCGAGCAGGGCTTTGCCGTTGTTGATTTTGTCCAGGTTGATCTGGCACAGGTCTTTGTCACTGGCGGCGAAAGCGGGGGAGGCGAGCATCGCAGCGGTCATGAACAAGCCAGCAAGAGCGGAACGCTTCATAGGGTGTCTCCTTGCGCAAAAGGGCTCGACGCTGCTGGCGTGCAACCGCTGCCAGCGACATCACTGATGGGCCTCGTTTGTCGAGGCCTATGCAGATGACTGCGCCGGTGCGCCAGGGTTCGGTTTTTTTGCCGGGTCAGTGGGCGCGGGCGCGGGTGACGCGGTCTACCAGGTAGACCAGGCCGTGGTAGTCGATGCCGCCATGCTGGCTCAGGCCGATCTCGCAGGTGCGGCTGGTGGAGATGCCTTCGCTGCAAGATTGTACGGCGTCCTTGAGTGAGCGCAGGGCGTGGGCGTTGAGTTCCGGGGTGGTGAAGCCTTTGTCGCCGGCAAAGCCGCAGCAGTGAATGCCTTCGGGGATCACCACGGTTTTTGCGCAGCGTCGCGCCAGTTCGATCAGTGCCTGGCTCTCGCCCAGATGCTGGGTGCTGCAGGTGACGTGCACGGCGATGGGCGCTTCCTGGGGGGTGAAGTCGAGGCGGTCCATCAGGTGGGTGCGGATAAAGCGCACGGGGTCGTAGAGGTCCAGGCGCGTTTCTCCCAATTCTTGCACCAGGCGCAGGGTGCAGGGGCTGGTGTCGCAGTAGATCGGGTCGAGGCCGCCGCGGCTGGCGTGGAGCAGGGCGCCGATCAGTTCCTGGCGCTTGTGTTCGGCCTGCTCGGCGTAGCCTTTGGACGCGAAGGGTTGGCCGCAGCAGAGGCTGTCCTGGTTGCCGGGGAAGACTACCTGGTAGCCGGCTTTTTCCAGCAACTGGCGGGTTTTGTCGTACAGCGACATCTGCTCTTTATCACCGGCTGCCGGGCCCATGGCGCGGGAGACACAGGCGGCCAGGTAAACCACGCGCGGGCGCGTGTCCGTCACCGCGGGGCTGAAGCGGATGGCTTTTTCGGGCTGTGGCATGGCGTTGGTCCACTGCGGAATTTGCCCTTTGGACAGCTTGGTCAGTGTGCTCGAGAGCTTGGCCAGTCGTGGAGCCCCCAGCAGCATGCGCGCACCGTTGGCGACGTGCAGGGTGAAGCGCGCACCTTGCAGCGCGGTGGCGAAATGGCTGGCGAGCCAGTCGGCGGTTTTCGTACGGTGGGCGTCGCGGCTGCGCAGCTTTTTCACCAGGTCGCCGGTATTGATGCCTACAGGGCAACGTTGCGCGCATAAGCCGGTGGCGGCGCAGGTGTCTATGCCCTGGTAGTGGTAGGCCGCTTCCAGTTCGGAGGTGTCCACGCCTGCGCGTTTTTTCGCCTGGATATCGCGCCAGATCACGATGCGCTGGCGCGGGCTCAGGGTCAGGCCTTTTGAAGGGCACACCGGTTCGCAGAACCCGCATTCGATGCACTTATCCACAAGCTCATCGGCGGCGGGCAGGGGCTTGAGGTGTTTGAGGTGGATTTGCGGGTCTTCGCTGAGCACCACATCGGGGTTGAGGATGCCGTTAGGGTCGAGCAGGCGCTTGAGTTGCCACATCAGTTGATAGGCGTCGCTGCCCCATTCCAGTTCAACGAACGGCGCCATATTGCGGCCGGTGCCGTGTTCAGCCTTCAGCGAGCCACCGAACTCCACGGCCACCAGTTGCGCGACGTCGTCCATGAACGCTTGATAGCGTGCGACTTCTTCGCTGCTGTTGAAGCCTTGAGTGAACACAAAGTGCAGATTGCCTTCCAGGGCATGTCCGAAAAGGATGGCTTCGTCGTAGTGATGTTTGTCGAACAGTGCGATCAAGCGGTTCACGCCAATCGCCAGTTGTTCGACCGGGAAGGTCACGTCTTCGATGATCACGGTGGTGCCGGTTTTGCGTACGGCGCCTACGGCGGGGAAGGTGTCTTTGCGGATCGCCCACAGGCGGGCGTTTTCCAATGGGTCTTCGGTGAAGTCGACTTGTTTCTCCACGGGAAACGCCGCCAGGGACGCCATGATGCGCGTCAGTTGTTCGTGCAGCAGTGATGACGAAGCGGCGCGGGATTCGATCAGCAGTGCGCAGGCGTTTTCCGATAGGTGCTGTACGAAAGCAGGCATGCCCGGTTTGTCCTGCACCGAACGCATGCTGCGTCGGTCCAGCAGTTCAACGGCGGAGACCGGCTGGGTTTTCAGCACGGTGACGGCGTTGCAGCAGGTTTCGACATCCGGGAAGACGATCAGCGCCGAGGCTTTGTTGGGGTGATCGATCACGGTGTCGTAGGTGACCGCACTGATAAACCCCAGGGTGCCCTCGGAGCCGACCAGCAGGTGGCTGAGGATATCCAGCGGGTCATCGAAATCCACCAGGGCGTTGAGTGACAGGCCGGTGGTATTTTTCAGGCGGTATTTGTGGCGGATCTTTGCCGCCAGCTCAGTATTTGCCCGTGTCTGGCGACCTAGTAGGGCCAGGCTTTCAAGCAGTGCGCTATGTGACTGGCGGAAGGCTTGCACGCTGGCGGCATCTTCGGTGTCCAGGCGGCTGCCATCGGCCAGTACCAGGCGGATGCCCGCCAGGGTGTGGTAGGTGTTTTGCGCCGTGCCGCAGCACATGCCACTGGCGTTGTTGGCGACGATACCGCCGATTTTGCAAGCATTGATGGACGCTGGGTCCGGCCCGATCTTGCGCCCGAACGGTGCGAGCCAGGCGTTGGCCTGGGCGCCGATCACGCCCGGCTGCAGGCGGATCTGGGTGCCTTGCCCGCGAATTTCGCGGTGGTTCCAGTTATCACCCAACACGATCAGCACCGAGTCGCTGATGGCCTGGCCCGAGAGGCTGGTGCCTGCGGCACGGAAGGTCACCGGCACGCGGTCGCGCTGGGCCAGTTGCAGCAGGGTTACCACTTCGTCTTCTGACTCCACACGGATCACCAGCTGTGGGATCAGTCGGTAGAAGCTGGCGTCGGTGCCGAAGGCGAGGGTGGAAAGTGGATCGTCGAAGCGGCGATCTTGCGGGATCAGTTGTGCGACGTCGCTCAGGAAAGCAGCAGGCAGGCTCATCGGTCCTCCAGAAATAGCAGACGCCGGAAGGGTGCCCCGGCGTCGATTCTTACCCTATTACGTGCAGGTCTCAGTGCACCAGCATACCGGTGAACCAGTACGCCTGCGCCAAGGTGATCAGCCCGACGATGGTGGCAAAAAACAGGCTGTGCTTGAGGGTAAAGCGGAACAGGTCGGATTCCTTGCCCACCAGGCCGGTGGCGGCGCAGGCCACGGCGATCGATTGCGGCGAGATCATTTTGCCGGTCACGCCACCGCTGGTGTTCGCGGCTACCAGCAGGGTGTCGTTGACGCCGATCTGGTGCGCGGTAGTGGCTTGCAGTGAGCTGAACAGGGCGTTGGATGAGGTATCGGAGCCTGTCAGGAAAACTCCCAACCAGCCAAGGAATGGCGAGAAGAACGGGAAGGCTGCACCGGTGCCCGCCAGAACCAGCGCCATGGTCGAGGACATGCCGGAGTAGTTGGTGACGAAGGCGAATGCCAGCACCATGCCGATGGACAGGATCGGCCAGCGCAGCTCAAAGAAGGTTTCTTTTAAAGTGGTAAGACCAGTTTTGACGTCGATTTTCAACACCAGCATGGAGACCAGTGCCGAGAAGAAGATTGCAGTGCCGGTGGCAGATATCGGGTCCAGCTTGAAGACGGCCGGGATGGCGGTGGGGTTGGTCACGATGGGCGCGACTTTAACCACCAGTTGATCCAGGTGCGGGATCGCGAAATTGAACACCCAGCCGTACATCGAGCCGCCCGCGGCGAACAGGGCCTTGAAGGGTTTGAGGGTCCAGATGGTGACCAGTACGGTGAGGATCAGGAACGGCGACCACGCCTTGAAAATTTGCCCCAGGCTGTAGGGCGAAACCACGGTGTTGCGTGGCAAGCCGAAGCCGCCGGCGCTGGAAGTGACCGCTACGCTGGAGGAGGCGCCGGCAATTTGTGCGCCTGCGGTGCGCTTGGGCTGCCAGACTTTCAGGAACAGCGTCAGGGCAATCAGGCTGGCGAGTGCCGAGGTGATGTCCGGCAGCTCTGGGCCAATGAAGTTGGAGGTGAAATATTGGGTGACGGCAAAGCTCAAGCCCGCCACCAAGGCTGCCGGCCAGGTTTCGCGAACGCCGCGCAGGCCGTCCATCATGAACACCAGCCAGAACGGCACGAACAACGACAGCAGCGGCAGTTGGCGGCCGGTCATGGCGCCAATCTTGAACGCATCAATACCGGTGACCTGGCCTGCGACAATGATCGGAATGCCCAATGCGCCGAAAGCCACGGGCGCGGTATTGGCAATCAGGCATAAGCCGGCGGCGTACAGCGGGTTGAAACCCAGGCCTACCAGCAGCGCGGCGGTGATCGCCACGGGCGCGCCAAAACCGGCCGCACCTTCCAGGAAGGCGCCAAAGCAAAAGCCGATCAACAACACCTGCAAGCGCTGGTCGTCGGTGATCGACAAAACGGAGCTGCGGATGATTTCGAACTGGCCGCTCTTGACCGTCAATTTGTACAGGAATACAGCCGCGACGATGATCCAGGCGATGGGCCACAGGCCGTAGGCAAAACCATAACCGGCCGCAGCCAGTGCCATGTCTACGGGCATCTGGAAGGCGAAAATGGCGACCAGGATCGACAGGGCCAGGGTGATGCTGCCGGCTACATGGCCTTTGAGGCGGAACACGGCCAGCGCCAGGAAGAAGAATACGATAGGAATGACGGCGGCCAGTGCGGACAGGCCGAGGCTGCCGAGTGGGCTGTAAAGCTGTTGCCAGGTTTGCATATGGGGTGGCCCCTGATTGTTGTTGTTTGGTGAGCTTGGGTAATTGGTAATACCAATTTACAATCGCTGTGGGCTAGATTAAGAGCCAGGGCAGGGGTGTGTCAATTTGCCGCCTGCGAAACTTTGGTCGTAGGTCGGTAGGCGGGGTGTTCTGATCGGCGAAATTGAAGGCGTTCTGATAGGTGCTGCCGGCACGTCGATAGGCCAGAATAGGGGCCCCGGCGAGTGGTCGGGATGGTGGAGAGTGAGTTATGGGGTTTGATCAGGTGCGTCAGCGCCGTTTGTCTGACGATATTGTCGAGCAGCTTGAGGGGATGATTCTCGAGGGCACGCTGAAGTCGGGCGAGCGCTTGCCGGCCGAGCGCGCGTTAGCCGAGCGCTTTGGTGTGTCGCGCCCGTCGTTGCGTGAGGCGATTCAGAAACTGGCGGCCAAGGGGTTGTTGGTCAGTCGTCAGGGCGGTGGCAACTATGTGGTGGACTCCCTGGGTTCGACCTTCAGCGATCCGCTGTTGCACTTGTTGGAAAGCAATCCCGAAGCGCAGCGCGATCTGCTGGAGTTTCGCCAGACCCTTGAGGCTTCGTGTGCTTATTACGCGGCGTTACGCGCCACGGAGGTTGACCGTGAACGGCTGACCGCAGCGTTTGAGGCGTTGCAGGATTGCTATGCGCGCGCCGACGAAGTGAGCCGAGTGGAGGAGGGTGCTGCGGATGCAAGGTTTCACTTGGCGATTGCCGAAGCCAGTCATAACGCCGTGTTGCTGCACACCATTCGCGGGCTGTTCGACCTGCTCAAGCGTAACGTGGTGACGAATATTGGTGGCATGTACCAGCAGCGTACTGAGACCCGCGACATGCTGATCAATCAGCATCGGGACTTGTACCTGGCCATCATCGAGGGGCGGGCCGAGCAGGCGCGCGAAGTCTCGACACGGCATCTGCTGTATGTGCAGGAGGTGTTGGAGGAGGTGCGTCAGGAGGTTCAACGCGTGGCTCGGGCGGAGCGGCGCAAAGGGATGTAGCCCGCGTGGGCTACACCGTCACAAGGATTACTCTTCCTTGCCTTTGTTGCGCACGGCGCGATGCAGCTCGCGATTGGAATCGCGCTCGCGTTCGGTGTCGCGCTTGTCGTATTCCTTCTTGCCCTTGCCCAATGCGATCTCGCATTTGACCAGGTGCTTGCTCCAGTACCAGGACAAGCAGACACACGCGTAGCCTTTTTGCTGCACGGCTGCGGCGAGTTTTTCGAGCTCGCGGGCATTGAGCAACAACTTGCGCGTACGCACCGGGTCGGCAATCACGTGGGTGCTCGCGGTGGTCAGCGGAGTGATATGACTGCCAAGCAGCCATGCCTCGCCATCCTTGAGCAGCACATAACTGTCGACCAGCTGCAGTTTGCTGGCACGCAGACTTTTTACTTCCCAGCCGGCCAGGACCAGACCAGCCTCGAACCGATGTTCGATGAAGTAATCGTGTCGCGCTTTTTTATTTTGCGCGATGGTCCCTGTGGGGTGTTTCTTTTGTTTAGCCATAGGGGCGGCATTATAGGGAGTTGCGAGCGTGTCGGCTACGGTCAACCTGTGTGCTTGAGCGAGTTGGACGAATCCCGGACAATGCGGGCAGTTCTTTGGTTTTTTTCTCTCGCGGATTGGGCTGTTCTTTCGCGATGTTTGCCTTAAGCAGTGGAAGTAACGCTCACATGACGACGCATATTCAACGTTCGGCCCTGTTGCCCTACCCGGCGCAGGCGCTCTATGACCTGGTCAACGACGTGGCGCGTTACCCGGAGTTTCTGCCTTGGTGCTCGACGGCCGAGGTTCTGGAGAGCAGTGACGAGCACATGGTTGCCAGCGTGGGGGTGGCCAAAGGCGGCCTCAGCCAGCATTTTGTGACGCGTAATGTGCTGGTGCCGGGTCAGTCCATCGAAATGAACCTGCAGGAAGGGCCGTTCACCCAACTGCACGGTGTGTGGGTGTTCAAGGCGCTGACGGACAAGGCCTGCAAGATCAGCCTGGATCTTTCGTTTGATTATGCCGGGCCGATTGTTCGTGCGACGTTGGGGCCTTTGTTCAATCAGGCAGCCAATACCCTGGTGGACGCGTTCTGTCAGCGCGCCAAGCAACTGCATGGTTGAGATTGAGGTGGTGTTCGCCGCTGAGGATCGCCAGGTGTTGCTGGGGGTAAAGGTGGCTGAAGGCACTAGTTTGCGCGAGGCGGTGCGGGCGTCGGGAATAGCGGCGCATTTTCCTGACGTTGATCTGGCTGATTGCCCGCTGGGTATATTTGGCAAGGTTGTCGTGGATGCCGGGGCGCGTTGCGTGCAAGCGGGCGACCGTATTGAGATCTACCGGCCTTTGCTGGCCGACCCTAAAGAGGTGCGCAGGTTGCGCGCGGCCAAGGCGGCATTGGCCAGGCAAACGAATTCTTGAGCTTGCCAAATGGCAGCCTAGCTATCTGGAGCGCCGCGATCCAACTGTGGGAGCTGGCTTGCCTGCGATGACGCCCTGATAGCCGGCGCATATCTACCTGATACCCGCGATCCAAATGTGGAAGGGGCGGTCCCGATAACGGGTATGTTCTCGATCTGATCCAGGATCCTGGTTGACTGTCAGATCGCTTTCGCAGGCAAGCCAGCTCCCACAGGTTCAGCGTCGCACCAAGGTTATGTAGAGATGCCTATGTAAATGGCAGGCAACAAAAAGCCCGGCATGCCGGGCTTTTTATCGAGCGCAAAATTATTGCGGGCTGGTGTCCAGAGGCTCAGGCGTCGGGACGGGCACGGTTTCCACGTTGTCGATGTCTTTCTGGATGGTGTCCAGCAACGAACCAGGCTTGGCCGGTACCTCGGATTTTGGTTTTTCAGCTTCCTGCGCAGGTGCGGTCACGTTGGTGCCGCTGTCCTTGCCCAGCAAGGCTTCATCGCGGCTTACGCCGGGCATGAAGTCGCCGGACAGGCTCACGAGCTGGTCATTGCCATTGAAGATGACACTGACGCGCTCCTGCTGGCGTTCACCGCCACCAGGCTGCAGGCTGTAGAGATAATCCCAGCGATCGGCATGGAAAGTGTCGGTCAGCAGGGGATTACCCATGATAAACCGTACTTGCCGTCGGGTCATTCCCGGGCGTAACTGGTCTATCATGTCCTGCGTGACGACATTGCCCTGCTGGATGTCGATTTTGTAAACCCCGGGGAATGAACAACCGGCGAGTGCGAGCAGTCCCACAAAGGTGAAACTGGTTAGCAAGAGCTTGGTGTTTTGCATCGGTGGGCGACTTCCACTATCTTGGCTGGGACAACGTAAACGCCGATCATACCCGTATTAAGAGAAGCTGCGAAGCAGCATCCGCGAGAAAGCTAACCATGGTTGAAAATAGCGAACTACGCAAAGCCGGTCTCAAAGTGACTCTGCCACGAGTCAAGATTCTACAAATGCTCGATTCTGCTGAGCAGCGTCACATGAGTGCCGAAGATGTTTACAAGGCGCTGATGGAGTCTAACGAGGACGTCGGCCTGGCCACGGTCTACCGTGTACTGACCCAGTTTGAAGCCGCAGGGCTGGTGGTTCGTCATAATTTCGACGGCGGTCATGCGGTGTTTGAATTGGCTGACGGTGGTCACCATGACCACATGGTTGATCTGGATACCAATGAGGTTATCGAGTTCACCAGCCCTGAAATCGAAGCGCTGCAGCACAAGATTGCTGAAGAGCATGGGTTCGATTTGGTCGACCATAATCTCGTGTTGTACATCCGTAAGAAAAAGTAAAAATCGACGCAGTTTTGCTTTGCGAAACGATTGAAGGCGACCCTCGGGTCGCCTTCGTGCTTTCTATAGAGTGGAAAATATCGCTTCAGGCCTTCGCGGCCACCACCATTTTTTTCGCGTGAGCCAAGGACTCCTTGGTCAAGTCGATACCGCCGAGCATCCGCGCCACTTCCTCCACCCGTTCCGACTTGTTCAGCTTGGAGACGGCGGTGTGTGTCGCGTCACTGCCGCGCACCTTATGCACAAACAGGTGCTGATGCCCTTGGGCTGCCACTTGCGGCAAGTGGGTCACCGTAAGCACCTGGCCGCGATCCCCCAGGCGACGCAGCAATTGGCCAACAATTTCTGCGGTCGGCCCGCCAATGCCCACATCCACTTCATCGAATACCAGGGTGGGTACCCGTGAGGTCTGGGCGGTAATCACTTGGATCGCCAGGCTGATCCGCGAGAGTTCGCCGCCGGAGGCCACTTTGGCCAGGGCCTTGAGCGGTTGGCCGGGGTTGGCACTCACCAGCAGTTCGACGTGCTCCAGCCCATGGGGCTGCAATTCTTGACTGGCGTTGGGATGCAGCTCGATGGTGAAGCGCCCGCCTGGCATGCCCAGGCGTTGGATTTCCAGCTCAACGGCGCTTGCCAGGCTAGTAGCTGCCTGCTGGCGCAGAGCGCTCAGCTCCCGGGCTTTTTCCTGATAATGACGGGCAAACGAAGCGAGCTCTTCGCCCAGTCGTTCGATGGATTCGTCGTTCGCGTTGAGTGTTTCGATTTCATCCAGCAGTTTCTGCTGCATGGTTGCGACTTCTGTCGGCTGGATTCGATGCTTGCGAGCCAGTGTATAAATAGTGTCCAGGCGTTCTTCTATTTCCTGCAGGCGAGCTGGGTCGGCGTCGAAATGGTCCAGGAAACGATTGAGTTCGCCCACGGCCTCTTCAACCTGGATCTGCGCGCTGGTCAACAGGGTGGTCGCTTCGCTCAGTGAGCCGGAAGCATTGTTCACGCTGGACAGGCGGTTGAGGCTGGCGGTCAGTGCATTAAGGACATTGCCGGAGTCGCTCTCACTACATTGCTCGACGACCTGGCGGCAGATACCCAGCAGGGTCTCGGCGTTGGTCAGGTTCTTGTGTTCCTGCTCAAGTTGCTCCAGCTCTGTCTCACCCAGGCCCAGACTCTCGAGCTCTTCCAGTTGATAGCTGAGCAACTGGTGGCGGGCGCGTTGTTCGTCGCCGGAGTTGGAGAGGCGTTCCAGTTCCTGGCGTGTCTGGCGCCAGCGTTGGGCGGCCAGTTGAACTTGCCGGGAAAGATCGGTGGCGCCGGCGTACTCATCGAGCAGGCGACGGTGGGTATCGGTTTTCAACAGGGATTGGTGTTCGTGCTGACTGTGGATATCGATCAGCAATTCGCCCAGGGCTTTCAAGTCGCCCAGAGGGCAAGGCGTGCCGTTGATATAGCCGCGCGAGCGCCCCTCGGCGGTGATCACCCGGCGCAGAATGCAGGGGCCTTCATTATTAAGGTCGCGCTCGGCCAGCCATGCCTCGGCTTCGGGGATGTCCGCCAGGTCGAAGGTGGCCAGGATGTCGGCCTTGTCGGAGCCAGGGCGTACCACGCCACTGTCGGCGCGGTCGCCAAGCGTCAGGCCGAGGGCGTCGAGCATGATCGACTTGCCGGCGCCGGTTTCGCCTGTGATTACGCTCATCCCGCGATCCAGTTCAAGATCCAGATGTTCAACGATGGCGTAGTTATGTACAGACAGGTGCACGAGCATGACGGCCGCTCCCAGGCTTTAGGTCTGGTTATTTATACAGTGTTTTGTTCAGGCCTGACAATCCTGGCACTTAGCTCGATTTGCTTGAGTCGTTAATTTTTTTAGCGCGATGTGGAATGAGCGTGAAGGAAATGATCCAGGTCAATCGAAAGACTTTTGGTAACGCCTGCGCCCTTGAACCTGAAAATTGTGGCCCCATATACCGGAGCAGAAGCGCGAGTTGAGTTCGCGCATGATTTTGAAAGGAGAAATCTATGGCTGACGAACAGACGCAGGATACGCAAACTCCAGACGCCAATTCGGCTGCCGGTGATGAACTGGCGACTCGTGTGCAGGTGCTCGAAGAGCAATTGGCCGCTGCGCAGGATCAATCGTTGCGTGTTGCCGCCGATCTGCAGAACGTCCGCCGCCGTGCCGAGCAGGATGTAGAGAAGGCTCACAAGTTCGCGCTGGAAAAATTCGCCGGTGACCTGCTGCCGATCATCGACAGCCTGGAGCGTGGTCTTGAGTTGTCCAACCCGGACGATGAAAACATCCGCCCAATGCGCGAAGGCATCGAGCTGACCCTGAAAATGTTCCAGGACACCCTGAAGCGTTATCAGTTGGAAGCTATCGATCCGCAAGCCGGCGAGCCGTTCAATGCTGAACATCACCAAGCCATGGCCATGCAAGAAAGCCATGACCTGGAACCTAATAGCGTGATCAAGGTGTTCCAGAAGGGTTACCAGCTCAACGGTCGCCTGATGCGTCCGGCAATGGTGGTGGTGAGCAAGGCTCCTGCACCCGTTGCACCTTCTATTGATGAGCAGGCTTGAAATTCGCCGCAAGGCCCCCATTTATAAGTCAAGCGTTTAAGTGCTACCGCAGTTAGCCAAAACTGCTGCGGCAACCAAATTCAAGTTTCGGGAGAGTAAATCATGGGCAAAATTATCGGTATCGACCTGGGGACCACCAACTCCTGCGTCTCCGTGCTGGAAAACGGCGTTGCAAAAGTTATTGAAAACGCCGAAGGCGCACGTACCACTCCGTCGATCATCGCTTACGCCAACGACGGTGAAATCCTCGTCGGTCAATCGGCCAAGCGTCAGGCGGTGACCAACCCGCACAACACCCTGTACGCGGTAAAGCGTCTGATTGGTCGTAAGTTCGACGAAGAAGTCGTACAGAAAGACATCAAGATGGTGCCTTACAAAATCGCCAAGGCCGACAACGGTGACGCCTGGGTTGAAGTGAACGGCCAGAAAATGTCGCCGCCGCAAATCTCGGCTGAAATCTTGAAAAAGATGAAGAAGACCGCCGAAGACTACCTCGGTGAAGCAGTGACTGAAGCGGTGATCACCGTTCCGGCCTACTTCAACGACAGCCAGCGCCAGGCTACCAAAGACGCCGGCCGCATCGCGGGCCTGGATGTAAAACGTATCATCAACGAACCAACCGCAGCCGCGCTGGCTTACGGTATGGACAAGGCCAAGGGCGACCACACCGTGATCGTTTACGACCTGGGTGGCGGTACGTTCGACGTCTCCGTGATCGAGATCGCAGAAGTTGACGGCGAGCACCAGTTCGAAGTGTTGGCCACCAACGGTGACACCTTCCTGGGTGGTGAAGACTTTGACATTCGTCTGATCGACTACCTCGTTGACGAATTCAAGAAAGAAAGCGGCATGAACCTCAAGGGTGACCCGCTGGCCATGCAGCGCCTGAAAGAAGCCGCTGAAAAAGCCAAGATCGAGCTGTCTTCCGCTCAGTCGACTGACGTGAACCTGCCGTACATCACTGCAGACGCTACCGGTCCTAAGCACTTGAACGTGAAGATCTCGCGTTCCAAGCTCGAAGCATTGGTTGAAGACCTGGTTCAGCGCACCATCGAACCTTGCCGCATCGCGCTGAAAGACTCCGGTATCGACGTTGGCTCGATCAACGACGTGATCCTGGTGGGCGGTCAGACCCGTATGCCACTGGTTCAGAAGCTGGTCACCGAGTTCTTCGGCAAAGAAGCCCGTAAAGACGTGAACCCGGACGAAGCCGTTGCCATGGGTGCTGCCATCCAGGGTGCGGTACTGGCCGGTGATGTGAAAGACGTGCTGCTGCTGGACGTAAGCCCGCTGACCCTGGGTATCGAAACCATGGGTGGCGTGATGACTGCGCTGATCGAGAAAAACACCACGATTCCTACCAAGAAATCTCAGGTGTTCTCGACTGCCGATGACAACCAGGGCGCCGTGACTATCCACGTGCTGCAGGGCGAGCGTAAGCAAGCCGCACAGAACAAGTCCCTGGGCAAGTTCGACCTGGCTGAGATTCCACCAGCACCACGTGGCGTGCCACAAATCGAAGTGACCTTCGACATCGACGCCAACGGCATCCTGCACGTCGGCGCGAAAGACAAGGCCACCGGCAAAGAGCAGAAGATCACCATCAAGGCCAACTCCGGCCTGTCTGATGAAGAAATTCAACAGATGATCCGTGATGCTGAAACCAATGCTGAAGCCGACAAGAAGTTCGAAGAGTTGGCAGGCGCCCGTAACCAGGGTGACGCGCTGGTTCACTCGACGCGCAAAATGATCGCTGATGCTGGCGACAAAGTGACAGACGAAGAGAAAACCGCAATCGAAGCGGCAGTGGTTGCGCTGGAAGCCGCCATTAAAGGCGACGACAAGGCTGCCATCGAAGCCAAGGTTGAGGAGCTGTCGAAAGTCTCCGCGCCAGTTGCTCAGAAAATGTACGCCGAGCAAGGCCAGCCGGCTGACGGCGCTGCGCAACAAGCAGAGCCTGAAGCCAAGCACGACGATGTTGTCGATGCTGAGTTCGAAGAAGTTAAAGACAACAAGTAAGTTGTCGCCCGGTTGACCGCGCACAAGCGGTGACTGGTAGGATGTCGCCGCGCGGGAGCTTGCTCCCGCGTTGGCGTGTCTGGGGTATGCGAATTTTTACAGCATGCGACAACGCTCGGATGCTGGCGGTGTGAACGGGAATGCTCCTGCTTTCCGAATGACAGTCACCGCGTTTTTGGCCGGCTCCCTGGCTGAAAACAGTAATGACCAGGATCGTTGAATTGACGTGAGTTGGGTCCGGGCCTGTATTGGGGCTCAACGAGTTTGGCAGGGTTCAGGAGGGCCAGGTCGAACGTCCTTAAGAGTGCAAAGACTTATGGCAAAGCGTGACTATTACGAAGTATTGGGTGTGGAGCGTGGCGCCAGCGAGGCGGAGCTGAAAAAAGCCTACCGTCGCCTGGCGATGAAGCACCACCCGGACCGTAATCCGGATAACAAAGAATCCGAAGAGATGTTCAAAGAGGCCAACGAGGCCTACGAATGCCTGTGTGATCCCAATAAGCGTGCGGCCTACGACCAGTATGGCCATGCTGGCGTCGACCCGAGCATGGGCGGCGGCGGTGCCGGTTTTGGTGGCCAGAACTTCTCCGATATTTTCGGCGACGTATTCAGCGACTTCTTCGGTGGCGGCCGTGGCGGTCAGCGTGGCGGCCCTCAGCGCGGCAGCGACCTGCGTTACACCCTGGAGCTGAACCTGGAAGAAGCCGTGCGCGGCACCAGTGTCAATATCCGTGTGCCGACGCTGGTCAACTGCAAGCCGTGCGACGGCTCGGGTGCGAAGAAAGGCTCCTCGCCGATCACGTGCCCGACCTGCGGCGGTATCGGGCAGGTACGCATGCAGCAGGGCTTCTTCTCGGTGCAGCAAACCTGCCCGCGTTGCCATGGCCAGGGCAAGATCATTTCCGATCCGTGCGACTCCTGCCACGGCGAAGGCCGCGTCGAAGAGTACAAGACGCTGTCGGTGAAAGTGCCGGCGGGTGTGGATACCGGTGATCGTATTCGACTGTCGGGCGAAGGCGAGGCGGGTGCCCAGGGTGGCCCTGCGGGCGACCTGTACGTGGTGATCAATGTGCGCGAGCACTCGATCTTCCAGCGTGACGGCAAGCACTTGTTCTGCGAAGTGCCGATCAGCTTTGTTGATGCGGCCCTGGGTGGCGAGCTGGAGATTCCGACGCTGGATGGTCGGGTCAAGCTCAAGATTCCCGAGGGGACTCAAACCGGCAAGCAGTTCCGCATTCGTGGCAAAGGCGTTGCGCCCGTGCGCGGTGGCGGTGCTGGCGACCTGATGTGCCGTGTGGCGGTGGAAACCCCGGTGAACCTGAATCGTCGTCAGCGTGAACTGCTGGAAGAGTTCCGCAGCTCGCTGGAAGGCGATGACTCCCACTCGCCGAAGACTACGGGCTTCTTCGACGGTGTAAAACGCTTCTTCGGCGACCTGTAAGGATCTGAATATGCGACGTATAGCCGTAATGGGCGCTGCCGGGCGCATGGGCAAGACGCTGGTCGAGGCGGTGCAGCAACGCTCGCCGGCCTCCGGGCTGACGGCGGCGATTGTTCGCCCAGGCAGTACGTTGATCGGCGCGGACGCAGGTGAGTTGGCCTCATTGGGCCGCATCGGTGTTTCGTTGTCTGGCAACCTTGAGCAGGTGGCTGACGAGTTCGACGTGCTGATCGACTTCACCCTGCCGGAAGTGATGCTGAAAAATCTGGCCTTCTGCCGTAAGGCGGGCAAGGCTATGGTGATCGGTACCACCGGTTTGAGCGCCGAGCAGAAACAGTTGCTGGTGGAGGCGGGCAAGGATATTCCGATCGTCTTCGCTGCCAATTTCAGCGTGGGCGTAAACCTGTCGCTGAAATTGCTGGACCTGGCGGCGCGCGTGCTGGGTGATGAGGCTGATATCGAGATTATCGAGACTCATCACCGTCACAAGATCGACGCCCCGTCGGGCACTGCGTTGCGCATGGGTGAAGCTATTGCCGATGCGCTGGGCCGCGATTTGTCGAAAGTGGCGGTATACGGGCGTGAAGGCCACACAGGGGAGCGCGCACGCGACACCATCGGTTTTGCAACCGTGCGCGGTGGTGATGTGGTTGGCGATCACACCGTGCTGTTCGCCACCGAAGGCGAGCGCCTGGAGATCACGCACAAAGCCTCCAGCCGCATGACTTTCGCCAAGGGCGCGGTGCGTGCTGCGCTTTGGTTGGACGGCCGCGAGCCGGGCCTGTACGACATGCGTGACGTGCTGGATTTGCACTAACCAGTAGCTAAAACGGGGGCTCAGGATTATCCTGTGGCCCCGTTTTTACCCGCTAGGCGACGTCCTGTCGCATTCCCCTGCCTTTAAGGCTCATTAGCGGTGGACCAAAAAAGCCTTTTTCTGTAAGCTACAGCTTTAGTGTGTCCACTAAAAGCGCGCAGAATAATTCAGTGAAGAAGCGGGGTGACGTGTCCATACGTCACTCCGCTTTTTTACAACCTGCGATCGCCCTTTCAGGCTTTATTTACGGGAGGTCTTCTTGACTAAGCCAGCCATACTCGCCCTTGCTGATGGCAGCATTTTTCGCGGCGAAGCCATTGGAGCCGACGGTCAGACCGTTGGAGAGGTGGTGTTTAACACTGCCATGACCGGCTATCAGGAAATCCTTACCGATCCTTCCTACGCCCAACAGATCGTTACCCTGACCTATCCGCACATCGGCAACACCGGCACTACGCCGGAAGATGTCGAGTCTGATCGTGTCTGGTCGGCGGGCCTGGTGATTCGTGACCTGCCACTGGTTGCGAGCAACTGGCGTAACACGATGTCGCTGTCCGATTACCTGAAAGCCAACAACGTTGTGGCGATCGCCGGTATCGATACGCGCCGCCTCACGCGCATCCTGCGTGAAAAAGGCTCGCAGAACGGCTGCATCATGGTCGGTGACAATATCTCCGAAGAGGCGGCGATTGCCGCGGCGCAAGGTTTCCCTGGCCTGAAGGGCATGGACCTGGCGAAAGTCGTCAGCGTCAAAGAGAAGTACGAGTGGCGTTCCACCGTATGGGAACTGAAGACTGACAGCCACGCGACTATCGAGGCTGCCGATCTGCCTTACCACGTGGTCGCCTATGACTATGGCGTCAAGTACAACATCCTGCGCATGCTGGTCGAGCGCGGTTGCCGTGTGACCGTGGTGCCCGCGCAAACCCCCGCCAGCGATGTGCTCGCGATGCAGCCGGACGGTGTGTTCCTGTCCAACGGCCCGGGTGACCCTGAGCCATGCGACTACGCTATCCAGGCCATCAAGGACGTACTGGAGACCGAGATTCCGGTGTTCGGCATCTGCCTTGGTCACCAGTTGCTGGCTTTGGCCTCCGGCGCCAAGACCCTGAAAATGGGCCACGGCCACCACGGTGCCAACCACCCGGTACAAGACCTGGACACCGGCGTTGTGATGATCACCAGCCAGAACCACGGTTTTGCGGTGGATGAAGCCTCCCTGCCGAGCAACGTGCGCGCCATTCACAAGTCGCTGTTCGACGGCTCCCTGCAAGGCATCGAGCGCACCGACAAGAGCGCGTTCAGCTTCCAGGGCCACCCTGAAGCCAGCCCGGGCCCGAACGACGTAGCGCCGCTGTTCGACCGTTTCATCAATGAGATGGCCAAGCGACGCTGACTGAGTGGCCTGCGGGCGGCCCCGGATTGCGGTGGCCCCCGCAGGCTCTTCAAAGATTGTTCAAGACGGCTTGCCGACTGACCTGCGGATTTGAGTGACAAACCCATGCCAAAACGTACAGACATAAAAAGCATCCTGATTCTTGGCGCTGGCCCGATCGTGATCGGCCAGGCCTGCGAATTCGACTACTCCGGCGCCCAGGCCTGTAAAGCCCTGCGCGAGGAGGGCTACCGCGTCATCCTGGTGAACTCCAACCCGGCCACCATCATGACCGACCCGGCCATGGCCGACGCCACCTACATCGAGCCGATCAAGTGGCAGACCGTTGCCAAGATCATCGAAAAAGAGCGTCCGGACGCGCTGCTGCCAACCATGGGTGGCCAGACCGCTCTGAACTGCGCCTTGGACCTGGAGCGCGAAGGCGTCCTGGAAAAGTTCGGCGTAGAGATGATCGGTGCCAATGCCGACACCATCGACAAGGCTGAAGACCGTTCGCGTTTCGACAAGGCCATGAAGTCCATCGGCCTGGCGTGCCCGCGTTCCGGTATCGCCCACAGCATGGAAGAGGCCAATGCGGTCCTCGAGACCCTGGGCTTCCCGTGCATCATCCGTCCGTCCTTCACCATGGGCGGCACCGGCGGTGGTATTGCTTACAACCGTGAAGAGTTCGAAGAAATCTGCGCTCGTGGCCTGGACCTGTCGCCGACCAAAGAGCTGCTGATCGACGAATCGCTGATCGGCTGGAAAGAATATGAGATGGAGGTTGTCCGCGATAAGAAGGACAACTGCATCATCGTCTGCTCCATCGAAAACTTCGACCCGATGGGCGTGCACACCGGTGACTCGATCACCGTGGCGCCAGCACAGACCCTGACCGACAAGGAATACCAGATCCTGCGTAACGCCTCCTTGGCGGTATTGCGCGAGATCGGCGTTGAAACCGGCGGTTCCAACGTCCAGTTCGGCATCTGCCCGGACACCGGCCGCATGGTCGTGATCGAGATGAACCCACGTGTATCGCGTTCTTCGGCGCTGGCCTCGAAAGCGACCGGTTTCCCGATTGCGCGTATCGCTGCCAAGCTGGCTATCGGCTACACCTTGGACGAGCTGCAAAACGAAATCACCGGCGGCGCTATGCCGGCGTCTTTCGAACCGTCTATCGACTACGTCGTGACCAAGCTGCCGCGCTTTGCCTTCGAGAAATTCGCCAAGGCGGATGCGCGCCTGACCACCCAGATGAAGTCGGTCGGTGAAGTCATGGCCATCGGCCGCACGTTCCAGGAATCCCTGCAGAAAGCGCTGCGCGGCCTGGAAGTCGGTGTTTGCGGCCTGGACGAGAAGCTCGACCTGAGCAACCCGGAAAGCATGAGCATCCTCAAGCGCGAGCTGACCGTGCCGGGCGCCGAGCGTATCTGGTACGTGGCTGACGCCTTCCGTGCCGGCCTGAGCGTCGAAGATATCTTCGGCATGAACATGATCGACCCGTGGTTCCTGGTGCAGATCGAAGATCTGATCAAGGAAGAAGAGAAGGTCAAGACGCTGGGTCTGTCGTCTATCGATCGCGACCTGATGTTCCGCCTCAAGCGCAAAGGCTTCTCCGACCAGCGTCTGGCCAAGCTGCTGGGTGTGACCGAGAAGAACCTGCGTACTCATCGCCACAAGCTGGATATCTTCCCGGTCTACAAGCGCGTTGACACCTGCGCCGCAGAGTTCGCCACCGACACGGCCTACATGTACTCCACCTATGAGGAAGAGTGCGAAGCCGCGCCGACGGGCCGCGACAAGATCATCATCCTGGGTGGCGGTCCGAACCGTATCGGCCAGGGCATCGAGTTCGACTACTGCTGCGTACACGCCGCCCTCGCCCTGCGCGAAGATGGGTACGAGACCATCATGGTCAACTGCAACCCGGAAACGGTTTCCACTGACTACGACACGTCCGACCGCCTGTACTTCGAGCCGGTAACGCTGGAAGACGTATTGGAAATCTGCCGCGTCGAGAAGCCTAAAGGCGTGATCGTCCAGTACGGCGGCCAGACCCCGCTGAAGCTGGCGCGTGCCCTCGAAGCCGCTGGCGTGCCGATCATCGGTACCAGCCCGGATGCAATCGACCGTGCCGAAGACCGTGAGCGTTTCCAGCAGATGGTTGAGCGCCTGAACCTGCGTCAGCCGCCGAACGCCACCGTGCGCAGCGAAGACGAAGCCATTCGCGCGGCCAGCAAGATCGGCTACCCGCTGGTGGTGCGTCCGTCCTACGTACTGGGCGGCCGGGCGATGGAAATCGTCTACGAAGAAGAAGAACTCAAGCGCTACCTGCGTGATGCGGTGAAAGTCTCCAACGACAGCCCGGTGCTGCTGGACCACTTCCTCAACTGCGCCATCGAAATGGACGTGGACGCGGTCTGCGACGGTACTGACGTCGTGATCGGCGCCATCATGCAGCACATCGAACAAGCCGGCGTTCACTCCGGTGACTCCGCGTGCTCCCTGCCGCCGTACTCGCTGCCGGCGCACATCCAGGACGAGATGCGCGAACAGGTCAAGAAGATGGCCCTGGAACTGGGTGTGGTCGGCCTGATGAACGTACAGTTGGCGCTGCAAGGCGAAGACATCTACGTCATCGAAGTCAACCCGCGTGCCTCGCGTACCGTACCGTTCGTGTCCAAGTGCATCGGTGTGTCCCTGGCCATGATCGCTGCGCGTGTGATGGCTGGTAAGACCCTGAAGGAAATCGGCTTTACCAAGGAAATCATTCCGAACTTCTACAGTGTGAAAGAGGCGGTGTTCCCGTTCGCCAAATTCCCTGGTGTGGACCCGATCCTGGGCCCAGAGATGAAGTCCACCGGTGAAGTGATGGGTGTGGGCGATACCTTCGGTGAAGCATTCGCCAAGGCCCAGATGGGTGCCAGTGAAGTGCTGCCGACCGGCGGTACTGCGTTTATCAGCGTACGTGATGATGACAAACCACTGGTTGCAGGGGTCGCCCGCGATCTGATCAACTTGGGCTTTGAAGTCGTGGCTACCGCCGGGACCGCCAAGCTGATCGAAGCTGCCGGCCTGAAAGTACGTCGCGTGAACAAGGTGACGGAAGGCCGTCCGCATGTGGTCGACATGATCAAGAATGACGAAGTCACTCTGATCATCAACACCACCGAAGGTCGCCAGTCGATCGCGGACTCCTATTCCATTCGTCGTAATGCCTTGCAGCACAAGATTTACTGCACCACTACCATTGCTGCTGGCGAAGCTATCTGTGAAGCGCTGAAGTTCGGTCCGGAAAAGACCGTGCGTCGCTTGCAGGATCTACACGCAGGATTGAAGGCATGAGCATAACCAAATACCCGATGACCGTTCAGGGCGCGCGCGCCCTGGAAGAGGAGCACGCCCATCTGACCAAGGTCGTACGTCCAAAGCTGAGCCAGGACATCGGTACGGCCCGCGAGCTGGGTGACTTGAAGGAAAACGCCGAATACCACGCTGCTCGCGAGCAGCAGGGTATGGTCGAGGCGCGGATTCGTGACATCGAAGGCCGTATGCAGAATGCGGTGATCATCGATGTCACCACCATCCCGCATACCGGCAAGGTAATTTTCGGCACGACCGTGGAAATCGCCAACGTCGAGACCGACGAAAGCGTGACTTACCAGATCGTGGGTGAGGATGAGGCTGACTTCAAGCAAGGCAAGATCTCTGTCGGCTCGCCGATTGCTCGCGCCTTGATTGCCAAGGAAGAAGGCGACGTGGTTGCCGTGAAAACGCCGAGCGGCGTCATTGAGTACGAGATTGTCGAAGTTCGTCACATCTGAAAGACGGCGCCCGCTGCGTGCGGGCGCCATGCTTTGGCAGCTCTCTCAGATGCTTTGGGTGGGCGGCCTATGGCTGTTACATATTGGTGTATTGCCGGTGTTGGGCCTGATTGGCCTGGCGCCGCTGCTGATCGATGAGATCGACGGATTGCTGAGTGCGCTGCTGGTGGGTTTTGCGGCGACGTGCGTGATGCTTCAGGTGTTGGTGCTGATCAAGGCCGAAGGCCTGAAGAGTTTGTGGCGGGATATCCGCGGGCAACTGCTGTTGATGGCGCTGTATGCATGCGCAATGTTTTGCGTGGTGCATGTGTGGCTGCCGCAAGCGTTGCGCTGGCAGTTATTCAGCTATCTTGTGCTAGGGTTCTCTGGCCTGGTGCTGGTTATGCAACCTGCGCCGGGATGGAGTGGCGGGGCGCGCGAAGCACGCCCTTGACCCTTTTCATCATTTGAAGCGATGAACGTTCGACAGTTGCTTGTTGACGCTGAAGTTCTTGCGATACAGCAGCGCCATCTTGCCGATGACCTGAACCAGGTCCGCTTTGCCGACCTTGCACAGTTCTGCAACGGCGGCCAGGCGCGCTTCGCGATCAAGGATGTTGACCTTGATCTTGATCAGTTCGTGATCGTTCAGTGCGCGCTCGAATTCGGCTAGCACACCCTCAGTCAAACCGTTGTCTGCCACAATCAGAACTGGTTTCAGATGGTGGCCAATGGATTTGTACTGTTTCTTCTGCTCTTGAGTGAGCGGCATAATCTGACCCCTGCGTCTGATCTTGTAAAAAGCGGCGGCCAGTTTACCCGAGCGAGTCCGGGACCGCCCAGTTAATCACGACCCGTTTTATTTTTTCGAGGTGGCCCGTGGCCCGTTCCAAAACCAGCCTTAAGTGGCTACAAGAACATTTCAATGATCCTTACGTCAAAAAGGCGCAAAAGGACGGCTACCGTTCCCGGGCCAGCTACAAGTTGCTGGAGATCCAGGACAAGGACAAATTGATTCGTCCAGGCATGAGCGTTATCGATCTCGGCGCGGCCCCCGGTGGCTGGTCCCAGGTGACCAGTCGTCTGATTGGTGGGCAAGGTCGATTGATCGCTTCGGACATCCTCGAGATGGACAGCATCCCGGACGTGACCTTTGTTCACGGCGATTTCACCGAGGACAAGGTATTGGCCGAGATCCTGGAGGCTGTGGGAAATTCGCAGGTAGACCTTGTGATTTCCGACATGGCCCCCAATATGAGTGGATTACCGGCTGTTGATATGCCGCGTGCCATGTTCCTGTGTGAACTGGCGCTGGATCTGGCAGGTCGGGTGTTGCGTCCGGGTGGCGATTTCCTGGTGAAGGTCTTCCAGGGCGAAGGTTTCGACGAGTACCACAAGAACATTCGCAAGTTGTTCGACAAGGTACAGACACGCAAGCCGGACTCATCCCGTGACCGGTCCAGGGAGCAGTATCTGCTGTGCCGTGGCTTCCGCGGTGTCGAAGGCGCTGCGAGCGAAGAGCGTTTTTGAGAAAATCGAGGAGGGCGATAGGTTTTTTTATATCGCTTTCGTCACGAAGCTTTACGAATATTGCGTAGTCAAAGTTTCACAAAGGGTTACAGACGGCGCCTGCCAGAGTTGTAGGTAATGTAGTAAGTTAGGCCGGTGAATATCATGCGAAGCGCGCGCCAGTAGCGGAGCTTGCTTCAGAGGGTAGTTAATTGAACGATATGGCAAAGAATCTGATCCTGTGGTTGATCATCGCGGCTGTCCTGGTGACGGTGATGAACAACTTCTCCAGCCCTAACGAGCCGCAGACCCTCAACTATTCCGACTTCATCCAGCAAGTTAAGGATGGCAAGGTCGAGCGCGTAGCGGTTGATGGCTACGTGATTACCGGTAAGCGCAACGATGGCGACAGCTTCAAGACCATTCGTCCTGCCATTCAGGACAACGGTCTCATCGGTGACCTGGTGGATAACAAGGTCGTTGTGGAAGGCAAGCAGCCTGAACAGCAAAGCATCTGGACCCAGCTCCTGGTTGCCAGCTTCCCGATCCTGGTGATTATCGCCGTGTTCATGTTCTTCATGCGCCAGATGCAAGGCGGTGCGGGAGGCAAGGGCGGGCCGATGAGCTTCGGCAAAAGCAAGGCGCGCCTGCTCTCCGAAGACCAGGTGAAGACCACCCTGGCTGACGTCGCAGGTTGCGACGAAGCCAAGGAAGAAGTCGGTGAGTTGGTCGAGTTCCTGCGTGATCCGGGCAAGTTCCAGCGCCTGGGTGGCCGTATTCCTCGCGGTGTGCTGATGGTGGGGCCTCCGGGTACCGGTAAAACCTTGCTGGCCAAGGCGATTGCCGGCGAAGCCAAGGTGCCTTTCTTCACGATTTCCGGTTCTGACTTCGTCGAGATGTTTGTCGGCGTCGGCGCCAGCCGTGTTCGCGATATGTTCGAGCAGGCCAAGAAGCACGCGCCATGCATCATCTTCATCGACGAAATCGATGCCGTCGGTCGCCATCGTGGCGCGGGCATGGGTGGTGGTCACGATGAGCGTGAGCAGACCCTCAACCAGTTGCTGGTAGAGATGGATGGTTTCGAGATGAATGACGGCATTATCGTCATCGCCGCAACCAACCGTCCCGACGTTCTCGACCCTGCGTTGCTGCGTCCGGGCCGTTTCGACCGTCAGGTTGTGGTCGGCCTGCCGGACATTCGTGGTCGTGAGCAGATCCTGAAAGTACACATGCGCAAGGTGCCAATGGGTGACGACGTGGCTCCGGCTGTGATCGCCCGTGGTACTCCCGGTTTCTCCGGTGCTGATCTGGCGAACCTGGTCAACGAGGCTTCGCTGTTCGCTGCCCGTACTGGCAAGCGCATCGTTGAGATGAAAGAGTTCGAATTGGCGAAAGACAAGATCATGATGGGCGCCGAGCGCAAATCCATGGTCATGTCCGAGAAAGAGAAGCAGAACACCGCTTATCACGAGGCAGGTCACGCCATTGTAGGTCGCGTTGTGCCTGAGCATGACCCCGTCTACAAAGTGTCGATCATTCCTCGTGGTCGGGCACTGGGTGTGACCATGTTCCTGCCGGAAGAAGATCGCTACAGCCTCTCCAAGCGTGCGCTGATCAGCCAGATCTGCTCGCTGTATGGTGGCCGTATTGCTGAAGAAATGACCCTTGGCTTCGACGGTGTGACCACTGGCGCCTCCAACGACATCATGCGTGCCAGCCAGATTGCGCGAAACATGGTGACCAAGTGGGGCTTGTCGGAAAAACTCGGCCCATTGATGTACGCCGAAGAAGAAGGCGAAGTGTTCCTGGGCCGTGGCGGCGGTGGGCAAAGCGCCAGCTTCTCGGGTGAGACAGCCAAGCTGATCGACTCCGAGGTTCGCAGCATCATTGACCAGTGCTACGGCACTGCCAAGCAGATCCTCACTGACAACCGTGACAAGCTGGACGCCATGGCTGATGCGTTGATGAAGTACGAAACCATCGATGCCGACCAGATCGACGACATCATGTCGGGCCGCACGCCGCGTGAGCCGCGCGACTGGGAAGGTGGTTCGGGTACTTCGGGCACTCCGCCTGTGGTGCAGAATGAGCGCCCTGAAACGCCTATCGGCGGCCCGGCAGCTGATCACTAAGGTTTGAAATGACTTCTGCTTTGTCCTCTACCCGGTTGCCTTGCGGCAACCGGGTTCTTGATTTGGCCCGGACGCATGTCATGGGCATCCTCAATGTAACCCCTGACTCCTTTTCCGATGGTGGCCGCTTCAGTCAGTTGGACGCCGCGTTGCGCCATGCCGAGGCGATGGTGGCTGCCGGTGCGACGCTGATTGATGTGGGTGGGGAATCGACCCGCCCCGGCGCCCGCGTTGTTTCTCCATTGGAGGAGCTGGAGCGGGTGGCGCCGGTAGTTGAGCGTATTGCCCGTGAGCTGGATGTCATCATCTCGGTAGACACCTCCACCCCGGCAGTGATGCGCGAAACCGCGCGGCTGGGAGCTGGGTTGATCAACGACGTGCGCTCGCTTCAGCGCGACGGCGCCCTTGATGCGGCCGCTGCAACCGGCTTGCCTGTCTGCCTCATGCATATGCTGGGTGAGCCCGGCAACATGCAGGACAATCCGCATTACGACGACCTGGTTGGCGAGGTGGGTGGGTTTCTTGCTGAGAGGGTTGCCCAGTGTGTGGCTGTGGGTATTGCGCCCGAACAGATCATCCTCGATCCGGGGTTTGGCTTTGCCAAGACCCTGCAGCACAATCTAAGCCTGTTCAAACACATGGAAGCGCTGCACGCCCTTGGTCGCCCGCTGTTGGTCGGCGTTTCGCGCAAGAGCATGATAGGGCTCGCCTTGAATCGCCCCGTCGGCGAACGCCTGTATGGCGGCCTGGCGCTTGCGGCACTAGCCGTGACCAAGGGCGCACGTATTTTGCGTGTGCATGATGTCGCCGAAACGGTCGATGTGGTGCGCATGCTCGCTGCTGTAGAATCAGCCGAATAAGAATGATGGAGTACTTATGACTAAAAAATATTTTGGCACCGACGGCATTCGTGGTCGGGTCGGCGAATTCCCGATCACCCCTGATTTCATGCTCAAGCTGGGTTGGGCGGCAGGCATGGCGTTCCGCAGCATGGGCGCGTGTCGCATCCTGGTGGGCAAGGACACCCGTATTTCGGGCTACATGTTTGAGTCTGCGCTGGAGGCCGGATTGTCCGCCGCCGGGGCCGATGTGATGTTGTTGGGGCCTATGCCCACGCCGGCAATCGCTTACCTGACGCGTACCTTCCACGCTGAAGCCGGTATTGTGATCAGCGCCTCCCACAATCCTCATGATGACAACGGCATCAAGTTTTTCTCGGGGCAGGGCACCAAGTTGCCTGACGAGATCGAGTTGATGATCGAAGAGCTGCTGGATGCGCCGATGACGGTGGTCGAGTCCAGCAAGCTGGGCAAGGTGTCGCGCATTAACGACGCGTCAGGCCGCTATATCGAATTCTGTAAAAGCAGCGTCCCGAGCAGCACCAATTTTGCAGGCTTGAAGATTGTTGTCGATTGCGCCCATGGGGCGACCTACAAGGTGGCGCCGAGCGTCTTCAAGGAACTGGGTGCACAGGTTACCGTGCTGTCGGCTCAGCCCAACGGCTTGAACATCAACGACAACTGCGGTTCCACCCACATGGAGCAGCTGCAGGCTGCTGTGCTGGCTGAGCATGCGGACCTGGGCATCGCTTTTGATGGCGATGGCGACCGCGTGCTGATGGTGGATCACACTGGCACGATCGTGGATGGTGATGACCTGTTGTTCATCATTGCCCGTGACCTGCATGAGCGTAACAAGCTGCAAGGTGGCGTGGTCGGCACTCTGATGAGTAATCTCGGGCTGGAATTGGCGTTGGCAGAACTGGGGATTCCCTTTATTCGCGCCAATGTCGGTGACCGCTACGTGATCGCCGAACTGCTGGAGCGTAACTGGTTGGTCGGCGGCGAGAACTCCGGGCACGTGGTCTGCTTCCAGCACACCACCACGGGTGACGCGATCATCGCCGCGCTACAGGTGCTGTTGGCCCTGCGTCGCCGCGAGGAGAGCCTGGCCCAGGCGCGTCAAGCCCTGCGCAAGTGCCCGCAAGTGCTGCTCAATGTGCGTTTTGCCGGTGGCGAAAACCCCATCGAGCACCCTGCTGTCAAAGAGGCTTGCGAGCGCGTGACCCAGGCAATGGCGGGGCGCGGGCGTGTGTTGCTGCGCAAGTCCGGCACAGAGCCGCTGGTGCGTGTGATGGTCGAAGGCGAGGACGAAACACAGGTTCGCGGCCATGCCGAAGACCTGGCAAAACTGGTAACTGAAGTTTGCGCCTGAATTCGGCTTGCCAGTGATGATGTGGTTGGGTAACATCTGCGCCCACTTTGACCGACGGGGTACAGCATGCGTCGCACTATGGTAGCTGGTAACTGGAAGATGCACGGTACCCGCGCCAGTGTCGCTGAGCTGATCAACGGCCTTCGTCACTTGGCCTTGCCTAGCGGTGTTGACGTCGCGGTGTTCCCGCCTTGCTTGCATATCAACCAAGTGGTTGATGGCTTGAAGGGCAAGTCGATTCAGGTCGGCGCGCAGAACTCTGCGGTAGAGCCGATGCAAGGTGCGTTGACCGGCGAGATTTCGCCGAGTCAGCTGGTTGATGCGGGTTGTTCCTATGTGCTTGTCGGGCACTCCGAGCGTCGCCAGATGATGGGCGAGCGGGATGGGACGCTCAACCGCAAGTTCGCCGCAGCACAGGCTTGTGGCTTGATTCCGGTGTTGTGCATAGGGGAGACCCTTGAGCAGCGCGAATCGGGCAAGACTCTTGAAGTTGTCTCGCGTCAGCTGGGCAGCATCATCGAGGAGCTGGGTGTTGGTGCATTTGCAAAGGCAGTTATTGCTTACGAGCCGGTCTGGGCCATTGGCACCGGGCTGACTGCTACACCGCAACAGGCGCAGGATGTGCACGCAGCCATCCGCGCGCAGTTGGTGGCAGAGAATTCTGAAGTTGCACAAGGTGTGCGGCTTCTATACGGCGGCAGCGTGAAGGCGGCCAATGCGGTCGAACTGTTCGGCATGCCGGATATCGATGGGGGGCTCATTGGTGGAGCTTCCCTGAATGCAGATGAGTTCGGTGCGATCTGTCGCGCCGCGGGAAACTGAAAAAATGCTGGAAACAGTCGTAGTCGTTTTTCATCTGTTGGCTGCCCTGAGCGTAGTTGCTCTGGTTTTGTTGCAACAGGGTAAAGGTGCGGATGCTGGTGCGTCTTTCGGTGCAGGTGCTTCAAATACTGTGTTCGGAAGCCAAGGTTCCTCTACCTTTCTTAGTAAGTTTACTGCTATACTTGCCGCAGGTTTCTTCATAACCAGCTTAGGGTTAGGTTACTTTGCTAAAGAGAAAGCTCATGTGCTGACTCAAGTAGGTTTGCCAAACCCAGCAGCGTTGGAAGTTCCAAAAGCAAAACCGGCTTCTGATGATGTCCCGGTGCTTCAAGAGCAAAAGTCGGCTACTCCAGCGACTGACGTGCCTCCAGCTCAAGAGCAGAAGTAAGAAGGGTTGTAAACGCTGTATTGCCGAGGTGGTGGAATTGGTAGACACGCAACCTTGAGGTGGTTGTGCCCATAGGGTGTAGGGGTTCGAGTCCCCTTCTCGGTACCAATTATCAGGAGAGCCCGCTGTTGCGGGCTTTCTTGTAGGTGGAAGGTTACATTGACCCTGTAAGGGATCGGTCGTATACTTCCGCCCCAGCTTTGTCGCGGGGTGGAGCAGTCTGGTAGCTCGTCGGGCTCATAACCCGAAGGTCGTCGGTTCAAATCCGGCCCCCGCAACCAGTTTTAGCGGAGCCCCTTTTAAGGGGCTTTTTGTTAGCTGGACACTTTCAACGCCGCTGTTCGACGGCGTTTCAAGGATGGGCGTTTCGCCCATTTTTTTATTTTGCACAGCATGCACATACATGCACGAGGGGGTTCAGGTGTCGAGCAAGCTAGAAGAGTTGCAGGCCTTGTTGGCCCCGGTGGTCGTGGCCCTAGGCTATGAATGCTGGGGTATTGAGTTTTCGGCTCAAGGTCGCCACTCAATGTTGCGCGTTTATATCGATAAAGAGGGCGGTGTGCTGGTGGACGATTGTGCCATTGTCAGCCGTCAGATCAGCGGTGTGCTGGATGTTGAAGATCCAATCTCCGTTGAATACACCCTTGAAGTTTCCTCGCCAGGCATGGAACGCCCACTGTTCACTATCGAGCAGTTTGCTAAATATGCCGGTGAACAAGTGAAGATCAAGCTGCGCTCCCCCTTTGAAGGGCGACGCAACTTTCAGGGCCTTCTGCGCGGTGTAGAAGAGCAGGATGTCGTGGTGCAGGTAGAAGACCACGAGTTCCTGTTGCCGATCGATATGATCGACAAGGCCAACATTATTCCCAGTTTTGACTGAGACGCGGATCCCGCGGATCCAATGGCTTGCGAAAGGCGAGGCGTACGATGAGCAAAGAAGTACTGCTGGTTGTTGAGTCGGTATCCAATGAAAAGGGTGTACCGGCAAGCGTGATTTTTGAAGCGTTGGAGCTGGCCCTGGCCACTGCTACCAAGAAACGTTTTGAAGACGAAGTAGATCTGCGTGTGGAAATCAACCGCCACACCGGTGCCTATGAGACTTTCCGTCGCTGGACGGTGGTCGAAGAGGACGATCTTGATGATCCGGCCATCGAAACCTGGCCAAGCAAGGTTGCGCAAACGCATCCGGGCGCTCAGGTTGGCGATGTTGTCGAAGAAAAGATCGAGTCGATCGAATTCGGCCGTATTGCTGCACAGACCGCCAAGCAGGTCATTGTGCAGAAGGTTCGCGAAGCCGAGCGCGCTCAAGTCGTTGACGCCTATCGCGAACGCCTGGGTGAAATCATCTCTGGCACCGTGAAAAAAGTTACCCGCGACAACGTGATCGTCGACCTGGGCAACAACGCCGAAGCGTTGCTGGCCCGCGAAGACATCATCTCTCGCGAAACCTTCCGTGTCGGCGTGCGTCTGCGTGCGCTGCTCAAGGAAATCCGCACCGAGAACCGCGGCCCGCAGTTGATCCTGTCGCGTACCGCGCCGGAAATGCTGATCGAGCTGTTCCGTATCGAAGTGCCGGAAATCGCCGAAGGCCTGATCGAAGTGATGGCTGCGTCCCGTGACCCGGGTTCGCGTGCCAAGATCGCGGTCCGCTCCAAGGACAAACGCATCGACCCGCAAGGCGCTTGCATCGGTATGCGCGGTTCGCGCGTCCAGGCAGTGTCGGGAGAATTGGGCGGTGAGCGTGTGGACATCGTCCTGTGGGACGATAACCCGGCGCAGTTCGTGATCAACGCCATGTCGCCAGCTGAAGTGGCGGCAATTATCGTTGACGAAGATGCCCACGCAATGGACATCGCCGTTGGCGCAGACAATCTGGCTCAGGCCATTGGTCGTGGTGGTCAGAACGTGCGTCTGGCCAGCCAACTGACCGGCTGGACCCTGAACGTGATGACCGAATCGGACATCCAGGCTAAGCAGCAAGCTGAAACCGGTGACATCCTGCGCAACTTCATCGAAGAGTTGGAAGTCGATGAAGAACTGGCACAGGTGCTGGTAGATGAAGGCTTCACCAGCCTGGAAGAGATTGCCTACGTACCGTTGGAAGAAATGCTCAACATCGACGGCTTTGACGAGGATATCGTCAACGAGCTCCGCGCTCGGGCCAAGGATCGTTTGTTGACTAAAGCCATCGCTACTGAGGAAAAGCTGGCAGACGCCCATCCGGCCGAAGACCTGCTCTCGCTTGAGGGTATGGACAAGGATTTGGCGATGGAACTGGCGGTGCGCGGCGTAATTACCCGCGAAGACCTGGCCGAGCAGTCTATTGACGATCTGCTCGACATCGACGGCATTGACGAAGATCGTGCCGGCAAGTTGATCATGGCCGCCCGAGCCCATTGGTTCGAGTAATTAGGCGCGGCCTGAGGAGAGAAGTGCATGACGCAAGTCACGGTGAAACAACTGGCCGATGAGGTCAAAACACCGGTAGAGCGCCTGTTGCAGCAGATGCGTGAGGCAGGTCTGCCGCACACCGCCGCCGATGAAGGTGTGAGCGATAGTGAGAAGCAGTCTTTGCTGACTCACTTGAAGAGCAGCCACAAGGCGAAAGTGGAAGAACCGCGCAAGATTACATTGCAGCGCAAAACCACCAGCACCCTGCGGGTTGCAGGTAGCAAGAGCATCAGCGTTGAAGTACGCAAGAAGAAAGTCTTCGTACAGCGCAGCCCGGAAGAAATCGAAGCCGAGCGCAAACGCGAGCTGGAAGAACGTCGCGCAGTAGAAAATGCTGCACGTCAGAAGGCTGAAGAAGAAGCCAAGCGTCGCGCCGAAGAAGAAGCGCGTCGCCAGCCTGCTGCTGCGCAACCTGCTGCCACTGACGCGGTCGCCGCCCCTGTTGAAGCTGTGCGTGAGGCTGCCCCGGCTGCCGCCGCACCTGCTCCTGCAGCAGACGCCCGCAAGCGCGACGAGCCTCGTCGTCCGGACAAACCACGTGCTGACGACAACAATCGTCGCGGTGGTGGTGGCGATGGCGAGCGTAAAAACGCTCCGCACCGCGCCTCGGTCAAAGAGAAAGCGCCTGCGCCACGCGTTGCCCCACGTACCACCGACGAAGAAAGCGATGGCTTCCGTCGTGGTGGTCGCGGCAAGGCCAAGCTGAAGAAGCGCAACGCCCACGGTTTCCAGAGCCCAACCGGCCCTGTCGTGCGTGAAGTGAAGATCGGCGAGACCATCACTGTGGGCGATCTGGCCCAGCAGATGTCGGTCAAGGCTGCTGAAATCATCAAGTTCATGTTCAAGCTGGGCACTCCGGCCACCATCAACCAGGTACTGGACCAGGAAACTGCCCAGTTGGTTGCTGAAGAGCTGGGCCACAAGGTGACCCTGGTCAGCGACACCGCCCTGGAAGATTCCCTGGCTGAGTCCCTGAAGTTTGAAGGTGAAGCGGTTTCCCGTGCGCCGGTCGTGACCGTAATGGGCCACGTTGACCACGGTAAGACTTCCCTGCTCGACTACATCCGTCGTGCCAAGGTTGCCGCAGGCGAAGCCGGTGGTATTACCCAGCACATCGGTGCATACCACGTTGAAACCGAACGCGGCATGGTCACCTTCCTCGACACCCCAGGTCACGCCGCGTTTACCGCAATGCGTGCCCGTGGTGCCAAGGCGACCGACATCGTGATCCTGGTGGTTGCAGCGGACGACGGCGTAATGCCGCAGACCATTGAAGCTGTCCAGCACGCCAAGGCTGCCGGTGTTCCTCTGGTCGTTGCCGTGAACAAAATCGACAAGCCGGGCGCCGATCTCGATCGCATCCGTAGCGAACTGTCGGTTCACGGCGTGACGTCCGAGGAATGGGGTGGCGAGACGCCATTCGTATCGGTCTCGGCGAAAATGGGTACCGGCGTTGACGAACTGCTCGAAGCGGTCCTGTTGCAAGCCGAAGTCCTGGAACTGACCGCTACTCCATCGGCTCCTGGCCGTGGCGTCGTGGTGGAGTCCCGTCTCGACAAGGGCCGTGGCCCGGTTGCCACCGTGCTGGTCCAAGACGGTACCCTGCGCCAAGGCGACATGGTACTGGTCGGTTCGAACTACGGCCGTGTACGTGCCATGCTCGACGAGAACGGCAAGCCAATCAAGGAAGCAGGTCCTGCTATCCCAGTCGAGATTCTCGGCCTGGACGGTACGCCGGACGCTGGCGACGAGATGAGCGTAGTGGCTGATGAGAAGAAAGCCCGTGAAGTGGCTCTGTTCCGTCAAGGCAAGTTCCGCGAGGTCAAGCTGGCCCGTGCTCACGCCGGCAAGCTGGAAAACATCTTCGAGAACATGGGCCAGGAAGAGAAGAAGACGCTTAACATCGTCCTCAAATCCGACGTCCGCGGTTCCCTCGAAGCGTTGAACGGCGCCTTGAACGGCCTGGGTAACGACGAAGTGCAAGTGCGCGTTGTCGGTGGCGGTGTCGGTGGTATCACCGAATCCGACGCCAACCTGGCACTGGCTTCCAACGCTGTACTGTTCGGCTTCAACGTGCGTGCCGATGCTGGCGCTCGCAAGATCGTCGAGCAGGAAGGCCTGGACATGCGTTACTACAACGTCATCTACGACATCATCGAAGACGTCAAGAAGGCCCTTACCGGCATGCTTGGCAGTGACGTCCGGGAGAACATCCTGGGTATCGCCGAGGTGCGTGACGTGTTCCGCTCGCCGAAATTCGGCGCGATCGCCGGCTGTATGGTGGTTGAAGGCACTGTGTACCGTAACCGTCCAATCCGTGTACTGCGTGAAGACATCGTTATCTTCGAAGGCGAGCTGGAATCCCTGCGCCGCTTCAAGGATGACGCTGCCGAAGTACGTGCCGGCATGGAATGCGGTATCGGCGTCAAGAGCTACAACGACGTCAAGGTTGGCGACAAGATCGAAGTCTTCGAGAAGGTTCAGGTTGCTCGCAGCCTCTAACTCGCGCACTTCAGGAGCCGCGCAGCGTGTGGGCATGCAGATGCCCCGTGTAGCGTCAGGACTCTAAACGCAACGCCCGGTCTGGCTTTTGTCAGGCCGGGCGTTTGCCGCTTTCAGACCCCACGGGTTTCACCGTGTGGCAGTAACAGGTAACAAGACATGGCAAAAGAATACAGCCGTACCCAGCGTATCGGCGATCAGATGCAGCGTGAGCTGGCCCAACTGATCCGCCGCGAAGTCAAAGACCCACGCGTTGGCCTAGTCACCATTACCGCTGTTGAAGTGAGCCGTGACGTGGGTCACGCCAAGATCTTCATCACCGTGATGGGGCAGGACAACAGCGAAGAAATCGCGCAAAGCATCAAGGTGCTCAACTCCGCCGCAGGTTTCCTGCGGATGCAGTTGGCCCGTGAAATGAAGCTGCGCAGCGTTCCGCAGTTGCACTTCCACTACGACGAAAGCGTCGTGCGTGGCGCGCACCTGTCGGCCCTGATCGAACGCGCCGTGGCTGAAGACAGCCAGCATCCGTCCACACCTGAAGACGCCAAGGAGTAAGCGGTGGCTCAGGTCAAACGTATCCGTCGCAACGTCAGTGGCATCATTCTGCTCGACAAACCCATTGGCTTTACCTCCAATGCCGCGTTGCAGAAGGTTCGCTGGCTGCTCAACGCCGAGAAGGCCGGGCATACCGGCAGCCTTGATCCATTGGCCACCGGTGTATTGCCGTTGTGCTTTGGCGAGGCCACCAAGTTTTCGCAATACCTGCTTGATTCCGACAAGGGTTATGAAACCCTGATGCAACTGGGCAAGACCACCACCACGGCGGATGCCGAAGGTGATGTTTTGCAGGTTCGCGACGTGACCGTTGGTCGTGCGGATATCGAAGCTGCCTTACCCGCTTTTCGTGGGCAAATCAGTCAGATACCGCCGATGTACTCGGCACTCAAGCGCGATGGCCAGCCACTTTACAAGCTGGCACGTGCGGGCGAAGTAGTGGAGCGCGAACCGCGTTCTGTTACTATTGCGCGCTTGGAATTGCTCGCTTGTGAAGGCGACACTGCCCGTTTGGCCGTGGACTGCAGCAAAGGCACCTATATCCGTACCCTGGTGGAGGATATTGGTGAGCAACTTGGCTGTGGCGCATACGTTGCCGAACTGCGACGTACACAAGCCGGACCTTTCACCTTGGCCCAGACGGTCACGCTGGAAGAGCTTGAGGCAGTGCACGCCGAAGGCGGCAACGAAGCGGTTGATCGCTTCCTTATGCCATCGGACAGCGGTTTGCTCGATTGGCCATTGCTGCACTTTTCGGAGCACAGCGCGTTCTACTGGCTCAACGGCCAGCCGGTACGCGCCCCGGATGCCCCGAAGTTCGGCATGGTGCGAGTACAGGATCATAACGGTCGCTTTATCGGTATCGGTGAAGTGAGCGAAGACGGGCGCATCGCGCCGCGTCGGCTGATTCGGTCAGAATGACCGAACGAGTGTGGCTGTTAACAGGCATGGTCAACACTCATTTTTAGATACAGGGATTTGTCCCTGGCCTGTTGAGACTGCCCTTTGGGTGGTTTCCTGAAAAAAGGATTGCCTCATGGCTCTCGACGTTCAAGAAAAAGCACAAATCGTAGCTGACTATCAGCAAGCTGTTGGTGACACTGGTTCGCCAGAAGTGCAAGTTGCACTGCTGACCCACAACATCAACAAACTGCAAGGTCACTTCAAGGCCAACGGTAAAGACCACCACTCCCGTCGTGGTCTGATCCGCATGGTAAACCAGCGCCGTAAGCTGCTGGACTACCTGAAAGGCAAGGATCTGGGTCGTTATCAGACTCTGATCGGTCGCCTGGGTCTGCGTCGCTAATAAGCGATTGCGCTAGAGGTTGGTTGTCTGCCGCGTGTCATCGGGATTCCCGTTGGCCCGTGGTAGGCTCCCAGCCTCAAGTTTTATCTGGATACACGTTTTACCCTGGACGAGCGTCGGGCCGATTCCCGGCATTGCCCAAGAATTTCGCAAGAAGACAAGTTCCCCCAAGAGCCACAAAGAAGGTAGGACACCGTGAACCCGGTTATCAAAAAATTCCAGTTCGGTCAGTCGACCGTTACCCTCGAGACAGGCCGTATCGCCCGTCAAGCCTCCGGCGCAGTGCTGGTTACCGTTGACGACGACGTGACCGTATTGGTGACCGTTGTTGGCGCCAAGACCGCTGACCCGAGCAAGGGCTTCTTCCCTCTGTCCGTTCACTACCAGGAAAAGACTTACGCTGCCGGTAAGATCCCTGGCGGTTTCTTCAAGCGCGAAGGCCGTCCTTCCGAGAAAGAAACCCTGACTTCCCGACTGATCGACCGTCCGATCCGTCCGCTGTTCCCAGAAGGCTTCATGAACGAAGTGCAGGTTGTCTGCACCGTCGTTTCCACCAGCAAGAAGACCGATCCGGACATCGCTGCGATGATCGGTACCTCGGCTGCCCTGGCCATCTCCGGTATTCCTTTCGATGGCCCGATCGGCGCTGCCCGCGTTGCGTTCCACGAAAGCACCGGCTACCTGCTGAACCCGACTTACGAGCAACAGAAAGCCTCGAGCCTGGACATGGTCGTTGCCGGTACGTCCGAAGCCGTATTGATGGTTGAATCGGAAGCCAAAGAGCTGACCGAAGACCAGATGCTGGGTGCCGTACTGTTTGCTCACGACGAGTTCCAGGTTGTGATCAACGCGGTTAAAGAACTGACTGCCGAAGCTGCCAAGCCGACCTGGACCTGGGCTGCTGCCCCGGAAGCCACCGAACTGCTGGGCGCTATCCGCTCCGAATTCGGCGCTGCCATCTCCGACGCCTACACCATCACCGTCAAGGCCGACCGCTACGCTCGCCTGGGTGAGCTGAAGGACCAGGTCGTCGCCAAGCTGTCCGGCGAAGAAGGCCAGCCTTCCTCCAGCGAAGTCAAAGCTGCTTTCGGTGAGATCGAATACCGCACCGTTCGCGAAAACATCGTTAACGGCAAGCCACGTATCGACGGTCGCGACACCCGCACCGTGCGTCCGCTGAACATCGAAGTCGGCGTACTGCCGAAGACTCACGGTTCGGCGCTGTTCACCCGTGGCGAAACCCAGGCCCTGGTCGTTGCGACCCTGGGTACTGCCCGCGACGCACAACTGCTGGACACCCTGGAAGGCGAGAAAAAAGACCCCTTCATGCTGCACTACAACTTCCCTCCGTTCTCGGTGGGCGAGTGTGGTCGTATGGGCGGCGCGGGTCGTCGTGAAATCGGTCACGGCCGTCTGGCTCGTCGTTCGGTTCAGGCCATGCTGCCTGCCGCTGACGTGTTCCCGTACACCATCCGTGTTGTATCGGAAATCACCGAGTCCAACGGTTCCAGCTCCATGGCTTCGGTCTGCGGTGCTTCCCTGGCGCTGATGGACGCCGGTGTGCCAATGAAGGCACCGGTTGCCGGTATCGCCATGGGCCTGGTTAAAGAAGGCGAGAAGTTCGCCATCCTGACCGACATCCTGGGTGACGAAGACCACCTGGGCGACATGGACTTCAAAGTAGCCGGTACCGCCAAAGGTGTGACCGCGCTGCAGATGGACATCAAGATCAAGGGCATCACCGAAGAGATCATGGAAATCGCCCTGGGCCAAGCCCTGGAAGCGCGCCTGAACATCCTCGGCCAGATGAACCAGATCATTGGTCAGTCCCGCACCGAGCTGTCGGAAAATGCTCCGACCATGATCGCGATGAAAATCGACACCGACAAAATCCGTGATGTTATCGGTAAAGGCGGCGCGACCATCCGTGCGATCTGTGAAGAGACCAAGGCTTCGATCGACATCGAAGACGACGGTTCGATCAAGATCTTCGGCGAAACCAAGGAAGCGGCTGAAGCAGCACGCCAGCGCGTACTGGGTATCACTGCTGAGGCCGAGATCGGCAAGATCTACGTCGGCAAGGTTGAGCGCATCGTCGACTTCGGCGCGTTCGTCAACATCCTCCCGGGCAAAGACGGTCTGGTTCACATCTCCATGCTGAGCGATGCTCGCGTTGAGAAAGTGACCGACATTCTGAAAGAAGGCCAGGAAGTGGAAGTGCTGGTACTGGACGTGGACAACCGCGGCCGTATCAAGCTGTCCATCAAGGACGTAGCAGCAGCCAAGGCTTCGGGCGTTTAATCACCCGCAGGCTTCACGCTGAAAAAAGGACTCCTCGGAGTCCTTTTTTTATGGGCGCGAGAAAATGAAGCAGAATCAGCTGTTTAGCGCCGCCCAAAAGCCGCAACTTGCATGCAGGCACGATGAGCTTCATGCAAGTTGCACGATTTCGAAAATTTATGCTTTTCATAAGTCATTGTTTAATAAGGGATTTAATCTGTTCAGCGAGTTGGCACACTGTCTGCAATATCCCTGGTAGCGCTGCAGCATGAAGGTTTACGCCTGCAGACTTTTAATAAAACAGGAGTTACTCGTATGAAGAAGTTCGCTCTCGCTACTGCTACCGCTCTGACCCTGGCCATGGGTGCTAACGTAGCCTTTGCTCAGACTTCCCAAGCCCCTATGACTTTGGCGGCCGGTGAAGCGACCAAGGCTAAGGAAAGCGTTTCGGATACTTGGATCACCACTAAAGTCAAAGCTGACCTGCTGACCGAAAAAGGCATTCCAGGTTCGGACATCAAGGTTGAGACCAACAAAGGTGTGGTTTCCCTGTCCTCCGACGTAGCAGTCTCGGATTCGCAGAAAGCTACTGCTGTAGCCATCACCAAGAAAATCAAAGGTGTGACTGCGGTTTCTGCTGACGGCCTGCTGGCTGGCGGTGCTACCAAAGCTGACGGCATCGACAAAACCAAAGGCGCTGCCCACGACGCTAAAGAGACCACCAGCGATACCTGGATCACTACCAAAGTGAAGGCTGACCTGGTCACTGAAAAAGGCATTCCTGGCACCGACATCAAGGTTGAAACCAACAAAGGTGTTGTATCCCTGTCGTCGCCTACCGCTGTGACCGCTTCGCAGAAAGAAACGGCTGTAGCGATCACCAAGAAGATCAAAGGCGTTAAAGCTGTCTCGGCCGATGGCCTGAAAGCAGAGTAACGTTGACGTTTCGTCTGGACTGAATAGCGGCGGCTTAGGGTGAGTTAGATATCCACCTGACGCACCTCTGGAGTTCATGCGACCGACCACACGGATGTGGTCATTACAGGCCCCGGCACTTGTGTCGGGGCCTGTTCTATTTCAGGCTGAAACAGAATGATCAGGTCAAAAAATGTGGGAGCTGGCTTGCCTGCGATGCTGGCACCTCGGTCATTCAGTTGCACCGAGGTGATGCTATCGCAGGCAAGCCAGCTCCCACATTAGGATGGGTGGTGCTTAGAAGTTACTCAGCATCCAGGTGCATTGGAGTGATCACCCGGCCATCTTTCTCGGCCTGCCCCAGCTGCGCATCGATGAAGTACACGCGGTCATCTTCCAACTGGCCCTTGTCTACCAGGTAATCCTTGATCGTGCTGGCTCGGTCCTGCCCCAACTGGCGCAGTAGCACGTCACTGCCACTCCAGAACTTGATCACACCGTCCTTGAGCTTCGCCGAGCGCTCATCGCTGCCCAGGTCTTTCCATTCGGCCGGGGGTTGCTGTTTGAGGCGGGTGCGGTAGATGCCTTCCAGCAATGGTGCTTTTTCCTTCTCTGGCACTTCAAGCAGGGAGGCTTGGGCCGGGACCTTGTCGCCACGGCGCTGGAGGATCTTGTAGTAGTTATATTGGTATTCACGCTCCAGTCGCTGTGCGGCCAGGAACGGCCCGTCGCTGCTGGCAGCGGCGGTGCCTTCAATTTCCAGGCGCAGGGCTGGGCGCTCTTTCAGCGCCTTGGCCAGGGTGTTCAGAGCGCCTTCGGCGTCTTTGTTCAGCTCACTGGAGCCTGCGGCGAACGACACATTGCCCAGGTCTTCAGAGCCACCACCGGTGACCAGCCCGCCAATGAACTTGAAGGGCGCGGTTGCCGCGCGTACCACGAGGTTGCGCAGGGTCTGCCACACAATCGGCATCACGCTGAATTGCGGGTTGTTCAGGTCGCCGCTTACTGGCAGTTCGATGGAGATCTTGCCGTCGGAGTCCTTGAGCAGGGCGACAGCCAGGCGAATCGGTAAGTCCACGGCATCGGAGCTGTCGACTTTTTCACCCAACTGCAGTTGCTCGACCACCACTTTGTTTTCAGCCTTCAACTGGCCTTTGGTGATCACGTAGTGCAGATCGAGATTCAGGCGGCCCTTGCGGATGCGGAAGCCTGCGAATTTACCTGAGTAAGGTGTCAGGTTGGTCAGCTCGACACGCTTGAAGCTGGTGGCGATGTCCAGCGCGGCCATCGGGTCAAACGGGTTCACGCTGCCTTTGATCGTCACTGGTGCGTATCGGTCCACCTTGCCCTTGATGTCGACGCTGGCCGGTTTGGCCTGGCGACTGTCGATGGTGCCAATCTGGCCGTTGAGCTGTTGAATCGCGGTGGCAAAGTTGGGCGTGAGGCTAAAGTCAGCAAAGTTGGCCGAACCGTCGTTGATCGCGATCTGCCCGATATGAATGCCCAGGGGTTTGTCGTTACTGGCGGCAGGTTTGGCGGCCGACTTGCTGCCACTGTCGGCCGGCTGCGGAATCAGCAGGTCGTCGATGTTGGTGGTGCGATCTTCGTTGATCATGAAGCGCGCATACGGCTGCAACAGGTTGACCTTGTCGATCGACAGGCTTTGGCCGTGCTGGTAGTTCACGCCCTCTAGCACCAGGCGCTGCCACTTGAGGAAGTCGCGGGTCTTCAGGGTGTCCAGGGTATGCAACTGGTCAACCTGGGCGCGGCCGGTGACCTGGAGGGCCAGTGGCTCGGTGCTTTTGAGGTTTACGTCCAGGTTGCTGCCGAGCATGCCGCTGCGCAATTCCAGGCGAATAAACGGGCTGATATAGGCCTGGGCGACCCGCAGGTCGATGTCCTGGGTGTTCACTTTCAGCTTGGCACTGACCGGGTTGAGGTTAACTTCGCCGGTTGCCTGGATCTTGCCTTGCTTGCCCAGGCCGGTGTCGACCTTCAAGGCGAAGGGGCTCTGGTTGAGGCTGTCGAAGTTCTGTACGTCGACATTCAACGGGCCCAGTTCCAGCGCGACCGCAGGTTTAGCCTGGCGGTCGGCCAGGTGCACCTGATAGTTACGCAGTTGCACATCCTTGAGCAGCACTTGCCACGGTTTGCTCGGGGCCGCCGGTTGCGCCGACGGCGCGTCGGCAGTGGTTGGTTCCGGTGCCTTGGCCGGTTTGCTCGGTTGGCTGGCGAACAGCTTCTGCCAGTCCAATTGACCATCGGCCTCACGGGCGGCCCAGGTTTCCAGCTTGTTGCTGCGGATCTTGCCGATAATGACCTGCTGCTTGGCCAGGTCTACCGTGGTTTCGCTGACGTCCAGGCGTTCCAGGCGTGCCAGTGGCCGGCCATCGGGGGCCTTTATAGCAAAGGGGGCGATGCTGGCGGCGGTGTTGGTCAGGTTCAGCTCGGTTTCTTTGGCCAGGCTGAATTTGTAGTCAGTGCTGAAGTTGAGCACCCCGTCTTCCAGCACCAGTGGCAGGGCGTCACGTACATACGGCCACCAGGCTTTCATTTTGCCGTCGGTCACCTTCAAGGTGCCTTCGGAGGTGATCGGTACCAGGCTGAAGTTGCCTTTCCAGTCGATTTGCCCACCTTCGGGGCCGGCGGCGACCAGGGTCATGTCGGCATTGTCGTCGGGCAAAGTGCTAAGGTTTTTCAGCTCGAAGTCGAGTTCGTCGTAGAGGAATTCGATGGGCTCGCTGGGGCGCAGGTCCTGGAAATGCAGGTTACCACCGGCCAGCTTGATGCTGTCGATACGCAGTGGGAACGGCTTGGCATCAGGATCGGCCGGGGTTGGCTCGCTCGGCGGCAGTTTGAACAACTGCGCCAGGTTCAGTTGGCCGGACTTGTCGAACAGCAGTTCGGTCTTGGGCTTGTCCAGTTGCACATCAGCCAGGTGCAGGGCGCGGGTCCAGAGGCTGTCGATCTGCAGGTTGGCGTAGAGGCGTTCGAAACCTACTTGCTCTTTGCCTGGCTCACCGATCTTCAGGCCCCACAGCGTCAGTTCCAGGCTGAAGGGGTTGAGCTCGATGCGCTCGATTCGCGACGGCACCGTGGCGTAATTGGCCAACTGTTGGTTGGCAATGCGAAGGGCGATGCCGGGTAATATCAGAAAGCCCAGCAAGCTGTACAAAGCAAGGGCGGTCAACAAGGCGCCTACGGCGCGGATCAATCCTTTGGGCATGGGTGAACGCCATCTATGTCGAACGAGAGTGCCTTGGAGTATGGCACGGGAATTCGGTTCCGAAGAACCGTGGGCGCTGGGAAACTTCCTACAAATGCAGGATCAGGGTCTTCAACGGGGGCTGTTGATCCCTGGAAGGAAAGTCGGCCCCAGGTGTCATCACTTGCCACTCGCGTACCGGGCGCCCGGCTTTTTCCGCGCAGCGCAGCACCTGCTCACGCCAGTCCTCCATGCTGACTTTTGCCAGGTTGTTGCAGCAAATCAGTACGCCATTGTCGGCGGTGGCCAGCAGTGCGGGTTTGAGCAGGCTTTGATAGTCGCGCAACAAATCGACGGTGCCGAAAGCGCTCTTGGCCCAGGCGGGAGGATCGAGCAGTACCAGGTCGTACTGGCGTTGCTCCAGGCGTGGATAGCTCGGCAGCTTCTGCCCGCGCCGCTGGGTGATCGGCAGGCCCGCCAGTTGGCGAATCGCCGGGAAGTAATCGGACTGCACAAATTCCATGCTCGGCAACTGCGGGTTGAGCTGGCCGTTTTCACGTCCCACCGCCAGGTTGCCCTCGGCAAAATCCAGGTTGCACACTTCCCGTGCGCCCCCCGCCGCTGCGCTCAAACCTACCCCACAGGTGTAGGCGAACAGGTTCAGCACGCTTTTGCCGGCGCTGTGGTCCTTGACCCAGCCCCGGGTGTTGCGCAGGTCGAGGAACAGCAGTGGGTCTTGCCCGGCGTGGCGCCCACGCACACGGTAATTGAGGCCCCACTCGTGGCCGACCAGGTCTTCCAATGCGCCAGGCTCGGCGCGGTACACCGTGTCTTCGCGGTCGATGCGCGAGTTGCCGCGGGCACGGTCGTTGTACACCAGCAACAATTCCAGGCCCATGTATTGGTTGATCAGTTGGTGCAGGTCCAGCAGGTCTGCGGTTTCCAGGGACTGGTGGAAGCTTTGTACCAGCAATTGCGGGCCGTAGCGGTCGATGGTCAAGCCGCCGGCGCCTTCCTGGCTGCCGTGAAACAGCCGATAGCAGTCCGTACCCTGGGCGTGCAGCGTGTTGATCAGGTCTTGGCGGTGATCGAGGGCGGCGCGCAGCGCCTGATTCAAGGGAGTCATGGAGCGCGCCTTGCTTGCAGATGAATAAGAAAAAGGGGGCGCGAAGTTTAACAGCTAACCCCGGCCTGCACAGGCCGGGGATTATCCTGGCCCTACCGGTTGAGGCGTTTGTCGATCAAACCGTCCACCACGCTGGGGTCGGCCAGGGTCGAGGTGTCGCCCAGGCTGTCCAGTTCGTTACAGGCGATCTTGCGCAAGATGCGTCGCATGATCTTGCCGGAGCGGGTTTTCGGCAGGGCAGGGGCCCATTGGATCAACTCCGGTTTGGCGAAGCTGCCAATCTCCTTGCTGACCAACTCCAGCAGGTGCTTTTTCAACGCGTCGCTGGGTTCGACGCCATTCATGGGGGTGACAAAGGCGTAGATGCCCTGGCCTTTGACGTCGTGGGGGTAGCCCACCACCGCGGCTTCGGCGACCTGATCATGCAGCACCAGCGCACTTTCCACCTCGGCGGTGCCGATGCGATGGCCGGACACGTTGATCACATCGTCGATCCGCCCGGTGATCCAGTAGTCGCCGTCTTCATCGCGCCGTGCGCCATCCCCGGTGAAGTAGTAGCCGGGGTAGGGCTTGAAGTAGGTGTCGATCATGCGCTGCGGGTCGCCGTAGACGCTGCGAATCTGCCCCGGCCAGCTTGATTTGATGGCGAGTACACCGCTGCCGGCGCCGCTGATTTCCTTGCCTTGTTCATCAAGCAACACCGGTTGTACGCCGAACATGGGCTGTGTCGCGCAGCCCGGTTTGATGCGCTGGGCGCTGACCAGCGGGCTGAGCATGATGCCGCCGGTTTCGGTCTGCCACCAGGTATCAACAATCGGGCAGCGCTGTTCGCCGACGGCGTTGAAATACCAGTCCCAGGCTTCCGGGTTGATCGGCTCACCTACGCTGCCCAGCAGGCGCAGGCTGGCGCGCGATGTACTCTGCAGCGGGCCGTGGCCTTCGCGCATCAGGGCGCGCAGGGCGGTGGGCGCTGTGTAGAAGATATTCACCTGGTGTTTATCGATGACCTGCCAGAAGCGCGAACTGTCCGGATAACTCGGCACGCCTTCGAACATCAGCGAGGTGGCGCCATTGGCCAGCGGGCCATAGACGATATAGCTGTGGCCGGTGACCCAGCCCACGTCGGCGGTGCACCAGAACACTTCGCCTTCTTGGTAATCGAGCACGTACTTGAAGGTCATCGCCGCTTGCAGCAGGTAGCCAGCGGTGGTGTGCAACACGCCTTTGGGTTTGCCGGTGCTGCCGGAGGTATACAGGATAAACAGCGGGTCTTCGGCGTCCATCGGCTCGGGTGGGCAGTTGTCGCTGGCGGCGTCCAGGGCGGCTTGGTATTTGAGGTCGCGGCCCTCGTGCCAATTCACGCCCGCCCCGGTGCGCTCCACCACCAGTACCGTGCTGACATTCGGGCAACTGGCCAGGGCCTTGTCGACGTTCTGTTTCAGCGCCACGGGCTTGCCACCGCGTATGCCTTCGTCGGCGGTGATCACGGTGCGGCAATCGGCGTCGAGGATGCGGTCGCGCAGGGCGTCAGGAGAGAAACCACCAAACACCACCGAGTGCACTGCGCCAATTCGCGTGCAGGCCAGCATGGCGTACGCCGCCTCGGGGATCATCGGCATATAGATGCACACGCGATCACCTTTGTTCACGCCACGGCTTTTCAACACATTGGCCAGGCGGCTGACGTTTTGGTGCAGTTGACGGTAAGTAATCGTGCAGGATGTTGACGGGTCATCGCCTTCCCAGATGAAAGCCGGCTGATCGGCGCGTTGCGCCAGATGGCGGTCGATGCAGTTGTAGCTGACGTTCAACTGGCCACCGGCAAACCATTGGGCGGCACCGGTGTGGATGTCTGACTGCTGGACGCTGTGCCAGGGTTTTATCCAGTCGAGAAAGCCCTTGGCCTGTTCGGCCCAGAAGGTGTCTGGCTGGTCGATGGATTGGCGATAGAGGCGCTGGTAGTCCTCTTGACTGAGCTGCGCAGCCCGGCGGACGGCATCGGCGGTGGGAAAGGTGCTGATATCGAACATGAGCGCTCCTTATTCTTGTTTTTGCGACAAGCCATAAAGATGCACCCTGGGGCGGGAGGGTTCAAGGCCAACGTCCAAACGGACGTTGGCCTTGAATGAACGGCTTCAGCCGCGGTGGCGACCACGGAAGTAGTTGATCAGGCCCTGGGTCGAAGCATCTTCGGCCAAGGTTTCTTCGGCGCCGGTCAGGCGGTTGTACACGCCTTTGCCCAGCTCCTTGCCCAGTTCAACGCCCCATTGGTCGAAGGCATTGATGCCCCACACCACGCTCTGCACGAACACCTTGTGCTCATACATCGCCACCAGCGCACCCAGGCGGCGTGGGCTGATGCGCTCGACCACCAGGGTGTTGCTCGGACGGTTGCCCGGGATCACCTTGTGCGGTGCCAGCTTCTGTACTTCGGCTTCCGGCAAACCCTTCTCACGCAGCTCGGCTTCGGCCTCGCTGCGGGTCTTACCGAGCATCAGCGCCTGGCTCTGGGACAGGCAGTTGGCGTACAGCCACTGATGGTGGTCGGACACAGGGTTGAAACTGACGATCGGCACGATGAAGTCGGCCGGGATCAATTGAGTCCCTTGGTGCAGCAACTGGTGGTAAGCGTGCTGGCCGTTGCAGCCTACGCCGCCCCAGATCACCGGGCCGGTATCGGTGGACACTGGCGTACCGTCCTGGCGCACGCTCTTGCCATTGGATTCCATGTCCAACTGCTGCAAATGCTTGGTGATGTTACGCAGGTAATGGTCGTACGGCAGGATCGCATGGCTCTGCGCACCCCAGAAGTTGCCGTACCACACCCCCAGCAAGCCCAGCAGCACGGGCATGTTGGCTTCGAACGGCGCGTTCAGGAAGTGCTGGTCCATGGTGTAGGCACCCGACAGCAGTTCCTTGAAGTTGGACATGCCGATAGCCAGGGCAATTGGCAAGCCGATGGCAGACCACAGCGAGTAGCGCCCACCGACCCAGTCCCACATGGGGAAGATGTTTTCTTCGCGGATACCGAAGGCCACGGCTGCGGCATTGTTGCTCGAGACGGCGATGAAGTGGCGATACAGTTCGGCTTCCGAGCCTCCCTGGGCCAGGTACCAGGCGCGGGCGGCCTGGGCGTTTTTCAGGGTTTCCAGGGTGTTGAAGGATTTGGACGAGACGATAAACAGCGTGGTCTCGGCGCGCAGCTTCATGGTCAGTTCGTGGAACTCGCTGCCGTCGATGTTCGCCAGGTAGTGGCAACGCACACCTTTATGGGCGTAGGACAGCAAGGCCTCCGAGACCAATTCCGGGCCGAGGAACGAGCCACCGATGCCGATGTTCACCACGTCGGTGATCGGCTTCTCGGTGTAGCCACGCCACAGGCCGTCGTGGATACGGCCGACCAGGTCAGTGATCTGATTCAGCACCTTGTGCACGTCCGGCATGATGTTCACGCCGTTGACCGACAGCTTATCGCCCACCGGGCGGCGCAGGGCGGTGTGCAGGGCAGGGCGGCCCTCAGATGAGTTGACCGGTTCGCCAGCGTACTGCGCGTCGATCGCCGCCTTGAGATTGACTTCCTTGGCCAGGCCCACCAACAGGTCGCGGGTTTCGCTGGTGATCAGGTTTTTCGAGTAATCGAGGAAAAGTCCGCAGCTGCTCAAGGTGAACTGGGAAAAACGCTGAGGATCGGCATTGAACGCCTCGCGCATGCTGAAATCCTGCATGGCTTGGCGATGTTGAACAAGCGCTTGCCAGGCGGGCAGCGCGGTAACGTCATGAGGGGTGCGGTAGTACGCCATCGCTGCGGGTTTCCTTTTATTACGGGGACTGCCTTTAGGACACTTCAAAGCCCGGAACATCCAGTCTTATCGCAAGGATTGGGTTCCAGACAGCGCTAACCATAGCGCAGGGCAGTTACATTAAACCTAGCGTGTGGATATGTCTTGGCTTTGTCTGCGCTGTGGCCGGTACTTTTTTATACCGGCACAGCCGTCGGGGCAACAGGTTGAGGGTAAAGCGGGGGTCAGGCGAGGTTCAGGTGCAGGTTATCGATGAGGCGTGTTGCCCCCAGATAGGCGGCGACCAGGATCACCACATCACGATCTTCAGCCGTGGCCGGGCGCAGATGTACGCCTTGGCGCACTTCCAGGTAGTCCATGCGCAGCCCTGCGGCTTCAATCTGCTGAATGTGCTCGGCGCGAAGCCTGGCAAAATCATGATCGCCGCCTTGGATGGCCGTGGCGATCTGGCTGAGCGCGCGGTACAGCACTGGTGCGACCGCACGTTGCTCCTCGGTGAGGTAACCGTTGCGTGATGACAGCGCGAGGCCGTCCTCGGCGCGCACGGTAGGCTCGCCGATGATCTGGATCGGCATGTTCAGGTCGCGGACCATGGCGCGGATCACCGCCAACTGCTGGTAGTCCTTCTGGCCGAATACGGCCATGTCCGGCTGGACCATGTTGAACAGCTTGCTGACCACCGTGGCCACGCCTTCGAAGTGCCCTGGGCGGCTGGCGCCGCACAAGCCTTCGGACAGCTGTGGCACGCTGACTCGGGTCTGGCCGTTCATGCCATCGGGGTACATTTCCTCGACCGTCGGCGCAAACAGCAGGTTGCAGCCCGCCTGCAGAAGTTTTTCCTGGTCGGCGGCCAACGTGCGCGGGTATTTGTCCAGGTCTTCGCCCGCGCCGAATTGCAGCGGGTTGACGAAAATGCTCGCCACTACGAAATCCGCTTGCTGCGCGGCCTTGGTCACCAGGGTGGCGTGGCCGCTGTGCAGGTTACCCATGGTGGGCACAAAGCCGATGCGTTTGCCGGCGCTGCGGGCGTGGGTTACGGCAGCCCGCAGTTCGCGGACGGTTTTAACGGTGTTCATGCCGAGAACCCGTGTTCAATACCTGGGAAAGTTACATTCTTGACTTCGCTGACGTAGGCGCTCAGGGCCGCGTGGATGCTGTCCTGGCCGGCCATGAAGTTCTTCACGAACTTCGGTACGTGGCCAGTGATCGACAGGCCGAGCATGTCGTGCAATACCAGCACTTGGCCGTCAGTGGCGGAACCTGCGCCAATCCCGATCACGGGCACTTTGACGGCCTGGGTGATTTCGGCGGCCAGTTCGCTCGGCACGCACTCCAGCAGAATCATCGCAGCACCGGCTTGTTCCAGTGCAATAGCATCGGCGCGCATCTGGCGGGCCTGGGCTTCATTGCGGCCCTGGACCTTGTAACCACCGAGGATATTGACCGACTGCGGTGTCAGGCCCATGTGCGCGCACACTGGCACGCCGCGCTCGGCCAGCAACCGGATCGACTCGGCCAGCCACACGGCACCTTCGACTTTGATCATATGCGCGCCCGCCTGCATCAGCTTGCCGGCGTTCAGGAAGGTTTGCTCAAGGGTGGCGTAACCCATGAACGGCAGGTCCGCGATGATCAAGGCGCCATCATTGCCACGCTTGACGCTGGCGGTGTGGTAGGCGAGCTCATCGGTGGTCACGGGCAGCGTGCTGTCATTCCCTTGAAGAACCATGCCCAGGGAGTCGCCCACCAGCAGCACTTCGACGCCAGCCTGGCAGCTGGCGTGGGCGAAGGTGGCGTCATAGCAGGTCAGCATGGTGATTTTTTCACCTTTGAGCTTGAGGCTCTGCAAGGTGGTCAGGGTAATGTCTGGCATGAAAGGGTCCTCGTTCAGGCGCTTGGAAACAGCGAGTAACGCGCGTGAGTCTTCGTTTATACAGGCGCACTGTCTTGAAAGCAGTGCTTATAAGGCCTGGATTGCGCCCTGTCGCGCCGGGTTGGCGGCAGCGGGACGCCTATAGTCGTGAGGAGGACACGGGAAGTCAATTGGATGTGTTACCGCATTGTTACGATGGCGGTGTTACCGCTGTTACTGACGCGATTCAGCAAGATGGGCACAGGCTTGGGGCGCACTGAATATCCAATGTGGGAGCTGGCTTGCCTGCGATGGCATCACCTCGGTGTGGCTGATACACCGGGTCGCTTGCATCGCAGGCAAGCCAGCTCCCACATTGACCGGGTCATTCTTGAGGGAGGCGTTCCAGGCCGACGAACGGGCAGGCGGTGAGCAGGTCGCTTAAACGCTGGCCGTCAGGCAGCTGCAGGTCGGCTGGCGCCAACTCAGCCAACGGATACAGCACAAACGCGCGCAGATGCATCTGGTAGTGCGGCACCTTGAGGCGCGGCTCATCGATCAGGCGATCACCGAACAGCAGGATATCCAGGTCCAAGGTGCGCGGGCCCCAGCGTTCCAGGCGTTCGCGGCCCTGATCGTTTTCGATGGCTTGCAGCGCATCGAGCAGGTCCAATGGCGCCAGGTGACTGTCCAGCGCCGCAACGGCGTTGGTGTAGGGCGGCTGGCCGGGCAGCAGTGAATCGCTTTGATAGAAGGCGGACACACCGGCGAGCTGAGTGCCAGGCAATTGCGCCAGCGCCTCGATCGCGCTGCGCAATTGTTGCTCCGGGGCAGCCAGGTTGCTGCCCATGCCGATGTAGATACGTTCCACGTTTATTCGCCCGCAGCGCCCGAGGCATCGGCACTGCTGCGTTTACGCTTGGTGCCGCTGCGGCGACGCTTTTTCGGGCCTTCGCCGGCGCTATCACCTTTGCTGCCCAGTTCACGAATCATTTCGCGGCGCTGGCTGTCATTGGCGTCCTGATAATCGGTCCACCATTCGCCCAGGCCATCGGTCTGCTCGCCCGCGCTTTCGCGTAGCAGCAGGAAGTCGTAGCCGGCACGGAAGCGCGGGTTGTCCAGCAACAGATCGGCGCGCTTGCCGCTGCGGCGTGGCAGGCGCTCCTGCATGTCCCAGATTTCGCGGATCGGCATGGTGAAACGTTTGGGGATGGCGATGCGTTGGCACTGTTCGGCGATCAGCTCGTGAGCCGCTTCCTGCATGGCCGGGATCGGCGGCATGCCACGGTCCTGCAGGCGCAGTACGCGTTTGGGCAGGGCCGGCCACAACAAGGCGGCAAACAGGAACGCCGGGGTCACCGGTTTGTTTTGCTTGATGCGCAGGTCGGTGTTGATCAAGGCTTCGCTGATCAAGGTGTGGGTGTACGTCGGGTTGTACTCCAAGGCCTCGGCGCTGGCCGGGAACAGGGGGTCGAACAACTGCAGGTCCACCAGCATTTCAAAGGTGTCGGCGGCGTAGCCCGAAAGGAACAGCTTGAGCACTTCCTCAAACAGGCGTGCCGAGGGGATTTCCCGCAGCATCGGCGCCAGTTCGCGAATCGGTGCGGCGGTGTGTTTTTCGATGCCAAAGTTGAGCTTGGCGGCGAATCGCACGGCACGCAGCATGCGCACCGGGTCTTCCTGGTAGCGCTGCGTCGGGTCGCCGATCAGCCGGATCAGGTTGTTGCGAATGTCGTGTACGCCGTTGGCGTAATCGAGGATGCGCTCGCTGACCGGGTCGTAATACAAGGCGTTGATGGTGAAGTCGCGACGTTGCGCGTCCTCTTCCAGAGTGCCATAGACGTTATCGCGCAGGATGCGCCCGCTCTCGTTGCGGGAAGACTGGTTGGTGTCCTCCTCTTCATCGTTTTGCGGGTGACCGGCGCGGAACGTTGCGACCTCGATGATTTCGCGACCAAAGTGGATATGCACCAGCTTGAAGCGCCGGCCGATGATTCGTGCATTACGAAACTCGGCGCGCACTTGTTCAGGCGTGGCACTGGTGGCGACGTCGAAATCCTTGGGCGTGATGTTGAGCAACATGTCGCGTACGCAGCCACCCACCAGGTAGGCCTGGTAGCCGGCGTTCTGCAAACGTTCGACGATGTTCACTGCATAACGGCTGAATTGAGCGCGCTGCAGCGAATGCTGGCTGCTATTGAGCACTTCAGGCGTGCTGCGTTTGTGTTGCGTTCGACGCAAGGGAGAACGGAATGACTGGAACAACTTCTTCAGCATGGGATGCACTGTTTGAAGGAATGTTCGGCCATAACGAAGAATGACCGCATGATGGGCGGGGATTCTAGCATTTAGTCAGGGGATGGTGTAGGAACAAGCTAAAGGCATTGCGCCATAAGCGTTTGCAGGTCAAATCCCGGAAACTACAAGGGGAGCCGAAGCTCCCCCAGAAGTAGTTGCGTGCTCTATTTTTATTATTGATGTCGGGCTTCTTGTTTTTGTTGATCGCCCTCGCCACGAAGTTTCACCTTCATGACACTCCCAATCGGGAGTCAAGAGCAAACGGATTGCTTTGGTCGCTGTGTTGCTGATCTACGATCCAACCAGTTCAGGCTCTGCCTTAGGGCAGTTTTTGTTGTTCTCGGCCTGGTTGCGGGGCAAGCCCCAAATGCAACGCCTCTCCAAAAGAATCAGTTAGCTGCGCCTCCGCCGTGTTGTTTTTGTTATGCGTGAGTCGATTCGTCTTATTTTTATTGTCTTGTACAAAGCTTGTTATTGTTTTTGTACTAAGCATATAGCAGGGTGCGTGCCAACTTTTGCGCCGTCCAGCAAAACCGGGGGTTTGGGCTGGTTTCGCCAGATTGAGGGCCAAAAAAAAGCCGGGGCTTCGTTACCGTAAGCCCCGGCTTTTGTTACGTGAAAAGTCAGCGGTAACAGTTTTTTCACATCAACAGGTGTTACCTGTGGGGCTGCGCTCTCAGCTTTCGCTGGCCACCCCGGTCTTGCGCCGTGGAATGCCCAGGCGCTGACGCCGTTCCCACAAACACTTGCGACTTACACCCAGTTTGCGGGCCAGTTCGGTCTCGGTCATATGGTCCTGATGCTCGAGCACGAAGTGCTGGAAGTAGTCTTCCAGTGACAAATCTTCCGTCGGCTCATGGCTGGTATTGCTACCGCCGCCCTGCTGCGGGGCCAGGCCGATGAAGTCGTCGTCATCCAGGTCGCTGAGCTCAATGTCGATGCCCAGCAACTCGGCAGAAATCTCCGGGCTCTCCGACAGAATCACGGCGCGCTCGACGGCGTTCTCCAGCTCACGCACGTTCCCTGGCCACGAGTAGTGACGGATCGCCTGCTCGGCGTCCGCGGCAAACTTCAGGTCGGTGCGGTCAATGCGTGCGCCTTGACGCAACAGGAACGCGTTGGCGATTTCGTTGACGTCGGCGCCGCGCTCGCGTAGGGCCGGCAATTTGAGCGCGATGACATGCAGGCGGTAATACAAGTCCTCACGGAACTGGCCGATCTTGGCCAGGCTCTTCAGGTCTCGGTGTGTCGCCGCGATCAATCGAACATCGACCTTCTGCGATTGCACCGAACCCACGCGACGAATTTCGCCTTCCTGCAGCACGCGCAGCAAACGCGCTTGGGCTTCCAGGGGCAGCTCGCCAATTTCATCAAGGAACAAGGTGCCGCCGTCCGCGGCCTCCACCAGGCCCGCACGCCCGGCGCTGGCGCCAGTGAACGCACCTTTCTCGTGGCCGAACAGCTCGGACTCGATCAGGGATTCGGGGATCGCCGCGCAGTTCACCGAGATCATCGGCGCCTTGGCGCGCTTGGACAGGTTGTGCAGGGCGCGGGCCACCAGCTCTTTGCCGGTGCCCGACTCGCCCTGGATCAACACATTGGAGTCAGTCGGCGCCACCTTGCGGATCTTGCTGTACAAGTCCTGCATCGGAGGGCAGGAGCCGATGATGCCGATCTCGCCATTGCTGTTGTTGGCACCTGGTTTTTCGGCGCCGCTGGTCTTGCCGGTGGGGCGTGGCTCGGCAGGCGCACTGCTGGCCGACACACGGTCACGCAGGATGCGGGCCACGGCCTGGAGCATCTCGTCGTGGTCGAAAGGCTTGGCGATGTAGTCCACCGCGCCCATCTTCATCGAGTCCACCGCCGAGCGCAGGCTGGCGTAGCTGGTCATGATCAGCACCGGGGTGCCCTGGCCCAGCTTGATCAGCTCGGTGCCCGGGGCGCCTGGCAGGCGCAGGTCACTGACAATCAGGTCGAACGTGGGAATGCTGAATCGCTCTTGGGCTTCCTGCACCGAGCCGGCTTCGCTGACCTGGTACTGATTACGTTCAAGCAGGCGACGCAAGGCAGAGCGGATAATGGTTTCGTCTTCGACGATCAAAATGTGCGGCATTGATTCAATTCTCTCGACGGTCTCAGTTCACAGCGGACGTCGCTTCGACATGACGCGGCAAGGTCACCCGGATACGGGTGCCGCGTTGGCTTTGTGTGTCAGCCGGGCTGTCGATGGTGATTTGTCCATAATGCTCTTCAACGATGGAATAGACCAGTGCAAGGCCCAGACCGGTACCTTCACCGGGGTCCTTGGTGGTGAAGAAGGGTTCGAACAATCGGTCCATGATGTTCTGTGGAATGCCGCTGCCTTCGTCTTCCACGATCAGGTCGACCGTGTGCTCGAAAGCCTCGCTCTTGACGCGTACAGCACTGCCGGCCGGAGACGCGTCGCGGGCGTTGGACAGCAGGTTGATCAGCACCTGGGCCAGGCGTTGTGAGTCGCCATCGACCCAATGGTCCGGATCGCACAGGTTAAAGAACTGTACTTCGAAATTGCGCCGGTTCAAGGCCAACAGCCCAATGGCATCCTGCGCGACTTCGGCCAGGCACACCGCTTCGTCCTGATTCTGATGGGCGCCGGAGTGGGCAAAGCTCATCAGCGACTGGACGATGCGTGAAACCCGCTTGGTCTGTTCAAGGATCTGCCCGCTGATTTCGGTGATTTCCCCGTCTTCTTCGCGCTCTTCCCGCAGGTTTTGCGCCAGGCAGGCGATACCGGTGATCGGGTTGCCGATTTCATGAGCCACGCCGGCCGCCAGGCGCCCAATGCTGGCCAGGCGTTCGGAGTGCACCAGCTTGTCTTCGAGCATCTGTGTATCGGTCAAATCTTCTACCAGCAGCACCAGGCCGCTGTTACCCGGCGCCAGAGGTTCGTCGATGGCCGCTTTGTGCAAGTTGAGCCAGCGGGTCTGGCCGTCGAGGGCCAAGTGCTGTTTGTGCAAGTGCTCGTCCGGCAGGTTGATGAAACCCTGCAGCAGCTCTTTCCAGGGATCGCCCAGTGTATTGAGGCGCGAACCCACCACCCGCTGGGCGGCGATGCCGGTGAGTTCTTCCATGGCTTTGTTCCACATCAGGATTTCCTGGTCCTTGGCCAGGGAACACACGCCCATCGGCAGTTCCTGCAGGGTCTGGCGGTGGTAACGGCGCAGGGCGTCGAGTTCGGCGGCCAGGCCTGTGAGGCGCGAGTGGTAGTCCTCCAGCCGGCTTTCGATGAAGTGGATGTCTTCGGTGACGTAGTTTTCGCCACCGGCCTTGTAGGGCAAGAAGGTTTCCACCATGTCCTGGGACACGCTCGGCCCCATCAAACCGGACAGGTTGGCTTCGATACGGTCACGCAGGCGGCGCAGGGCATAGGGGCGGCGCTCGTCAAATGGCAGGTAGAGGTCGCGCAGCGCCTGTTCGACTTCCTTTTGTGCGGCCTTGGCGCCCAGGGGCTTGGCCAGTTGCGTGGCGAACTCTTGGGGCGATGCCGCATGCAGTTCGCGGCGTTGCGGGCGGCGTACGTTGTCTACCGCACAGGCTTCTGCGGCGCTGGTTTCTTCGGCGCTGGCGTTAGTGAACAGCGAGATCAGGGTGAACATCAGTACGTTGGCGGCCAGCGAGGCGATGGCCGCCATGTGCCAACTGGTGTCGTCCAGCACGTAAATCATGTTCAGCAACGGGATATAGAAGCCCTGCAGATTGCCGACCAGCGGTAGCAGCATGGTCACGGTCCACACCAGGATCCCGGCCAGCAGCCCTGCAATAAAGCCACGGCGATTGGCAGTCGGCCAGTACAGCACCGACAACACGCCCGGCAGAAATTGCAAGGTGGCGACAAACGCGACGATGCCGAGGTTGGCCAGGTCTTGCCCGGCGCCCAGCAGCAGATAAAACGCGTAACCGGCCATGATGATCGCGACGATCAGCGCGCGTCGGGTCCATTTCAACCAACGGTAGATATTGCCCTCGGCCGGCGGCTGGTACAGCGGCAGTACCAAGTGGTTGAGCGCCATGCCCGAGAGTGCCAGGGTGGTGACGATGATCAACCCGCTGGCGGCCGATAACCCCCCGACATACGCCAGTAGCGCCAGGGCCGGGCTGTTGGCAGCAATACCGATGCCCAGGGTGAAATACTCGGGGTTGGTGGTGGCCCCCAGTTTCAGGCCAGCCCACAGGATCAGCGGCACCGCCAGGCTCATCAGCAACAGGAACAGCGGCAAGCCCCAGCTGGCGCTGACCAGCGAGCGCGGGTTGAGGTTCTCGGTGAAGGTCATGTGGTACATGTGCGGCATCACGATCGCCGAGGCGAAGAACACCAGCAGCAGCGTACGCCATGGTCCCTCCTGCAAGGGGGTATGCAAGGCGGCGAGGGCGGTCTGGTTTTGCAGCAGCCACAGCTCCAGCTGTTGCGGCCCGTCGAACACGCCGTAAAGCGCATAAAGGCCGACGCCGCCGATGGCGATCAGCTTGATGACCGACTCAAAGGCAATCGCAAACACCAGGCCCTGGTGTTTCTCGCGGGTGGCGATATGGCGAGAGCCAAAGAAGATGGTGAACAAGGTGATCAGCGCGCAAAACGCCAGGGCAACCCGATGTTGCACGGGCTCTCGGGTCAGAATGCTGATGGAGTCGGCCACCGCCTGGATCTGCAGGGCCAGCAACGGCAGCACGCCGATCAACATGAAGATGGTGGTCAGCGCGCCGGCCCAGGTGCTGCGAAAGCGAAAGGCAAACAGGTCCGCCAGGGAAGACAGCTGGTACGTCCGGGTGATTTTCAGGATCGGATACAGCAGCACCGGCGCCAGCAGGAACGCGCCGGACACCCCCAGGTAACTGGAGAGAAAGCCGTAGCCGTACTGATAGGCCAGCCCCACCGTGCCGTAGAACGCCCAGGCACTGGCGTACACGCCCAGGGACAAGGTGTAGGTCAACGGATGGCGAATGATCGCCCGCGGAATCATTCCGCGCTCACTGATCCAGGCCACGCCGAATAACGCAGCCAGGTAGGCGGCGCTGATCAGCAGCATCTGGGTGAGACTAAAGCTCATCGGCATCTTTTTGGCTCTGCAGGATGAAGGTCACGACGATCAGGATCAGCCATAGCAGATAAGGGCGATACCAGGCGCCCGTGGCGTCGATCCACCAATCCATGATGGCGGGGGAGAACAGGTAGATCCCGACGACCAGCAGCAGGACCAAACGATAGATGTACATGTTGGCCTCTGATTAAAAATCTGCCGCGATGTTAACGGATGGCTGGCAACCTGCAAGCGCCTTCAACTCAATTGCGCTTCGGCCAGGGTCAGCGTGCGCGGGATGCGGGTAGCGTCCCAGTGTGCAATGCCCCAATCCAGCAGTTCTCGTGGGCTGGCGTACAGCAGTTGCGCGTCGGGCTGTTGGCCAAGGGCGCGCAGTGCTCTGAGCAGCAAAGGCGTGGCCTGGTCGGCTGTCAACGGTGGAGAGCGGTAGGACTTGCCCAGCTTGTTGCCGTCTGGCTGCACGATCAGCGGTACATGCAAGTAACGTGGCTGGCGCAGGCCAAGCAGCTCTTGCAGGTACAGCTGGCGCGGTGTGGAGTCGAGCAGGTCGGCGCCGCGCACGATATCGGTTATCCCTTGCCAGGCGTCGTCGAGCACCACCGCCAGTTGGTAGGCGTAGAGGCCGTCGCGGCGACGGATGATGAAGTCGCCGGCATCGCGGCCCAGATGCTGCCGGAACTCGCCCTGCACACGGTCGGTAAAGTGGTATTCCAGCTCGGGCACGCGCAGGCGGATGGCGGCGTCTTGCTGGTCGTGGCCGGCATTGCGGCACAAGCCTGGGTAAACCCCGTTGTAGGGCTCCAACTGCTTGCGCGAGCAGGTGCAGGCGTAGGCCAGGCCGTGGTTGAACATATCGTTCAGTACTTTGGCGTAGGCATCATGCCGCTCGCTCTGGCGAACCAGTGCGCCATCCCATTCAAAGCCGTAGCTTTCCAGCGCATGCAGAATCGCCGCCTGGGCGCCGGGCTCTTCACGCGGAGGGTCAAGGTCTTCCATGCGCATCAACCAACGGCCCTGGTGGGCGCGCGCATCGAGGTAGGAGGCAAGGGCGGCAACCAGGGAGCCGAAGTGCAAATGGCCGCTGGGTGTGGGGGCGAAACGCCCAATATAGGTAGAGGCTGTCATGGCCCGGATACTACTGCATAACCGATAAACGCCAGAAACAAAAATGGAGCGTTCGCACGCTCCATTCGTTCAACTCGGCAACGTTACTTGCCGACCTGTTTTTCCTTGATTTCAGCCAAGGTCTTGCAGTCTACGCACAGGTCTGCGGTTGGGCGGGCTTCCAGTCGGCGAATACCGATTTCGACGCCGCAGGATTCGCACCAGCCATATTCCTCGTCTTCGATCAGTTGCAGGGTCTTGTCGATCTTTTTGATCAGCTTGCGCTCGCGATCACGGGCACGCAGTTCGAGGGCGAATTCCTCTTCCTGGCTGGCACGGTCTGCCGGGTCCGGGAAGTTGGCCGCTTCGTCCTTCATATGGTCAACCGTGCGGTCGACTTCCTGCATCAAGTCCTGTTTCCACTGCTTCAGGATTTTGGAGAAGTGCTCGCGCATGGGCTTGCCCATGTATTCCTCGCCCTTGGATTCAACGTAGGGCTGGAAACCGCTGATGCTCTGTTGCTTTGCTTGGGTGGACATGAATAGACCGCCTCTCACTCTTCTAATCCATTGCGCAGGATTGCAACGTCACCGACACCTGCCGGCCCTGCGGCTGCAAGCGGGCGAACTTACCAGATAGATTCAGGGTGCGCTACTCCCGGTTGTCGAGGCCCAGGGCAAAGGGGTTGCAAACCGCAGCAGCCCGCCATGACTGGGTATGTATCGCCTCGAATATTGATTTTAGCTGTTTTACGAGCGTGCGCAGGGTGCACTTGCAGCCCCAATCAGGCAATAGAGCATGTTTTACCGTGAGGGTTCGGTAGAATCCAGATTTTGTCCTCACCGTCTAAGGAAGGCTAATGGCTCAGCCCTACAGTGCGCGTAGTCGCGCCATCGAACCCTTTCATGTCATGGCGTTACTGGCGCGTGCCAATGAGCTGCAGGCCGCCGGTCACGACGTGATCCACCTGGAAATCGGCGAGCCGGATTTCACCACCGCCGAGCCGATCATCCAGGCCGGCCAAGCCGCGTTGGCAAACGGTAAGACGCGCTACACCGCCGCCCGCGGCTTGCCCGAATTGCGCGAAGCCATCAGTGGTTTCTACCAGCAACGCTACGGTTTGAGCATCGACCCGCAACGCATTCTGATCACCCCCGGTGGCTCCGGCGCATTGTTGCTGGCCAGCAGTTTGCTGGTGGATCCGGGTAAACATTGGCTGCTGGCGGACCCAGGCTACCCCTGCAACCGACACTTCCTGCGCCTTGTGGAAGGCGCGGCGCAGTTGGTGCCGGTCGGCCCAGACGTACGCTACCAGTTGACCGCCGATCTGGTGGCCAGGCATTGGGACCAGGACAGTGTCGGCGCACTGGTGGCATCGCCCGCCAACCCCACCGGCACGATCCTCACCCGGGACGAGCTGGCTGGGCTGTCGGGCGCCATCAAGGCGCGCAACGGTCATTTGGTGGTCGACGAGATTTATCACGGCCTCACCTACGGCACCGACGCGGCCAGCGTGCTGGAAGTTGATGATGACGCCTTTGTTCTGAATAGTTTTTCGAAGTATTTCGGCATGACCGGCTGGCGCCTCGGTTGGCTGGTGGCGCCCCCTGAAGCGGTGGGTGAACTGGAGAAATTGGCGCAGAACCTCTACATCAGTGCGCCAAGCATGGCCCAGCATGCCGCGTTGGCCTGTTTCACCCCGCAAACCCTGGAGATTCTGGAGCAGCGCCGTGCCGAATTTGGTCGCCGCCGTGACTTCCTGCTGCCGGCCCTGCGTGAGCTGGGGTTCGGTATCGCCGTGGAGCCCGAAGGTGCTTTTTATCTGTATGCCGATATCAGCGCGTTCGGCGGCGATGCCTTCGCGTTTTGCCGGCATTTCCTCGAAACCGAACATGTGGCCTTTACGCCCGGGTTGGATTTCGGTCGCTACCAGGCGGGGCACCATGTGCGTTTTGCCTACACGCAAAACCTTGATCGGCTGCAAGAAGCGGTGGAGCGGATTGCCCGTGGTTTGCGGAGTTGGCAAGGCTGATGCGTTTTAATCCTACTCTTGATAAAGGGCGGCTGATCCGCCGCTACAAGCGCTTTCTCACCGATATCGAAACCGTTACCGGCGAGTTGCTCACCATTCACTGCCCTAACACCGGTTCGATGCTCAACTGCATGGTCGAAGGTGGCCAGGTCTGGTTCAGCCGTTCTACGGATCCCAAGCGCAAGCTGCCGGGCACGTGGGAAATTGCCGAAACGCCCCAGGGCCGGCTGGCGTGCGTCAACACCGCGCGTGCCAATCAATTGGTGGAAGAAGCCCTGCTGGCCGGTGTGATCACTGAACTCAACGGCTTTACCGAGTTGAAGCGTGAGGTGCCTTATGGCCAGGAGAAAAGCCGCATCGACTTTCGCCTGGATTACCCCCAGGGCGCTGCGTTTGTCGAGGTCAAAAGCGTCACCCTGGGCTTTGATGGCAGCTCAGTGGCGGCTTTCCCCGATGCGGTGACGCAGCGCGGTGCCAAGCACTTGCGTGAGCTGGCCCACCTGGCGCGCGACGGTATACGGGCGGTGCAGTTGTATTGCGTGAACCTGTCGGGGATCGACGCGGTGCGCCCGGCTGTGGAAATCGACGCCGGTTATGCGGCGGCGCTACGTGAGGCCAAGGCTGCAGGTGTGGAGGTGCTCGCCTACGGCGTACGGGTCACGCCGCAGGAGATTTACGTCGAGCGTCGGTTGAAGGTGCTGCTGGGCGACTAGAGATCGACCCACAATCCCTGTTCGTCTTCGCGACCGGGCAGGGCAGTGAGGTGTTGGCCTGCGCAGGGCCCGGCGATGCACTCGCCGCTTTCAATCAGGAACAACGCGCCATGGGTGGCGCATTGGATCAGGCTGGCGCTGTCGTCGAGGAAGCGATCAGGTTGCCATTCCAGTGGGATCCCACGATGGGGGCAGCGGTTGAGATAGAAGTACGCAGTGCCGTCCCGACGCACCGCCAACAGCCTGTGGCCATCGATATCAAAACCGCGGCTGCTGTTGGGGGTGAGGTCGCCTGAGGCGCAGAGAAACTTCATTTCAATCCTTAAGTGCCTTGACGTTCAAATGCAAACAATTATCAAATGCCTGCTTCGCCCGTCAGCTGACTGGGTGCTCAATACGATGCCTGGCAGGGGTTATCTGTCACATCAATGAGTGCTTGAGTGGCCCTGCCCTAGGAAGGAAACCCTGTTATGCGCCTGAGTACCAGCGCTATTGCGCTTGTTGCTTCACTGCTGGTCAACCCTGGGGTGCACGCCTCTGAACTGCCGCAACGCTGGGTCAGTGCTGGCGGGGCGCTGTCGGAGTGGGTGACGGCTCTGGGCGGTGAATCGAAGTTGGTGGGAGTGGATACCACCAGTCAGCATCCCGCCTCGCTCAAGGCCTTGCCAAGCATTGGTTATCAGCGACAGTTGTCAGCCGAAGGCATTCTCAGCCTGCGCCCGCAAATCCTTGTAGGCACGGAGGAAATGGGACCACCGCCGGTGCTGGCACAGATTCGCAGTGCCGGGGTGCAGGTGGATATGTTCTCGGCCCAGCCGGATTTGCCCACGCTCAAAGGCAACCTCGAACACTTGGGGAAACTGCTCGGCAGTGAGGCCCAGGCTGATGCCCTGTTTGCCGGGTATGAGCAGGCGCTGGCACAGCAAAAAAATTGGGTGGTCAAGGCCCAGGCCACGCAAAAAGCTCCAGGCGTGCTGTTGCTGCTCGGCCATGCCGGTGGCAAGCCGCTGATCGCGGGCAAGGACACGGCCGCTGATTGGATGTTGCAGCAGGCTGGAGGGCGTAATCTGGCCACGCACACCGGCTATAAACCGTTTTCCGTCGAGTCGCTGGCGGGGTTGAGCCCTGAGGTGCTGGTGTTTGCCGATCGCGCCCTGACCGGTGACGCGGCACGTGCTGCCTTGTTCAAGGAAAATCCGATCCTTGCCTCTACGCCGGCAGCCAAGAACGGCCGCGTCTTTGAGCTGGATCCGACCTTGCTGGTAGGTGGCCTTGGGCCCCGATTGCCGCAAAGCCTGGAGAAACTGTCTGCCGGTTTTTATCCGTCCCAGCCTAAGCCTGCTCCATGACCACTCTGGTTAAGCCAAAAACGCTGTTTATTGGGCTGTCGCTGCTGTGTGTATTGGCGATCTGGCTTTCATTGGCACTGGGGCCGGTCAGCCTGCCGTTAGTGGACACGCTCAGGGCTGCGCTAAAACTGATGGGCGTACCGATAGAGGCCCAGGGGTTGGAGCAGGCCGAGTTGATCCTGGGGCAGATTCGCCTGCCGCGGACCCTGTTGGGGCTGGCGGTCGGCGGTGTGCTGGCATTGTCGGGCGTGGCGATGCAGGGGTTGTTCCGCAACCCGCTGGCCGATCCTGGCTTGGTCGGCGTGTCCAGCGGGGCAGCGCTGGGAGCGGCGGTGGCGATTGTCGGTGGCTCGCTATTTGGCGGGCTGCCGGATGCTTTCGGGCCGTACCTGTTGTCGCTGTGCGCCTTCCTCGGTGGCCTGGGCGTCACGGCACTGGTCTATCGCCTGGGGCGTCGCAATGGCCAGACCAATGTCGCGACGATGTTGCTTGCCGGTATTGCGCTGACGGCCCTGGCCAGTTCGACCGTGGGCCTGTTTACCTATCTGGCAGACGATGCCACCTTGCGCACCCTGACGTTCTGGAACCTGGGCAGCCTCAATGGTGCAAGTTATTCGCGGTTGTGGCCCTTGTTGCTGGTGAGTGCGGGCGTGGCGCTATGGTTGCCGCGCCGGGCCAAGGCGCTGAACGCGCTGTTGCTGGGTGAGTCCGAGGCCAAGCATCTGGGTGTTGATGTCGAGGGGCTCAAGCGCGAGTTGGTGTTCTGCACGGCCTTGGGCGTTGGCGCCGCAGTGGCAGCGGCGGGCATGATTGGTTTTGTCGGGTTGGTGGTACCGCATCTGGTGCGGCTGCTGGCTGGGCCGGATCATCGGGTGTTGTTACCGGCCTCGGTGTTGGCGGGTGCGAGCCTGCTGCTGTTTGCGGACCTGGTGGCGCGCCTGGCGTTAGCGCCGGCGGAACTGCCGATCGGTATTGTCACCGCGTTTATCGGTGCGCCGTTTTTCCTCTATTTATTGTTACGAGGGCGCGCCTGATGTTGCGGGTAGAAGCGTTGCAGATCCGGCGCGGTGGTAAGACCGTGCTCGCCGATATCACCTTGGACCTATTGCCGGGCGAAGTGCTGGGCGTTCTGGGCCCCAATGGCGCCGGCAAAAGTACCTTGCTTGGAGCGCTGTGCGGGGAGTTGCAGCCGGATCAGGGCAAGGTGTGGCTGGATCAGCAGGCGCTCAAGCACATGACAGGTGTGCAACGTGCCCAGCGCCTGGCGGTGCTGCCACAATCCTCCACCCTGGACTTTGCCTTTCGTGTCGAAGAGGTGGTGGGCATGGGCCGCTTGCCTCATCAGACCGGGCGAGTGCGCGACGACGAAATCATCAACGCCGCGCTGCAGGCTGCTGATGTAGGCCACCTGAGTGGGCGCAGTTACCTGGCCTTGTCGGGCGGCGAGCGGCAGCGTGTGCACCTGGCACGGGTATTGGCGCAGTTATGGCCGGGTGAGGCAGGGCAGACGTTGTTGCTGGATGAGCCCACATCGATGCTCGACCCTCTGCACCAACACACCACCTTGCAAGCTATCCGGCATTTTGCCGACAGAGGCGCTGCGGTGCTGGTCATCCTGCATGACTTGAACCTGGCGGCGCGTTACTGCGACCGGATCCTGTTGCTGGAAAACGGCCGCCCCCACGCGCTGGATACGCCCTCTAACGTCCTGCAACCAGAGCCGCTCAAGGCTGTATTCGGTCTGGATGTATTGGTACAGCCGCATCCGGAGCGTGGGCATCCGTTGATCATTGCGCGCTGAGGCCGGTTAATTCGCGGGCAAAAAAAGACCCGGCAAGAGCCGGGTCAAATAACCGTGATTAGCCTGATGAGGAGATAATCTGAGAGTCCGAACCAATGGTCTTTCAGTTATCGGCTGATCTCGCGACCAGTTGTGATAATCATAACGATTCTCATTTGAGAGTCAACATCTGTTTTTCTGCTTCATCCATTTTTCTCAAACGCTCGTTTGTAATGCCCGTAAACGCTGGGTTTGAGTGCCACTCTAGTTCTTCTGATGCGCTGAGATCGCTTCAAGCTGACGGTTCAAGGCCTCCTTGCGCTCGGTGGGTATGTCGTTCCAGTGCACATCCATCAATGCCCCTTCAATGGCATACAGCAGAACCTTCGACGCTCGAAACCCGCGCGTGCGCACGGCTCGGTAAGCGTCGACCGCCCCCAGGCGACGCAAGTCGGACGCGCTGTGGATGCCCACCGCATGCAGCCACTGCGCTGACGTCTTGCCAAGGTTTTTCAGGTGTTGCAGCTCATCGTTCATCAAGCCTCCTTGCGTTGGCCGAATGGTGCGGTGGGTGTCGTGACCAGGCAGCCTGAAAATGAGTGTAGCGTTGAGTAGGAAAAGCGTGGTTCTTTGGTCAGAAAGGGCTGAAAAGATTATAAGGATGGCGCCACGGCGCTTACTCGCAGGCAGGCGCAAAGTGCCCGGCAGGCAGGGGATGTGGCAGGAACTCGGTGTGTGGCGTTACTTGGTGCGGTAGCGCAGGCGAGTACCGAAATTGACCGACATGAGTATTTCGTCAGCCGTGAGTTCGGGCGGGAAATAAGCCCCCGATATCTGCGCATGGGCCAGGCTGGCGCCTTCCAGTGAGCAGCCACGCAAGTCCAGGCCGCGCAGGTCGGCAGAGCGAAAATAGGCGTCGGTGAAGTCAATACCGGTGGCGTTCAGGTCGCGCAGGTCCAGCCCTCGAAAGTCGCCACCGCGCATGTCGATGGGGCCATTTTCAGGGCGCTCCTGGTTGAAGCCGCGGATGTCGTCCTTGTGCAGGAGGGCGTAGAGCGGGGTATCAAGAAGCTTTGGCTGACTCATGATCGCGACTCTGGCTGGCGTTATGGAGCCAGTATAGTGCCACTATCGCTGGGTCGCGCGCCGAAGACGACGACGCGACCAAGAAATATTTCTTACAGGCCCGGCAGGTGTTGACGGATATGCCCGACCAACGCGTCGAGCGTCCCGCTTTCATTGGTCTCCACACGCTTGCTGAGCAGCAGCTCCTCGGTAGTCAGCGGGTCACGACTGGCTTGTTGCTCTTCGATAACGGCCAGGGTGGCGTCAGACGGATCGTTTTTATCCGCCTGGCGTTGTGCCAGCCAACTGGTGATAACGGCTTGCGGGGCGTTGCAGTCGAGGATCAGGAACGGCGCGCCAGTGGCTTCGGCAACCTGGGCGGCGGCGTCACGCTGCGCGCGTTTCAAGAACGTGGCGTCCAGCACCACCGGGTAGCCGGCGCGCAGCACGGTGTCGGCAATCTCGTTCAGGCGTGCGTAGGTGGCAGCGCTGGCGTCCTGATTGTAGATACCGGCCTGCAGGGTGTTCTCTACCTGTTGTTCGCCAAACAGGCGCTTGCGCTCTACGTCCGAACGCAGGCGTACCGCGCCCAGGGCTTCGACCAGGCGCATGGCCACGTGGCTCTTGCCCACGGCTGAAACGCCATGGGTGATTGCCAGGAAGCGCGAAGGGATAGTGCTGTAGCTTTCCGCCAGGTTGGCGTAGTTGCGGTACTGGCGCAGGGTGGTAGCGCGTTGCACCGGGTTGGCTTCGCTGGGCATGCTGAACAGCGCAACCTTGGCGCGTACCAATGCACGGTAGGCTTTATAGAAGTTCAGAAGCTCCAGGCCCTGGTAGTCGCCGGTCAGCTCCAGGTACTGGCTTATGAAGCGCCGTGCCAGGCATTTCAGGCCGCGATCTTCCAGGTCCATCGCCAAAAAAGCGGTGTCGGCGTACACGTCGGTAAAGCGGAAAGGCTCGTTGAACTCAATGCAGTCGAAGATCACCACGCGGCCATCGATCAGCGTGGCGTTGCCCAGGTGGATATCGCCGTGGCATTCACGGGTATAACCGTCGAGCTTGCGCTGCGCAAGCAGAGGCTTGAGGCGTTCGAAGCTGCTTTCAGCCCAGGCTTGCAGAGCCTCCAGCTGAGTCAGGTCGGCCTTGTCGCTGAGGAATGGGCGGATTTGGTCGAAGTTCTGGCGTACCGGAGCCATCACCTCTTCCGGCGTGCCGGCGGGGTGATCTTGCGGGACTTTGGGGGCGCTGAGGTGGAATTGCGCAATCTGCTTGGCCATCTCATCGATGTGCGCGCTGGTCAGTTCGCCGTTGGCTTGCAGGGTGCTGAGCATCTGGCTTTGCGGGAACTGGCGCATTTTCAGCGCGTACTCGATGGCTGGGCCGTCGCCACCCAGTTGCGGCGCCTCGGCAGTGCCGGTAATCGGCAACACTTCAAGATACAAGTCTTCGGTCAGGCGCTGGTTGAGGCGCAGTTCCTCGCGGCAGAAATGCCCGCGGTCGTCCAGATTGGTGAAGTCCAGGAAGCCGAAGTTCATCGGTTTCTTCAGCTTATATGCATAGGGGCCCGTCAGTATCACCCAGGAAATATGGGTCTCGATGACTTGAAACGCGTCAACCGGATGAGGGTACAAGGCCGGGTTTTGCAGGGCAGCGATCAGGGTCTGGCTCACGGGCGATCCTTCAAAGTCGGGGGAAAATCATGGGGGGCATTATGGCTGCTGATGCCAGTCGTGCAAACCGCTGTCCGGCTCATGTTGATCATCAATAAAGTGCGTATAATCCGCCGCCATGACTCGAACCCGATCTCCCCGTTCCCGTAAAAAACCTCCTTCCCGCGGCCCGCGCCCTTGGCTGGGCTGGGTGATCAAGCTTGGCCTGGTGGGCCTTGTGGCGGTCGCCGGCCTTGCGGTGTACCTCGATGCCGTGGTGCAGGAAAAATTCTCCGGCAAGCGCTGGACGATTCCGGCCAAGGTGTATGCACGCCCGCTGGAGCTGTTCTCTGGTCAGAAGCTGAGCAAGGAAGACTTCCTTACCGAGCTCGATGCGCTGGGCTACCGCCGCGAACCCGTGAGCAATGGCCCTGGCGCTGCGGCGGTCAGCGGTAATACCGTCGACCTGAACACCCGTGGCTTCCAGTTCTACGAAGGCCTGGAAAAAGCCCAGCCGGTGCGCGTGCGTTTCTCTGGCGATTATGTGGCTGAGCTGTCCTCGCTCAATGGCTCCAAGCTGCCGGTGGTGCGTCTCGAACCGTTGCTGATCGGCGGTATTTACCCGAAGAACCTTGAAGATCGCATCCTGATCAAGCTCGATCAGGTACCACCGTATCTGCTGGAAACCCTGGTCGCTGTCGAAGACCGCGATTTCTATAGCCACTGGGGTGTTTCTCCGAAGTCGATTGCCCGCGCTATCTGGGTCAACACTTCCGGCGGCAAGATGACTCAGGGCGGCAGTACGCTGACGCAGCAACTGGTCAAGAACTTCTACCTGACCAACGAGCGCAGCCTGACCCGTAAACTCACCGAAGCCATGATGGCGATGTTGCTGGAGCTGCATTACAGCAAGCAGGAAATCCTTGAGGCTTACCTCAACGAGGTATTCGTCGGGCAGGATGGCCAGCGCGCCGTGCACGGTTTTGGCCTGGCCAGCCAGTTCTTCTTCGGGCAGCCGTTGTCCGAATTGAAATTGCATCAGGTTGCGTTGCTGGTGGGGATGGTCAAGGGGCCGTCCTATTACAACCCGCGCCGCAACCCGGAGCGTGCGCTTGAACGTCGCAACCTGGTGCTCGATGTACTGGAGCAGCAGGGTGTGGCCACCGCTGAACAAGTGGCCGCTGCGAAAAAAATGCCACTGGGTGTGACAACCCGCGGCAAGCTGGCGGATAGCTCGTTCCCGGGCTTTATCGACCTGGTCAAGCGCCAACTGCGCGAAGACTACCGCGACGAAGACTTGACCGAAGAGGGGCTGCGGATCTTCACCAGCTTCGACCCCATCCTGCAGATGAAGGCCGAAGCATCGGTCAACGACACCTTCAAGCGCCTGACTGGCCGTAAAGGCTCGGATGAAGTCGAAGCCGCCATGGTCGTGACCAACCCGGAAACCGGCGAGGTCCAGGCCATGATCGGCAGCCGCCAGGCCAGTTTTGCAGGCTTCAACCGCGCACTGGATGCCGTGCGGCCGATTGGCTCGCTGGTCAAGCCCGCGGTCTATCTCACGGCACTGGAAAAACCCAGCAAGTACACGCTGACCAGTTGGCTGTCCGATGACCCGCTGTCGATCAAAGGTGCGGATGGCCAGGTATGGACGCCCAAGAACTTCGACCGCCGCTCTCATGGCACGGTGTTCCTGTATCAAGGATTGGCGCATTCCTACAACATCTCGACCTCGCGCCTGGGGCTTGAAGTCGGTGTGCCGAATGTGCTGAAGACCCTGGCGCGACTGGGGATCGAACGTGAGTTCCCGGCGTTCCCGTCCATGCTTCTGGGCGCTGCGGCCATGACGCCGATGGAAGTGACCACCATGTACCAGACCCTGGCCAATGGTGGCTTCAATACGCCGATGCGCGGTATTCGCAGTGTGCTGACCGCCGATGGCGAACCGCTCAAGCGCTACCCGTTCCAGATTCAGCAGCGCTTCGACGCCGGCTCCATCTACCTGATCCAGAACGCCATGCAGCGTGTGATGCGCGAGGGTACAGGGCGTTCGGTCTATAGCGTGCTGCCGTCGAACCTGACCCTGGCGGGCAAGACCGGTACCAGTAACGACTCTCGCGACAGCTGGTTCGCGGGTTTCGGCCAGGATGTACTGGCCGTGGTATGGCTGGGGCGCGACGACAATGGCAAGACGCCGTTCACCGGTGCGACAGGCGCGTTGCAGGTATGGACCAGTTTCATGCGCAAGGCTGACCCGTTGCCGCTCAACATGCCGCAGCCGGACAATATCGTGCAGGCCTGGATTGATCCGCACACCGGCCAAGGCTCCGATGCCAACTGTCCGGGCGCGGTGCAGATGCCGTATATTCGCGGCAGCGAACCACCACCCGGCGCCGCGTGCAGTGGCAGTGCCCCTGCTGACGCGGATTCGGTGATGGATTGGGTCAAGGGCTGGATGAATTAAGCAAAGAGGGTTTCAAGTGAACAAGTTGTGGATTCCAGCCATTACGGCTCTGGCTTTGCTCGGCGGTTGCTCCAGCGTGCAGCGCGGCTCTATCCCTGTGGTGGACTCAAGCACGTCCGTCTCTAATAACGACCGCATTTCGGCCAATGGTGGCTTCCGTCAGACCGTGGTCAAACGGCCTGCCCAAGCTGCAACCCAGGCAATTCCACAGGATTCCGGCGTCGTGGTGATGGTGCCCGGCAGTGGGGCTGCAACCTCGGCGCCTATCAGTGCCGAACCATGGACCCCAGGCCCGAGCACTTCCGGGCCGGTGAACTCCACGCCGATTCAAACCGCGCCGGTCAACCAGGGCACCTACAACATGCCTTCTACGCCGAGCGGTATTCCGTCATCGTCCAATGCGGGCGGGTTGTCGGCTGACGAACAACTCGATGGCCCGGTGCTGGCGTTGCTCACAACCGCACAGCAGCAGCAGGCGGGTGGCGATTTGAATGGCGCCTCGTCGAGCCTTGAACGTGCCCAGCGCGTGGCGCCGCGTGAGCCACAAGTGCTCTATCGCCTGGCCCAGGTGCGCATGGCCCAGGGCGATGCGCCCCAGGCGGAGCAGTTCGCTCGCCGTGGCCTGAGCCTGGCCAATGGGCGCCCAGACCTGCAAGCCAGCCTGTGGGCCTTGATCGGGGATGCGCGTGCAGCCCAAGGCGATGCAGCGGGTGCTGCGCAGGCACGGCAAAAAGCCAAGGTCAGCCTCTGATGGATGCGCGTTTTCCCGCGATTGCCGAGCAGTTATTGCTGATCGAGCGCGAACTGCGCGTTCAGGGCTGGTGGGATGAAGTCTCCCCCAGTGCTGAAGCGCTCAGCAGTGTCGAGCCCTTTTCCGTCGATACCTTGGACTTCCACCAGTGGCTGCAGTGGATTTTCCTTGCGCGTATGAAGCAGATCCTGGAACAGGACCTGCCCTTGCCGAATGCGTCGGGGATCCTGGAAATGGCCGAGATGGTCTACGCCGACCGGCCGCGGGAGAGCCTCGGCTTGCGTAACGCGCTGAAAAAGTTCGATCAATTGATCGTCGACGCTCGTTAATTGCCTGACTGCCGGTTTTTCCGGCAGTCTTGCGCACATTTCTACCGCTTGACGACATTCAGGCGAGTTTTATCCCTCCTCAAAGCCCTTTCTTCTACGTTCTCATGCGCTTAGTTGGAAAAAAGCGCAATTATTGCTTGACTTGAAGGGCGTGAAACAGAAGAATCCAAAGTCCGCTGTATCGGGACTGCCAGAAGCAGGCCCGCTCAGCAGATCATGAGGCGCACATCCGCGCCGACCTGTAACACCCGCAACGCGTTACCTCGCGCTGGGTGGGAAAAGCCCGCAACACTTGGGACGATCCCAATACTTGCTCAGTCAGTGCTGACGTAGTCGGCGACCACCGTCGCTCATGCTCTGTTGAGAAGTAAACCTATTAAGACCCGTCGGTTTTTTAACGGACGGTATTCTGGCGTTTTAGAGGTGAACAACGTGGAGCTTTTATCTGGCGGTGAGATGCTCGTCCGCTTTTTGCGTGACGAAGGCGTCGACTATATCTACGGGTACCCAGGTGGTGCTCTGCTGCATGTCTACGACGCACTGTTCAAGGAACCGGCTGTTACCCACATCCTGGTTCGCCACGAACAGGCCGCGACCCATATGGCTGACGGTTACGCCCGTGCCACCGGTAAAGCCGGCGTGGTACTGGTAACGTCCGGCCCAGGCGCAACCAATGCCATTACCGGCATCGCGACTGCGTATATGGACTCCATCCCGATGGTGATCATCTCTGGCCAGGTGCCTAGCACCATGGTCGGCACCGACGCTTTCCAGGAAACCGACATGATCGGTATTTCCCGCCCGATCGTGAAACACAGCTTCATGATCAAGCACGCGTCGGAAATCCCGGAAGTCATGAAAAAGGCGTTCTACCTCGCCCAGTCCGGTCGCCCGGGCCCTGTGGTGGTTGATATCCCGAAAGACATGACCAACCCGGCCGAAAAATTCGAATATGTTTTTCCCAAGAAAGCCAAGCTGCGTTCCTACAGCCCGGCCGTCCGCGGGCACTCGGGGCAAATCCGCAAGGCGGCAGAAATGCTCCTGGCGGCCAAGCGCCCCGTGTTGTACTCCGGCGGTGGCGTGATTCTGGGCGGCGGTTCCGCTCCGTTGACCGAACTGGCCAAGTTGCTCAACCTGCCGGTGACCAACACCCTGATGGGCCTCGGCGCATTCCCGGGTTCGGACCGTCAGTTCGTCGGCATGCTCGGTATGCACGGCAGCTACACCGCCAACCTCACCATGCACCACGCCGATGTGATCCTGGCCGTGGGCGCGCGGTTCGATGACCGAGTGATCAACGGCGCGAGCAAATTCTGCCCGAATGCCAAGATCATCCACATCGACATCGACCCTGCGTCCATCTCCAAGACCATCAAGGCCGATGTGCCAATCGTGGGTCCTGTAGAGAGCGTATTGACCGAAATGGTCGCTGCGCTCAAGGACATCGGCGAAACGCCGAACAAGGAATCCGTTGCCAGCTGGTGGAAGCAGATCGACGAATGGCGCGGTGATCGCGGTCTGTTCCCTTATGACAAGGGTGACGGCAGCATCATCAAGCCACAAACCGTGATCGAAACCCTGTGCGAAGTGACCAAGGGCGACGCCTTTGTGACCTCCGACGTGGGCCAGCACCAGATGTTCGCGGCGCAGTACTACAAGTTCGACAAGCCTAACCGCTGGATCAACTCCGGTGGCCTGGGCACGATGGGCTTTGGTTTCCCTGCGGCCATGGGTGTGAAACTGAGCTTCCCGGATGCCGACGTTGCCTGCGTCACCGGCGAAGGCAGCATCCAGATGAACATCCAGGAACTGTCGACGTGCCTGCAATACGGTCTTCCGGTGAAGATCGTCTGCTTGAACAACGGCGTGCTCGGCATGGTTCGTCAATGGCAGGACATGAGCTACGGTAGCCGTCACTCCCATTCCTACATGGAATCGTTGCCGGACTTCATCAAGTTGGTTGAAGCCTATGGCCACGTCGGCATTCGCATCACTGATTTGAAAGATCTGAAGCCGAAGATGGAAGAAGCGTTTGCCATGAAGGACCGTCTGGTGTTCATCGATATTCAGGTCGATACCAGCGAGCACGTCTATCCGATGCAAATCAAAGACGGCTCTATGCGCGACATGTGGCTGAACAAGACGGAGCGTACTTAATCATGCGGCATATTATCTCCCTGCTTCTGGAGAACGAACCCGGCGCCTTGTCCCGTGTTGTCGGCCTGTTTTCGCAACGCAACTACAACATTGAAAGCCTGACCGTGGCCCCGACCGAAGACCCGACCCTGTCGCGCCTGACGTTGACTACTGTGGGCCACGATGAGGTGATCGAGCAGATCACCAAGAACCTCAACAAGCTGATCGAAGTGGTCAAGCTGGTCGACCTGTCGGAAAGCGCCCACATCGAGCGCGAACTGATGCTGGTCAAGGTCAAGGCCACGGGTGCCCAACGTGCCGAGATCAAGCGCACTACCGATATTTATCGCGGGCAGATCGTCGATGTGAGCGCCAGCGTTTATACCGTTCAACTGACCGGTACAAGCGACAAGCTGGACAGCTTCATCCAGTCGATCGGGACGGCCTCGATTCTGGAAACCGTACGCAGTGGTGTCACCGGGATTGCCCGTGGCGACAAAGTACTCAGCATCTAACCCAAATTAGCGAATGGCCTCACGGCCTGGATATATAGAGGAACCTCATGAAAGTTTATTACGATAAAGATTGTGACCTGTCGATCATCCAGGGCAAGAAAGTCGCCATCATCGGCTACGGTTCCCAGGGCCACGCCCAAGCGTGCAACCTGAAAGACTCCGGCGTTGACGTCACCGTTGGCCTGCGCAAAGGTTCGGCCACCGTAGCCAAGGCTGAAGCCCATGGCCTGAAAGTGACCGACGTTGCTTCTGCTGTGGCGGCTGCCGACCTGGTCATGATTCTGACCCCGGACGAGTTCCAGTCCTCGCTGTACAAGAACGAAATCGAGCCGAACATCAAGAAGGGCGCTACCCTGGCCTTCTCCCACGGCTTCGCGATTCACTACAACCAGGTTGTGCCGCGTGCTGACCTCGACGTGATCATGATCGCGCCGAAAGCACCGGGCCACACCGTGCGTTCCGAGTTCGTCAAAGGCGGCGGTATCCCCGACCTGATCGCGATCTACCAGGATGCGTCGGGCAATGCCAAGAACGTTGCACTGTCCTACGCTGCTGGCGTGGGTGGCGGTCGTACCGGCATCATCGAAACCACGTTCAAGGACGAGACCGAAACCGACCTGTTCGGCGAACAAGCCGTTCTGTGCGGCGGTACCGTTGAGCTGGTAAAAGCCGGTTTCGAAACCCTGGTTGAAGCTGGCTACGCGCCGGAAATGGCCTACTTCGAATGCCTGCACGAACTGAAGCTGATCGTTGACCTCATGTACGAAGGCGGCATCGCCAACATGAACTACTCGATCTCCAACAACGCCGAATACGGCGAGTACGTGACCGGCCCTGAAGTGATCAACGCCGAGTCCCGCCAGGCCATGCGCAACGCCCTGAAACGTATTCAGGACGGCGAATACGCCAAAATGTTCATCAGCGAAGGCGCTACCGGCTACCCTTCGATGACCGCCAAGCGTCGTAACAACGCCGCTCACGGTATCGAAGTCATCGGCGAGCAACTGCGCTCCATGATGCCGTGGATCGGTGCCAACAAGATCGTCGACAAAGCCAAGAACTAAGTCGTACGCATCAAGGGAAAACGCGGCTTAGGCCGCGTTTTTTCGTTTGAGGGGTTGGTTCTGGTATAAAGCTGCATCGTTTGCAGGCGAACACTCGCTGCAAGTATCTGTCGAATTTTTTCACACCGTTGCAAGGTAAAGTCCATGAGCGAACGTCCCGAAGAGCCAAACCAGGCTTCCGACGCCGAAAGCATGCTGCCGATCGATGAACATGTCGAAGAAGGGCATGACGCCGAAGGCCGCAAGGTCCGGCATCGTGGCATCTATCTGCTGCCCAACCTATTCACCACGGCGAACCTGTTCGCCGGCTTCTACTCCATCATCAACTCCATGAGTGCCCAGAGCGCGCTGGCGGCGGGTGATGCGGCGAGTGCCAGCAAATACTTTGGCTTTGCTGCTATCGCAATTTTCGTGGCCATGGTGCTCGACGGCCTGGATGGTCGCGTGGCGCGCATGACCAATACTCAAAGCGCTTTTGGCGCCGAGTACGACTCGCTGTCGGACATGGTCGCCTTCGGTGTTGCCCCCGCATTGCTGGCATTTGCCTGGGCATTGGGTGACATGGGCAAGGTTGGCTGGATGGTTGCCTTCATCTATGTCGCGGGTGCCGCTTTGCGCCTGGCGCGCTTCAACACCCAGGTGGGGACTGCCGACAAGCGCTACTTCATCGGCCTTGCCAGCCCGGCAGCGGCGGGTGTTGTCGCGGGGATTGTCTGGGCGTTCAGTGATTACGGGATTCAGGGATCGAAGATGTCGTTCCTGGTTGCCCTGATGGTGGCAGCGGCCGGCATGCTGATGGTCAGCAACATCAAGTACAACAGCTTCAAGGAATTTGACCTCAAAGGGCGCGTGCCTTTCGTGGCCATCCTTGTGGTGGTGCTAGTGTTCGCGGTCGTGTTCAGTGATCCACCGCGTATCCTGCTGCTGGCGTTCCTGGCCTACGCCGCTTCGGGTCCGATTCAGTACTTGTTGCGTCTGCGTCGGGACAAAACATTGTCTTAATGTAATTTCCCCCATACTCCGCAGTCTATTGGTGCATCAGTTCTCCAACGCTGCGGAGTTACCATGTTAATCAAATTACCCAAAGCGTCCGATTGTCACGAATCGGACGTCACGCCTGAATCCTTCTATCTCTCTCGCCGCAGCCTGCTCGGTGGTGCGCTTGCTGGTATTGCCGCCAGCAGCTTGCCGCGTTGGGCCAGTGCGAGCGATGCTTCGCGGTATGCCGACGTCGAGCCGGGCAGCGCGCCCAACTGGTTTACGGAAAAACTTCCGAACACGAAGTGGCAATCGGTGACGGTCAAAGATGAGGCCATCACGCCATTCAAGGATGCAACTCACTACAACAACTTCTATGAGTTCGGGACAGGCAAGGGCGACCCGGCAACGAATGCGGGCTCGCTCAAGACGCAGCCCTGGAGTGTGGTGATTGATGGTGAAGTCGCAAAACCTGGGCGCTATGCCCTGGAGGACTTCATGAAACCCTATGCGTTGGAAGAGCGCATCTACCGTCTGCGTTGTGTCGAGGCATGGTCCATGGTGATTCCGTGGATAGGTTTTCCCATCTCGGCGTTGCTCAAGCAGGTCGAGCCAACCTCCAAAGCCAAGTACATCCGTTTTGAAACCCTCCAGGATCCCAAGAGCATGCCTGGGCAACGCTCAAGTTTCGGCTTGATCGACTGGCCTTATGTGGAAGGGCTGCGCCTGGATGAGGCGATGAATCCTTTGGCGATCCTCGCTGTGGGCATGTATGGGCGGGAGTTGCCTAACCAGAACGGCGCGCCGTTGCGCTTGGTGGTGCCGTGGAAGTATGGCTTCAAGAGTGTGAAGTCCATCGTACGTATCAGTCTGGTCAGTGAGCAGCCGAAAACGACCTGGCAAAGTATTGCTGCCGATGAGTATGGGTTTTATGCGAATGTGAATCCTACGGTCGATCATCCGCGCTGGACCCAGGCGCGGGAGCGCCGCCTGCCGAGCGGCCTGTTCAGTCCGAATGTGCGCCAGACGCAGATGTTCAATGGCTATTCGGATGAGGTCGCTTCTTTATATGCAGGCCTCGATCTGCGGAAGAACTACTGATGCGCTATCCCATCTGGCGCATCGGCGTGTTTGTAGCCGCAGCAGTGTGGCCATTGCTCTGGCTGTATGAAGCGTGGAGCTCTGCGCTGGGGCCTGATCCAGGCAAGGTGCTCGTTGATCGCCTGGGTTTGGGGACGCTCATTTTATTGCTGATCACGCTTGCTATGACGCCGCTGCAGAAATTGAGCGGTTGGGCGGGGTGGATAGCGGTGCGGCGACAGTTGGGGCTGTGGTGCTTTGCTTATGTTGTGCTGCACCTGGCGGCCTATTGTGTGTTTGTCCTGGGGCTGGATTGGTCGCAGCTCGGCGTAGAGTTGAGCAAGCGGCCCTACATCATTGTGGGGGCGCTGGGGTTTGTTGCTCTCCTTATCTTGGCCGTCACGTCGAACCGCTATAGCCAGCGTCGGTTGGGGAGTCGATGGAAGAAGCTGCATCGTCTGGTCTATGTGATTCTTGGGCTCGGTTTGCTGCACATGCTATGGATAGTGCGGGCGGACCTGAAGGAGTGGGCCATCTACGCGTCTATAGGTGCGCTACTTCTGTTGATGCGGGTGCCGCCGGTAATGCGTCGAATCCCTCGCCTTATTGCTAAAAAAGCGCCTTCTGCCACAAAAGCGTAATTAAGCCTTGACGGCAGATTCTGGAAGCCTATAATTCGCCCCACTTCCGGCGCAGTCGAAACGGAAAACTCCTTGGTAAACAATGAGTTACGCAGTTCTCG